>Ga0209023_10002178_pt1 | contig 24894 bp, 22 predicted proteins | sample LakOneMetagenome_FD_187468 | JGI IMG/M metagenome (GOLD analysis project Ga0209023, IMG submission 187468) | Freshwater and sediment microbial communities from Lake Erie, Canada (SPAdes) (version 2) | ecosystem: Environmental > Aquatic > Freshwater > Lentic | place: Lake Erie, Canada... | reverse complement strand
TGCTCTGCCTCCTGGTAGCGGCCCTGCTCCTGGATCACGTAGACCAGCACGCCGAGAACGCCGGCGGTGTCGACGTGGAATTTCCCGGACTTGCTGAGGCGGCTCAGCAGCGCCCGCCGTACGTCGGCCTCGCCTTCGCCGACACGGCCCTGCTTGACCTTGACCCGCCCCTCCAGCGCCAACGCCCAATCCGCCTGTCGCTCGATCGAGCCCTCCGGCGGTTTGCTTTGCCATTGCGGGAGCGTCTTCAGCGTGGCGATATAGAGCAGCGCCGCATTGTGGTAACCGCTTTCGGCGTCGGCATAGCGACCGCGGGCTTCTGCGACGCGGGCGTTGCACTCCTCGACAGTGCCCTGCCAGTTCGCGCCATAGATCGCAAAGTTCGGCCACCGCCTGGCCTCGGCCAGCAGCGCCCGGTTGCGGGCTGCGTAGCCCTCCGCCGCGTTGACATCGCCGTTTCTGATCTGAGCGTAGGAGAGAGCACAATTCAGCCCGAACAGACGCCCCTTCGACTGATTGGCAAAGGCTGCGAGTTGCTTGGTGATCAGGGCGTTGGCGCGCTTGTGCTGCCCCGCGTCGCGCAGCCGTTGAAACAGCATCTGTTCGTAGCGGCTGCCGACATTGACGTAGTCGACGCCCTGCATGTTGGCGACCGCCGCTTCCGCGTCGGCAAGGGATTCGTCGGACCGCCCGAGCAGCACGCGCGCCTGCCCGCGCTTGTAGTGGAAATCGGCAAGTTGCGCCCCCTTCAGGCCGGCCGGCGCTTGTGCATCGGCCGTCGCGGTAAGCTCCACGATCCTTGCCGCATCGGGCTTCTGCTGGTCCAGAATCGAGGTGATATCGGAGATCGTGCGCGGTGGTGCAACGAGACCAACCGGTGCCAAACCGGCGATCGACGCAGCGTCCGCGGCCGCCTCCTCCGGCTTCGCCGCCGAAACCTTGGCAGGATCGAACAGGTCGGCCTTCGGCCGTGACGCCGCCATCGCGCTCTGGACGCAGGCTTTGACCTTGGGGCTGGCCTTTTCGCGGCAGGCCTCGATGCTGCCGCCTCCGGCCCGCATGCACCCCATGACGATCGGCTTGCCGACGCTGGCGCGGCAGTTCTCGATCGCCTGGTTGAGCTCAAGTGCGTCCGCGGGCGCAATCGAGGCGGTAACGAGCAAGACGGTAACGAGCAAGGCGGCGGCAACCGAAACAAGCAAAGGAAAAACAGCCGCGCCGTAAATTCGTGCGGGTGCCTTCATAACTTGTCCTTTCGAAAAGCAATATTTTCGATAGTATGCAGGCGTCACAATTATGATGAGCCCTTGATCGAGGGTCAAGCGCATCGCGACCGGTCGCCACGGACGTACAGAATTGGACCTGCCGATCGGCCGATCAGTCATGGGGCGATTTCCATGCGCATGCTGATGCTATTGACTGCAATCCTGATCGGCCTCGCCGCACCGGCAAGCGCGGCCGACGATGTCGCCACGGCCCAAGGCGTTATCCGCGCGCAGGAGCAGGCCCTCGGCCGCGACGACGCTGCGGCAGCCTATTCCTTTGCGGCGCCGGCGATCCGGCAGTTGTTTCCGCAGGCCGACATCTTCATGTCGATGGTCGAGCGGAGCTACGCGCCGGTCTATCGCCACAAGAGTTTCGAATTCGGCGAGGCGCGCGCGGCCGACGGCCGGATCGCGCAGCGCGTCCATATCATCGACGCCGATGGCGAGGCGTGGGAGGCGCTCTATACGCTGGAGATGCAGCCGGACGGCAGCCTGAAGATTACCGGCTGTTCGCTGTTGAAGGCCGGTCAGGCGGTCTGAGCCGCGCCGGTTTTTGCCTGATAGCCCCGCGCCCGGATCAACAGCGACACCATGATGGTGATGTTGACCAGGTTCCAGGCGATGCCGTTGATGAACGCTGCGGCGTAGGAGCCGGTGGCGTCGAAGATCACGCCAGAGATCCAGCCGCCGAACGACATGCCGAACACCGAAGCGAAGATCACGATGCCGACTCTCGTGGCGGCCTCGGAGGCCGGCATCGCCTCGCGCACGATAATGGCGTAGCTCGGCACAATGCCGCCCTGGAACAATCCGAACATCGCCGAGATGATGTAGAGTGAAGTCAGGCTGTCGAAGAACAGATAGAACAGCAGCGCCGAACCCTGCGCGATCGAGCCGATCAACAGCGTCGGGATGCCGCCGATCCGGTCGGCAAGGAAGCCGGAGCCGATCCGGCTGATGATGCCGAAGCCCAGCATCAGCGACAGCATCTCGGCGCCGCGCGCCACGCCGTAGCCGAGATCGCCGCAATAGGCGACGATGTGAACCTGCGGCATCGACATCGCCACGCAGCAAGCGATGCTGGCCAGCGCGAGGATCGCCGTCAGCGTATTGGTGGAGAGCCGCAGATTGACGCGCGGCGGCGGCGCATTGACATGGTCGCGCCGGGTCCCGGCTCCCGTCAGCATGCGCAACCCCACCAGCGCCAGCGTCATCGCCACCGCGGTGAAGATACCGACCGCGATATGGGTGTGACGCCAGCCATAGGTCGCCATGCCCCAGTTCACCAGCGGCGGCCAGATCGTGCCGCCGATGTAGTTGCCGGAAGCCGCGATCGCGACCGCCAGCCCGCGATAACGGCTGAACCAGTGCGAGGCCTCCGCCATCAGCGGACCGAAGGTGGCCGACGACGACAGCCCGATCAGGAAATGCACCAGGATGAATTGCCAAATAGAAGTGGACATCCCGGCGCCGATATAGCCGAGGCCGAGAATGCCGATGCCGAGCCCGATCGCGGTGACGATACCGTAGCGGTCGGTGATCTTGCCGGTCAGCACGCCGCCGGAGCCGAATCCGAGCATCACCAGTGTAAAGGCCAGCGACGCCGTGCCCCGGCTCGCGGCGAACTCCGTTTGAACCGCCGGGAGCGCGACCACAACCGACCACATGCCGACACTGCCGAGCGAGCCTATCAATACGGCCACAGCCAGCCGCGCCCACGCCCGGCGGGAGTCGGGAACGAACATTTCAGAAGATCGGGGGAAGTCAGAAGAAATTTCCACGGCGCGTGCAACTTCGTAGGCAAATTGTCCGAGGTCAAGCCACATTGCCGCGATATTGGGCATGCAGATGTGGCGGGGCCAGCCGCAGAAATTCTGGGCCTTTGCGGCGCAGGAACACGTCCTTCAGGAACAAGAAAATCTACGCCGGCATTGCCATCTAGATGGTGCTGGCGAGATCCAGGGCTGACATCGCCGACGCGATCTAACCGTGAGCTTTCAGGAGGTTATCCATCCCGTGACCTCTAGCCTTGCGTTAACGGTCTACCGGCCCTGGCGCGAAAGTGAGGCCGGGTCCCTTCCATATGGCCCGGCCGCCGTGCGAGAATACGCCATGGTGTTCCGTCGGATCATATCCCGCTTGCTGGCGATCGCGATCGTCGCCGGGCTGGCCGTTGCGCCCGTCACGGCGCCGGCCGCGACGCATGCGCAGACGTCCAACCTGTCTGCATCTATGCCCGCCGGAATGCACGATATGTCCGGCATAAGCGAGACGTCGATGACCGAGATGTCGTCGATGGCCGCCGACATGGCATGCTGCCCTGACGAACAGAAGAACGCGCCGTGCACGGATTGTCCGATGACGGCGATGTGCATGTCGACGACAGCCCAGGCCGCTCCGCCCGAGGCGTCGGCGTTGCCGGTGCGCCGTGCGGTCCGCGCCGCGCATACGCTGCGCGATGATGTTTTTGCCGACGGGCTGAGCCGCCCGCCTCCCGACCAACCACCTCGAAACCTGGCCTGACGGACGTTCGGTCGCGCCGCCCCGGCGCGCCGATCACGCACGCCGCTTGCCGCGGCAAACCCAGGACATTCGAGGAAAGAACAGATGAAGACGTCACACACCATGCGCGCCGTTAAGGCGGCGCTGATCGTTGCGGCCATTGGCTGGGCGAATTCTCCCGCCCGTGCCGATATCAGCGATTACCGGTTCGAACTGGTCGACCAGACCGTCAAGGCCGGTCCCGACAAGATCGTCACGGTCCGCTTGATGAACCAGAAGACCGGTAAGGCCGTGCCCGGCGCCGTGATCTTCTCGACCCGGCTCGACATGGCGCCGGACGCGATGAAGGAGATGGTCACCAAGGTGACGCCGGTTCCGGGGGCCGAGCCCGGCACCTACAAATTCCAGGCAACGTTCGGCATGGCCGGCCGCTGGCAACTCTCGCTTGGCGCCAAGATTCAGGGCGAAGCCGGCACGCTGGAAAACCAGCTCGTCATCACGGCGCAGCCATGAACCGCCTGGCTCTCGCATGCGCCGGCGTCGCGTTGATCGCGGCGGCCGGCGCCGGGCTCGTCACGGCATTTGCCGCCGACGGCCATCACGCGCCGATCTATTACCAGGATCCGGACGGCAAGGCGGATTACTCGCCGACACCGAAGAAGACGGAGGACGGACGCGACTATCGCCCGGTGATGGCGGATGACGATGCGCACGCCGACAAAACCCCGGCGGCCCCGGCCGGCGGCGACAACCGCAAGATCAAATACTATCGCAACCCGATGGGCCTTCCCGACACCTCGCCGGTGCCGAAGAAAGACTCGATGGGCATGGACTACATCGCGGTGTTCGACGGCGACGACACCGACGACGGCACGGTGAAGCTGTCGCCCGGCAAGATCCAGCGCAGCGGCGTGAAATCCGAACCGGCCGCGCGGCGCATGATCCGCAGCGTGATCCGCGCCCCCGGCACCATCCAGCTCGACGAACGCCGGGTATCCGTGATCTCGATGCGCTCGGAAAGCTTCGTGCTCAATGTGGCCGACATCACGACGGGATCGCATGTCGCCAAGGGCCAGCGCCTGATGGAGATCTATAGTCCTGCGATCGCGTCGGCCGCCGCGGAATACATCGCCACCATCACCTCGAAGACCACCGCGGGCGACGGCCTCTACGGCCGCGGTTCGCGGCAGCGGCTGATCAACCTCGATGTACCGGATGCGGCGATTGCCGCGATCGAGAAAACCCGCAATGTCCCGACCTCGGTCGAATGGGACTCGCCGCGCGACGGCATCGTGCTGGAGCGCAGCGCCATCGAGGGCATGCGGGTGCAGCCCGGCGGGGTTCTGTTTCGCATCGCCGATCACTCGGTGGTCTGGGCCCTGATCGACGTCGCCGAGCGCGACCTCGGCAACATTCGCATCGGCCAGACAGTCACTGTCAAAGCCCGCAGCTTTCCCGGCCGCGATTTCACCGGCAAGGTCGAGGTGGTCTATCCCGAGATCAACAAGGAGACGCGAACCGCGCGGCTGCGCGTCGCGCTGCCCAATCCCGAAGACCTGCTGCTGCACGACATGTATATCGATGCCGAGATCGCCATCGGCAGCGACGCGCCGGTGCTTGCCGTTCCCGACAGCGCCGTGATGGACACCGGCAGCCAACAGGCCGTGTTCGTCGACAGGGGCGAAGGCCGCCTCGAGCCGCGCGACGTCAAGCTCGGCCAGCGCGGCGACGGCTATGTCGAGATCCGCGATGGGCTCACCGAGGGCGAACCGGTCGTTGTCTCCGCCAATTTCCTCGTCGATGCCGAGAGCAACCTGAAGGCCGCGCTGAAAGGCTTTTCGGAAGGGGCAAAGCCATGATCGCCCGCCTGATCGCCTGGTCGGCGCGCAACCTGCTGCTGGTGCTGTTCGGAACCGGCTTTGCCGCCGCCGCCGGCATTTACGCCCTCACCCACCTGCCGCTCGATGCGATACCCGATCTCTCGGACACGCAAGTCATTGTCTACACCGAATATCCCGGCCAGGCGCCGCAGGTGATCGAGGACCAGGTCACCTATCCCCTGACCACGGCGATGCTGACGGTGCCGAAATCGAAGGTCGTGCGCGGCTTCTCGTTCTTCGGCGTCTCTTTCGTCTACGTCATCTTCGAGGACGGCACCGACATCTACTGGGCGCGCTCGCGCGTGCTCGAATTCCTCAACGGCGCGGCGCAGCGCTTACCCTCCGGCGTGACGCCGACGATGGGTCCGGACGCCACCGGCGTCGGCTGGGTCTACCAGTATGCGGTGATGTCCCGGGAATTGAACCTCGCCGATACCCGCGCGATCCAGGACTGGAACCTGAAATTCGCACTCGCGAAGGCAGAAGGCGTCGCCGAGGTCGCCAGCGTCGGCGGCTTCGTCCGGCAATACAACGTGATCCTGGATCCGCAGCGCATGCGCGACCGCGGCATCACCATGGCCCGGATGCGCGAAGCGATCCGCGCCTCCAATTCCGACGTCGGCGGCCGCACCGTCGAACTCTCCGAATTCGAATATGTGATACGCGGCAAGGGCTACCTCAGGAACATCAACGACCTCGGCAATGTCGTGCTGAAGGCCAGCGGCGGAACGCCGGTGCTGCTGCGCGACGTCGCCCGCGTCGAACTCGGTCCCGACGAGCGGCGCGGCATCACCGAACTCAACGGCGAAGGCGAAGTCGCCAGCGGCATCGTGCTGCAGCGTTTCGGCGTCAACGCGCTCGACGTCATCGACAACGTCAAGAAGCGCTTTACGGAAATCGCTTCCAGCCTGCCGAAATCGATCGAGATCGTGCCGGTCTACGACCGCTCCAACCTGATCAGGTCGGCGATCGAAACCCTCAAGCATACGTTGTTCGAGGAAAGCGTGGTGGTGGCGCTGGTCTGCGTCATATTCCTGCTGCACGTCCGCAGTGCGCTGGTGGCGATCCTGATGCTGCCGGTCGGCGTGCTGATCGCGTTCGGCGCCATGAAGCTGCTCGGTCTCGGCTCCAACATCATGAGCCTCGGCGGCATCGCGATTGCGATCGGCGCCATGGTCGACGCCGCGATCGTGATGATCGAGAACGCGCACAAGCATCTGGAGCGGGCGGAGCCGGGCAAATCGCGCGTCGATGTCTTGATCGAGGCCGCCGCCGAGGTCGGGCCCGCATTGTTCTTCAGCCTGCTCATCATCACCGTGTCCTTCATGCCGATCTTCACGCTGGAATCGCAGGAGGGCCGGCTGTTCAGTCCGCTGGCGTTCACCAAGACCTTCTCGATGGCGGCGGCGGCGCTGCTGTCGGTGACGCTGGTGCCGGCGCTGATGGTGATCTTCGTGCGCGGCAGGATCATCCCGGAGCACAGAAACCCGATCAACCGCTTCCTGATCTGGATCTACCGGCCGGTGATCAAGGCCGTGATGCGCGCCAAGACGTTGGTCATCGTCGCAGCATTGGCCATTCTCGCGGTCAGCATCTGGCCGGCGCGACAGCTCGGCACCGAATTCATGCCGAACCTGAACGAAGGCACCCTGCTCTACATGCCGACCACGCTGCCGGGAATCTCCGTCACCAAGGCGGCCGAGTTGTTGCAGATGCAGGACCGCATCATCCGCTCGTTCCCGGAAGTGGCCTCGGTCTACGGCAAGGCCGGCCGCGCTGCGACCGCGACCGATCCGGCGCCGTCGGAAATGTTCGAGACCATCGTCAATCTTAAACCGAAGGAGCAATGGCGCACCGGCCTCACTATCGACGGCCTGATCGCCGAGATGGACAAGGCGCTGCAATTTCCCGGCGTGTCGAACGCCTGGACCATGCCGATCAAGGCCCGCATCGACATGCTGTCGACCGGTATCCGCACGCCGGTCGGCGTCAAAGTGATCGGCACCGACCTGGTCGAGATCGACAAACTCGCCAAGCAGATCGAGCAGATCCTCAAAGGCGTCCCCGGCACTGCTTCGGCCTACGCCGAACGCGGCATCGGCGGCTACTATCTCGATGTGGCGCCGGATCGTAACGCGCTGGCGCGTTACGGCATCGCGGTGCAGGACGTGCAGGACACGGTGGCGACCGCGCTCGGCGGCCAGAGCGTGACCACGACGGTGGAAGGCCGCCAGCGCTTCACCGTCAACATGCGCTATCCGCGCAACCTTCGCGACAATCCGCAAACCATCGCCAGCGACGTGCTGGTGCCGATGCCATCAGGCGGCGCCGTCCCGCTCGGCGAGGTCGCAAGCGTCACGCCGGCGCGCGGGCCGACCACGATCCGCACCGAGAACGGCCAGCTTGCGACCTACATCTATGTCGACATCCGCGACCGCGATCTCGGCGGCTACGTCACCGAGGCGCGGCACGCGGTGCAGGCCGGCATCGCCTTTCCGCCGGGCTATTACGTGATGTGGAGCGGGAGTTATGAATATCTGGAACGCGCCACCGCGCGGCTCCAGGTCGTCATTCCCGTGACGCTCACGATCATCTTCCTGCTGCTGTACCTGAACTTCCGCTCGATCGTCGAAACCATGATCGTGATGCTGTCGCTACCGTTCGCGCTGGTCGGCGGCCTCTGGCTGATGTGGTGGCTCGGCTTCAATATGTCGGTCGCGGTCGCCGTCGGCTTCATCGCGCTCGCCGGCGTCGCCGCCGAGACCGGTGTGGTGATGCTGATGTACCTGAACCAGGCGCTCGACCGCATCGCGACGCAACGCGCCCGCGAGGGCCGCGCCGTCAGCCGCAGCGATCTCTACGACGCGATCATGGAAGGCGCGGTCGAACGCGTGCGTCCGAAGATGATGACGGTCGTCGCGATCATGGCCGGCCTGCTGCCGATCATGTGGAGCAGCGGCACCGGCTCCGAAATCATGCAGCGCATCGCCGTCCCCATGATCGGCGGCATGGTGTCCTCGACGCTGCTGACGCTGATCGTGATCCCGGCGGTGTTCGGACTGGTGAAGGGGTGGCGGCTGTCGGATGAAAAATGACAGAGCTCGAGCCGCAACTGCGCGGGAGCGGTGCAGGAACTTTGTCCCGCACCCGCTGTTGCCCTTGGTGAGCAACCACACAACAGGATCCCGCCCCTGCCTTGCAGGGGCTTTTCATTGGAGAAATCACCATGGCCAAAAAGCCGAAATTGCTGAGCGACCTTTTCCACGACACGCTCAAGGACGTCTACTTTGCCGAAAACAGAATCTTCAAGACGTTGCCGAAGATGGCGAAGGCGGCGCAGTCGAAAGACCTGAAGGCGGCGTTCCTCAAGCACGAAAAGGAAACCCGCGGCCAGATCAAGCGGCTCGAGCAGGTGTTCAAGATGATCGGCAAGAAACCCCAGGGCAAAACCTGCGAGGCCATCGTGGGCATCACCAAGGAAGGCGCCGAGATCATGACCGACTACAGGGGCATGCCCGCACTCGATGCCGGCCTCACGGCCGCGGCGCAGGCTGTCGAGCATTACGAGATGTCGCGCTACGGAACGCTCCGGACCTGGGCGGAAGAGCTCGGCATGCCGGAAGCCGCTGCCCTGCTCGAAGCGACCCTCAAGGAAGAGAAGGCCACCGATGTGGCGCTGACCGATTTGGCGAAGAGCGTCGTGAACGTCGAAGCCGAAGCGGAACTGTAATTCGCAAGCTGTGAGGCCGCCCGCGGGCGGCCTCACAGCCCGCATCCCCGCCGCAACCGTTAATAGCATCTTTAGCGTCCGCCCCGATGATGCACGGTCATTTCCCGGAGGCGGTCACGTGCCCGACGCCAACCACCGTTCCGATCCGTCGCGGGTGCCCGGCCTCGACCTGTTGCGGCTCGCCGCGGTCGCTGCCGTCATCCTGTATCACTACGGATTCTGGGGGCCGGCTTCGAATGGCGAGCCCCTCGTCGCCCTGCCCGGTCTGGCCGGCTTCGCGCAATACGGCTTTCTCGGCGTCCCCGTATTCTTCACCATCAGCGGGTTCGTGATCGCCTATTCGGCCGAGGGCCGAACCCCGATCGGGTTCGCCATCGCCCGCTTCAGCCGGATCTACCCGACCTTCCTGCTCTGCATGACGTTGACCTTCGCGACGTTGCTGCTGCTCGGCGGCACCCACTTCGAGGCGACGTTCGCGCAATGGGTCGCCAACCTGTTCGTCGCAGCTCCCGCGCTCGGCCAGCCCTATGTCGACACCTCCTACTGGTCGCTGGTGATCGAGATCGTGTTCTATGCCTGGGTCGCCCTGTTCATGGCGTTCGGCCTGTTTCCGCGCCGCATCGACCTGATCATCCTGGTCTGGCTCGGCATCACCTTTGCCAACGAGCTGACGATCGACGCTCCGGTGTTCGAGAAGCTGTTCATCGCCGACGACAGCGGCTTCTTTGCCGTCGGCCTGCTGCTCTACGAACATTACCGCGGCCGGCGCGACCTGGCGCTGTTCAGCATGCTGGCGCTGGCCGCCGGCACCTCGGTATTCCAGGCGATCCACAAGCTGGAGCGGCTCGGCGTCCATACCCACGGCAATTTCGACGAGCGCATCGTCGCCGCGATCTGCCTGGCCTCGATCGCGATCATCTTCCTCGCGACCCGGGTCCGGAAACTGCCGTTGCCGGCCGGCGTGATCCTGGCCGCCGGCGGCATCACCTATCCGCTGTACCTGCTGCACATGCAGATGGGCTACACGATCCTTGCGGCAGTGGACCCGGTCCGCCACCCCGGACTCTGGACCGCCGCGATCGTTGCGGGCGCGGTCGTGCTGGCCTGGTTCACCTGGCGCTTCGTCGAGCGGCCGGCGCACCGATGGACCAGGGAGCGCCTGACGGCCTGTGCGGCCAGGCTTGGATTGAATTCCCGGCCCAAGCCGAATGTCGGCAGGGAGAGCAAGACGGCGTAGCGTTACGGATCGGCTCCGGAATGCCGGCGAACGTTTGGGGCCCGAAACGCAAAAGACCTCCGAGCCGGAGCTGGAGGCCTTCACTGTCTCAAGGGGTACATCCGCCCTCGGCGACACTACTCAGGAACTTTTTCCCGCGCGAGCCGCTCCGCTTTGAGCCGCTCGAAATTGGCGCGGAAAGCTTCATCAGACTTGTGGCGCGCCTTCAGATTCTGCTCGGCATCCCAGCGGGCTTTCGCCTTCTTGGCCTCACGCTCTTCTTTCGTCGGCAGCCGTCTTTCCTGGGCTTCATAATCCATGCCCATCAACGTTTTATGACACCAAAAGTTCCGGCCAAAACCCCACCGAACCACCCCTCCGTTAACCCTTTGCTAACCATGCACCCGGCAATAATTGCCGAGTGAAGTCGAGTGTCGTCTAACGCGTTAGATGCGGGGAATTCCCGTGGACGCCAGTGCGGTACCTCACTTTCGGACCGGCGGCCCTTCGGCCGTCGCCAATACGCCGGGCGGCCGTGGCCGCCGGGCGCGGGGGGGAGCTGCATCCATGGTCGACATCACGGCAGGTCAGGGCGCGGGCGCCGGCAACGGATTTAGCCTCACCGGCATTATCGACGTCCTCAAGCGCGGCGACCTGGCGCTGGCGTTCGGCGTTCTCACCATCCTGGTGGTGCTGATCCTCCCGCTGCCCTCGATCGTGCTGGATCTGTTTCTGGCGATCTCGATCACGGTCTCGATCCTGATCCTGATGACCTCGCTGTTCATCCAGGCGCCGCTGGAATTCTCGTCGTTTCCGACCATCCTGCTGATCTCGACCATGCTGCGGCTGTCGCTGAACATGGCATCGACCCGCCTGATTTTGTCGAAGGGCCATGAGGGCACGGCGGCCGCCGGCCACGTCATCGAGGCGTTCGGCAACTTCGTGATGTCCGGCAATTTCGTGATCGGCATCATCGTGTTCGCGATCCTGGTGATCGTGAACTTCGTCGTCATCACCAAGGGTTCCGGCCGTATCGCCGAAGTCGCCGCCCGCTTCCAGTTGGACTCGATGCCGGGCAAGCAGATGGCGATCGACGCCGATCTTTCCGCCGGCCTGATCGACGAAAAGTCCGCGAAAGCGCGCCGCAAGGAACTGGAAGACGAGAGCGGCTTCTTCGGCGCCATGGACGGCGCCTCGAAGTTCGTCCGCGGCGACGCCATCGCCGGCCTGCTGATCGTGTTCATCAACGTGATCGGCGGCATCATCATCGGCGTCGCGCAGCAGGGCCTGTCGTTCGGCGACGCCGCCCGCACCTATACCGTGCTGACCGTCGGCGACGGCCTGGTGACGCAGGTGCCGGCGCTGATCGTCTCGACCGCCGCGGGCCTGTTGGTGTCGAAGGCCGGCATCACCGGCGCCGCCGACAAGGCGCTGATGAAGCAGCTCTCAGGCTACCCGCAGGCCTTGGGCATGTCGGCCGGCGTCATGCTGGTGCTGGCCCTGTTGCCGGGCATTCCGATGCTGCCGTTCCTGGCGCTCGGCGGCGGCGCTGCCGCGCTGGCCTGGAAGGCGCGCAACCACAACCGCACCACCAGGGCGCAGGCCGCGGCCGAACTGGCGGCGCCCGAGCTCGCAGCAGCGGCTTCGGCTGCGGCAGCGGAAGAGCCGATCTCCACCGCGCTCAAGATCGACGACCTCAAGATCGAACTCGGCTACGCGCTGCTGCCGCTGGTCAACGGCCCCGACGGCACCGATCGCCTGACCGAGCAGATCAAGGCGCTGCGCCGTTCGCTCGCGATCGAAATGGGTTTCGTGATGCCGGCGGTGCGCATCCTCGACAACGTCCAGCTCGAGGCCAACACCTATATCATCAAGATCAAGGAGGTGGACGCCGGCACCGGCAAGATCTGGCCGAACCACTTCATGGTCATGGATCCCGCCGGCAACCAGGTCGCGGTGCCCGGCATTCACACCGTCGAGCCGACCTTTGGATTGCCGGCCACCTGGGTCGATGCCGCGCTGAAGGAAGAGGCCTCGCTGAAGGGCTATACGGTGGTCGATTCCGCCACCGTGCTGTCGACCCACCTCACCGAACTGCTCAAGAACAACATGTCGGACCTGTTGTCCTATGGCGAGGTGCAGAAGCTGATCAAAGACCTGCCGAAGGAACAGGGCGAACTGGTCAAGGACATCGTGCCATCAAGCGTTTCGATCTCCGGCATCCAGCGCGTATTGCAATTGCTGCTGGCCGAGCGGATCTCGATCCGCGACCTCTCGACCATCCTCGAAGGCATCGCCGACGCGCTGGCGTTCTCGCGCAACCCGGCGACCATGGTCGAGCACGTCCGCGCCCGTCTGGCGCGGCAGATCTGCGCCCAGAACACCTCCCACAACGGCTACCTGCCGCTGATCGCGCTGTCGGCGCGATGGGAACAGGCGTTTGCGGAATCGATCGTGGGCCAGGGCGAAGACCGCAGCCTGGCGATGCAGCCGTCCAAGCTGTCGGAGTTCATGACCGCCACCCGCAACGCGTTCGAGCAGGCGGCCCGCGAAGGCGAAGCTCCCGTTCTCGTGACGTCGGCCGCGATCCGCCCGTTCGTCCGCTCGCTGGTCGAGCGCTTCCGGGCCCAGACCACCGTGCTGTCGCAGGCGGAAATCCATCCCCGCGCCCGGCTCAAGACGGTCGGCAGCGTCTAGGGCAGCGCCTGACCCAACCGCGGTTGCACCTCTGGCGGGGTGCAAATCAGCGCGAGGGGCGGCGAAGCTTTTTCGCCACAGGCAAACGCTTTGTTAAAATCGAGTGAGCCGGCACGATTTTCCCTCGCGCGAAGAAAACTCCGGTTATCATATTGAAATAATTTATAAATACTGCAATTTTGATGGCTGATCCAAATTGCTCAGTCGCGTCTTTTCAAGTCTTATCACTGCCTTGTGATCGCCCCTGGGGAACGAAAGCGGGAATTCCCACGTTTCCTGACGCGAGACATTGAACCACCCTGTGTTCGGGACCGACGAATTTTCACAGGCGGGAAGGCGGCAGGAGACTTCCATGAACCACTCGATTTACAGCGCCGATCGGACGACCCATCTCAAGATCGTGGTCGTGGCGCTCGTCGCGGGAATTCTGGTCGCCGGGTTCAGCATCTCGACGCGCAACGGTTCGGATGAAGGTTTCACCCAGACCGCACGCGTGATGAAGGCCGGCAAGCCGGTCGTGATCACGAGCTCTGGCAGCTCGGTCGTCCGGTAACGGAACGCTCGGAGAGAAACGCTCGAAGGCAAACAGGAATTCACGGAATTCACGCGGCTCTTTACAGCCCCCCAAAGTCGCCTCGTGGATAATTAAGACCCCAACTACCCCCAAGTTGACTGAGAAAGCGCCCGCTCCCCACGGGCGTTTTCTTTTTGTAGGGTGTGGATACCGTCATGGCCCTCATGCAGACCTAGCCCCTCATGGTGAGGAGGCGCGAAGCGCCGTCTAGAACCATGCGGCCCGTCCGCGGCCATCCTTCGAGACGCGGCGAAGACGCCGCTCCTCAGGATGAGGCCGGTGGGTGTGGCTCGGGATCAGGGTCAGCGCGCCGCGGGCACGGTCTCGATCAGCTTGCCGGTATAGATCGGCGCCGAATGCGGCTTGCCGTCGGGTGAGCCGCCGGCCTGTTCGACCGTCACCGCATAGGTCGCGGAGTTGATCATGTTGGCGTCATAAGACGCCAGCACCGGACGCGCGGTGAAATCGCCCGCGCCGATCACGCCGAGCGAGCGCGGCTGCGGCAGCCGGTCGGAGATCAGCCACAGCTCCAAACTCTTGCCGGCCTCGACGGTATCGGCGCCGACCTTGCGCACGGTGAAATTCCGGGTCGCGCCGTCGACCGTCAGGATGAAGGCCGGACCGCCGCTGGAGCCCTGCAGCAGCGCGACATATTGCGCCGACGGCACGGCCGGCGGCGCCGGCGTCTTGACCTCGACGGTCCGGATCCGCGGCTTGGCGCGCAACCCGTCGGGCAACAGATCCGGCGCATAGACCTGAACCGCCAGCATCGCGACCAGCGCTGCGGCGAGCGCAGTCGCCACCGACGCCAGCGTGCGCATGCGCTTCAAGCGACCCGACAACTGGATCACGTTGGAATCGTCGGCCGCGGGTGCCGGCGCGAACACCGGTGCCATCGGCGGTGGCGACGGCGCGGCGTCGGGCAGCACCAGCGGCGCCTGCGCACCGGAATGCCCGACCGCAGCCTTGATGTTTTCCCACACGATCGGCCGCGGCTCGACCGAGCCGACCATCTGGTTCAGCACGCCGAGACGATACTCCCAAGCGTGGACTATACCGGTGAACTCGGTATCGACGGCCATCATGGTCTCGACCTGCGAACGCTCGCCGGCATCGAGGGTGCCGAGTGCGTATTCCGCGGCGAGCGCGATATGGTCTTCGCTATAGGCCATCGTTCAAACCAGACACCAAGTTCCTAGAATCCAGGAAGTCCTAAAGACCGAGACATTCCCGGATATCCATCATGCTGCGACGCAGCCACGTCTTCACCGTATTCACCGGCGTCTCGAACTTGGCGGCGAGTTGCTCGCGACTCCAGCCGTTGTAATAGGCCAGCAACACCAGCTTCTGCCGATCAGGCTCCAGACGCCCGACGCACTCCAGCAACCGCTTCAACTCTTCCGTCATCTCGCGCCGCGCCAAGGGATCGGGTGAATCGGCCGCCACTTCCATCGCGGTCGGCTCCTCCTCGATCGAGGTCTCACTCTTCTTGCGCACGACGTCGATCGCCCGGTTGCGCGCGATCGATGCCATCCATGTAATCGGTGAAGCGAGCGCCGGATTGAACTGTCCGGCGCTGTTCCAGATCTTGACGTAAGCCTCCTGAATGACCTCCTCGGCGAGATCCTGTCGCCGCAAGATACGGAGCACCACGCCGAAGAGTTTCGCGCGCGTGGCGACGTAGAGGCGCTCGAAAGCAGCCTCATCCCCCTTCGCCACAGCGGCAATCAGCCAGACCAGCTCTGCTGGCGTCAGCATTCAGCAACCCCCAAATCGCGATCCCCCATCGCGGCTTACGCCGGGAGCAATCGGCTACCCTCGTAGCATACCTTGCGGCAAATCGGCCACCCGCGGCCGCCGCCCAATCTATAAAGAAAAACCCGGGCCTTGCAGCCCGGGCTTTCGATCAATGGCAAGCTTGGGAGGAGCGATCAGGCGATGGCGCCGATCCGGGCGCGCATCAGGCCGATACTGTCCATATCGGCCTGCTCCCGGGCGTTCTCCTCGGCGCGCTCGCGCGCCTGGTCGCGCTCGTCGAGCAGCTCGACCTTCTTGAGCTCCTCGAAGGCTTCGCCGAGCAGGCTCTTGGCGTCCTCGAGCTGGATGCGCAGTTCGTCGGCGGAGCGGGTCAGGTTTTCGCGGCGCTGGATCGCGGCCTTGGCGTAGGTCGGATAGGCGAAATGCGAGGGATCGTTGATCCCGGCCCGGTCCTGCTCGGTCTGGATTTCGCGTTCGAGATCGACCGACATGCGCTGGAAATCGGCGATCATGCCTTCAATCTGGGTAACCCGGCGGCGCTTTTCGTCGACCTGAAATTTCTTCAGGCGGATCAGCGTTTCACGTGACTTCATCGACTCATACTCCCCAGAAGTCCCAATTTGTACGCGGGACAATGCCGGCTCCCCTCCGGGGCCCCTCCGGCGTGGCTAATCATGTGGGGGGGATGATGGCCTGACAAAGTTAGCGTTCCGTTTCCAAATTCGTCAGGATTTCAGCCAATTGGCGGTAGCCGTCGGCCAGACTCGAATTTTCGTCCTTGGACTGGCGCAGGAACCCCTCCAGCGGCTCGTGCAGCCGGATCGCCTCGTCGACCTCGGGGCTGGAGCCCTGCCGGTAGGCGCCGAGCCGGATCAGTTCCTCCATGTCGGCGTAGGTCGCCATCACCTGACGGCCCTTGGTGATTACCGGCAAGAAGCCGGGGTCGGCCGACCGCGGCATGGTGCGGGATACGGATTTCAGGATGTTGATCGCCGGAAACCGTCCGCGTTCGGCGATCGAGCGCTGCATCACAATGTGGCCGTCGAGGATACCGCGCACGGCGTCCGCGATCGGCTCGTTATGGTCGTCGCCGTCGACCAGCACGGTGAAGATCGCGGTGATGGTACCGACGCCGATGCCGGGCCCGGCCCGCTCCAGGAGCTTCGGCAATTCGGTGAACACGGTCGGCGTATAACCCTTGGCGGTCGGTGGCTCGCCGGCCGACAGCCCGATCTCGCGCTGCGCCATGGCAAAACGCGTCACGGAATCCATCAGGCACAGCACGTCCTTATCTTCGTCGCGAAAATACTCCGCGATCGCGAGCGTCAAATAAGCCGCCTGCCGCCGCATCAGCGCCGGCTCGTCGGAAGTTGCCACCACCACGACCGAACGCGCGAGGCCCTCGTCGCCAAGATCTTCCTGCAGGAATTCCTGCACCTCGCGACCACGTTCGCCGATCAGGCCGATCACCGTGACGTCGGCATCGACGTTGCGCGCCAGCATCGACAGCAGCACCGATTTGCCGACGCCGGAACCGGCGAAGATGCCCATGCGCTGGCCGCGGCAGCAGGTCAGGAACGTATTGAGTGCACGGACGCCGAGATCGAGCGGTGCGCCGACCCGTTTGCGCGAATGCGCCGGCGGCGGCGAGGCGCGATACGGCATCGGCGACGGCCCCTGCACCAGCGGCCCCTTGCCGTCGATCGGTTCCCCCATCGCGTTAACGACGCGGCCGAGCCAGGCCTGGCACGGCCGCACCTGGTTGCCGGCGCTGGCGATCACGGCGCGGCAACCGCGACGGACACCGTCGAGACCGCCGAACGGCATCACGACCGCGTTGCTGCCGGAGAAGCCGATCACCTCAGCGGGGATGAATCGGTTGCCCCCGGTCTCTATGACAATGCGGGCGCCGACCGACATCGCGTGGATCGGCCCCGCGATCTCGACCATCAGGCCGCGCACGCCCACCACACGGCCATAGATATTGACGCCGTCGATGTCGCCGATCTGTTCCGCGAGCGCCTTCATTGCGAAAACCTTAAGTTTCCACGCTTTCGAGCCCGGCGCTTAACCTCGTGTTTACCCGCATCGTTAATCATTACGTCACTGTCTTTGGTGACTGAGGGCGCTCGGCCGACAGAATGAAGGTCGAGTCGCGAGAGTCGGTTAGGCCCGCCTCTTAAAGTGGAACTTGAACGAGAACGGTAGAGAAAAGCTGCTTCGACGCAATATCTTAGGGCGATTCGACAAAAATTGCACTGATAGAGCTTGCGAACGTGAATCAGATTTTGTTAACCATATCCCGTCAGGATCCGAATCAGTTGTTCAAAGGCGTTTTGAGTGCCGCAAGTTCGCGGCCGACCTGACGCCCGGAGCGGCGACTATGGGGAACTGGCATGCGCGTTTTGCTGATTGAAGATGACAGCGCCGTCGCGCAGTCGATCGAGCTGATGCTCAAATCCGAGAGCTTCAACGTCTATACGACGGACCTCGGAGAAGAAGGCGTCGATCTCGGTAAGCTTTACGATTACGACATTATCCTTCTCGACCTCAACCTGCCCGACATGTCCGGTTACGACGTGCTCAAGCAGCTCCGGGTCTCGAAGATCAAGACACCCATTCTGATCCTCTCCGGCCTCGCCGGCATTGAGGACAAGGTCAAGGGTCTCGGCGTCGGCGCCGACGACTACATGACCAAACCCTTCCACAAGGACGAACTGGTCGCCCGCATCCACGCGATCGTGCGCCGTTCCAAGGGTCATGCCCAGTCGGTGATCCAGACCGGCGATCTCGTCGTCAACCTCGACACCAAGACGGTCGAAGTCGGCGGCCAGCGCGTCCACCTGACCGGCAAGGAATACCAGATGCTGGAGCTGCTCTCGCTCCGCAAGGGAACGACCCTCACCAAGGAAATGTTCCTCAACCACCTCTATGGCGGCATGGACGAGCCCGAGCTGAAGATCATCGACGTCTTCATCTGCAAGCTGCGCAAGAAGCTCGCCAACGCCTCCGAAGGCCGCAATTTCATCGAGACTGTGTGGGGCCGTGGTTACGTGCTGCGCGAGCCGCACGAGCAGGAAGAGCGCATCCCCGCCTGAACGGGTTTACTGCGAGCCAGAAGGCTCACTCCTCCCGACTGGACCCCGCCGCAAATGGCGGGGTTTTTGTTTGTGCGTAGCGTTTTCGAGCGAAGTGGCACCCGGTTCGCGTGAAGAAAACGCGTCAAAATAGAAAGATCAGGCCGCCGGCACGACCGCCAGTGCTGCAATGATCTCGGCACCCCTCGGCACGCCCAGTCCGGTGCAGGCATTCCAGCCCGGCCCGGCGTCATATCCCTTGCCGCCGACACGGTTGTCGCCGGTCGTGATCGCCCGGAAGCATTCGGGGCTGGCATAGAGCGCCGAATTCAGGAAACCAATGGCCGTGCCGCGTTTCGCGTTGGCGATCGCTACCAAGCCGGCCCACAGCGGCGCCGCGGCACTGGTGCCGTCCTTCACCACTTCAGCCCCGTTGAAGACGATGCGGTAGCCCGGCTGAGAGGCCGCAGCCGCCGCCACATCCGGGACGCCACGGCGCACGGCGCCATCGTTCACCGAATGCGGCAAAGCGAGCCGTGATTGATAATCCGGTACCGGAAAGCAGTCGCTGATGCCGCCGCCGGTGCCGGATAGCCCTTCCTTCCAGACCGTCTCCGCGCCGACGCTGGTCCCGTCGGCGCCTAGTGTCGGCAAGGTGCCGCCGCAACTGAGCGCATAGGGGCTGGAGGCCGGAAACCAGACATGGGCCTTGCCGTCGCTCAAACCACCGGTCGCCAATTCGTCGCCGGCGGCAAACAGCACGGTGACGTGCAGCCGCTTGGCATCGGCCAAAACGCCCTGCATCGCATCGCGCGCCGATTCCGACCAGAATTTCTCGGCGCTGCCCCAGCTCACCGAGAGTACCTGCGGCCGGTTGACGTCGTCGAAGATCGCCTTGTTGATCGCTCCCACCAGGTTCTGCGTCGAGTTGCCGGCGAAGTAGACCACGATCTTCGCCTTCGGCAGCAGGCCGGCGACGATCTGCAGGTCGAGCGCGATTTCCTGGTCGGCGGGCGTGCCACCGCCGAAATCGTTCACCGGCGCCGGCGGATCATCGGGCGACGCTGACGGATCGGCTGTTACCACCGACTTGTCGACGACCACCGGTGCCTGCCGCCCCATTTTACTGAGGGCCTCTGCAAGATCGGTTTCGAGATATCCGCCGCCGAGCGCGACGATGCCGATGCACACCGATGAAACGTCGTGATCGAGGGGGATGCCGTAAAGGGCCGCGATCTCCGTCGGCCACAGCCCGCCGCTTGCGGCGTCGCCAACCAGTGCCCGCAGGCGGCCGACGGGCCTGGCTTCCATCGGCCGCTGGTCGAAGCCGAGGATCGCCCGGGTCCATGGCGCGATTTCCTTTGGGATGGACAGTTGACCGACACGGGCGCGAAACTTGCGACGGCCGTCGTCATAGATCCGCAGGGTCGCGCCAAATATCTCCGACATCAGCCGCGCCGGCGCCTGCAGCATCACCGTGCGCTGGACCAGGTCGATGTCGCGCACGGTCACGCCGTATTTCTTTGCCAGCGTCTCGATGCGTGTCGCCGCGTGGGCATGGGTGCGACGGCGCTGCGCGGCAAGCGCACGACGGCTGATCGGCTTTGCCAGCCGCGCAAGATCGCCGGCGCTCCCGGGCGAAAACTTGTCCGGCGAGCGCCGCTTCAGATAGACCGTGATCAGAATCGGCTGCTCCGGATCGACGTCGCCGACATAGACCGCGCCTTCCGGTTCGACGCGGTTGCTGCCGGCGAGCGCGATCTTCTGCCCGCTGACAGCAGCGGCTTTCTGCCGGCTCATTTTCCGGAGCACGGGGTCGGCGGTACCGGATTCTGCGTGTCGTCGATGGCACAGAACGGGACCGACCACACGAAGTCTGCGGAGGTTGCGGTCTGGGTCAGACCCGCTCTGCCTTCGAAGATCGGCGGCTGGCCGTTGAAGCTCCAGTACCACTGCGGCAGCAGCGGTCCGAGCGGGCCGACGGGTCCGTTGGGGCCGAATGACAGGAATCCGGCCGTCGATGTCGGCTTGCCGTTCTTGTCGAACACCGAGCGTCCGTGACAGGTCATGCACGATGCGGTCGGGACGAAGCCATCCTCGGTGACGGAGTTGCCGACCCTGATATCGAGACCGACATTGTCGACGAAATCGGCCTGCGAACCCTTCAGGCAATAGTTGACGTAGACCGGCTCGATATTCGCAGCCGACAACAGTGCCGTCAGCGCCGGCGTCTTGGTGCAATCGGCATAGCCCTGGTTGGCGGTGCGGTTCGAGGGCACGAACGCCGGCTGCGCACCGAACGCGTCGCGGCAGCCGATGATATCGCAGCGGCCCGGGTTGAAGCGATGTTCGAAGGTCGCCCAGGTCCAGTTCGGCACCAGCTTGCTGATCACGTGCATCGCCACCAGCGCATATTGAACGCCGGCTGCGGAATTGACGTGATAGAGCTGCGGCACCTGCGCCAGCGTCACCTTGTTGTTGGTGAAGGCCGGGATTTCGCTGACCGGCACCCAGTTGGCCTTGACCTCGATCGAGTCGATCGGGAACTGGAGATTTTTGCCGAAGGCGGCCTTCAGTCCGGAAATCTTGAACAGGTTGTTCTGGACGATGAAGTCGAACGTCGCCTTGTTGTGACGGGTTTCTTCGGTCGCGCCTTGCGAGATTCCGGGCGGCAGCGCCGGCAACAGTCCGCCGGCCTCCTGCACGCCTTCGCGCACGATCTGGGGCAGGATCGGCCGCCGCATCACCGGCGCGGTCGGCGCGGTCGGAAACTGCGGATTGGGCTGGAACGTGTCGGTGTCGCTGGCCCATGTTTCAAACACGGCATTGCTGCCGCCGGCCCTGGTGTTGGCCTGGATGAACAATTGCCAGGCGACCATGTCAGGCGCGGTCATCGCCGGATTAGGCGTCGACTGCGCCACGGCGGGCAGGCCGGGCAGAACGGAGAAACCACAGACAAATGCCGCGTATAGGGAATGTCGCATCGTCGCTCTCCCATGTTGGTTCAAGGATCGAAACGTGTCTGTCATCGCAGCCGGACGACCGCCGTCGCCCGAACGCAACTATACCAAAGGTTGCGTCATCTATAGATCACTATTCAGAAGGCTTTTATGAAACAGCTCACAGGAGCGACTGATCCGTCTAGGGGGGCGCGAGCGGGGCCGGACAACACGGCGGACTGAAATTGAACCTGACATTGTCGTGCACCGACCAACGGATCGTGCAACTCTTGGCAGCACGATTCGGGACAGGTTCGGGGCGCGTCAAATGATTCTGCAATCCCTTGCCGGGCTGCCGGCATTCCTGGTCTATTTCTGCACGGCGCTGATCGCCGTCGTGGCGTATCTGTTCGTCTACACGCGCGTCACGCCGCACGATGAATTCAAGCTGATCCGGGAGAACGATCCGGCCGCAGCGATTGCGCTGGGCCTGAGCCTGCTCGGCTTCGTGCTGCCGGTGGTCTCCGCCATCGCCCATTCCGCCAATGTCTGGGATTGCCTGATCTGGAGCGCGATCGCATTGATCGTGCAGATTGCGGTCTACTACATCGTCAAGGTCCCGGTACCCAACCTGTCGGATCGTATCGCCGCCGGCGAACTCGCCGCTGCGATCTGGCTCGGACTGTCCTCGCTGGCGGCGGGCGCACTCAACGCCGCCTGCATGATCTACTGACCATGGCTGACAAACCCACCCGCGAATTCGGCAAACGGCGACCGCCGCCGGAAGCGCCGATCCCTTCGCCGCCGGCGAAGCGCTCGGCACAAGTCGTGCTGCTGGTGATGGGCACGCTGGCGGTCGGCGCCGGCGCCGCCGCGCTGATGCCGCGCGACAATTGTCCGCAGGCCCAGCCGGGAATGGCGACGCCGGCCGAATGCCAGTCGCGCGGATCGTCATCCGGCGGCAGCGGCGGTTCGGGCGGCTCATCCCGCTATGGCTACTACTCCGGCGGCTCTTCCTCGAGTTCATCCTCGGGCACCACCTCCTCCGATTCCGGATCAAGCCACGTATCGCGCGGCGGCTTCGGTTCGTTTGCCCATGCCTTCGGATTTTCCGGCGGCTGACATACTCCTCGCACAAAGCCGTGAGAGCACTGGCTTTGGCTTGCTTCGCGCGCCGACGCGACCAGACTGAAGCAACAGATGCAGGAACCGCAACCATGAAACGCTCGCGCCGGGTGGCACTGACATTGATGGGAAGTGCTGCGATCGGCGCGGTCTCGATGGGGCTGGCGCCGCGGCGGGATTGCGGGCCCGGCAATGAGGCCGTGCCTGGACCCGGGGGGCGCATGTACTGCCGTCCGGCCTATCGGGGCTTTGGCGGAACACCGGGGAGACTGCATGGCCACGGTCACGGCGGACACGGCCATGGACACGGTGGCGGCGGGCACGGTGGCGGCGGCTGATGCAGCGTATCCTCTGCCCCGAACGCGACGACTGGCGCGTCACCGCCGAAAGCGCCGGCTTCGATTTTCACACCATCGATGGCGAACGTTATTGGGATGAGCGCGCCTATTACGCGTTCACGCTCGACGAGATCGAACGCGGCATCGAGGCGCCGACCGGCGAGATCGACGCGATGTGCCTCGAACTCGTCGGTCGCGCCGTCGACGACGAGATATATTTGCGCCGGCTGAAGCTGCCGGAAGCGTTCTGGCCGCTGATTTCGCAGAGCTGGCATCGCGACGACGGCAGCCTCTACGGCCGGCTCGACCTGAGTTTCGGCGGGCATGGTCCGGCGAAACTCCTGGAATACAACGCCGACACGCCGACCTCGATCTTCGAGGCCGCGGTGTTCCAGTGGACCTGGCTCGAACAGGCGATCGAACGCAACATCATCCCGAAGCGCGCCGACCAGTTCAATTCAATCCACGAGCGGTTGATCGAGGCCTGGAGGAAGCTCGGCGGCAGCCGTCATCTGCATCTTGCCGGAATGACCGGGAATACCGAGGATGCGGGAACGCTGGCCTATCTCGAAGATACCGCCTCGCAGGCCGGACTAAAGACCACGTTGATCGACATCGAGGACATCGGCTTGCGCGACGATGGCGTCTTCGTCGACCTCGACGACCGCGCCATCGAACTCGCCTTCAAGCTCTATCCCTGGGAGTGGATGTTCCACGACGCCTTCGGCGCCAAACTGTCGAGCGCTCCGACGCGCTGGATCGAGCCGCCGTGGAAGGCCATTCTCTCCAACAAGGGCATCCTGCCGCTGTTGTGGGAGATGTTTCCGAACCATCCCAACCTGCTGCCGGCCTATTTCGAGGACGATCCGAAGGCGGCAACGCTCGGCACATCCTTCGTGCGCAAGCCGCTGTATTCGCGCGAAGGCGCGAACGTCGCGCTGGTCAGCGCCGGAACCACGCTGGTCGAGCAGGAAGGCCCCTACGGCGCGGAGGGATTCATCCGGCAAGCCCTGGCGCCGCTGCCGAATTTTTCCCTGCAGTATCCGGTACTCGGAAGCTGGCTGGTCGACCATGAGCCGTGCGGGCTGTCGATCCGCGAGGACGAGAACCCGATCACCGGCAACACGTCGCGGTTCGTGCCGCACGCGATTTTGTAGATATCAGTTCGACAGGATTAACGCGCCGCGGATGCGACCGCCCGGACCCCGAGCGAGGCAGCGCCACCGGCACGGACTGCCGGCGCCGCGCTGGTGCAGTAAAGCCCGCGCCGGTCCGGAAACGGCTTGAACGCGTTGGTGATGCCGACCACCGACTCGGCAGCACCGAGCGCCAGCACGCCGTCGGGCTCGATCATTCGCGACATCTTCTCGAAGATGGTGGCCTTGGTGGGCTGGTCGAAATAGATCAACACGTTGCGGCAGAAGATGATGTCGAAGGTGCCGAGATGGGCAAAGTCCTGCAGCAGGTTGAGCTGGCGATACTGCACCATGCTGCGGATGTCGGCATTGAGCTGCCACATCTCGCCGTTCTGGGTGAAATACTTCACCAGCATCTGGATCGGCAGGCCGCGCTGCACTTCGAACTGGCTGAACGTGCCGGCCTTGGCCTTTTCCAGCACGCCAAGCGACAGATCGGTCGCGATGATCTCGGTGCGCCAGCCCGACAGCAGGGAGCCTGCTTCCTTCAGGCACATCGCGATCGAATACGGCTCCTGCCCGGTCGAGGCGGCCGCGCACCAGATCCGCAACGAGCGGCGGGCCGCGCGCGCCTGCACCAGCGCCGGCAGCACCGCG
>Ga0209023_10002177_pt1 | contig 24904 bp, 37 predicted proteins | sample LakOneMetagenome_FD_187468 | JGI IMG/M metagenome (GOLD analysis project Ga0209023, IMG submission 187468) | Freshwater and sediment microbial communities from Lake Erie, Canada (SPAdes) (version 2) | ecosystem: Environmental > Aquatic > Freshwater > Lentic | place: Lake Erie, Canada... | reverse complement strand
CGTTCAAAGTAACCAGCAGCCAGATCGCTCCGAAGGGAATTATTTGCGTTACTTACGAACGGGACGGCGATGTGAAAGGTGGTGCTCCGCAGATAAAAGAGGACGAATAGGTTAGGTTGGAGGACGAGCAAATGCGAAAACTAATCTACTCGATCAATATGAGCCTGGATGGCTGTGTCGATCACATCAAATTCAGCCCTGATGAAGAGACGTTTAAATATGTCACAAACTTGACGCGAGAAACAGACACATTCCTCTGGGGCCGTACGATATACCAGTTGATGGTCCCTTATTGGCCCGATGCGGCGAAAGCAGACCCTTCGGACAAATTTGCCCAGGCGTTCGATGCCGTCGACGACATCGTGGTGTTTTCAAGATCGCTCGAAAAGGTTGAAGATCACAAGGTAAGACTCGTTCGAACCGATCTGCGAGAGGAAGTGCTGAAATTAAAACAAATGCAAGGCAAAAATATTTTTACCGGCGGCGTAAACCTTGCATCGCAATTGGCCGAGCTTAACCTGATCGATGAATATCATTTTCTGATCCACCCGATAGTTGTAGGCGAAGGCAGAAAGGTATTTGAAAGCATCGATCTGCGAGAAAAATTACAATTGAAGCTGATTGAGTCACAGACATTTAAATCGGGAAGTGTTGTGCTTCGATACGTGAAACAGTGACCAAAAAATCTGCAAGGTTTCAACGGCTCAGTCCATCATTTAGGGGGAATTTAGAAAAGATGTTGTCTAAACGAGGCGACCCACCAGCAGGACCCCATCCGTCGAAGCTGATCGACGAGTTAATCAAGGACTATTTAGCTCCCGTGTTGAAAAACAATGGCTTTCGAAAATCCGGATTAAACTTTTGGCGTGACAATGTGAATGTAATTGATGTTCTCAATATACAGAAGAGCCAATGGAACGATGCTTGGGAGGCGTCCTTTTATATTAATCTTGGCGTCTACTGGAAGGCATTTCATCGGGACCAATGCGCCGAATTCAAGTCAAAGTTTCCACGGGAATACGACTGCACCGTGTTTAGTCGTGTGCTGGAACCAACGGCAAAGACCTGGGGACTTCGTCCCGATTCAGATCTGAGCCAAGTGGGAACCATTTTAACAGAGACTGTTCAGCAGATCGCTTTGCCGTGGTTACAAGAAATGCGTTCCGAGGTTAACGTCCTTAGATACCTAAAAGGACAAGGAATCGCCGAAAGTTTTGAGAGCTGGCTAAACTCTCTATGAGAATAACCTATCAATCGGAGACCAAACATGAAAACAACAGCTTTTATTATGACGATGGTTATGATGTTCTTCGCGGGAACCGCTTCGGCGCAGCAAAAGCCGGTTTCGGGTTATGCACCAGTCAACGGGCTCAAAATGTATTACGAGATCCGAGGGCAGGGCGAGCCTGTTGTGCTGCTTCATGGGGCGTTTATGGCGATCTCAGGGGATTGGAATGACTGGATCATCGAGCTCGCCAAAACGCGTAAAGTGATCGCTGTCGATATGCAGGGGCATGGGCGGACGGCTGATATCAAACGCGATATTACCTACGAAAATCTTTCGGACGATGTGGCTGCTTTGCTTGATTATTTGAAGATCGAGCGAGCGGATATTGTCGGTTACAGTTTGGGTGCAGGAACGGCGATGATGACGGCGATCCGGCATCCGGAAAAGGTGCGAAAGGTCGTCAGCATCTCGCACCCGATCCGCCGCGACGGTTGGGTTCAGGCCGCGAACGACGCGTGGCCAGCCTTTAACGCGGAAATGTTCAAAGGCACACCTGCCCAAACCGAACGGGAGCAACTGAATCCGGTGAAAGGTAGCTTCCCGGAGTTTTTCAACCACATCAAAGCCGCGGCCATGAGGCCTTACGATTTTGGTGCCGACAATCTCAAGGCGACCAAAGCTCCGTTCTTCTTCATCCACGGCGACGCCGACGGTGTGCGGATCGATCACATCGCGGAAATGTATCGCCTCAAAGGCGGCGGCAACACCCACGCCGACATGCAGCCGCGCGTCGAATCGAGACTCGCGATCTTGCCCGATACGACCCACGTCACGCTCATGAACAAAATGACCACGATCGTCCCGATGATCAACGATTTCCTAGATGCCAAGCCGCCGAAGCAGTAACAATCGAGGATCCGCGAAACGAAATGCGTAGTCGAACCGTAAGCTAATGAATGGAGTTTAGCCCGAACAATAATGTCATAAAACTCTGCATGCAGAGCATGGCCATGCAAGAAAGCGGCAAGCCTGACGAAGCTCTCCGACTTTCTCTCCAAGCGTGGAACGAGGCCGTCGAAGACTTTGAAAAATACCTCGCTGCTTACTACGTCGCTCGCGAACAGATAGAAGTGGCGGAAAAGCTAAGATGGCTCGAGACCTCGCTGGGTTTCGCTCTGAACACCAGCGACCCGGCGGTCTCGAGCGCCTATCCGAATCTCTACTCAAGCATCGCGGAGTGTTACGACGATCTGCACGATGCAGCAAATGCCGTAAAGAATCGGGATCTGGCTGCTTCGTTGACCGGAAATCCGGACGACGACGGCCCGTTTTATCACGGTACGCGCGCGGATCTGAATATCGGCGATCTGCTCACGCCGGGCGGCACTTCTAATTATCAGGCGGATCTCGTCATGAATCACATCTACTTCACCGCTCTGCCTAATGGAGCCGGACTAGCCGCTGCGCTTGCAAAGGGCGATGGTCGCGAACGCGTCTATATCGTCGAGCCGACGGGCAGTTTCGAGAACGATCCGAACGTGACCAACAAGAAATTTCCGGGGAATGTGACGCGTTCGTATCGCAGCCTCGAACCGCTGCGGATCGTCGGCGAACTCGAAGACTGGGTACGACAAACGCCCGACGATCTGCAAAGATGGCGGGAAAAACTGGCTAACACCAAAGGAGAGATCATCAACTAGCTCTGATTTCCGGTCTGTTTTGGGTTAAGATACAAAACACGGGAGAAAAATTATGGCAAAGGTAACAGGCATCGGCGGGGTATTTTTTAAAAGTGCGGGCAAGGGAGCGGAACTCTCCGCTTGGTATGAGAAAAATCTAGGTATCACGCTTGAATCGTGGGGCGGTGGGATCCTGAATTGGACCGACGACGCGGTCGTCGATGGCGGCATGACGGTTTGGAGCACGGCTGACAGCGACTCGAAATGGTTTGCGCCGAGCGAATCGTCGTTCATGATCAACTACCGTATCGACAGCATGGACGAAATGCTCGAACAGCTAAAGGCGAACGGCGTCGAGATCATCAAAGGCCCGGACACCGATTTCAACGGCAAATTCGCCTGGATCATGGATCCCGACGGCAACAAAGTCGAGCTCTGGGAACCGGCGGCCACGGCCTAGAAACAATTTGGTTGTGTCTGGCTCGAAACGGGGCAATGATCGTAACAGGAACTGTACAAAGCGGGGTCGGTGATGCCTCTTTTCGCATCAGCCAGCATCGTAATGTTTACGAGCAGTGGACCGGCCTGAAGCTCTTCGCTGGGTCGCTGAATATTTTACTGCCCGCGAAGTTTGACTGGCATGCCCCTGGCGTCCTCGCGTACAAAAAAACACATTCGCTGGTACCCTACGGCGGTAACCGGGAAATCTGCCTGATACCCTGCGAAATTTACGCGAACGATCTCGACCGGGTCTACGGTTTTGCCTGGGCGACGACGAACGCTGCTGATGAACCCGACTATTCGGTTCTCGAGATCGTCAGTGACGTAAAGCTGCGCGAGGCTCTGCGGCTTACGGATGGATCTGCCACTAGTGTCGAGATCCCTGTACGTTGGAGGTAGATCGGGCAGCGGGAGAATCAACGGCTAGACGAGACACCCAATTAGCAATCCCCAATTACCACGTTCAAAGGCCGACGTGGCTGGCCTGAGGTTTCATCTTGGTACCAAGGCGGCGCGTGAGGACGGATTGTAGCGAAGAAAATTCACTAAACAACACAAAAAACTAGACTCTCAAGGAGCTGCGAAAGGCTCTCGCTGCATAATAAGATTCGGCTCCGTTGTGATATGTGAAAATGCGTCCGAAGCGGCGATCGCCGAAGATGGCGCCGCCCAGGTTTCTGATCGCGGCCGGCGTTTCGAGCCAGCTTGAGGTTTTCAGGTCAAATTCGCCAAGTGTTTGCAGTTCAAGATATTCCTGTTCCGTTAGGATCTTAACGCCCATCGCGGCCGCCGTGTCTTGGGCGCTCGTTGCGGGTTTGTGCTCTTTGCGTGATTCCCAGGCGGCTCGGTCGTAACAGAGACTGCGGCGGCCTTTCGGGCTTTCCGGTGAGCAATCGTAAAAAATATACTCGCCCGCCGCCTTATCAAACCCGACAACATCGGGCTCGCCGCCGGTCCGCTCCATTTCGCTGAGTGACCATAGTTTTGCGGAGTCAGATTCGAGCTTGGTAAGCACTTTTGACCATTCGAGACCCTCATGGCGGTTTGTGTTGTTCTCAAAACGCTTTTTTAATTCGTTCAGCAGTTCCTGGCGGTCTGCGGGTAGTAATTCGTTTGTCATACTTTTTATTGGATCAGGATAAGCCTAAGTCTTACATCAACACTTTCATAAACTCATCCGGAATTGTTATCTGCTGCTGCTTGGCGTAGATCAAGAAATCATTGATCGACATTGGCGAAGTCGTGGTTCCACATTGTTCTTTACGGTCTTCTTCGTAACGGTAAACGTTGCCCTCGAATAATAAATACCCATTTTCACCCCACTGATCGACGCGGCCGATGGTGAAGTGCGGGCAGCTCAAATAATGGATATGTTCGTAATTCTGCATCGGACCTTTAGCCTTGACTGGCCAATAACGCCTCGAGTTTATCGAGATTTTCCTCGTTGGCATTTTCCAGAAACGACCTCATGCTAGCGACAAATGCCTCATTCTTAAATTCCTGTCGCCATCTCAATCTTGTACCGTCGCCATCCGGCGTAAGCGTTATGGTGAGGGTGTAATGCGGCAATGCGACGTGGTCGATCACGATCTTTGTATCGGGCTCGATCTCGCGAAAGACGCTTTCGTTGGGGTAACCGCGACTGTCGGGGCCGTGCATCGTATAGATCCAACGCCCGCCCGGCTCGAATTCGCACAAGTCGAACGTATTCGAAAATCCCGCAGGTCCCCACCACTGAGCAAGCTTATCCGTGTGCTCGAACGCGGCAAATATCGCTCGCGGACTGGCCGCGAGTTCTCTCTCATTGGTTATGACACCATCTTGACCTGATTCGGATATACCTTCCATGTTTTGTTTCACCTCACACAAATCTTCTGCTGTCAGGCCTAAAATACCACGAAACGACGGTCAAGGTCAGGAGCAGCAATGACGGAGCCAGTTCGCTGAACGGATCGCCCATTATTATATGCGAGATCGCGGCCCCGGACATGGCGAAGAAAAACCCGGCGTACGCCCATTCTTTTACCAACGGAAATTTAGGCACGAGCACCGCGACCACACCCAGCAGTTTCCAGATGCCGAGCATCGTCAGAAGGTAGACGGGATAGCCGAGATGAGCCATGCGATCGACGTCGTCTTTCATTCGCATCAACTGCACAATGCCCGTCGAAGCCATTCCTAACGAGAGCCAAAGGGTCGCGACCCAATATATGATCTTGCGTGTTCTAGTCATAACGTTTTTTTCGATGATCTTTCAGCGTACTCAGCGTTTTTCTATGCGTTGAAAAAGCCTTAGCAAATATCCCACGCTAAGGACACGGAGGCTTTCGCAGAGGACGGAGAGAGACTCCAGCTTAACTAACTCAACATTTTGCTTGCTATTTCTTCTAATCGATCGTGAGCCATGTTTAGTCCCGCAGCAAATGGTAGTTTGAGCATTTGGTCGCGGTCGGCGACCGATCGATAGACGATCTGCATCGTGAGTTTGCTCTGTTCGTCCGTGAGCGACTCGAATTCGAGAAACTCAAGCTGGACGGGGAACGGCGTGTTTTCCATTTCGAATGTCCGCGTGATCTTCTGTTCAGGGACAAACTCGTGGATCGTTCCGTTGGCACGAAATACGACGTTGCCGTTTGGGTCGCTCGTCTCGAACCGGTAACCGCCGTGCTGTTTGTTCTCGAGTTTCAGCACCTTCGTTCCCATCCATTGCTCGACGATCTCGGGCTCAACGTATGCCTTAAAAAGCAATTCGAGCGGCAGGTCAAATTCGCGTGTGATGACCAGGTCGTGTTTGCCGTCTTGGGCGTCGATCTTTGTTTTTCGTTCCATTTGGTTTTTTAACCACATAGAAAACATAGTTGCTGCTTTTTAACTATGTGTTCTATCTTCCTATGTGGTTCACTCACTCTTATATTTCTTCATCACGGCCTCGAGTTTATTAAACCTGTCGTCCCACATTTCGCGGAACGGCTCGATAAAATCGGCGACCTCGCGCATTTTTTTGGCGTTAACCTGATAGCGTATCTCGCGGCCGGTTTGCTCTTGTTCGAGCAACGAGCATTCGGTGAGTATCTGTAGATGTTTAGAAACTGTCGGCCTCGCAGTGTCGAAATTCGCCGCGATCGCCCCGGCGGTCATCGATTGCGACGCCACGAGCAGAAGTATCGCCCGCCGTGTCGGATCTGCAATTGCCTGAAATACGTCGCGTCTTAGATTCATTGCGTAGTCACTCGACTACATGAATATACATGAAGTCATTTGACTACGCAAGTGATGATTTACATTTAGCCGAAGGCCTGCGGAAATCTAATCCCAATCGTTTTTTAGTAGTAGCTCTTCGATGCGGTAGGAGTGGAGCATCTCGTGATTTAGTAGATGGCGGAACATGATGAACACCGAATAATGATCGAACGCCTCGTGGACGGCGGTTTTTCGCCATTCGTCGGGCGAGAGCATTTCGAGTCTTTTGACCAGTGACGCACGTTCGCGGACGTATCTGTCGAGGCTCTCGTCGAGATCGACTTCGAGCATCGCCCCGGCCTCGTCTTCGTCGGAATTGTAGATCGTCTTGATGACCGGTTCGGGCGTGGACAAAATATGCTCAAGCCGCGCACGAAACGCGACATCAGACTGCGACAAATGAACCGCATGCTCATAAGCCGACCATTTCGCCGGAGCCGGACGACGCTTCAATATTTCCGGCGGCACCTCGCGGATCAGGGGGATGATCACGCCCGGGGCCGTCTCTAACGCGGAGATCAAGGGGGCTGTATCGCTCATGATGCTTTTGCCTCCCGATTCTCTTCCCAGTGTTGCATGGCATTCAAGACAACCTCGCAATCGCAAAAACCGCCAACTGACTCCAGCCAGCTAAAAACTAATTCGTATGACATACTATTGGATCCAAGCCATTTTTTTGTGAACCGACGTGTGTGGTCGCAGCCGTTTTTATGAACCGAGGTTTCCACGAACTCGAAAAGCGACCGAAGTTGGTCGTCAGCCAACGGAAAAGAGTTTCTTGCCAAAACCTTTTGTTCGGTTTTCCAGGCTTTCTTTAGGTCGCGATTCGATTGGTTCATAGTTATCCGAATAGATCGCTTCAACCACGTTTCGCGGCTTCGATGGTGGCGATGTCGATCTTTTTCATGGTCATCATCGCGGCGAAGACTCGTTTGGCGACTTTGGGGTTGGGGTCGGTGGTGCCTTTGGTGAGTACGGTGGGGGTGATCTGCCAGTTGAGGCCCCATTTGTCTTTGCACCAGCCGCATTGGCTTTCCTGGCCGCCGTTATCGACGATGGCGTTCCAGTAGCGGTCGGTCTCTTCCTGATCGTCGGTCGCGATCTGGAACGAGAACGCCTCGCTCTGCTTAAAATAGTCGCCGCCGTTCAAGCCCACACACGGAATGCCGAACACCGTGAACTCCACCGTCAAAACCTGCCCCTCTTTCCCGCCCGGAAAATCCGACGGAGCCTTATGCACCGCCGTCACCTCAGAGTCCGGAAACGTCGCCGCATAAAAATTAGCCGCCGCCTCAGCGTCCTTCTCGTACCAAAGACAAATTGTATTTTTTGCTTGTGTCATAATGTCTCCCCCTTGCCCGACGGATTAATAAGGCGAATCCCCCGGATGGTTTACCACCTTAAGTTGAACTTGCGCGCCATCCGACAAGTCCTTAGCTTGATATGCGATACTTCCGGAGAAGCCGATTAGCTCAAGGAGAGGCGCTGTCGCAAAATTCGTGGCGATATATTCGCCCCCAAGGCATCCCGGAATCTTCAAAGCATATTTTCGTCCACTTGTAAGCGGACCGCACACGGCACTCGCAACGTCGACGATTCGAGCCATCTCCCAATCTTCGGCGAACGCTGCGTCCGCAAAAACAGAACGAAATTCCTGGTGGTCCGAGGCTATCTTTTTACAGAAACACTCTTCCGGACATATGCGCCAAAACCCGCCGTTTACATCTTCAACTATCAGATTTCCGAAATCGTTCTCCGCGACTATTCGAACAGGTTCTAATCCTGTCCAACCCCACGACGATTGTATTTCATTAATTAAATTGTCCATCGCACTGTCTACTTCAAGGGTTCGACCATCTATACTTACGGCATTGGCGGATCTGCTGGCTGTGGTGCTTTCTTAACGTGGGATGCGCTGAGCCAGGCGGCTAGTTTGCCGGGGTCGTTGGCGTAGACGTTTTTAGCGATGCCGTCGAGGATGCGGACCTTTATCATTCCCTGGCGGATTTTGGCTGAGACGTCGGCGGTGGCGGCGACGTGTTCGGCGCGGGCAGATGCCGTGCTTGAGAACGAAGCCTCGAACGCGTCGGCGGCGGCGGTCAGGTCGTCGATGAACGTGTCGGGCAGACCGTATTCGATAAAGTTCGATTTGTACGGGGCGACCTCCGTGATCCACGCACGGGCCTTAGCGAGCATGTCGGCGTCGGCCATGTTGCGTTGGAAGAAAAACTTGTTGCTGATGCCGTCGAAGGCGTATTCCATCGACTTGGACGTACGCGAGATCGCGGACATCTCGTCGCGCAGGTTTTCCCGGCAAGTGTCTTTCACTTCGTATTGCTGTGCCGATTCGCCAAATCCCGACTGCTGAGCGGACGCTTTGCTCTGGGCATCATTAACGAGCGCCGCAAGATCCACGAACAGCGTGGTCGCGAGCCCCGTAAAATCGGCTGCGTTATCTGTCCCAAACGTGTCCACGCGGACCTGCATTTCGTATCGTAATCTTTCTCCGTCAGTCATAATGTGTTTTTCTCCTTCGGGCCGGGTTCCGGCCGGTTGTTGTTGTCTATAGGGAGCTTCGAGTGGTGCTGAAGCAGGTTAAATTGTTGCGATTTGAGAATAATACGCCACTTTCACCGCTTCGTAAAGCACTTTTTGGGCTTCGTGAGGCACTTCGACCCCTTCGTGAGGAACTTTATGCCCTTCGTGAGGCACTTTGACCGCTTCGTGAGGGACTTTGTGGGCTTCGTGAGACACTTTTACCGCTTCGTGACCGACTTTATGCCCTTCGTGAGGAACTTTGTGGGCTTCGTGAGGTACTTTCAGCGCTTCGTGAGCGACTTGCACCGCTTCGTGGGCGACTTGCACCGCTTCGTGAGGCACTTTTAGGTCTTCGTGAGCGACTTGCAAGGATTCGGAAGTGTTGCTTGCAGTACTTTCTAAGGATTTTGTTGCTTTCCCATTCATTGGCGAATATAATTTCTTTGGCCATGAGAAAAACCCTTGTCAAGTTACTCGCTTTCGTCCTCGCGTTTGTGCTTGGCTACGCAGCCGCTCTCATTCCTGGTCCAGGCGATAACTCTTTTCCGATTGCGGAGCCTATGGAAGTCGAGACGGGGGATATACCAACCTTCAAGTACGGCTGTGCAGACGCCGCAAGTGTTTCGTTTTGGGAAAAGTTAGACAAAGAACAGTTTGTCAGGCAGCAGAAAGCACAGCTACTTCGAAATTCTGGAAAGGAGTATTTCGATAAAGACTTTGAGAGTTTCAAGGAAGGTTTTGGCTGCTCATATTTCACCGATGTTTCGAGGGTCGACCTCAACGGCGACGGCCTCGATGAAATTCAAGTTCAAGGCGAGGGTGGCATGCGGGATTGGCCGACTTATATTTTCCGAGAGACTGACTCTGGCCTAAGAATGATCCTTGCCGAAGGCTGGAGTTTCGCCGAAACAGAGAGCGGCACAGGCGACCGTGGCTTCCGCAATCTTGCTTTTACCACGAACTACACCGGACGCTATCGCGAGATCACACATTATCGATTTATCGGAAAGTCGTATGTAGCCACGAAATGCTTTAGCGAGGACGAATATGTCAGGCGCAACGGGGATATGATTCCTCTCGAGAAACCAATGCGCAAAAGCATCTCATGTCGTGACCGCAGCCGCGTCCAGCCCTAGTAAGAAGGCCGATAGCCCTCGACCCGGAACGTAGCACCCACACTTCACTCAACGCAAAACTAGACGACAAACTTACACTGCGGCGACGCGGTTGTAGACGGTGTCGCGTTCGACGGGGTCGAAGCCGGCTCGCTCGATCATTTCTATGATCTCTTGTTTGGTCATTTTAACTTCGCCGCCGGATTCGACGGAGTAGCTGTGGGTGAGCTCGCCGCCGTCGGTGATGGTGCCGTCGAGGTCGTTGGCGCCGAAGTGGAGGGCGGTCTGGGCGGTGGCTTTGCCGAGCATGACCCAGTAGGCCTTGATGTGGTCGAAGTTGTCGAGCATCAGGCGTGAGACGGCGATGGTCTTGAGATTGTCGATCGCGTCGGGGCCGGGCAGGCTGTCGAGCGCGGTGCCGCTTGGGTAGAACGCGAGCGGGATGAAACACTGGAAACCGCCCGAATTATCCTGTTGCTCTCTTAATTGCACGAAGTGGTCGACGCGGTCTTCGATAGACTCGATGTGACCGTAGAGCATCGTGGCGTTGGTTTTGAGGCCGGCGGCGTGGACTTTGCCGGCGAGCTCGAGCCATCGGGCGCCGTCGCATTTGTGATCGCAGATGCGGCTACGCGTCGGTTCCGCAAAGATCTCGGCTCCGCCTCCGGGACACGAATCCATTCCCGCGGCCTTGAGCTTTTCGATCACGTCTTCGTCAGACATTTTGTAAAAGCGGGCGAAGAAATCGAGCTCGACCATTGTCAGGGCTTTCAGATGGAGCTTTGGGAATTCGCGTTTGAGTGACGAGAAAAGGTCGGTGTAATACTCGAACGGCAATTTGCTGTTTAGCCCGCCGACGATGTGCAGCTCGGTCGCACCCTCGTTTACAGCTTCACGCGCTATTTGTATACCCTCTTCGATCGAATGCGTATAGGCGTCGTCTTGTCTCGCACGTCGATAAAAGCCGCAGAATTTACAGTCGGCGACGCAGATGTTCGTGTGGTTAAAATGGCGGTTGACGTTGTAATACGTCGTCAAGCCATGCTTGCGGCGGCGAACGGTGTCTGCCAATTTGCCGAGGGCGTTTAGATCGGTCGTATTGTAAAGCGCGAGTCCTTCGTCGAAAGTCAGGCGCTCGCCGTCTTCGACCTTAAATGCGATGTCTATTAAATTTTTATCGAATGATAACTGCATATTAAACTTAAGCTGCTAGAACTTCTATGTACTCGCTTCGCGAAATGGCCGGCGGAATGACGGCCCCCGATTCAGAAAGATCCTCAAGATGGAACTCGATGGCTTCGTGAATCAACTGTTTGACCTCCTGCTCAGTTTCGCCAACGGCGACACAACCCGGCAGATCGGGAACGTAGGCTCCATAACTCGTTTCACCCTTTTCTATTACTACCATGTAACGCATTGTCCCCACCTCACTATTTCTTTAGACCGGCCTGTTTTAAGACACTATTTAATGTTCCGACAGGCATGTCAATACTCTCTTTTCCCGAAACTGTCACTGTTCCTGTTTTTGTTAGATGATGAAATTGACGATGACTTCCTCTTGTTCTGACCAGATACCATCCGTCTCTCTCGATAATCTTTATGACCTCTTTGACCTTCATATTTGATCAATGAAAACTCCATATCGCTATGCTATTATTCTACCAAAACCCCACGCGTTAAACGCGCGCACTCTGAACATTATGAAATTCGGAAAAGTTGAGAACCCAGAAGAGATCGATTTTACGATCCCCGACGACCGCGAAGAATCGAAGGCTGTCCTCGCTAAATCGAAGGCGAAGGATATGTCGATCCACATAGGTTGTGCGAAGTGGAACAAGGCCGATCTCAAGGGGTTTTATCCGAAAGGCGTGAAGGATGAGCTTGGGTATTATTCGACTCAGTTTAACTGTATCGAGCTGAACGCGACGTTTTACAGGCTCTTTAAGGCGAATGTTTACGAGGGCTGGCACGACGCGACTCCGGACGGCTTCAAATTCTTTCCGAAACTTACGCAGTCGATCTCGCATTTTCGCAGACTCAATGATGTCGAGGAATTGGTAGATATCAGCGTCACCAATATGTCACACCTAAAAGAGAAACTTGGGATGCCGTTTCTCCAGATGCACAACAATTTCGGGCCCAAGGATTTCGACCGTGTCGCCGCTTTTGTCGAGAACTGGAAGCAATACAAGATGCCTCTGGCGATGGAATTTCGTAAGACCGAGTGGTACAACGATCCGGCCGTCTCGTCGGAGCTTTACGAACTGCTCGAATCAAGCGGCATCACCAATGTTCTTGTCGATACGGCCGGACGACGCGATCTGATGCATATGCGTTTGACTACGCCGACGGCTTTTGTTCGATGGGTCGGGGCCAATCATACTTCGGATTATTCGCGGCTGGACGAATGGGTCGAGCGGATCGCGGATTGGAAAGAGCAGGGTTTGAAAGAGCTGAATTTCTTTGTCCACCAAAACCTAGAAAAGGAATCGCCGTTGCTCTCGGCCTATCTCATTAAAAAGCTGAATAAAAAGCTCGGAACCGATCTGCAAATTCCAAAGACCCTAACCCCGGACAATCCCGCCGATAAGCCTGGTTCCTGACGAACTTTAGCCTCACAAGCACGCCTTCCCGCTAAATAGATTCTTCGAAAATCGCAGTCCAAAAACTGGCCGATCTGCGCTGGCGAAACGCCCGGTTGTCTTTGCACAACCTTATTTCGCGCGTGCTCGCAGAAAAATTCACTTTATGATTGCAATCATTTTTTCGGGTTGGCATCGGCGTTATGGTGTAGCCGTGACAAAGGAGACGGGAAAATGAAACACATTACATTAATAAAAGAATTAGGAGCTGATGACCGTACGGGACAGATGAGCGACAAGACGGTCGATCAGTTGTTTAATGGCGAATTTCGCCGGATCGTCGAAGTGCGGCTGCGGAATAGAGCAGTTTTGTCGAGGCATCACGCAGATGTTCCGATCACGGTTTACTGTGTTTCGGGTGCCGGCATTTTTAGTGCGGGTGCCGATCTTGAGGATGCTCAGGATCTTAAGGCCGGGACATTGATCACCCTTGAGGCCGGTGTCGAGCACGAAGTCATCGCCGACCCGGAGCTGCATATTTTGGTTACGAAATTCAAAGACAGTTAAACCGAATGATGTCCCACTGCGTGTTTTAATGTTCTGATGTGCGGGAAACTTCGCGGTGTTTACGTCAAAGCCGAAGGAAATAAGGGATTTATCAAGGCACGGCGATTGCACCTTGGGCATTCGACCATATCGGTTAACGATATTAAAAGTATGACTGTTGATCTCGGCGACATCGGATCTGCCGAAAAGGAGAGTATTGAGATGAAAAGACTGTGGTTGATATTGGGTGCGGTATTCATTTTGTCGTTTGCGATCTTAGGCTGGGTCGGAACGGAGATATTTCGACAGGCACCGCCGATCCCGAAAGAGGTGGTTTCGACCGACGGCACTGTGATGATAGCCGCGGAACAGGTCTCGGACGGGCAAAATGTCTGGCAAGCGATGGGCGGAATGCAGGTCGGTTCGATCTGGGGCCATGGTTCGTATGTCGCGCCTGATTGGACTGCTGATTATCTGCATCGCGAGTCGGTCTTTATCTTAGACGCTTGGGCTCAGACCGATTCGGGCGGTAAATACGAAACGCTTTCCAGCGAAAAACAGGCGGTGCTCCGGCAGCGTTTGCAGGACATGATGCGCAAGAATACGTATGACGAAACGACAGGCAGGATCACCCTCGACCCGGTTCGCGTAAAGGCGTTTGAGGAAAATCTCAAGCATTACTCGGACGTTTTTGCCAACGGTAACAAGGATTACGCGATCCAGCGTGATGCTCAATCGGATCCCGCCAAACTGCGTTCGCTCACATCTTTCTTTTTCTGGACAGCTTGGGCGTCGGCGGCCAATCGGCCGAATAACAATATCTCGTACACGAGCAATTTTCCGTCGGAGCCGCTCGTGGGCAACGTGCCGACGAGTTCGGCGATAGTCTGGACCGGCGTGAGCGTGATCATGCTGATCGCCGGAATTGGCGCGATGGTTTGGTTTTACGCGGGCTGGCGAAAGGAAGCCCAGGATAGCGAAACTCCGGACACCGATCCGTTGATCGGCGAAAGGCTGACGGCGTCGCAAAAGGCGACGGTCAAGTACTTTCTTGTTGTGTCGCTGCTGTTTCTTCTGCAGATAGTTATGGGAATTATCACAGCCCATTACGGCGTCGAGGGCGGCGGGCTGTACGGAATTCCGCTGCAGGATTATCTGCCGTATGTCGTTTCGAGAACGTGGCACACGCAGCTCGGAATTTTCTGGATCGCGACCGCTTGGCTGGCGGCCGGCTTGTTTATCTCGCCGTACATCTGCGGCAAAGAGCCAAAGTTTCAAAAGCTCGGCGTTGACGTCTTGTTTGGTGCGTTACTAATAGTCGTACTGGGCTCGATGGGCGGGCAGTGGATGAGCGTCATGCACAAGCTCGGCAGCGGTGACATGTGGTTCTGGTTCGGACACCAGGGTTATGAATACGTCGATCTTGGGCGTGTCTGGCAGGCGGCGTTGTTCATCGGTCTTTTGTTGTGGCTGTTTCTGATCGGACGTGCGGCGATACCGGCGTTGAAACGCGAGGGAACCAATAAATCGCTGATATGGCTTTTCATGGGAACGACGGCCGGCATCGCGCTGTTCTATGCTCCGGGACTGTTTTGGGGAATGCGTTCGCATATCACGGTGGTCGAATACTGGCGTTGGTGGGTCGTGCACCTTTGGGTCGAAGGCTTTTTTGAGGTCTTTGCGACGGTTGTCATTGCATTTCTTTTTGCACGGCTAAAAGTGATCAAAGCCGAACATGCGGCTAAGGCATCGCTGATGTCCGGAGCGATCTATCTGAGCGGCGGGATCATCGGAACGCTTCACCATTTGTATTTTGCCGGAACACCGACGGTGGCTCTTGCATTCGGCTCGGTGTTTAGTGCACTTGAGATCGTGCCGTTGGTTTTCGTCGGCTATGAGGCGTTCGAGAACATTCGGCACTCTAAGATCAAGCCGTGGCTTGCTCAGTATAAATGGGTTGTGTATTTCTTTGTCGCAGTGGCGTTCTGGAACCTCGTCGGTGCCGGCATCTTCGGATTTATGATCAATCCGCCGATCGCTCTGTATTACATGCAGGGTCTGAACACGACTGCGGTTCACGCTCACGGAGCACTGTACGGGGTGTATGGAACACTCGGTCTCGCACTTCTGCTGTTTTGCATGAGAGCCATGCAGCCTGAGCGCATCTGGAACACAAAGCTGCTCGGATTTGCGTTCTGGGCGATCAACATCGGTATGTTGATGGAGATGCTGTTCAGCCTCTTGCCGATCGGATTGCTGCAGACGTATCAGTCGGTGTCGGTGGGCTATTGGTCGGCTCGCAGCTCTGAGTTTCTCCAGACCGATCTGATGCAAACGCTCAGATGGATGCGAATGTTGGGCGATACCGTTTTCGCCGTCGGAGCGGTGGCCTTTATCTGGTTCGCACTGAAACTGATGCTCACCAAGGGCGAATATAAAACAGCCGACCTTCCCTAATTATGCACGATATCGAAACACGGACCGATATTGATCTCGTCATGCGGGTGTTCTACGAAAGGGCACTCGCTGATGAGATCATCGGCTATATTTTCCGAGATGTCGCAAAACTCGATCTCGAACATCACTTGCCGATAATCGGTGCGTTTTGGGAGACGATGCTGTTTCAGAGCGGGAATTATGCCGGTTACGGCCGCAACCCGCTTGCCGTGCATCTGGCTCTTCACTTGAGATCAGCCCTCAAGCCCGAGCATTTTGAGCGGTGGCTGGAGCTATTTGAAGCTTCGGTCGATGAAGAATTTGCAGGGGAAAGGGCTGAGTTTCTTAAAATGCGAGCAAATTCTATCGCGAGACGAATGCAGGAGTCCATCGGTATCGACTGATCTAATCTTTTAGAAACTGCCGAAGAGGCGCGATCTCATCAATAAATATCTTTCCGTGTAAAATACGCAACAGCCCCATTTCAGCGAAACGCCGGATAACACGGATAGTGGTTTCGGTCGTGAGGCTTGCCATCTCGGCGATGTCCTGCCGGCGGACGGCGATCTTTAGCGGAAATTCTGAGTCCTGTGCTTCGGCGAGTTTGACTAGGACATTGCCGACGCGGTGCTCAGGAGATGCGGTCGCGAGGTTGCGAATGATCGACGTTTTTTCCCGAAGCATTTCGCATGTCCAGGCGATCACGGCGTAAGAAAATTCGGGCGACTCGCTCAATAACGTCAGGAAATTGTCACGGCTGACCTGCAGCAGATGGGCTTCCTCGATGGCCGCCGCCGATGCCGGAAATGGCCCGCCGTCGAAAACCGGCGGAACGGCAAACATTTCGCCATCGCGAAATATTCCGATTATCACTTCCTTTCCCGGCTCAGGCGAACGAAACATTTTGACCGCTCCTGAGATCACAATGGGCAGGAATTCGGCTGAATCACCTTCGGAAAAGATCTGTTGACCAGGGCTATATGAGCGTTTGTGGCCGCGAGCCATTAACGATGCGGCAAGTTCGGGGCTGATGTTGGCCAGGAGCTGCTTCATTTTTCGAGAAAGACCGAACCGCCGAATGTAAGAAGCAGGATAATGCTGACGAACGCGTTCGTCGTGAAAAAGGCGGCGTTCATTTTGGTGAGATCGTTGGCTTTGACGAGTGTGTGTTGATAGATAAGGAGAAGCCCGACCGCAACGACGCCACCGAGGGCGATGTAACCAAGGCCAGTGACGAGATACAGAATAAGCAGGACGATGAACGCCTGAAAGTGAAATAAACGGGCGATCCAGAGTGATCTCGCGATGCCGAAACGGGCAGGTATCGAATGCAGCCCGGAGCGTCTATCGAACTCAAAGTCCTGACACGCGTACATCACATCAAATCCGGCAGTCCACATTAAAACCAACAGTGAAAGCAAGATCGGGACCTCGTCGTTGAGCGTTCCGCGAACTGCGATCCATGCGGCGGACGGCGATATCGCGAGTGCGAGGCCGAGCAGAATATGAGCCGCGGCGGTGAAGCGTTTTGCATATGAATAGCCGAGAACGCAAACCAACGCAACCGGCGACAGAGCGAACGTCAACCAATTGAGAGAATACGACGCGATCAAAAACACGCCGATCGACACGTAGAGGAACGCCCAGGCAAAGCCGACCGACAGTTTCCCGCTGGGCAGTTCGCGTCCGGCGGTTCGCGGATTTTTCGCGTCGATGTCGCGATCGACGATCCGGTTAAAGGTCATCGCCGCCGAGCGTGCACCGAACATCGCTACCGTGATCCACAGTATCTGCTGCCACGTCGGCAATCCATTCGCCGCTAGGATCGCGCCTAGAAACGCGAAGGGAAGTGCGAACAGCGTGTGTTCGAACTTGATCATCGCGAGCGTGGTTTTTAGTTTTTGCCAGAGACTTGCCATCGAATCGAAGAGTTTAGCAAAAATGCGGTGTCGAGTCTTGTAGGGCGTGCGTTAGAATGAATCGATGCCGAGCGGACGAACACATGACGCGATCACTTTTTTACTGGCGGTTCCTGCCTTTGCGGTTGCTTATTCAGTGACGCGCGATATCGGGGCGGCGTCGGTTGTCGCACTAGGGTTTTTATTTGGCGGGTTGATGTTCGGGCCGGACCTGGATACGGTCTCGCGGCAGTATTCGCGTTGGTTTATTTTTCGCTTTTTGTGGTTTCCGTACAGATCATTTTTTAAGCACCGATCGCGATTTTCGCACGGGCTTATCTTCGGGGCTTTGATCCGGGTTCTTTATTTCATGGGCGTGGTCACGCTTATCGCTTTTTTGGCCGCGTATGCATTTGCCGCATTTCGCGGCGGAGTTTTGCCGTCCATATTTGATTTCGCGAGCCTCTGGCGGCCGATCGGCGAGGCGGTCGGGCGGAATTTTCTTGTCTTAAGTTTTATCGGGTTGTGGCTCGGAGCGGCGAGCCACACGTTTACCGACATGGCCGGGTCATTCGTCAAAACGGGCAGGATCGCAAAGTTTCTCTAACGCCCCGTCCGTGCCGCGAGTAAACGCGTTGCGTGGCGGCGGACTGCGTCTGGAACGTTTCGATTTTTCGATATACCAACCAGATCGCGAAGCTGTAGACGCGACATGATCGTCATCGAGTTCGAGATAGGAGTTCGCGGGTTGCGGGCCAGGTTGTGCATTATATTGTAGCTGCGCGACCATTGGCGGCTGGACGCGATCTGTCGCAGAATGTCCTCGGCGAGCGATTTCATGCTGGCGATCAGCTCGACCTCCTGCTCCGTTATCTTAGGATTGTTAATAACCGCACTTGAGACGAGCTTGTTCGGGTCGCGAATAAGAATGTTGCGGGCCTCGCGGTCACCCTTCTGACCGAGACGTACGCGGTCCTTGACGCCCATCTGCATGATGCGGTTGATCATCGAGACGCGTTCGCCGGGGATCTCTTCTTCTTCGTTGGCGAGTTCACCGAGGATCTTATCGATAGTTGCTTTGCGCTGGGCTTCGCTTTCCTCGTAGATCTCCTCAATATATTCGAGGCCGAGCCACGAATCGTCGGTCTCGCGGTCGAGCACCTCTATGTGTTGCGCGATGAAAAGAGCGTCCTCAACGCTCATGCCGGACTCGCCCATCGACGCGCCAAACTCGGACTGTTCGACAAACTCAGCTGCCGCTTCATTGCCACGAGCCCTTAGTTCGCTCGCGATCTGCTGCGCACCGCGTTCCTTTTCAAAAAACTCGCGTTTTGTTTCCGAAGCACGGCGTTCGGCTTCGGCGGTGCGGTGCGGATTTGAAATGATCGCGTCGATAACCGCCGGGTTTTTAATGAGAAGCTGCTGATTGAACGATATCAGCTCAAGCAACTGACCGTTTTGCGTCGTCCGGGCAAATTTTGTGACCGCGTCGACCGGTGTTTTGGCGTTAGTTAGGATCGCTTCGTGAAGCGAGGCCGGCAGGTTTGCCTGGCTTGAAAAATAGGACAAGACCGGAGGAGCAATGTCGCCGGAACGGAGTGAATTCTCAAGTTCGTCGGTATTCTGATCGGCAAGCGTTCCACGAGCATTTTCCCGCAGCTCAGCGTCATCGCCGTTAAAAAAACTGACGAGTATTTCAAGCAGGTCACCCTGAGGCAATGGCAAAACGCCCCGCGAAGCAGCAAGTTGTGCCGGACGCGGAGCCGTGCCGCCGATGACGGCGAGCACAACAGGATTTGTCGAAGTAATCTCAGAACTCATACGACACCGAGAAAACGTAGTTATTTGGCTAAGATACCGTGGGGATTCCGGGCGAACTCCGGATAACGAAATTGTAACATAAAAATCCCGCTTTCTTGACTAACCATTTCGATTAACATAGTTTAGAACGTGGGCTAGATGCTTGTTTTTGATCGTACCCCGCCATATTTTTCACAATTAATTTAGTTTTCAGAATAATGATTAAGAACGAATTAGAACAAATTATTTCTACTGCCGAAGCGCGTATCGGCGTCATTGGGCTCGGCTATGTTGGCCTGCCGCTAATCGTTGAATTTTGTCTTAAAGGCTTTAACGCGATCGGGTTTGAGGTTGATGATAAAAAGGTCGCGGAAATCCTTGCCGGACATTCGTACATCGTCGATGTTACAGACGAAAATATCGCCAAATGTGTCGATGGCGGCAAACTTACTGCGACGACCGATTTCAGTCAGTTGAATATTTGCGATGTGATCATCATCTGCGTACCGACGCCGCTTCGAAAGACGAAAGATCCGGACATGTCGTACATTTTGACCGCCGGCGGCGAAATACAGAAATACATGCGTCGCGGACAGTTAATTATTCTGGAATCAACGACTTACCCGGGCACGACGGACGAGATATTACAGCCGATGTTTGAGGAGAAAGGATTCAAGCTCGACGAAGATTTCCTGCTTGCGTTCTCGCCCGAACGTGTGGATCCGGGCAATCCGCAGTTCCAAACACACAATATTCCAAAGGTCGTCGGCGGCGTTTCGAATGACTCGACCGACATCGCGGCTTTGCTTTACGGGCAGATCGTGAACGACGTTCACCGTGTCTCGTCGGCACGCGTTGCTGAGGCGGCGAAGCTGTGGGAAAACACATTTCGCGCAATAAACATCGGCATGGCGAACGAGATGGCCAAGCTCTGTAATGCCCTCGGAATCGACACTTGGGAAGTCGTTCGGGCGGCTGCGACGAAGCCGTTCGGCTTTATGCCGTTTTTCCCGGGACCGGGAATCGGCGGGCATTGCATTCCGCTCGACCCACATTATTTATCGTGGAAAGCGCGTCAGCACGGATTCGATTCTCAGTTCATAAGCTTAGCCGAGCAGATAAATTCGACGATGCCGAACTACGTTGTCGAACTAGCAACCACCGCTCTCAACGACGAGAAAAAATCGGTCAACGGTTCGAAGATCCTGATCCTCGGTGTCGCATACAAAAAGGACATCGACGACATGCGCGAGTCGCCGGCATTGTCGATCATCGATCTGCTTCGGGCGGATGGTGCGGACGTCTATTTTCACGATCCATTCGTCGAAACCGTCACATTCGACCACGCCTACACCATCGGCGACGGCGAACCGCTCCACAACCGCGAACTTACCGACGAACTCATCGAAGGTTCGGATTGCGTAATTATATGCACGGAGCACTCGCCGGTCGACTACGCCAAGGTTTGTGACTTGGCATCGCTCGTTGTTGACACGCGTAACGCTCTTTCCAATGAGATTCGCGAGAACTGCAAAGCGAGGATCGTGAGGCTTTGATCTTCGGTCTTTGATTTTTGACCTTTGATTCGAAGTGAGCGATAAAGGCTGTTGTTGGAGGACGGCAGCGATGGAAAAGACAAATTTTGAAAAACTTGATATATACCAGCTTTCCGAAAAGGTCGCAGATCAGATTTGGGAGATAGCAAGTAAATGGCCGGTTTTGGCATAGCGGACTGTAGGAGAACAGGTGATTCGCTCATCGGACGGCATGGGGGCCAACATTGCAGAAGGTAGCGGTCGTGGAACGGCGACCGATAATAGGAGATTCCTACGAATGGCAAGGGGATCGCTTTACGAGACGCGGCATTGGCTTCGACGAGCCCATAAACGAAATCTCCTTACAACGGAGCAGACGGAGAGTCTTTCGAATCTAATTGCGGAACTTACCCCAAAGCTTAACGCATATATTCGCCGTACGAGTGAAACTGTGCTTAAGGAAAAGAGAACAACTTGATTGATTCAAAGATCAAAAATCAAAGATCGAAGGTCATCCTAGTAGTCGGTGCCCGGCCAAACTTTATGAAGGTGGCGCCGATCTATGCTGAGATGAAGCGGCGGTCGGCGGAGTTTGAACCGCTCATTGTGCATACGGGGCAGCATTACGATGCGGCGATGTCGGATGCGTTTTTTGACGATCTCGGGATGCCGAAGCCGGATGTTTATCTGGGCGTCGGGTCGGGTTCGCACGCGGTGCAGACGGCGAAGGTAATGACGGAGTTTGAGCCCGTCGTGCTTGAGCATAGACCGGATTGGGTCTTGGTCGTTGGCGATGTAAATTCGACAATAGCTTGTACGCTAGTTTGCTCAAAACTCGGGATCAAGGTCGCTCATGTCGAGGCCGGATTGCGATCGCGTGACCGTTCGATGCCGGAGGAGATCAATCGGATCTTGACGGATTCGATCTCTGATCTGTTGCTGACAACCTCGCAGGACGCGGACATAAACCTCGCTCAGGAAGGCATTCCGCCGGAAAAAATAAGATTTGTCGGTAACGTGATGATCGATTCGCTGCTTGAGCATCTCAAGGTTGCTGAGCGTTCGACGATCCGCGAGGACCTTGCGGTTGAACATGGAAAATATGCCGTTTTGACGCTGCATCGTCCGTCAAACGTTGATGAGAGGGACGTGTTCGAGGGGATTGTAGGTTCGCTCGTAGCGATCGCGGAAAACTTGCCGATCATCTTTCCTGTACATCCGCGAACCCGCGGGAAGATCGACGAATTTGGATTCGCAGAGACGATATCGAGATCAAATATCCGGCTGATCGATCCACTCGGTTATCTTGATTTTATGCGGCTCTACAGCGGTGCAAGGCTCGTGCTCACCGATTCGGGCGGTTTGCAGGAAGAGACGACCGTTCTCGGCATACCGTGCCTCACGCTCCGCGAAAACACCGAGCGTCCGGTGACGATCGAGATGGGAACGAACATTCTCGTCGGCACCGATCCGGAAAAGATTAAGCAAGCCGCGGTCGGCGTGTTGAATTCGGACGAAACCTCGAAAAAACAAATACCGCCGCTCTGGGACGGCAAAGCTTCCGGGCGGATCTGTGATGAGCTATTAAAATAGATTGGCCGCAAAAAGGCACAAAAAACGCAAAACGAGAGTTCTTGTTTTGCGTTTTTTGTACCTTTTTGCGGCAATGTTCTACTGACTTTTTTCCATCGGGTAACCGGCTTGTTTCCAGACAGCGGTTCCGCCCATGAGGGCGTATACGTTTTCGATTCCTTTCTGGTTCATTTGGAATGCCAGACCGGCACTCGTGTGTTCGTTTGGTCAGGAACAATAGACGATTATCTTTTTGCCCTGCGGCAGCTTCGCGAATTCGGTATCGGGCGAGGGGAACGGGATATTTATCGATCCCGTGACGTGTTCCTGTTTGTATTGGGCCTCGCCGCGGCTGTCTACTATGACGGCCGTTCCGGCGTCGTATTCCTTTTTCGCGTCCGGCAGCGTGATGCGCGGAACTTCGGAATCAGCTTGAAACTTCTTGAATTCCGCGACCTGAGCCTTTTGGCATCCCGCCACAAAGCCGATTGCGATCAGTGAAATTGTGAGCAAAAAACGCATTATTTCTCTCCGAAAGCCTCGAGCACCTCGTCCGCATGTTTGGCGACATCGACCTTTTCAAAGATCTTGACGATCTTGCCATCGCCGTCGATGAGGAAGGTTTTGCGAAACGTACCCATATATTTTTTGCCGTACATGCTCTTTTCGCCCCACACGCCGTAGGCCTCGACGATCTGTTTGTCGGTGTCGGCGAGCAGATCGAACGGGAGTTGGAATTTGGAGATGAATTTCTGATGCGATTTCTCATTGTCGGTCGAGACGCCGAGAACGCGGATGCCTTTGCTTCGATAGATGTCGTCAGCATCGCGAAATGAACACGCTTCTTTGGTGCAGCCCGGTGTGTCGTCTTTCGGGTAAAAATATAATACGACGCGCGTGCCTTTGAGGTCCGCGAGTTTTACGTCGTTTCCGTCCTGATCCTTTGCGTTGAAATCCGGTGCTTTATCGCCTTCTTTGAGCATACATCTCCTAAAATGTGTAAAATCAAATTTTTCTAAGTGTAACACGCTCCGCCACGAGGCACGCAAGCCGCAAAGAACGCGAAAATGAAACTGATAAGCCAACAAAAAGCGCTCGAGAGTCTCGCGGTTATCAGGGCCGATCTAAGATCCATAATTTCAAATTTGTACGAGACGAAGGCAAAAAGTTGTCTCACATGCGAGGTCAAAGGAGCGTGCTGTCTCGACGAACATTTTGTAAACGTGCATATATCGCGGATCGAGGCGGTCGCGATCAAAGATGCAATTGCCAGGTTTGACGAGGAAAAACAGAAAGAAATATACGACCGAATCGAAACTGCTATCGAGCGTTATGGTCTCACAACGGCCGGTGACACATTTGCCCAAACCTACGCCTGTCCGCTATTTGAAAAAGAAACCGGCTGCCTCGTGCATAACACCGCAAAACCGCTGCCCTGCATCACGCACGCCTGTTACGAATCTCCGGCCGACCTGCCGCCCGACGATCTGCTCAATGCGGCCGAGACAAATGTCCAAAATCTAAACCGCCGGACTTACGGCCAGCCTACCCAAATGCTCCCGATACCGCTCGCTATCAATTCATCGGCAGAAACGCGAGTGTGAACGAGCGTGCCAAGTTGAATGATCACGCCGTTGGCACGCTCCTTAACAGTCGCGTTTCCGCTATGGGATAGAGATAATTCATTACAATCGCACAAAAGTCTCATGGTGAAACTTCATATTCGTTGTCCTATTGGCTTCGACGCATTCGGCCACCAAGTATTGTCATCGGCATGAGAAACAGAACGAATAAAACGTGGTACCAGGCTGGAGCTACGTTCCAGAACATATATTCGACCGCGATGCCGACTGCAACGAGTATCACGCCGAGGATCATCGTAGATCTTTTATATTCGCCCGCTGCCAAAGCGGCAAGATATCCGGCGATCAATGATGTCAGAAAACTCCGGATCAGGTTTGCGAGAGCGATGACGGCACTCGTTTCGAGCGGTGTTCCATTGGTGAGGGCTTTCTCGGCATCCATCGAATGGTTCGCGTACTCAGGCCAAAATTTAGCCAGTGTCGGTTCGCTTCCGACCCAGACGACCGACCAAACGATGAAACCGACGATAACGCCCAAAATGATTCTGACCATATTTCACATCTCTCCTTGCTTTTCAATTCAAGACCTTAAACACGATTCGAACTCTCTCAAATAACCGCCTTGTCGTACAAAAAGTGTTATGCGAATTT
>Ga0209023_10002176_pt1 | contig 24904 bp, 13 predicted proteins | sample LakOneMetagenome_FD_187468 | JGI IMG/M metagenome (GOLD analysis project Ga0209023, IMG submission 187468) | Freshwater and sediment microbial communities from Lake Erie, Canada (SPAdes) (version 2) | ecosystem: Environmental > Aquatic > Freshwater > Lentic | place: Lake Erie, Canada... | reverse complement strand
CAGGAAGTACTCGACGAGTTGCAGGCACGCAGCCAGAGCGGCACCGTGCGCAATATCGTGGCCTACTTCTTCGCCTTGGTGAAGCGCGTCTTTGCGGGCGAATTCCGCCTGTGGGCAGGTCGTAAGGAGATGTCTGCCGCGAACCAGCCTGCCAAAAATCGGCCTGCTGGTGCACCACGCACCGAAACCCGCCCGGAACCCACTGCGCCACCGGCATCGCGTGAAACTGCCCTGGCGCACATCGCCAACATCCGCAAGATGCTGAACGCCTCGACGAACGCTGGAGACATCGCGGCACAGGCAATGCAGGCCAGGGGATGGCAACCGCGTCCTGCGTAGCAAATGCTGCCGCGAAATGGGTCGTCACTGCCAGCCGCAGTGACGACCCCGCCCACGCCAGCAACAATGCGGGCGAATGCCGAATCCTATTGCGTGCGGCAGACATGATGATGGCCGCCCTACACTGACCGGGCAGTTGCCAAGACCGATGGGCTTCGTACATCGGCACCCCTGACAGCGCAGGTTCCTGCAAGCGCTGGCCCCTCAGGGCGGAACCACCCCAGGTATGCCCAGGCTCCGACCGCATACCGGCCCTACCCAAGGGCGGAGCCTTCTTCGTCTGTTTGATCTCATCCCTACTCCGCCGCCTGGCGCACTGTCCTTTGCGGCAATTGCCTGTGCGCAACGTACAGGGCTGCCGCTGCATTTCTCATCCCACTCACTTCATAGGAGGACTCGTCCACGTTCGCATCACTTTCGTCTTGTAGTACCTCCGTCCGGGCTTCCAGCAGGAAGCAAGACGGACGCCTCATTCGAGGCTCTGGTGTCTCCTGAACACCATGCCCTTGCCCTCACGGGATCTCGCCTTGGCGAGCTGGCACCAACACTAACCACTGAATTTCAGGACAACGCAGTACGGCGCTTTGCTTGGAGACCGGACGATGGACGACTTGACCTACACCCTGCGGCAGCTTTGCCAGCGCAACCGTGACGGCAGCCACAACACACAGGCCGACCGGATGCGTTCGCTGTCGCTGGCCGCGCGGCAACTACGTGAGGCCGGTTTCCGGCAGATGAAAGCATCATCGCTCAAGGGCAAGCACGTCCAGGCGCTGCTGGATCGCTGGCAAGGCGAAGGCTTGTCATCCGGCACCATCAAGAATCGGCTTTCTCATCTGCGCTGGTGGGTCGAGAAGATCGGCAAGTCGGGCATCTTGCCGGCGGACAACATGCAGCTTGGCGTGGCCGAGCGCCGCTATGTGACCAACGTCAGCAAGGCCAGAGAACTGGGCACAGGCCTTGAACAGATTACCGATGTCCACGTGCGCATGAGCCTTCAGCTACAGGCCGCCTTCGGATTACGTCGGGAGGAAGCGATCAAGTTCCAGCCCAGTTACGCAGATCGGGGCGACCACATCGCCCTCAAGGGATCGTGGACCAAGGGCGGTCGGGAGCGAACTGTGCCCATCACCACGACAGAGCAACGCGACGCGCTCCACGCAGCACACCGCCTGGCGGGCACAGGATCACTGATCCCGGCAAACAAGACCTACATCCAGCAGCGGCACGTCTACGATGGACAATGCAAGGCGGCAGGTCTGAGTCATATGCATGGCCTTCGCCATCAGTACGCGCAAAGCCGTTATGAGACGTTGACGGGGAGGCCGCCGCCAGCGGCAGGTGGACCATTAGCCACGGAGTTAAGTACAACGCAGCGCATAGAAGACCGCCATGCTCGTCAGATCATCAGCCGTGAGTTGGGACACGAGCGCGTTCAAATCACTGCCATCTACCTCGGTAGCTAGGTCAGGCAGTATGAGCCCCCTGGCTACATACACACCCGTCCATCGGCTCAATCTGCAGGCCCAACAAACGTGTTCAGCGCCGTTGCAATCCTCTTGCGTCGCTCAAGCAAGAAAGCCTTGTAGCTTTCCACTTCCAGCAGCGATGCCTCAACCGGGATGCACTGTGCTGCGAACGCTGGCTCGCCAAGCTGGTCCACCAGCGGGGGCAGGTAAACCGCCGGGGCCTTGTCGCTGATCGCGCGATTCGTCTTGCCGCCGATGAAGGCCAGATTGGCGATGTCATCCGCCTCGCGGGCAGTGAAGCTGGTCTTCAGTACGGCTTTGGGAAAGATGTGATGGAACTGCAAGCGATGCTGGACGCCCGAATGATCCAGAGCAATGGCCAGATGGCTGCGCCAATCTTTCGTACCGGCAGCGCGGAAAGCCAGGAACATGGTCTTGAACAGCGCGCTGCGCTGGTTGCGGCCTTCCAACTCCTCCGCGGTAATGTCCAGGCGGCCGAACTGCAGGCGTAGTCGGTCGATCAGCTCGCTCACCGCTCCGCCCTGACGAATACTTGCCAAATCCTGATCCAGAATGGTTTCGCTGGAGCCTCGGGAGAAGCGGCCTTTGGCATTGGCCATCAGCGCCCAGTAGCGCAGTTGGCGGGCCTCATCGTTGCTCAGCGCATAGTTGCGGCTATGCCCGAAATACGCCAGCACTACCAGCAGGAAAGGCGACGACAACAGTGCCGGGCTATCGATGCCAAGATTGCTGCGCAGGAAGTTGAGCGCGAATTCCATGCCATCGCAGGCTTCTTTCCATGCCTTCTGCAGCTTCTCCACATTCAGGCTACCCACGATCTGGAAACGTGATTGACCGGTGGCAAACGCCATCAGATTCTTCAAGTGCAAACCGAGATCAAGGTCAAAGCCCGTCTTGGCGCATGCCTTCTGGAAATCCTGGAACGTCTGCAGCGAGTGCCGCCACTTGGCGGTGATCTGAGCCAGAGCCAAGTCGGAACTGCGCAGCTTGGCGCCCAGTGAATTGACCCGGACGAAGATTTCCGTGACTTCATCGTAGGAAAGCGTGCGTTCCAGCACGTCCATCCGATAAACGTACTTGCGGATGCCACGTAACCGGGCCAGGCGCTGGCTGTACTTCTCGTACCGCGGATCGTCAAAACCACTGATACCGGCACGTTTGAGGAAAGGCGCATCGTTGTCGGTCTTGAACACTTCCGACACTTTCACCCAATGCGGCAACTGCTCCAGCTTCCTCGTGGCCACAACGAAAGTCATCTTGTTGAAGCGCTTGAGCAGTTCGTCCTCGGTCGAGTCCGTCTCATCGCCAATCAGTTCGCTATCGTCGTCGGCATCGTCCTCATCGTCGCCGTTCTCTTCCACTTCGGTCACGACCGCCAACTGGTCGGGATGCTCCAAGTTGAACAGCAAGTCGATAGGCCGACGACGGCCGCGCACCGATACTGGCTCGCCGCGAATAACGGCAGAGAGCGATGTCAGACGCTGCTGACCATCCAGCAGAAGCCGCGTGCTCTGGTAAGGATTCGTGCTCTGGCTGACCGCGAAATCCTGCAGCGGCACAGCTTCATCCGTTTCCCAAAGCAGGATTGCGCCCGATGGGTAGCCGCGATACAGCGAATCCAGCAGATCGCGCACTCGCGTGGAGCGCCACACATACTGGCGCTGCATCTCTGGCAAGCGCAGTTCGCCCCGCTCGATCATTGATACCAGTTCTTCAACGCTTGCTTCGGCCTTGGCCATGTTTTTCCTTCGATCAGGCACCGAGCAGGAAGCGCTCGCGGTGCCACTGTAAATAATGCCGGTGCTCGCTGGCCAGCCAGCGCAACGTCATTCCCGAATGAATGCCAAGCCCAGGTAGATCGCTTTGGGACAGGCGGGTGCTGGTCAGCAGATGCCCGGCATCGTCGAAGCTGATCAGAAAGCGATCGAACAGCGCATCGAGATTGGCCACCAGCAGAAAGCCGTTGAAGGCATCCAACCGCTCGGCATCGTCGGCACATTCGGCCCAGGGTTTGGCATGGCTGGCACGCAGGGCTTCAGTCACCGCGACGCCAGTCACTGCGCAGGAACCGCCCCAGTAGGTCAGCAAGGCATCGCGGTAACGCGCCTGCCCCACACGCTGACGCACCAGGCGTTCGACTTCCGTGCCCCGGGCTTCGGCAGACATCGTCTCGACAGCTTGCACCACGGCCACGTGGTAGTCGCGCACGGCCTGATTCGGCAAGGCCTGCGACAGGCTGGCCGTGCGACGCAAGAGAGCCGCCAAATCTGGCAGAGTCGGCACAAAAAACACGTCATCGGCTCCGACCCAAGGTTGGAAGCTGCGCAACAACTCCGGCAGCAGCGCGGGCGTGGCTGGTTGAAAGCGCACCTCGAAGCCTCCGACCAATGCTGTCACCGCCGCCTGGCTTCGATGACGAGCCGAAGCCAGTATGACCGCATCGCCAGCGGATGACAGCACGTGCTCGAAGCCGTTGTCGTGGCCGGCTTTTTCGATGATGGTGCGTTGCAGAGGATTCATGTCCGCGTCCAATCTACCCGGTTCCACTCGATGGCGCGCTTGCGCCAATGGGTGTCGATCGCTTGGGCGAAATCCGGGCGCACCAACTTGGCACGCGCCTCGCACCAGTCGGCTGATTCGCGCCGTACCACCACACCTTCCAGCGGCAGCTCGGCGCGATAGTGACTGGCTGTATCCATAACCAATTGCTTCAGCGCCGCCAGGGTGGTGCGGCCACTCAATATCCGCGGCACAGTGAACAATCCGACTTCTGAGGCCAGCGCGTTGCGCCGGGAGGTGCTCCAAAAACGCCTCTTGCTGCGGTCATAGACATCGAACAACAGAAACCAGTCGGGCAACGTGTCGTAATCCAGTGAATGGCGTGCGGCGCACCATTCGCCGAACAGCATCAACTCAGGACGCAGCACGGCAAGCAAGCTGGATTTGTGCTGCGCCAGCCAGGCGGGTAAACGCGCAAACTGACCAACATAGGGCTCGCCCAGATACTGGCCGCGATTCTGAGCAAGCACGGTGCCGTCGGGTGATAGAGACAGGCCGAGGTTCGCACCGTCGAGCTTCTCCTCCACGACCACATCGCCGGACAACAGCACCTGCGCTTCTGCGGGCGACAACACCTTGTCATCGCGTGGCATGCCGTCTTTGGCCAGCCACGCGAGGTGCGGAGTGGTAGGGAAGCGGAAGAAGTCGGTCGTCATAGGCACCCAACCCTGTCCTGATACCACGCAGCAGGCAGCAAGGGCAGAAAGAAAATTCCGAATTCCTCCAATTGCGTTCTTGCGATATGCCAGTCAGTTTCCGCACCGTAGACGATAGGAGGTGATTCTTCGAACATAATCATCGCGGCCAATGCACAAGCAACCCACTTGCGATCCTCACGGTCGGTGACGATGGCTTCATGTTCAGCTGCCAATACGGCGATATGTTCCCCATTGCCTTCGAACGTGTCGATTGGCACATCATCGACCTGCATCCGATCTCGCTTGCTCTGCAACACCTGCAGCCCGTATTCCTGTTCCTGCCAGTTGTACGGCATGTTGCGCTCGTACTCCGCCAGCACCAACCCGGCGTCATCCAGCACCATATGGTCGTCCGACTGATCGAACTGCACCAGCCACTCGTAGACCGACTCACGCAATTCAATCTCGCGCGGCATGGCGCGTGTAGCGACGTTGGACAGCTCGGAAATCGCACTGGCGGCGAGCATCACGTTGGTATCAATTAGGAACATCGCCATCTTTTGCTCTCAACTCTTTCGCTCGTTTGATGGCTAGCGCCGTTTGCTCGCGAGTCTCCCCCAAGGTGTCTCCAAAAAAATGCTTGGGCCAGTTTTTTACCCGCCCAAGATCATCAACTTCCAAAGGCAGAAGGTTGGCATTTCTGCCATCACGTTCAACGAAATACATGGCGGCGTCAGCAACGGACACTTCTTCGCGGGCAATCAAGGTCTGCATGCGGCGGAACAAATGTTCTGAATGCGTCTCGACGATGAACTGAACGTTGCGCTCCTTGCTAACCTTAGCCAGCAATTCAGCCAGCTTGCTCTGTGCCAGAGGGTGTAGATGGCTTTCCGGCTCTTCGACGATCACGATATGGCCGGGCTGTGCGAACAGGGCGGCCACAATGACAGGAAGCACCTGCGACACTCCAACTCCAACGTCTTTGAGGTTACTGGCCTGGCCATCGGTTTCCACCAGCAACTCATGACGCGCTGAATTGCCAAGGGCTCGGATGGAAAGACCGTGCGCCAGATTCATCTCCTTCAGCCAATGAACCGTTTGCTCAAAGAGATAGGCTTCCGTTGGCAAGGCTTGACTACGCCTATTGGCCTGCTGGCACGCTACACCGCTGGCAATCAACGCATCCACGGCTTTGGCGCCGTCGTCACCGATATGGGCAGGCGTACGCCCTGCCCATACATAGTCACGCTGGGCCAAGCGGCGCACGGGGCCAAGGTAGATGATGCGGCCCAACTCGTTCAGCAGCGCCGGACCAACCGGCCGAATCACCTCACCCTGCACACCCAGCTTGTTGAGCGTAGAGGCTGAAAATGCAAACGAACGCTGCGGACGAAAATCCGCGCTTTGCCCCAAAGGTTTGATTTGATTGCCCAGCGTGAGGCGATAAATCCCGGGCTTGCGACGTTCCACACTGAAGCCTTGACCGTCTTTGCCCAAGCGCAGGAACTCCAATTCAGCGCTACCGGACTGACCTTTGCGGTAGCGTGCCGAGAAAATCGCCGATTCAGCAGCATTTCCCGTTTCGCTCCAGCGAAACTCGATACCTACTTGATTGGACGCCGTGCTTTCTGTTGCTGCACCATGGCGACACAGCACATCCTTGAACTGGCCGAGTGTGACGGAGTCGCTGGTATCGGGGTTACCTAGATTGAGATCCAGATTCGGATCATCGCCCTTGACGGTCTGACGGATGAGCAGCAGGCTTTGGATCAGACTGGACTTACCCGATGAATTGGCACCCAGCAGCAGAGTGATAGGGGCGAGTCGCACAGGCCCCGTGGTGCGCCAGATCTTGAAGTTCTCCAGTTTGAGATGAGTAAGCATGTTCTGTCCCGCAGATTACATGTAATAGCCATAGCGAATTTGTGGTCGATCATGTTCATCCAAATACTTCATGATCTCCCCCACCTTTCTGGCGCAACTAAGCGTGATGGGGTACTTTCCATCAAGCTGGGTGTTGTTCCAGTTCATTTTTGTTAGTCCGAGGATTTCCCTAGCCAGAAAGGCGGGGCTTTGCTCCGAGCGGATCACGCGCAACTCAAGTGGCTGAGGAATGTACATCCCAGGATAGGTCTTGTAGTACCAGATTGAGCCTCGGGTATAGAGCAACTGCCGCTGGTCATCAAGGACTAGGGATGTACCTCGATAAGGAGGATATGCTCCAGTCCTAAAGAGTCGAAGTCGCGAATCCATCACCGTCACAAAATCAACTGTATCGATACGCAAATCCGAGGCCGCACTCATGAGACCTGAAATCTCCAGGTCAGAGAAATTTGATGTCTTGTGAACAACGACCCTGCCAGGGTACGTTCGCATCGCATTGCGATACTCCTCAAGCGCAGCATTGAACAAGGTATATGCCTGCTCCTCCGATAGCTTTGGGACTCGATCTCCTTTGTCGAGATGCACAGGCGTGCCCCGCAAAATCAATCCATTACCCAATTCATCGAAAACCTGAGCCAAGCTGGTGTTAAGCGTCTTCTTGTCTCTGCTTCGGTAGAATGCGATACCCAAGGCACAAGAAAGTGTGTTGCCTTCAGCCTTTTCAAGGCGCCATGGGTTAGTCGCGCCAGCCTTGTAATACAGCGCGGTCGCGAGATTCCAAGCCTTGGTTGCGTCATCCTGCTGACCCTTTGCGCCGGATGCCAGTGAATCTGCACGCACCAATTGAAGCGGCTTGCCCAAGTGCATGGCCTTCGCCTTCAAGGCCCGCCGGAAATTCAACTCTGATTGAACCTCGATGCTCTCTTCCAGCTTTTCGTCGCCTTCTATCGCCGAATCTTTGCTGACTGCAGCGTAAACAGATTTGGAAAGCACGCAAACGATCACATCGACAGGCCTGTTCTGTGCGAGGAACTTGATCTCCTCATAGTACAGGTCGAGGGCTGCTTCTATACGCTTCGTTCTATTATTTATTTTTGTAATTTTCTCGATATCCAATTGTCTCAATGGGCGACCTAAATCTTGGTTGAACGCAAGCTCCGCATGAAACCCAACCCGCTCATTGAATCCACAGAAGTCTGGAAAAAGATTGCCCTTGTGTTCATCCACATCAGCCGATATAGGAGACTTCATTCGCTCGATCAGACTCGAAAAATCTTCGAGGTCTTTGCTAGTGCCGATGGCTCCGATTAGGATTCGAGTTCTCCGGGTGAGAGAGCCTTTGTCATACACCCCATAGGCTGCAATCCCGCGCCTAGGACAAACATGTGAGCCCTCAAAAAACTCAAGCCTTGGCTCGTTGACATGCACCAGTTTCATGAACCGAACATCCTTCTCGGCTGCGCCGAATCTTCTTCATTGATCGTAGGCAGGGCTTTCCAGCCAGACTCCTCCAGAGAGGGGGCACCGTTCAGCATGAGTGGAGTCCCAAATGAGAGGAAGGAGTCCGTTGTCCCTTTATCTGAGAAAAGATCCTCGTCGTCAATTGAGGACAGCCAGGCAGATATAAATCGAAAATGATTCAGCACCTGCTGGTTATTTTCCTGGCGCTTGATCCAGCTGAGGTTGTCGTGACTGAAACCAGACTGCTCGAAATTGGCTCCATAGCTAAAGAACCAACTGGTGGTTATGGCCATGAACCAATGACCATCCAGACGCAAAAAATCTACAGCGAACGAGAGATGCTTTTGCAGAAAAACCTTTGAAGGGTCTTTCTTGTTGAATTGCCTTGAAAAGACATTGCGCTTGGCTTTTTTCTCTCCTTGCCACACCACCTCCCGTTGGTTGAAGCCATCTTCCAAAGGCAGGAATATAAACTCACCGATATCGTTTTCCCACCGTACACATTCTTTGAACAGGCGATGCTGCAGGGAAAATCTCAACAGTGACTTGAAGACACGCTCGTGGTCATCGTCGATCGAACAGTAATCAGCAGCGCGGTGTTCTTCTGCCGTCCCTAGCTCACACAAGTGCTGATAGGGATTGTTCCGCTCGGTCAGATCAAAAAACGTCACCAGATTACCACTGTGGATTACGTAAGCAGATGGAACTGCGAGTTCATTCTCTTGGTTAAACTCTCTAATGGTAGTTCGCCACAAGCCTGGTCTTCTTTTTCCATGCTTTTTCAGTAGATCCTCACTCAATCGAGCAATGAAGAGCTTGCTCGGAAAATAGAGTTCCACGAGGTTGGCCGTCAGCGATTCCGATGGTGTCAACGGTGGATCAATGTCCTCGTCCGCCAAACCAACAGGCACTCCGCGCAGATAGGCTTTCAAATGGTTGAGCGCAGCTTGCAGCTTGGGTGGTTCAGCATCGGCTGCCAGGGTGCACAGCTCCTTGTAGTCCCAAACATCATCGCCAGCTGAAAACTTGTGCTTGCTCTCGCATACCGCATCAACGGCCGCTTGCGAGTAGCTGCCTTGCTTGGCGGTGAGTACATAGACAATCAATCGGTCGTAACGCTGGTGCAAATCACGACTGAGAAATTGCTCCAGCGTGTATTTGACCTTGCCGAGGTCTGCGGTGGCCGTTACCTGCACCGCCACTCGGCACGTATCGTCTGCGAGATCAATTCCGGGAAAATTCGCTTGCTCGCGGTTCAGATTCCGCAAGTCAGTCCAGCCACACAGCTCGCGCAGAAGGCCGCACATGAGGTTCTCGGAAATCTTGTGCGCATCAAACTGCCCCATCGCACTGGCGGCTTCGATTTCATGCCGGAGTTGCGCGATCAGTTCGCGGAATTCGTTCTGCAGATCAAGGATCTTCATCTGAGTTCTCCGCGTTCCAGCTTGTCCCAAGCTGCCAGGATCAGCCGTTGAGTACGGTATTCGCCGAACTCCTTCTGTTCCTTGTTCTTGAGCACACGGAAGGTTTCGCTGGGGTAGTCGGCGCCCATGACGTCGGCGGGGTCGAGGATGTAGCGGAGTTCGTCGCGGGTGAGGCCGTAGAGTTTGGCGTAGTAGGCATCGAGTTCGGCGCGCAGGGTGGCGCGGCCGTCGGGGTCGAAGGGGAAGGGTTCGCCGCCGTAGCCCAAGTCTTGTGCCCAGCCGGATAGGTCGTGGGCGGTGTAGGTCAGTTCCAGTACGCGCGGGACGACAAAGGCGAGATCGGCTTCGGTGTAGTGGTCTGTAGGCAGTACTGGAAATTGTTTGAGGTAGCCGTATGTGAGATGGGTGCCACCGACTTTGACCCGAGCGCAGAAATCCAACACGAGTGCCCCCAAGTTACCCAAGAGCGCAGCGATTTGGCGTGTACCGGTATCGGTCAGGAACAGCGGCATGGTGTGCCCAACACCCACCCTCGGCACCACCGACGCAATCACCGTCCGCTCATCGGTTGCGCGGCAAATATCCCGCCAGCCCATCAACCAATCCCGTTCCCATTGCCAGATCACGCGACCATCGCGGTCGCGTTTGCATAGGCGCTCTTCCACCTCGGCGCGACTGACCCAGTAGCGTGGGGTGACGGTGAAATCCGGGTTCGCCTTTTCGGCCAGCGTGGCATTGCGGCTGTTGCCGTCCGCCGTGTAGGTGGCCCAGCGGTGGTCGAACTGGTGGATGAGTTTGGCTTCGTACAGCGGCAGGTGGTCGGCGTCTGGCTCGTCCTTGAACAGATGGCTGTCGTTGGACATGTGCAACATCGCCATGAACGAGATGCCCCACGGGTTTTGCGCGGGTTCCACCACTTTGGCTTGCTTGCCCTCGCCTGCGGTAACGGCATCACGCATCAGCACCGGCGCGGCGCGGTAGAGTTTCTTGGTCAATTCTGCATCGCGTTCGCTGCGGAAGACCGGGCAGGTGAGCGTGTTGGGGTTGATCAGGCGGAATTCGTCAGGCGTGAGGGTGAAGCGACGCCGCGGATCGGCCAGTTGGCTGACCTGGGTGGCGAAGCAGACGAATTCCGCCCGTTCCGACGCGCCCAGAGTCAGCAGGCAGAACTTGTAGCTGCGGTGTACCGAGGGGAATACCGCTTCACGGTTCTCGATGTCGTACAGGCTGACCAGCCGCCGGTTCTGGGTGATGTGGCCGAAGTACGCCTTGGTGCTGTCGTCGGTGGCGATGCCGGTCGGCACGATGAAGCCGGCGCGGCCGCTGTCGGCATGGATTTGCAGGATGGTTTCGGCAAACAGCGCGTAGGTGTTCACGTCGCCCACGCCGGTCAGCGGGTAGCGGCCGCCGTCCACGCCTTTCACATGGGCAAACACGCTGGCTGCCTCCGCCGTGCGGCGGGCGGTGACGAATTCACGGTAGAGGCGTTTTTCGGCTTCGTCCTCATGCACCTCATGGGCCAGGTCGGGGTACAGGTGGCGTGCCAGCATGCCTTCACTGAGCCACTGGATGCGCTGGGCGCGTTCGGCCTTGTTGCGAGCTTGCGCCACGTCGCGGTGGCGGGTGGCGAAGAATTCTTCTTCTTGCAGCTTGATGCGCTCCCACGGCGGATTGCCCAGCACGCAGTCGAAGCCGCCTTGCGCGAACACCTGCGGGAAGGCCAGCGGCCAGTGGAACACGCGCGCCTGCTCGCAGGCGTCGCGGGCCGCAACGATAGGAGCGGCGTGCTCGGTCTGGGCGCGTTCCGGCGCGGTTAGCAGCGCATGCAGGGTGATGCTGGTGGGCACGGCTTCTGCCATGTCCTCCGTCTTGGGCAGCAGGTAGGCGCCCACCAGCGCATCGGCGGCGTGGGCCAGCGGGCTGTGGGTGGATTCCTCCAGAAAGCCCCGCCAGGCTTTTTCCTTGGCGGCCACCTGTTCGGGCGTGTCGGCGGGCAGGGTTTCGATGGCGCGCAGGGCTTCCAGGCCGCTGCGGTTGTCCATGCCCAGCAGCATCTGCTTGCCTTGCAGGTCTTTGGCGATCTGCTTGAGGCCGGCGGCGTTGGTTTTGGCCAGTTCCTTGCAGACGTCCTTGTCGTCGCCGCTCAAAGGCTTGAAGGCATCCTTGGCGATGCCTTGTTCCAGCGCGTTCAGGTCGGTCAAGCCCAACAGGGCGTCGCCCACTTGCAGGTGGTGGTCGAGAAAGCCCAGCGGGCGGCCTTCCTCGTAGCCCTCCAGCCACAAGGCCATGCGCGCCAGTTCGATGGCCATGGGGTTGCGGTCCACGCCGTAGATGCAGTGGCCCACCACTTCGCGCAGGGCGTGGCGGTAGTCCTGCGGCTGGATGGCGCCTTCCTGCCCGCCTTCGAGGCTGCGCAACTGGGCCAGTTTTTCCGCCAGGCGGCGGGCAGCGGCCAGCAGGAAGTGGCCGCTACCGCAGGCCGGGTCGATGACGCGGATGACCAGCAGCGCCTCGGTTGGGCTGGCCGGGTGGGCGGCAAGGCGCTGTTCGATGACGGGATCGAGCGCGCTCTTGATCAGCTCCTGCACCAAGCTGTCGGGGGTGTAGTAGCTGCCGGTGAGCTTGCGAGCGTTGCCGGCGGTGCTGCCTTCCTCGGTGCGGCCGACAAAACCGAAGGTGCGTGCGGGCAGGTCGATGGCGGGCACCAGTTCCAGCAGGCTTTCATAGACGCTGCCCAGTTCTTCCGGCCCCATGTTGCGGTAGTCCACCGGGGTGAGGCTGCTGCCTTTGCCCTGCGCGACCACCGCCCAGCGCAGGTGTTGCAAGCCAGTGAGCAGGTGGGCGTTGTCCAGATTGGCGTTATCCAGACCGGTGCATTGCTGGGGAGCGAACAGGCCGCCCAGCGCGGGCAGCGCCAGGCGCGGCTCGCCTTGCGCCAGGCCGCGAAACACGATGCGGATGGCTTGCCACTGGTCGTCATGACGGGTGCGGGCGCGACGCTTGAGGCAGAGTTCGCGCAGGCGGGCCAGGGCGTAGCCTTCGGCATAGGCACGGCGGGCAACCTGTGCTTCGGCGCTATCTTCCTGCGGGTGCAGCACGCCGCGCTCTTCCACGGTGAACACGAAGATGAGCCGGTAGATCAGGCGCAGCAGTTGTTGGAAATATTCATCCTTGCTGAGCGTGCCGTCGTTCAGAGCGGCACGCAGGGCATGGTTGGCGGGGTGTTGCAGGAAGCCTGCACCTAGGGTCAGCAGGGCCTGCTCGACGCCGTTGCGCAGACCATCGCGCACGCGAGTGCCTTCCTGTTGGCCTTCGCTACGCCATTGTTCCCAGATGCACGCCGTAGCGCCTTGGCCGGGGCGGAATGCGCGACTGGCATGCAGTAGACGCCAAACGTTGGCGAATTCGGCATAACGCTGGCCGCCCAGAAGGTCGGCCAGATCGACTTCGAGAAAGCTGGGACGGGTGAGCGAGGCAGCGTCGCGCAGCAGACGCAGTTGCTTGCCGTTGCTGACGATGCCCCATTGCAGCGCTTCGCTGGCGTTGAGCAATTCCTGCATCGCCTGGAACGGGGCTTTCTTGCGGTTGCCACCGCCCTGCACGGCAAATCGCGCGTCGGCCTCATCCAGGCCCAGAGTGTGCGGGGCCACCAGCACGGGTAAAGTGCCTGCCATGAGGCTGACCGGGTAACGCAGTTCACCCACTTGCTGTGCTGACGTGGCTTGCAAGGCGGCGTAGCCAAAGGCGTCGCGCAGCAGTTCGTGGACGAAGGCGGTGGTGAGCTGCGCAGCATCGACGTCGGCGCGCTCCAACTGCGCGGCAAAGTGCTGCCATTGGGCGCAGGCGATCTGGAAAGCGCGGCTGTATTCGTCCTTGAGCTTGACGCCCTTGGGGGTGCCGTAGTCGGCCTCGCTCTGGGCACTGGCGCGACCCTGTGCGGCTTTTTCCAGTTGATCGGGCAGGAACAGGCCGCCTTCGAGCTTGAGGGTGGGCAGGTTGAGCGTGGCCTGGGCCTTGCGGATGCGTTTCATGGTTGTTCTTCTCCAGGCCGAGGCTTATAGCGAGTCAGGCAGCAGCACGTACACGCCCATCACATCAACCGGCAGGCAGGGGCTGACGCTGTACTGGCCGACGTCACGGGTGGCCTCGCGCACGCGCTGGTGGTCGGCCAGCAGGGCATCAGCCCGCTGTTGGGCCAGCGCTTGCAGTTGCTGCGGGTGGGCGGCGAGGAAGTCGAGCGCGGTGCGGATTTCGCGCTGTGCCGCCTCTGGCGGTAGGTTGCCGCTGGGCATGCATTCCAGCAGGCGGCTCACGCCGTCGTCGGCCAGCCATTGCGGGGCGTTGCGGCCCTGCACGGCCAGCGCCACGGTTTCCTCTGCCATCATCTGGAAGGGTTCGCGACGGCGCACGTAGCTGAGCTGGTGGCGCAGGCGCAGCAGGTAGAGGGTGGTGACAACCTCCACGTCATTGGTAAGAGTGGCAGCGCAACGGGCGGCCAGCGGGCGTTCGCCGCCGAGTGCATCTTCCAGCAAATGCTGGGCCAGCAGGCCAACCAACGGATGGCTGCGATGCAGTTCGCTAAAGTCGATGAGTTGGGGTGTGTTGATGCCCTCATCGGCCAAGCGCTGGCGTAGGGCTTCGGGCAGGTGCTGCGGCAGGAAACGTACGGTCTGTTTGCGGCCGATTTCCAGCGGCGCCCCCAGCCGCACACAAGCGCTTTGCAGGAAACGCTGCACGTCAGCCTGGGTGCCCAGAGCCTGTTGTTGTTTGTGCCATTCGGGCAGCACCTCGTCTGGCTTGATGCGACGCTGGGCGAACACAGTGCGATTGGCCTTGGCTTTTTCCAGCGCGTCACGCCATTGGGCTTGCAGTGGAGCGAGCAGTTGCTCCGGCTCACCAAAGTCGAATACGGCCTGCGGCGATGCGGTGCGATTGTCGCTGCGTTTCATCAATGCCGCCTTGACTAAGGCCTGATTGATGCGGGCTTCGTCCTCGGGCATGGGAACGAGCACGCCGAGCTCCTTCTGAATGGCCTCGCCCTTCTTAAGGATGACGTTGAGCACGAAGCCATCCACCGGGTTATCTTGCCCGTAGAGCATGGTGCAACGCACTTCATCGGCCTGCTGACCGAAACGATCGACGCGGCCTTCGCGCTGTTCGTGGCGGGTGGGGTTCCAGGCCAGGTCGTAGTGGACGACAGCGGTGAACAAATGTTGCAGGTTGATGCCTTCGGAGAGGCAGTCGGTGGCGACCAGGATGCGTTGCTCAGCATTCTCTAGGTCGTCCACGCGCTCGCGGCGTTCTTCGGGGGTGAGTTCGCCGGTGACGGCATCGACGGTGGCTTTGGGGAAAGCGGCCTTGAGGTGTTCGGCCACGTAATGGGCGGTGGCGATGTAGCGGCAGAACACCACCGGGTGGAAGCCATCCTTCACCAGGAGGTCAATATGCCGGATGAGCGCAGCCAGCTTTGGATCACCGGCCTTGCCGGAAAGACGTTGCGCGTCGGCGATCAAGGCTTGCAGGCGCGGCGCAGCGTCCTGCACCTGGGCTGGCGGCTCCAGATCACTGCCGGAGAGGTCATCGGCCTCGCCATCGTGCAGGCGCTCATCGCCGAGAAGCGCCTCATCCGGCACAGTGCCTTCCAGCCGTGTGGTCAACGCCTTGACGGCGGCTGCGGGCGACGATGCCACGCAGCGCAACAATGCCAGGGTGGCGTACCAGATGAGGCGCGCGCCGCCTTGCTGTTCTTGCTGCTCAACGGTTTCAGCCAGTTCGCGGCAATAATCCTGCACGGCGTCGAAGAACGCGCCCCATTCGCCGCTGAGTTGATAGGTAAGCTCGGTTTTCATGCGGCGGGGAAAACCTCGTCCGTCATGGGTCTCGGCCTGCCATTCAACGATGTCCTTGCGACGGCGCTGGACGAAGTGGCGGGCCAGTTCCTGACGCAGCGGGTCGGAGGCCGTCATTCGGCCTTGCAAGGCCGCAAAGCGCGGATCGAGCAGCGACAGCAAGTTGTAGAAGGCGGTTTCGTCACCAGAGTGAGGGGTGGCGGTCAGCAGAATCAGGTGTCGCTGCGCGTCACGGGCAAGGCGTTGCAGCAACTCGAAGCGCAATTGCTTGCCCGCGCCACTGCTGGCGCAGGTGTGGGCCTCGTCAACGATGATGCATTCGGGGGCGGTAGCGAGAAACTGTTCGCGGTGGCGTTCGCTCTTGATGTAGTCCAGGCTGACGACCACCACGGGATGATGGTCGAACAGGCGCACTCCATGCGGAAGATCACGTTCGATGCGGGAGGCCGAAGACGAAGTCAACGCCACGGCCTGAAGGTTGAAGCGGGTTTCCAACTCACTTTGCCACTGCTCGACAAGGTGTGGCGGGCAGAGAATGGCCAGGCGGGCGATTTCGCCACGGTCCATGAGCTCTCGTGCAATCAGGCCGGCTTCGATGGTCTTGCCGATGCCAACGTCATCAGCGATCAGCAGGCGCACAGTGGACAGGCGCAGTGCCATCAGCAACGGCACAAGTTGGTAGCCGCGAGGCTCCACCGCGATATTGCCAAAGGAGCGGAACGGGCCGGCGCCTGCGCGCAGGGTCAGGCGCAAGGCATCGCGTAGCAACAGCGCGGCGGCATGGTTGCCGGCGCGTGCAGGATCGGGCCAGTCGAAGGTGGCAGGTTCGACGGGATGCAGTTCCAACCCGGGGATCAGGGCGATGCTTTCGTCATCGGCGCCGTTCAATGGGCGCAGGCGCAACCAGTCGCGGCGGGAGTCGCTCTGCACCACCCATTCGCGGCCTCGGGCGCGCACCAGGTTGCCGGGCAGAAAGTCGTGTTCGAGGATCGTCATGCGCCTTTATTCCTTGGAACCGAACACATCGGCGTGCGCGGCGAATTGTTGTGGCCAGCGTGAAGCGTCCGAAAAATCGAGCACCTGCCAGCCTTTGTCCTGCAGTACGCTGGTGGTCTGATCATCCACAGCGGACAGAAACACCAAAGCACGAGATGCCTTGTACTGGGCCGCCGCGGTGGCTGCGCCATTGTTGACGGACACGTTGACCGCATCAGGTTGTATAGCCCCTGCCTGGCGGAGCGCGAACAGCCAGGCGTCGAGTGGCTCGTCTGCCAAGATCGTCGCTGCAACGGGGGCCGCGCTGCATTCCACAGGCTGTACCTGAGCATTGGCCAGCGCGACCAGCAGCTTGAGCGCATCCGCATTGCGGCGGTTGATGTGTTCGTGATCCGGCTGGTTGAAGTAGGACAGCAGGCACTGATAGCAGCCGGCTTCGCACTGATGATTGCCAAGTGCATCGGTCTGTTCCAGCGACGGCAAATCGTCCAGCGTCCAAATGCCGCTCTGCGGTTTGCGATAGTGAATCAGTTGCAGGGCATTGCTGGCTACGAGTGCAAGGTCGTCGCGATTGTTTGCCAGGCGAGTGAGCACACCCGCACCGCCTTCCGCCGCTTCGTAGAACAGCAAGGCGCGGCGCTCGTCGGACTTCGGCAGTGGCTCGACCACCAGTTCGGATTCCTCGATCTGGAAGGTCATTTCGATGCCGCGCTTGAGAGCGGCCTGCAAAGTGGCCATGGCCTCCAGAGGCAAGGCATGTACGGGAGCGAAGATCAACAGATTGCGATGATCTTCCACAAAGGGAACGATGCGCTGGTTGGGCACCCTCTCCAGCAAAGCATCGTCGCCGCCCTGGTCGTCTTCCGCATCCGGTGCATCCTGCTTGCTCCAGGTGCCCGTGATGGGATTGATGTAGAAGCCCAGTTGCTCCTTGTCTTTGCGCCTGCGCCAGCCGCGGTTGATGCGCCAGATTTGCGCAGCGGGCGCGTAGGTGAGTTCGCCCAGCACGTCCTCGCTTTGTTGAATCATGGCCTTCTGCTGCTGGATACGGCCATCGGGGCCGGGCAGGAAGCGGTAGGTAGTTTGCAGCTCGAAGCCCTGACGCTGACGCTCCTCGTCGTTGATGGAGATGCGCTCGGTGGCCACGGTCTCCACGGTTTCGATGCGGTAGAGCTCGCGCACCCAATCGTGCTCGGTGAGCAAGGCATCGCAGTTCTCGCAGCGATTGACCAGCGGCTGTTCGCCGCCCGGCTCGCCGAGATGGCCGTAGCCGCACTGGCTGCACACCAACGAGGCAATGGTGGCCAACTGGCTGTTGCCGGAAATGTGGTCTGTATTGCCTACGTTGAGTTTGGCACGCACCACGCGGTACATGCGGCCCTGGTGATAAATGAGGCTGCGGGGGCCGAATTCGGACAGGGCCAGGAAGCGCGGCCGGCTGACCATGCTGCCTTCGTCATCCTTGCCGTTGACGGCCTGGCCGCCACGGGCGGGAATCCAGGCCATCAGCGGCAGGCGCGGGAAGTTGTAGCCTGGCAGGAAGCCTTGGCTGGCCAAGTAGCGATAGGTGTAGAAGTCGTTGTTCTGGCCGTTGCCGGACTTGAGCAACACGGCATACTGCCGCGCGGCGTCGCCGTAACGGCGCTGGGCATTTTGGCGCTCAGTGTGCGAGGCTGTATGGCTCTTGACGATGCGATCAGCCATATCCATCTGTTGGCGGGTGGCATCGAACAGCACGCGCCAGCGCTCCAGCGCCCCAGAGAACGCTTGCGCCGCGCTGTCGATGACTTGGCGCACATAGTCAGGCGTGAACCGGGTGCTGCCTTCAAGCTCGCCTTCAAGCTGGTCGATGACCCGGTCGGCACTGGCCAAGGCCCGCTGCTGGACAGCCTGCGCCCGGAGCGCTTCGTGCAAGGGCTGTTTCAGTGGTTTTCCGGGCTGGTCGAGATCCAGCATGGGCGCAATGCTGTCGTCCAGCGGCACCTGGGTACTGGCCAGCCAGACCGCTTGCAGATGGCTGTCGATGAGATCGCGATTGCTCAGGTCGAGGGTTGGCGCACGCACTACGCCATGCACCATTTGCTCGGCATTGTGGAAGAACCACTGGTCATGCGGACTGAGCGCCGCGCAGTAAGTGATGACCAGCGCCTGCTGACCCGAGCGACCCGCACGGCCGCTGCGCTGGGCGTAGTTGGCGGGGGTCGGCGGCACATTGCGCAGGTACACGGTGTTGAGCGCGGAGATATCCACGCCAAGCTCCATCGTGGGAGAGCAGAACATCACCGGCAGACGTTCCAGCGGTGCTTCGTGGGCCGGGTTCTGCGCCCAATCCTGCCTGTCTTTTTCGGTGTAGCGAAAACGCTGCTCCAGCAGCTGCCGGCGTGGCGCATCCACCTGGGCGGTGTGTTCCTGGGCCTCGAAGTCGAACAGCGGATGCGAAGGCTGACGCAGCAGGTCGGCAATGCCGAGATACAGCGTGCGGAAATACTGGTTGATTCGATTGCTATCAGCTTGCGGCTGATCGGCAATCAGGCACCAGTCCAGGGCAGCCGCGTTCAGGCGCCAACCTGCGAGCTGGGCGTCGATAGGTTGGCGCTGCACATAACCATAGTCCTTGGCGGACTCCAGCAGCACCTCGATCAGCTTAGCCCACTCGACATCTTTCCACTGCGCGACCTCGCTGGCGCATGCGCTGTTGCGCCAGAAGGCGGCCGTCTTTATTTGCCGTAACAGACGGGAGCGCGGACCACCTGTCACCAAGTCGGTGCGTGGCTTACCCTTGTATTCTGGGCGCTTGCCGAGGATGAGATAGCGGCCGGTATCGAGTTTCTCGTCTGGAGCGAAGGCCCAACGTTCATTCAAGTAGGTGTGGGCGCTGGTGCGTGCCTTGTCCTGCTCAACCGGGTCGAGGTAACGACTTTCCAAGCACAGATGGCGGCGCAAGGCGTCGAACAGTAGTTCGAACAGAACTTTCCGCTGCACTGCAGTCACCTTGGTCAAGGTGCTGTTTGCAGCAAAGATGCTGGCGTCAGCGCAAAAGGCATCTAGGTCTCGATATCGAATCTGCAACAGGCCGAGTTGATCCAAGTTCGGATTATTGAAACGCCAGCCACGCCGCAGATCACGCAGTAGCCGGTAGGCGATGATGAAGCGCAATGTGCGTTGCGCTTCTTGTCGGGCCAGTCCCATGAGCTTGGGGGTGCGCAGATACTCCACCAAGGTCGCTTCATCGACCCCTTGAAAGCCGAGGGCCTTGAATACGCTTTCGGCCAAGTGTTCTTCATCGAGTTGGCCACCGCTGCCCTGTAGTGCGCCGATCAAGCCGGCACGCAGCGTCAGCAGGAAAATGAAGTCGTTGAAATGTCCCGCCTGCAGAGCGGCATCCTGGCGGTTGTCGGTAAACCCAAGCAACTTGCGTGGGTCAGGCTGCCCTGGCGCAGGTTCGGAAAGTGCGAACAATTGCTGCAAGGCCGCCAGGGCAATCATGGTAGTGGCCGAAGAGCGGCCTTCGCCGGACAGGCTGGAGAGGCGGTTGGCATCCTTGCCGTGGGCTTCGTGTGTCGTGCCGCAGTTCAGGCAGAAGCGGAACTTTCCCGGAATGAACCAGAACTCCGTCCCCGAGCCCGTTTGCCCTTTGGCATCGACCGTGACCATATAGGGAACGGCATTCTTGTAGGCTGGCTTGATTTTGGGTTCGTTACGGCTGAGGTCGATCCAGGTTTCCGGCAGGTCTTCGAGCAGGCCGCCGTATTGCTGCCCAGGCACCAGAGGACACAGGAAGCCATAGCTGGCGTCGTCTTCTGCCGCGATATCGTCGATTTCACGTGAGCTGAAGCTGACCGGTTGCTGTGCGTGCCAGACTGGTAGGTACTCCTGGCCGCAATCGCGGCAGAAGTGCGTCGGGTAAAGCAGCACATTCTCTTGCTGTCGCCCCGGCGCGAAACGCTGAGCATCGAGCGTGACATGGCGCTTACCTCGCGCCTCCAGCGTGGTGAGTACCTTGCCGGGACCGCTGATGAACTGGTGCAGCTTGAACGCGAAAGGCGACCTGCCCTGGGGCGTGCGCACATCATGGGCAGCCACTAGAAAGCGCTGCAGGGCGGTGCGAGCGGCTTCAGGCTGGCAACCCGCGTCTTCGGCGAGACGGCGGCTGGCCTCTTCCAACATCATGGGTCTCGCCCGCCTAGGAGGCTCGTCGGCAGGTAGTTCGATACCCAGGTTCAATTCCACCCAGATGGATAACGGATCATTGCGAAAGGCGTCGAAGTCAGCCCAGATATCCTGCTTTCGCGTAATGGCCGCCGGTAGTTCTGTGCGGATGGCGTTGACGTCCTTAAGCGGGTTGGTGACGCGCTCCAAGGTCTCGCCGATGACGTCATGCTCGCTGATCCGGGTGCCAAAAAGTTTGCTAGCCACATCGGCCACCACGCGGTTGCGGTCGGCTTGGCTACCTGTGCTGGACATGGTGGCCGACGTGCCGATGCAGACCAGTTGCTCGGCTTTCAAGCGCTCTCGCAGGCGCCGCACTAGCAAGGCAACGTCCGCCCCTTGACGGCCACGATAGGTATGCAACTCATCCAGCACCAGGAACTCAAGTCCCTCGCAGTGTTCCACCACACGCCGATCTACTTCGTCGAAGCGCGTGAGGATGTACTCCAGCATCATGAAGTTAGTGAGCAGGATATCGGGCGGGTCATCCGCGATGGCGCTGCGTTCCGCCTTGCTTTCCTGGCCGGTGTAGCGCTTGACGGTGAAGGGACGAAGCTCTGGCGCATAGCCATGCAGAAACTTGTCGAGTTCTTCCAGCTGGCTGTTGGCCAGGGCATTCATCGGATAGATGACAATGGCCCTGGTACGTGCTTTGCCATCAGATTGCTTGGCCTTGAGAATGCGGTCGATGATCGGGATGAAAAAGGACAGGGACTTCCCCGACCCCGTTCCGGTTGTGACCACATAGCTTTGGCGTTCCTGGCCTTTGGCCAAGGCTTCCATCTGGTGCTTGTAAAGATGCAGGGGTTCTGGCGAACCTTCAGACTTCCCGACCTGGAAGATCTCCGCGCAGGCAGCATGCAAGACCCCCTGCGCCACTAGGTTCTGCACCGTGCCCTGGCGCTGGTAATTCGGGTTGATCTGCACCAGCGGCTCAGGCCAATAGCGGCCTTGCGCATATTGGTGTTCGACCTCAGCTTGGATATCAGGCGCAGCGATGCGAACGAAACTGCGGGAAAAGCTTCCGTATCGTTCGATGAGCTGGTCGCGGAATTGGAAAACGTTATCCATGGAGAGTCCTCACTGATCCATCTTGTGGCCAATCGCCAGAACCGCTGTACTACCGGAGGTGCTTGCTGTGATGCGCTTCCATTTCGCCCCTCGCCCCTTGCCAGTCGATTCGATCAACCCCTCTGATTTCATCGCTCGCAGCACTAGTCGAACCATGTCCCGACTCACGCCCGGGCAGGCTTCTTCAATTTCGGAAATCGAAAACGGCAGAGTGCGTCCCAGGACTTCCGCACGCACCCGGTCTCCTTTACTGCCACGGCCACGCTCAATGGTGCCGACACGCTCCTCGAACTCGCGATAGGCCCGTAGCAAGGCCCCCCAGAAGTAGTCGAGCCAGGGCTTAACGTCGTGCTGCCCCTGGTGCCATCCCTGCGAACTGGCTTCCAGCGTCTCGTAATAGCCTTCCTTGGTGTCCTCGAAGATGCGTTCCAAGCTGATGTAGCGGCCCACGGCATAGTCGAAGTGGTAGAGCAGCAGCAGGGTCAACAAGCGGGACATGCGACCGTTGCCGTCCGGGAAAGGGTGGATGCACAGGAAGTCGAGCATCGCCAGCGGCACCAGTACCAACGGGTCGGCCAGGTGCTGGTCCAGCGCGGTGGCGTAGCGCCCGGTCAGATCAGCCATGGCCATCGGCGTGAGATGCGCAGCGACTGGCTGGAAGCGCAGACGTGACGTGCCGTCCGGGTGACGTTCGATGATGTCGTTATTGGTAGCCTTCCAGCGCCCGCCCGCCTGCGGCATATAGCGGTACAGCAGGGTGTGGAGTTGCAGCACTACGCCCTCGCTGAAGGGCATGTGCGCGGCCGATTCGTGGATCAGCGCCAGGGCGTCACGGTAGCCGGCGATCTCCTGTTCGGAGCGGCTCTTTGGTGTTGCGTTGCGGATGACCAGAGACTTCAGCCGCGAAGGCGCTACGACAACACCTTCCAGCCGGTTAGACGACTCAGTGGACTCCACCACCGCGATCTGGCGCAGGCCCTTGAGGGCTTCGGGCGACTGTGCGGCGTAGAGTTGCTGCTTACCCTGGTACTCGCCCAGTGTGCGCAACGTGGCGGCCTGAGTGCCATCGAAGCGAAGCGCGGCAAGGTACTCGGGTGTGAGCGAGTGCATGGAAATGTAAGCCCAGGCTGTGTAAATGGGGTAATCATAGCCTTTAAATGGGGCATTGTCTCTATAAATACCTCATTAAAGGTGTTTGATTACCCCATTTCCTGAACGTAGGCCCGGTCGCGAGGGGCCGGCATGGCCGACCAGGAAGGAAATGCCTAAAAAAGGGCAGTAATTTCACAATTACCCTATTTGCTCCATTGTTTACCCCATTCCCAGGCCCAACTCAGGGCAAAGGCAAACGGCAAGGGAACGGTACTCAAGGGACAACGGCCCTACCCTGAAAAGGAAAAGGTCACCCGCCCTTGCCCACTCGCTCTGTAACAACCAGCCAAACCGTCTCTATGCTGTGCCGCTGCCCTCCGCAGCACTCAGATAGTTCGCCCAGTCCTGCAACAACGTCCTTCTCTGATCCAGCAGCAGCGCCTTGTTGTACGTCGCCCGCACCTTGTTGCTTTCCACGTGGGCAAGCTGCCGCTCAATCGCATCAGGCCGGTATCCGTTCTCATTGGCCCAGGTCGAAAAGGTCGTCCTCCAGCAATGCGGTGTCGTGCCCCGGCCCAGGTTCATGTCGCGCATGGCATAGGTCAGCCGGTTTGGTGTGGTGAAGCCCTTGCCGCTCCGGTGTGGGAACAAATAGCGCCCGCCACTCGTGATGCGCTGCAAGTCTTTCAGCACCGCTATGGCCTGCGTGGACAACGGGCTGACATGATCACGTCGCGCCTTCATCTTCGCCGCAGGCCTACGCCACAGTGCATCCTCAAAGTCGAACTCGTCCCACTCGGCATCCGCCGCTTCCCCTGGACGACAGGCGGTCAGCGCAATCAGCCGCAGGCACAAAGAGGTTTCCGGATAGCCCCGGTAGCCGCGCAACTCCTGATAAAACCTCTGGATTTGCTCTCGCGTCATCGCCGCCTTGCTCTCGCTGAATGGCACGCGCAGCAGCCCGCGAAGACTGGGAATTGGATTTGCCTCGACCAGACCACGCACCACCGCGAACTCGAAGATGGCCGAAAGATCGCCTTTGACATGGATGGCCGCCCACGCGCCGTGGGCCTTGCACTCCTCCAGCAGCGGGCGGATCTGCTTCACGCCGATGTCACTCATCGGCAACCCATCAAACTTCGGCGACAGGTACTTCCTGATGCGGGACTCTTTCGTGCGGTAGGAACTGAGCGCAAAAACAGGCTTGATCTCGGCCAGGTAAGCCTGTGTCACCTTGGCGAACGAGCTTTCACGGGCGCGCTTGCGTTTCTCCAGTGCTTCGAGGTTGCGCTGCTTGACCTGCTGCCGCTCATGGGCAGGATGGATGCCTTGCTTGACCAACGCGCGCGCCTTCTCGCGGGCCGCGCGCGCCTCCGCAAGGCTTACTTGAGGAAAGCCGCCGATGGCAAAGAGGTTCTCCTTGCCTTGCAGGCGGTACTTCCACCGCCAGAGCTTGCCGCCGGTGGGCTTGACCAGCAGGAACAAGCCCCCGCCGTCTGAAAGTTTCCAGTCTCGATCAGTCGATTTGGCCGACCTGACCTTGAGGTCGGTGAGTAGATTCTCGGGCATCGTTGGACTCCACTGCGGGGAGATGTACCCCCACGGTTGAACACGAGTACCCCCAACGCTACCCCCGAACTTTCTGGATCTCGATGAACAATAGGAACGCTCAGTAGACTATATTGTTTATTCAACAAGTTGATTTACAACGGAAAAATATATCTACCAAGCGCTACTGAGCGCCACCGAGATCCAGCAAAAATCGTCAGACGTTGAAGCGGAAGTGGAGGATGTCCCCTTCCTGGACCCGATATTCCTTTCCTTCCAGCCGCAGCCGCCCCGCATCGCGCGCACCGGCTTCGCCCTTGTACTTGATGAAGTCGTCGTAACCG
>Ga0209023_10002174_pt1 | contig 24949 bp, 28 predicted proteins | sample LakOneMetagenome_FD_187468 | JGI IMG/M metagenome (GOLD analysis project Ga0209023, IMG submission 187468) | Freshwater and sediment microbial communities from Lake Erie, Canada (SPAdes) (version 2) | ecosystem: Environmental > Aquatic > Freshwater > Lentic | place: Lake Erie, Canada... | reverse complement strand
GCCCTTTCTCTTTGCCTGTGAAGGCTTTGCTTACATGCCCGAACCCGGACCGTAGGTGATTTCCACCCGGCGGTTCTGCAGTTCGCGAACGCCATCGGCGGTCGGCACGCGGTTGTTGCTTTCGCCGAAGCCCTGGCTGGTGATGGCACCACCCGGGATCCCGTGCGAGGTCAGGTAACCGGTGACCGAAGCGTTGCGGCGTTCGGACAGGCCCTGGTTGTACTTGTCGCTGCCCGAACGGTCGGCATAGCCGGCCAGCATGATCGGAACCGAGGCGCAGTTGCCATAGGCCGTAACCGCACTGTCGAGGATCGAAGCCGCTTCAGGCGTGATGTCCGACTTATCCCAGTCGAAGAACACGATGTAGGGGCCCTTGTTGCACGGCGGCGGCGGCGGCGGCGGAGCAGGCTCCGGAGCCGGCGGCGGGGGCGGCGGGGGCGGCGGGGTTGGCACCGGAGCCGGCGGCGGCGGAGCGCTGCCGAAGTTGTAACCCAGCGTCAGCATCAGTGAGTGCGAACGGAAGCGGGTTTCCAGCGGAAGCCGCTGGTTGCCAGCCAGGGCAACATTGTCCTGGTTGAAGAAGCGATACTTCAGGCCCAGGTCGACATTGTCGGTCACCGGATAACGGATTCCGGCGAGAGCCTGATAGGCAAAGCCGCTGTCCGAATCGTTGATGGCTAGGCTGGTCGAGAGGAACTTGGCACGACCGACGCCGACGCCACCGCCAACGAAGGCTTGCAGGCCATCGTCAGGGCCGAAATCGAGCAGACCATTGAGCATGAAGCTCAGATCGCTGGCATTGCCGGAGTCAGTGAGGCGAGGAGCCCCGCTGCGCGAAATCGAGTTCATCGAGGCGCGGCGATAGCTGGCTTCGCCTTCGAGGCGGAAACCGCCAAAGTCGTAACCGACGATCCCGCCTACGTCATAGCCCTTGTTGAAATTGGCAACACCGGACACGATTCCGGCACTGTCAACCAGGCTGGCATCTTCGAGAATCATGCCGCCGGCATCGATTTCGACGTACCAGGTATCGTCACGTGCCAGAGCTGGCGTCGCGAGGGCCGTTGAGGCCAGCGCCATCCCAATGATGAGTTTGCGCATGAGTGTTTTCCCCTTTTGGATAGGATTGAGCCACCGAGTGGGGGGACGTCTAACTGCAACGTTTTGCGCGCGCAAGCGGGCAAAGCTCACAACTGTTGCAATTATGTCGCGATTTGGCGCGCAGATCACATGAAACGACCGGAATTCGCGCCGACTGGCACTGGTGACCAAATTCTTGAGCTAGGATCGGGACACTCAGGTCAGCTGGCCGGGATGATTCCGGCGGTCGCCAGGCTGGCAATAATAGCAGAAATCGCAGCGCGCGCTTCGGCGTCAACGGTTGTCCCGCCGCCGGGTAGCGCAGGACGGCTCGCCGCCAGCCAACCGCCTTTAAACAGCATCTGTTGGCCTGTGCCGCGATTAAACAGGTGCATTCCTTCGCGCGGCTCAGCAAACAGCCAGTTGCCGACTTGACGCATAGCGATCTGGCCGACCTTCCCGGTCCAGTCACCTGTAGCCGATGTGGCAACCAGCCAGGATTGGCCATCGACCGGCGAAGTGGGCGGAACGGCCTGTTCGGCTTCGACGGCGCAATGCAGCAAGCCATCGAGCCGAGCGGTGATTTCGTTGACGAAGCCTTCCTTCTGGGCTTGACCGGCGAACAGCAAAGGCAAGTCGAAACGCGGGGTCCGGCTTTCGAATAGGGGGTCGGGCACAGTCAATTCTCCAGGTTGGGGTCAGTTCGGGGCGATCCGCAGCGACAATGAAATTCCGCGATCACCGCGTTGGACGACATTGAATGCTCCGGCGGGCATGGCGGTCAGCAGTATCGAGGCGGTGGCCGCATCGAGCAGCAATTCGGGCGTGGTGACTTCCCAGGAAGCCAGTGTGGTGGTTCCATCGCCGAAAGTGATCAAATAGGCTTCGTTCTGCTCGTTAAGCGGGACGTCTGTGAAATCCTGCCAGAGCCAGGCCCCTCTGGCCCGGCGAGTCCAGCCAAGCCGCAGCGAGCCGTCAGGATAGGTCGCAGCGTAACCGTGAACAGGCGAAAGCGGCTGCGTCCCAATGCCGCGTAGCGCAATGGAAGAGTTTGCCGGGATCGGGTCGCCCAGCCCAAGCGCAGCGATCAAAGTGCCTGGAGCCGTGCCCACTGCCTGTGGGTCAAGCGCGATACCGCTACCGTCCAGGAGAACGAAGGCTTCACCTGTCTGGTGCGCGGCAATCGCCGCTTCGGTGCCTCCGCGCCCGCGCCACAGCCCAGAAAGGCGCCACTGCCCATTGCCAAGCGGCGCGGCACTGGCGAACTGGACGATTTCCTGGCCAAGCAGAGCGCGGTTTGCGCCCATTGCAAGTTGCCGCATCGTCGCATCGCTGAGCACAAGGGAATTGCTTGCCAGCTCCACGGTAACGCTGTGCTGGCGGTCGAACAGGAGAGATGTGGCCGGGGCGAGTGCTTCGGTTGCGGACCCGATCGTTGCCCTGGTGCGTCCGGACGGACCGAGCAGTTGGAGCGCGCCGTCGCCCTGGTCGACATATAGCGCTGCCCCCTGCCAGCCAGTGCTGGACGAGGAGGCAGCGGCCATAATTAATGGGACTGATGTGCCGGGATTGCCATCCCACGGCATTTCAAAGGCTGCCAGTACGCTAGGCGCGGAGACCTGGTCGGGTGCCGGATTGGCGCGGCCGGGATCGGCTGAGGTCGGCAATGCTGCAAGCGGAGAGAGCCGCGAAAGGTCCAGATCGATCCCCTGATCGTGCCATTCCCAGCCGCCCACCCGCCACTTCCCCGGGTGTCCGGGGATCGTCACTCGGGCCCCGGGACGAATTGCTGGATCGAGTTCGGTGACGCGCCACGAAATCGTCTGGCGGCTCCATTGTGCGCGCTTGGCGGCATCGCCGACCAGTCTGCGGGCCGAGACTGCGGTCATGGCTGCGGGCAAGTCGATCCCGCGTGGCTGGCCAGGCAGCGGTTTGCCTATCGCACGTTGGGCACCGGGCTGGTAATCCCGGTCAATATCGTAATAGCGCAGCACTTCGACCGGCTGCTCGCTCTCGGCGACGCGCTTGCGGGCATAGCCTTCATTCCCGCCAAAATCCTCGCGTTTGGTTGAGGTTGCGGCCGCAGGAAGCGCAATCGCGGCCGTTTGCAAACGGTCGGGCCGCAGCACCAATTGGTCATCGCAGGCATCACAATCGAGCGGAAAGAGCGGATCGAGCGCGCCGAGTAGCTCGCCCAGCGGGCCTTCGCTTGAGATCCCCTCGATGCCTTCCAGTGTCAGCTGGGCATCGAAATCGGCTAGCGTTCCATCGAGCAACTCCGCCAGCGAAAGCGCGCCTTCATCGCCGATCACCTCGAACGACAAGGTTGGGATCCGGTTGCCGTATTCGGACAACTGCAGGTCCTCGAACACTGCATAGGCGAGGCCTCGATAGGCCGGGCAACGGTCGGAGCCTTCGGCACCGGCAAGCAGTGGGTCCTGTGGCTGATCGCCTTCGCCGGTATAGAGCCGAAAGGCGCCGCCGACCTTGAGATCGCCGCTCGCCCCGCGAAGCAGCTTGCCGTCGGCCCAGATCCTTGCCACGGACTTTAGCGGTCGGCTCGACAGGGCAACGGCAAAGCTCGCGGTGTAGGTATAGTTGATCACCGTGGGGCCATTTTTGCTGCCCTGCTTGTCCTTATGCTCGATCAGATCGGTCGACCAGATGATCTGCCCCGGCACTCTCATCCGGCCATAGTGTCGTGCGATTGGCATACCATAGCTGGAGGTGGTCACCTTCAGCTCGGTCAGCCTGGGGCCTTCCTGCGCGGGAGGCTTGAAGATCATGGAATCGACCTGTCGCCCGACCAGTGCACCGATCGTGCCGCCAATCGGGCCGCCATAGATCTGACCAATGGTCGAAAGGATCAGAGTCGCCATGAAGAGCTCCTATCCGGCGCGCTGGAGGCGCCAGTGATGGATGATTGCGCCGAGAGGCAGAGCGGCATCGCGCACCACCTTACGCAAGCCGGCATGAGCGTGGACCCAGCCAAGGCTGCGGTCGGAGATGGCCAGATGGAACTGCGCCGGACCGGGCTGGAGCAGGACCACATCGCCCGGAGCAAAGCGTCCCTTCGCCGGTCGCAGTCCGCAGGTCAGCGGGTCTGGCATCCACGCATCGAGCCGGCTGACCCGCAGTGAATAGCCAGTCGGCAGCGCGATTGGCCGACCCGCCCGCGCCATCGCGGCGGCCAGCAGGCCCAGGCAGTCAAGCCCGGTTGCGGGATCACGGCCGTGGAGGCGGAACGGGCTTCCGACCAATGCTTCGGCCTCGCGGGCCAGGCGTCTGGGGGTCATTGGGCTGGCGATGGATAGCGGGTGATCTGGTCGTTTCCGGGCAGGAACGGCTCACCCTGGAAGTTGATCGCATTGGCAAAGCGGCTGGCGCAAGTGTCGAGCGTGCGGTCGCAGCCTTCACGCAGCAGTACCCTGGTCCCGGCTGGCGGCGCGAGATCGAGCGGGATCTCGAGCAGCAAGGCGCTGCCCAGCACGCCGGCAATCCCGGTGGAGAGACCGGCATAGGGGCCATCGAGCCAGCGTAGCTGTCCGCCGGTGAATTGAGCCAGCGCACCGGAAATCGCGATCGTTGCAGCATTGCTGGCGAGATCGAACGCCGTCAGCGTCCCCGCATGGCTGAACCGTGCGGGAGAAAGCGTGCAGCCGGGCCCGCAGAATACGGCGCGGCATCCCGGGCTGGTGCGCGGCACCGGATCGCGGCGCAGCTCGGCCTTGCGTGAAACCAGTTCGGCCGAGAATGTCCCGGCTTCTTCGGCAACGTTGCCGATCGTTCCGCGGTAGACCACGTGGGTCTCCAGGCTTTCCCAGTCGACCAGCCCGATCAGCACCCGCGCGCCGTCGAAGCGCCCGGTGGCGAGATCGATGGCGCTGATCGAATCGTGACTGAGCGCGCCAGTCACTTCGGCGCTGTCGGCTTCGAACCCGGCGCTGCGGCGGATCGCGGAGGGCACCATGCCCGGCGCGGCGCGGTGGCTCACACCATCAAACCACAGATCGCAGTCGTGCGCAGTGAACCCTAGCGTCACTCCGTCGCGGCGGACGACCCGCCAGAAGGTTGCCACCGTTTCAAGCGACTGGCTGAACCAGACCCGGCTCATGTGTCAGCCTCGCGGATCTCGATCACCGGCACGCTGGGGGCCTCGCCAGCAGCAAAGACCGCGCCTGAAACCTCCAGCTTGTCCTCGGCAAAGCGCACCGGGACATCGAACAGGAAGCCGGCGCGTACTGCCTTGCCGGGGGCAGGCGGGTTGGCGAAACGAATGATGCCGGCATCGGCCAATGACCAGGCAGTGCTGGGTACACCGTCGAGGCTGGCTACCACGCTCGCTGCGACTGGGCGGGTTATCCGCCTTTGCTGGAGGGCATCACCCTCGCCATAGGCCTTGGTCAAAGCAAAGTCGGTCCGCACTCCGTCGCCAGTGCCGAGTAACTGATCGTTGGTACTGGGCACGCCGGTCATCCCGTTCGAGCTGAAGTCGGTCGGATCGCGCAAGCGAAACCCGCGCGCAGCCCCGCGCCGGGCGCGAAAAAAGGCGAGCAGTTCGCCCAGCTCCAGCTCGGAGCGGATTCCGGGCCCGACATCGAAGCGCAGCCGCGCGTTCGACCACAGCGAATTGCGTCGCTCGAACCCCGAAGCGGTGACCGCGATCGAAGTCGAGAATTCTGGGCTAACCATCGCATCGCGGCCCAGGGCGAGCGGATAGGGCAAGTCGTCGAAAGGCAGCATGTCATCCTCGTCGCTGGGGGGAGGCAGGCGGACGAATCCGTCGCGGCAGACCTGGGGCAGCGCCCAGACGAAACGCTCGTGGGCCTGGCGCGTGGCGGCTTCATCAAGGCCGGTGTCGATCCGCCGCCACAATTCCCGGTCCAGGGGATCGAGTACGAACCCGGCGAGATAATCCTGTGCTTCTGGCGGATAGCCAAGCCGCAGGTTGAGCGCGGCATAGGCATTGCGGCGCAGGCCATCGGCTCCCTGGGTCAGCCAGTCATAGTCTTCGGCCTGAAGCCGGTCGTAGGCCGGGCTGGCCCAGTCGGAGGGCAGGTTCATCCGCCGCACTTCGGGCATTGCCGGATCAAGTACGCCGGGCAGAAAAGTCAGTAGCAGCACTTCGGCTGATCCGGGCGCGGCGGCGGCACGCACCGCATCGCGCAGCGCGGCGGTGGAGTTGGCAAGTAAGGCTCCGGCGGCATCGAGCAAGCCCAGCTGGGCCGCGGACAAGCCGACCTTGAGGTCGCCGATTTCGACCGGACTGCCCCCGAACGCCGCTTTGGCAGCATCGTCGTAGAGGCACGGGCGGCCATCAGCCATGATCCACCACCACGGCTCGCCAATCTGGAAGCGCACCGAAACACCGGCTTCTACCATCAGGTTCACAAACCCGGTGGCCGCGGCTTGCAACCAGGTCATAGCCGCGCTGCTGGCGGGGGAAAGCAAGGCCGAAGGCGGGTCCCATCCGGTCCGGGCCGGATCGCCATTATGGGCGCGCTGTTGCCAGTCGTCAGGGCAATGCTGGGCGAGCAATTCGTAGGACAGTGACAGGATCGGTGAGAGCCCGGCGGCCTTGGCGGCGGCAAGGAAGTTGCGGTGCCAGGCCTTGGCCGGCGTGCAGAGCGGATCGCCACTGGCGGGAACCAGGAACTGCCCGGCACCGCTTTCCAGCCGCATGAAATGGCTCATGCCGACATAGTGGAGCAGGCTACCCCGGTAGCCCAGCTGCACAGCATTGCGGATCAGCCGTGCGGGGGCCTGATTGGTGCTGTCGTCATAGGCGGTTGCCATGGCGAGCCCGTGCGGCGGAACCACTACGTCGCCCAGATCCAGCATCGCGTGGTGGCCCTCGCAGCGGATCGCGCTCATCTTGGCCCAGCCCTCGACCGGGGCGGTCAGCGGCGCTGTGCTGCCTGTGACGTAGCCAGGGGCAACCAGCGAGATGAACATCCGGTCGATGTCTGCGGGGTGGACCGGATCGGCTTCGGCCGGGAGCAAGAAGCCGCCATTCAGGTCGGAGAAGTCGAGTGTGATCTGGGCATCAGTGGCCGCCCCTTGCGCATAGTTCCACAGCCGCACGTACCAGCTGCGCGGCTGCCCGGCGGCATCGCGGCCCTCGATCGTCAGCGTTGGTCCGTTGACCGCGTTGAGCGCCAGCACACCGCTGCTCTTCCAGCGGAAGCTAAGCATGGTGCGCGAATAGTCGCGGCGGGTTTCATAGGCCAACAGCGGGTGATCGAAGCGATCCACGCTGTCCCAGATGATCCCGGCTAGGTCGCCCTCGCGCAGAAATCTGGCATCGACTCGCAGGGCATCGGGCGCAGTGGTGGTCAGCGCAGCCATCATCGGGCGCGGGAAGTTGACCGTCCAGAAGCGCGGATCGAAGCGCTGGATCCAGTCGCTATCCTGTCCCTCGCGGGTTGCGGCAAGCCAGAAGGCCATGTCGGTGCTCCTTAGGCTTCGTAAAGCGCGCGACGCACCGCACTGGCGACCTGGCGGCTTGAGCGCTGGAGTGCTTGCGGAGCGCTGGTTCCATGCGGCGCGGCGATGGTGATATTGACCTTCACATCGCGCCCGATCCGGCCCAGCGAGCTCTCGACCCGCCCTGCGCTGGTCGGTACGAACAATTCGGGACCGCGCTCGCCGACCATATAACTGCGTCCGGGCGAAACCGGGCCGCCGGTTGCACGACCAGGCGAGCCGAGGAACGAGGCAAACAGGTTGCCAATGTTCATCAGCGAGCCGAACAGTCCGCCATTTCCGCCGCCACTGCCGTAGCCGCCCGAGCCGCCCAGGCCCATCGAGCTGAACAGGTTGTTGAGCGCGCTCTGGGCAATCTGATCGATTACGTTGAGCGCAATCTTGCGCAGGTCCTCGAAACCGATCGAGCCCTTGCGCAGCGCCGACATCAGCCCGCGCTCAAGCGCGTTGCCGGCTTGGGCAAAGCCATCGACCAGCGTGTTGTCGAATGTGCCGCGCATTGCTGCAACATCGGAGGCGAAGGCCTGGGTATTGGCCCTGACTTCAAGCATCAGGGTATCGACCGGATCGGTCATTGTCGCGCTCCATCATGCGGTTAAGGTCGTGGCGGGCCAGAGGCTGGTCCTGCTGGACTTCTGGCGAAAGGATCGACACCAGTTCGGCCGGGGTGGCGTGCCAGAAGTCATCGGGACGCCAGCCAAGCAGCCGCGCGGCCAGCCCCGCCAGCCGCAAGGCGCCAGGGCCGAAGCACTGGCTCACTGCGGGTCGGGGCTGGCTTCGCCCTGCAGGATCTGGCCCAGCAGCACCCGCAACGGCTGGCTGGCGGCACCAGCCGAACAGAGCGCTGCGCCACCGGGTTCTCCAAATAAGCGCGCCGCACCGATCGGGCATAGTCGAACGGCGCCTTGGGATTACCCAGGTCGCCATAGAGCCAGGGCGAAACAAATGTGCGCGCCAAAGGCACGCGCGGCCCGCCGCCCTTGAAGGCGGCAGCCAGCGATTGGAGGAAGGACATGAAAGCACCCTTGGCGTTGGCGCCGAACCACTTCGATCAATTTACTATTGACAGGAGTAAAAGGAGTAAAGTAGATGAGCGAAAGTTAAGGAGATGAACGATGGAAACGACGACGATTGAAATTGATTTTGAGGTCTACAAGCTCATCGAGGCGGAGCGGCAAAGCTTCAGCGAGAAGCCTGTCACTGCACTAAGGCGCTTGCTTAAGCTGCCGGAGGACAAAACAGAGCCATCCTTCGCGAAGGTCGGGAGGTCAGCTGGGCGACCATGGTCGGACGATGGTGTGGTGGTACCGCACGGATCGCTTGCGCGGATGGAATACGGCCGCGGGAGTCAACTCTACGAGGGAGTGTTCCTAGATGGGGCACTAGTTGTTGGCGGTGCAAAGTTTAACTCACTCTCCGAAGCCGCGAGCGCGCTTGCCAAAACCAAAGACGGACGCAGCACAAGTTTGAATGGTTGGAACTACTGGGAGGTCCAATTTCCAGGTTCGGACCGTTGGGACCTGATGGAGCATCTGCGTCGCCGCGCTCATGGGAAGGCGGTTCTCTAGTAACGGGCACCAAGCACCCGAACTTTCGGCACCCCCCGCCTGCCCAGCACCAGTTCCGTCACCGCCCAGACCAGCGCATCGGCCCTATCCGGCGACCTGCCTGGCCCCTGGTAAGCCCCGCCGGCCATCAGTCCGCACAGCTGGTCTTCCAGCTTGGGGAAAGTCCCCAGATGCCGCACCCGGCCGACTTCGTAGAGCGCGGCGACGGGTTCGGCGCGGGCGCTTTTGCCTTTGCTGGCGTGGACCAGCTTGAGCGGTAGCGAAACGTTAGCGGCACGCAGGACGCTGGCGACCATGTCGCCGCCCTGGTTGGCCTCGGCGATCACCCGGTCGGCGGACCAGGCTTCGGCCACCGCGGCAACCTTGCGGGCCCAGCGTTCGGGGCTGGGCTTTTCCAGGCTGCAATCGGCGAGCACGCGGGCCACGCCATCTTCATACAGCGCGGCGACCACGATCCCGCAGGCATCGCCCCGGCCCGAAACGGGCGGATCGACCGCGACCGCGGTGCGGACCGGACTGCCGCAGCAGACCGCCTCGCGGGCACCTTCGAGCAAGGCGCGGGTCCACAGCGCGCCTTCGATATCTTCGAGCAGCTCGCCATCGAGTTCCTGCCGGCCCAGCGCGGACTTGCCGAATTCGCGTTTCATCGCATTGATAAAGCGCGGCGGCAGGTTGCGGCCGTTGTCTTCGGTCCGCCCGCGGGTCTTTTCGAAATCCTCATGCTTAACCAGGCGGGCCAGCAAGGGCACAGCGCGCGGGGTGGTGGTGGCCACCACTTGCGGGCTTTCGCCCAGCCGCAGGCCTAGTAACAGGTTGTCCCAGGCGCTCTCTGCCTTGCCGCTGGCATTGTCCCACTTGGCAATCTCATCGCACCAGGCGTGGCTGTGTTGCGGCCCACGCAGGCTCTCAGGCTCACCGGCCGAATAGAGCGTGGCCTGCGCGCCATTGGTCCATTGCAGCTGCCGCTTCGACGGCTCGTACTTCGGACGCAGGCCATGCGGCGCCACGGCCATCAGCCCGCTGCCGCCTTCAACCATCACGCTGCGCGCCTCGCCCAGCGAAGCGCCGACCAGCGCGATCCGCGCGCGGCCATCGGCTTCGGCAATCGCACGGACCCATTCGGCCCCGGCGCGGGTCTTGCCAAAGCCGCGCCCGGCCAGGATCAGCCAGCCCAGCCAGTCACCTTCGGGTGCCAGCTGGCCTTCGTGCGCCCACAGTCGCCAGTGGCTGCGCAGCGCGTGGCGCTCGCGATCGCTCATCTTTTCGAGCAGTTCGCGGCGTTCGTCGGGCGGCAGGCTCAGCAGATAGGCCGCGCGGTCGTCGCTACGCTTGCTCATCGCTTTCGTCCGGTTCGTCGGCTTGCGCCGCATTGGCCGCAGCGCGATTGCGCATCTCGTCGATCATTGCATCGATCGAATCGAGCACTTCCTGTTCGCTGCGATCGTCGTCCACCGCGCGGCTTCGGGCGACCGCCTGGCTGTGCAAGGTGAGCAGTCGGATTGCGCTGGCAACGTCCATTTTGTGTTCGGGACTGGGGTTCCTGAGATAGGCCAGCAGGTCCATCTCCAGATTCTTGTACCCTTCCGCCAGCGCGGCGTCCCATTGCGCGGCAAATTTGGGATCCTGCTTGCGGGTCCGATAGGCCCGGCTGGGCACGGTCCTGGCATAGGCTGCCGAAGCGGAAACGTTCGAGGTCTCGATCAGGTGCTCAAGGAAATAGACCCGCCAGTGGCCGGTCCCCGGATTGTCGCCCTCTTCGCGGGTCCGTTTGGGCAGCCGCACTTTCGGTTTCTGGTCGATCGAGACGGCCTTGCGGGCACGCGTGGTCTTCTTCGGCGCCGTGGGGGCCAAGGTCATGGGCATGCTCCTGATGGGTGGGGGCGAGCCGAGTGCCGGGCGGCGAATCGGACTATCGCGATGTTCCATATTTGTGCCATAAGAGCGTGACGATGTCAAGGATAAAGAACCAAAATGGTTATTAATGCCTGCACATATTGCCCACTTGCCGCCCGTGGGGCCGCTCTCTAAGCAGGCCGCAACCAGGATTTTGGGCAAAGGGACGCGAATGCTGCGCAGGTTGTACGATTGGACAATGGCCAAGGCCGGGCACCGTCATGCCGAATGGTGGCTGGCAGTCTTCGCTTTCGTCGAGGCCAGCTTCTTCCCGATCCCGCCGCACCCGATGCTGGGGCTGATGTGCCTGGCCGAACCAAGGAAAGCGATCCGGTTTTCGCTGATTGCCACGCTGGCGTCGGTTGCCGGCGGGTTGCTGGGTTATGCCATCGGCCACTTCCTGTACGACGCAGTCGGGACCCAGTTGCTGGCTGTCCTGGGTCTCACCGAAAGCTTTCCCAAGGCGGCCTGCTACCTGCGCGAATACGGGGCCGAGATCATCATGATCAAGGGCGCCACCCCGATCCCGTTCAAGTTGCTGACGATCACCGCCGGGTTCATCGCCATGCCGCTGCTGACATTTGTCGTCGCCAGTCTGGTCAGCCGGGCGATCAGCTTCATGATCGTCGGCGTGCTGTTCCGCCTGTTCGGTTCGCCGATCAAGGCCTTTATCGACAAGTACCTGGGGCTCGCCACCGCAGGTTTTGCGTTGCTGGTGGTGTCGGGTTTCGTCGCGATCGTGATGTTTGGAGGCAGCAACAACCAGACCAGCGAAAAATGCGCGGCGGCTGCGGCGCTGGCCGCTCCAGCCCAATGATCAAGCTTTATCACTGCCGCGATGCGCGTTCGTTCCGGGCGTTATGGGCACTGGAAGAGCTGGGCCTGCCTTATGAGCTGGAAGTGATGCCCTTTCCGCCGCGCTTTCGGGTCGAAGGCTACAAGGACCTCAACCCGCTAGGCACCGTGCCCGCTTGCTTCATCGATGGTCAGCTGATGACCGAAAGCGCGGCGATCCCGCATGTGCTGGCCAGCCGGTTTGGTCCGTCAGACCTGGCCGTCGCGCCGGACGAGCCCGGCTATATGGCCTATATGAACTTCCTTTTCATGGGCGAAGCCACGCTGACGTTCCCGCAGACGATCCATCTGCGCTACACCAGGCTCGAACCGCCAGAACGCCGGGTCGTTCAGGCGGCCGAGGACTATGCGCTGTGGTTCGGCGCGCGCCTGCGCGCCGCCGAAGGATTGCTCGAAGGCCAATTTGCCTGCGCCGGGCGCTTCACCATGGCCGATGTTTCACTCGGCTATGCGGTGATGCTGGCACTAAGCATCGGGCTGGAGGAGCAGGTTACGCCGGGCATGGCGGCCTACCTCGGGCGGCTCAGCCAGCGCGATGGTTTCAGGCGCGCCAAGGTTGCCCAGGGCGAAGGATCGATGCTCTAGGGCTGATTGCTGACCAATGGCCAAACAGCATGGATCGCCGCAAGCATCGGTTCGAGTGAGGGCGATCCAGCAAAGAACCGCGCAATCCGCGCCTGGCTGAGCGTCAGGCTCACTGTCGGCTCGAGTTCGCGCGCGGCGCGCATGTGCCTGGCTGCAGCCTCGGTCCGGCCTTGCCGCTGTTCGATACAGGTCAACACCAGCAAGGCGATGAAATTGCCGGGGTAAAGCGAGAAGCTGTCATCGAAAGCGGCGCGGGCGGCGTCGAATTCGTCCCGCCGCGCCCGTGCGATCCCGCGCCAGGCATGGGTGATGTAGTGCAAGTGGCTTTCGGGCTCGACTTCAAGGAAGCCGTCGAGGTGGCCGATTGCCTCCTGCTCCTGCCCGAGCAGCAGCGCATTCACCCCCGCAGCATAATAGCCCATCCCGTGCCCCGGACGCAGGCGGATCGCCCGCAAGGCCCGCGGCAGGCCTTCGCCCGGGCGGCCAATGTAGGCACTGGCGGTGGCAATCGCGGCCAGCACTCCGGCATGATCCGGATCGAGCGCGAAGGCCCGGTCGATATATTGCTGGATCTCGCGCTCGCGTTCGGGATCATGGAGATTAAGCGAGAGGTAGGCGCCCGAAATGGTCTGGGCGTGGATCGCCTGGGCCAGACCAAAGTCGGGTGCAATCGCGATCGCCTTGGCCGATTCTTCGATCGAGCGGACCAGTGCCTCCGCGCCATATTCACGGATCGCGGCCAGTGCCCGGGCGGTGCATTCCCACGCGGTCAGGTTGGATGGTTTGCGCAGCGCTCGGTCCATCTCAAGCTTGTAGATATTCGCGCCGAGCGCGGCGGCGACTTCGGTAACCAGGTCACCTTGAAGCTGTGCGAATTCCTCGACCGGCCGCTCGAAGCGCTGGGACCAGACAACCGCGCTGGTCGCCGCTTCGATCAACTGGGCGGTGACCCTAAGTTGGCTGTCGGCCTGACGGATATGGCCTTGCAGGAAATAGCGCACCCCCAGCCGCTGGCCAACCGAGGGAAAGTCAGTAACCGGCTTGTCACGAAAACGGGCAGTGGCCGAACTGGCGATGACCCGCACATTGACGCCCATCGCCAAGGCATCGACCAGATCTTCGGCCATGCCCAGCGCGAAGCCCTCGTCGGCAGCGAGCCCCGAGCGGTTGCTGAACGGAAGCACTGCCAGGCTGGGAGCATCGCCGCGCCCCCCCTCGCTGTGGTCCTGGGCATTGACCAGGCGGTATCCGGCCTTGCTGATCGTTTCGATCTGGAAGTCGCCCGAGCGCGCAGCAACCTTGCGCAACCGCTGGACCACCCGCTGAATCGCATCTTCGCCCACCACCGTGCCACGCCAGCAGACCGCGATCAGTTCATCCCGACTGAGCACCGCGCCCCCAGCCCGATGCAGTGCGACCAAAGTCTCCATCACCCTGGGTTCAAGCCGTTCCTGCGTGCCATCGCCGTAGGACAGCTGGCGAATGGCCGGATCGACCGTGAGGCCGCCCAGCTGGAATGCCGCGACCGCCGCCAGATCGACCGGCTGCAACCGGCCCTGGGCGGGGCTATCCGCAATCCCGTCTTCGAATTCGCGCGACACCACCGCGTACGCTCTCCCTACGCTTTGAGCGGTTATTGGTTGGTATGGCCCGACATGCAATGAAAAATCGGGACTTTTCGTGCGGCAACAGGTCTGATTCTCGTCAGGGGTTCAGGGATCATCGGAAAATCATCGGCTCCAGGCCCTGTCATCGCTATCCCGGGCATGACAATACCATGGCAACCTCCGGTCTGCATCAGCCGACAGAAGGGGTGGCTGCCCATTATGCGACCCAATGGGCAGCCACCAACTTTTCCCACGCCCGATCCCGCAACTCCGCCCGGCCTTACTTGGCGACAGGAACGGTGTAGTTCAGCCCCAGGCGGCCGCCATCGGGATAGATTGTCTGCCCGGTGACATAACTGCTTTCGCTGCTGGCGAGGAACACGGCCACAGCGGCAACCTCTTTGGGCTCGCCGCAGCGACCCATCGGGGTACGGCTGAGAATTCGCTCTTCGGCGGCGCGGTCGTTCATGATGCCTTTGAGCAGGTCGGTCATGATCGAGCCGGGGCCGATCGCGTTGACCCGGATGCCTTTGGGCGCGAGTGCCAATGCGGTTACATTGGTCAGCTGTTTGAGTGCACCTTTGGATACCGCGTAGGGGATCTGGTTGGGGATCGCCAGCACCGCATTGACGCTGCTCATATTGATCACCGCGCCACCGGGCCCCATCAGTCGCGCTGCCGCCTGGGTTCCCCACAAGGCCGCCTTGAGGTTGATTGCCATGACTCGGTCAAAATCGTCCTCGGTCAGCTCGTCGAGCTCGGCCGCATGGGTTATCCCGGCATTGTTGACCAGCACATCGAGCTTGCCCCATCGCTCGGTTACCCTGGAAAAAATGCGTTCAATTTCAGCCATCTGACCGATATCGGCGACCAACCCCTCCTGATTCAGTTCCGCCGAGGTATCCGCCAGCTGGACGCCATCGCGGTCGACCAGCAACACTTCGGCACCCTCTGCCACGAAAGCAGTGGCTATCGCCCGGCCGATCCCCTGCGCCGCCCCGGTAACCAGTGCGCATTTGCCCTCCAGTCGTTTGCTCATCGTACTACTTCCCGCAGTGGTGCCCGCCATGATGGCAACCCTTTTCCGCCCGCGCTTCGGCCCGCGCAATCGCCTGTTCGGCGATCGGGCGCATCGCGGCGTAACCGGCCGTGTTTGGATGCACCCCGTCGGGGGCCAGCGCCGCGGGAAATTCGCCATTGGGGCCAGCCAGCGCACCGTAATAGTCGGCGTAGACCAGGCCCTCGCTGGCCGCGTAGTCCTTGAGCCAGAGGTTGAGCGCGGCGACCCACGGCGCGGGTTTGTGCTGCGGCGCCCATGTAAAATGGTCTGCGGGTGGGATCGATCCCAGGATCACTGCAATTCCGTTGGCTTTGGCCAGAGTGGCCATGGCCCGGATCGCATTCTTGTAGGCTACGGGCGTGGTCGGTCCGGAATTGCCGGCAATGTCATTGGTGCCCACCATGATGTGCACGATCTGGGGGCGGAGTGCGACCACATCCTGCCAAAACCGCACCAGCAACTGAGGGCTGGTCTGTCCCGAGATTCCGCGATCGATATTGCCGTGGGCGAAGAAATCGGGATCGGCACCCAGCCAGCCCTCGGTGATCGAATCGCCGATAAACACGACCTTGGGCGGGTTGGACGGATCGATCGCGGCATTGTCCGCGCGGTAGCGGCACTGCCAGGCCCAGTCGTTGTGCAGCACTTTGGGATCGAGCGCCCACAGCCCTTCGCGGCTGGCCGGGCAGGCATTGTCCATCATCCCCGGCGGCGGATAGGCGTTCGCCGGTTCCTCAGCCATGGCCGGAGCCGCCGTCAGGGCCAGCGCAAGCGCAGCCGCTGCCCACTTAGCCAAGGATCCCGGCCTTTTCGCCGGCACGCTTGAACATGCCGATGATCGTCTGGACCTGCTCGGCCGTATGCTCGGCGCAGAGCGAGCAGCGCAGCAGCGTCATGTTGGCCGGCGTGGCCGGCGGGCGCGCGAGATTGACGTAGAGGCCTTCATGCAGCAGCGCTTCCCACATTGCTGCGCCGCGCTCCAGGTCGGGCATGATCACCGCAATGATCGCCGACTGCGGCTCTTCGGTGCCAAGCTGGAAGCCCGCATCGCGCAGGCCTTGGTGCAGCACCTTGGAATTTTCCCACAAATGCGCGCGCTTGTTGCCGGCGTGCATCAGCTTGCGGATCGAAGTTGCGGCGGTGTGGACCACTGATGGCGGCAAGCTGGCGGTGAACACATATGGGCGACAAACCAGCCGCATGATTTCGAACTTGGGATGGTTCGATACGCAGAATCCGCCGACTGTGCCGACCGACTTGGAGAAAGTTCCGATCACGAAATCGACATCCTCAAGGCAGCCCTGATCCTCGGCCACACCGCGCCCGTTGGGGCCGATGAAGCCCATCGAATGCGCCTCGTCGACCAGCACCATCGCGCCGTTTTCCTTGGCGATGCGGATCATTTCCTTCAGCGGAGCGATATCGCCCAGCATCGAATAGACGCCCTCCAGGATCACCAGCTTGCCCGCGCCTTCGGGAATCCGCTTGAGGCGCTTTTCCATCGCTTCGATATCGTTGTGTTTGAAGGGCACCACTTCGGCATCGCCCATCTTGCAGCCATCCCAAATCGAGGCGTGGCTATCGATGTCAAGCACGATGTAGTCGCCCTTGCCGGCGATGGTTGAGATGATCCCCAGGTTGGCCTGGTACCCGGTGGAAAAGACCATGGCATGGTCCATCCCGTAGAATTCCTTGAGCGCGTCCTCGACCGCCTTGTGCCCGGCGTAAGTGCCGTTGAGCACTCTGGAGCCAGTGGTGCCCGAACCGAAATCGTCGAGCGCCTGCTTGCCCGCCTCGATCACGTCGGGATCGAATGTCATCCCCATATAGTTGTACGTGCCGAGCAGGATCGTCTCGCGCCCGTTGCACATCGCCACGGTGGGCGAGAGCACCTTTTCCATCACCAGCCCGAACGGGTCCTCGACCCCGGTGGCAAGCAGGTTGCGGCGCATCTCGATCAGCGGATCGAACTTGGAGAAAAGGTCGGTCATATTCTGTCCTATCCTACCTGATCCGTTCGTCCTGAGGAGCGGCTGAGCGAAGTCGAAGACGCGTCTCGAAGGACCTGGTCGGCGGTGGTTCGAGACGGGCCTTCGACAGGCTCAGTCCCTCCTCACCACGAACGGGTTTGGTGTGTTACCCCTGCAGCTTCACCACGGCATCGATCAGCTGGCCGTAATTCTCGATCTCGGCCTGCTGGTTCATGCTGATGATGATGTCGAAATCGTCCTCGATCGCGGCGACGAAATCCATCACCGTCAGGCTGTCGAATTCCAGGTCGCCGGCAAAAGTGGTGGCATCGCTGATTTGGGTGCCCTTCTTGTTGAAAGGCTCGATCAGCGCGGCGATCTTTGCGGCAGTTGCGGCGCGGTCCATGATTTCACTTGCTCCAATATGCGGTTGGCGGCGCATTGGCCGATGAATGGGGCGGAAAAGGGGCGGTCACTTCTATCAGGCGTTGGCCCGCTCCACCAACCCCCGCACCGCCGCCATGAACGGCCCGATCGAGACCGGCTTGGCGAGGTATCCTTCGGCGCCCGCGTCCCTGATCCGCTCCTCGTCGCCTTTGCCAGCATAAGCGGTGACGGCCAGCACCGGGATCGAGCGCAGTGCGGGGTCTTTCTTGGCCATTTCGATCAGGTCGAGGCCCGAGACGTTGGGCAGCTGGATATCCATGATGATCAGGTTGGGGACGAACTGCCGCGCGGCATCGAGCGCGAGCATGCCATCGGCGCAGGGTTCGACTGCATAACCCTGGCTGCGCAGAACGTCGCAGAACAGCTTGCGGTTGAGGTCGTTGTCCTCGACAACAAGGATACGCTTTGCCATGAGCCGTGCCCTACCCTTTGCTCAAAGGCCTGACTAGTGTTACGCGAACCCAAATCCCCCATGCATGATCCCATGGCCCTGGCGCTGGGTGCGCTGGGCTGGGTGCTGGGCGATGGCCCGCGGGCCGAGCGGCTGCTGGCGCTGACCGGGCTTGATGCCGATGCCCTGCGCGCAGGGCTGGGCGATCCGGCGGTGCTGGGGGCGGTGCTGGAATTCCTGGCGCAATATGAGCCAGATCTGGTCGCCGCGGCGGAGCATCTGGGGGTTGAACCGGCCGAGCTGATGGCCGCGAGAGAAAGTTTGTGAACACTATGGCCAAGCCGCTCATCATCAGCGACTGCGACGAAGTGCTGCTGCATATGATCGTCCCCTTCGGCGAGTGGCTGGAGGAGACCCAGCCGGTCTCGTTCAAGCTGGTCGGCAACGATTTCGGCAAGGCGATCCGCGACAAGCAGACTGGCGAGCCGGTGCCGCCGGAGGAGATCTGGCGGCTGCTGGGCCTGTTCTTCGATGGCGAGATGCACCGCCAGACCCCGATCGCAGGCGCGGTCCATGCGATCAACACGCTCAAGGATCACGCCGACGTGGTGATCCTGACCAACCTGACCGACCGCCACAACGAGCCGCGCCGTCAGCAGCTCTTGTCGCACGGGATCGACTTGCCGGTCTTCACCAACCAGGGCCCCAAAGGTCCGGCGCTGCAGGCGATTCTCGAGCAATACCGGCCAAGCTATGCGGTATTCATCGACGATCTGGCCCAGCACCACGGATCGGCGATGGAGCACGTGCCCGAGATCGACCGGCTGCATCTGTGCGGCGAACCGACTTTGGCCCCGCACATCACTTGCGGGTTCGAGGCGGGGCATGCCCACGCCCGGATCGACACCTGGGAGCATGCCTTGCCCTGGCTGCTCTCCCGCCTTGAGGAGAACGCATGAGCATCGAAGCGAAACTGGCCGAACTTGGGATCGTTCTGCCCGAAGCCGCCGCGCCGGTCGCGGCCTATGTCCCGGTGGTGATTGCCGGGGGACTGGCGCACGTTTCGGGGCAGGTCTCGTTCGTCGACGGGGTTCTGCGCAAGGGGCGGCTGGGCGAGGACGTATCGCTTGAGCAGGGGGTCGAAGCGGCGCAAGGCTGCGGATTGATGATCCTGGCGCAATTGAAGGCTGCGCTGGGCTCGCTTGACCGGGTTGAGCGGGTGGTCAAGCTGGGGTGCTTCATCAATTCGACCGCTGATTTCACCGACCAGCCCAAAGTCGCCAATGGCGCTTCGGAACTGATGGTTGCGGTGTTCGGCGAGGCCGGCAAGCATGCTCGCGCGGCGGTTGGTGTGCCCAGTCTGCCGTTGGGAGTGGCTGTCGAAGTGGACGCGATCGTTGCTGTTCGCCCTGCTTGATCGTTGGCGCAGCCCGCCGCCGAAGGCTGACAAGGTCGGCTGGCTAGGGCAGTGGGAATACGCCCATCGCGGGCTGCACGGCCCCGGCCTGCCCGAAAATTCGCCCGCGGCTTTTGCGGCGGCAATGGCAAAAGGCCTGGGGATCGAATGCGATGTCCAGCGCTCGCAAGACGGGCGGGCGATGATTTTCCACGATGCCACGCTGGAGCGGATGACTGCCGAGGAAGGACGACTCGATGCCCGCAGCGCGGCAGAGCTTGGCCGAGTCCAGCTCGCTGGCGGGACTGACACGATCCCCAGCCTGCGCCAGTTGCTCGACCAGCTAGGCGGCAAGGCTCCGGTGCTGATCGAGATCAAGTCTTCGCGCAAGAAAGGTGGATCTCGCGGTCGCGTTTCGGCTCTGTGTCTGGCCGTTCGGCGCGAGCTCGAAGGCTATCAGGGGCCGGTTGCGGTGATGAGTTTCGATCCGCGGGTGGTGCGCTGGTTCTCGCAGCATTCGCCGCTGACCGTGCGCGGGCTGGTGGTGACCGAGGAGAATGGCAAGACGCTCGCCGGGATGATTCGCCGCCGGCTCAGCCTGTGGCATGCCCGGCCCGATTTCCTCGCCTATGATATCCGCGACTTGCCGAGCCGGTTCGCAGCTGCCCAGCGCAAGCGCGGGTTGCCGCTGCTGACCTGGACGGTGAAAAGCGCTGAACATCGCGAACGTGCGGCCGAGTACACCGACGCACCGATTAGCGAAGGCGCGGGCGTGGCGTGATCGAGGCCCGGGTCGGCAAATCGGTTGGCGAACTGTCGGCGGCCGAATGGGACGCGCTGGCCGGGGGCAATCCGTTTGTCAGCCATACCTTCCTGACCGCGCTGGAGGATTCGGGCTCGGTCGGGCCGGGCACCGGTTGGTCGCCCGCGCCGATCACCATTGCCGATAAAAAAGGCCGGCTGATTGCGGCGCTGCCGGCTTATCTCAAGGCACACAGCCAAGGCGAATATGTCTTCGACCACGCCTGGGCCGATGCCTGGCATCGCGCGGGCGAAGACTACTATCCCAAGCTTCAGATTGCCGCCCCGTTCACTCCTGCCACGGGCCCGCGGTTGTTGCTGACCGACGAGGCTTTAGCTTTGCCCCTGCTCAAGGTCGCCTCGCAGGTCTGCGAGGGCAACGACCTGTCCTCGGCGCACGCTACATTCATCGAACACGATCAGGTTCCTCTGTTCGAGGCTGCTGGTTGGCTGTTGCGTAGCGATATTCAGTTTCACTGGGAAAACCGCGGCTACCGGAGCTTCGATGATTTCCTGGCCGAGCTGTCCTCGCGTAAGCGCAAGGATATCCGCAAGGAGCGCGAGGCGGCGCAAGAGGGGGTGGGAATCCGCGCGCTGACCGGGGCGGACCTCAAGAAGGAACACTGGGACGCATTCTGGCATTTCTATCAGGATACCGGTTCACGCAAGTGGGGCCATCCCTATCTGACCCGCGAGGCTTTCACTCTGTTTGGCGAACGGATGGCCGACCAAGTGCTGCTGATCCTCGCCTATATGGAGGAGCGGCCGGTGGCTGGCGCGCTCAACTTCATCGGGCCTGAAGTTCTCTATGGCCGCTATTGGGGAGCTTTGCTCGACAAGCCGTTCCTGCATTTCGAGCTGTGCTACTATCAGGCGATTGACGCGGCGATCGCGCTTGGCCTCAAGCGGGTTGAGGCCGGGGCGCAAGGTGGGCACAAACTGGCGCGAGGGTATGAGCCGGTAGAAACGGTCTCAGCCCACTGGATTGCCCACCCCGACTTCCGGGAGGCGGTGGCTGACTTTCTCGAGCGCGAGCGCACCGGGGTTGCGGCAGACCGCAATTACCTTAAGGCGCGGACCCCGTTCAAGAGAGCTTAGGCGGCTTTCCGGGTCGAGGCCGAAATCCATTCGCGGGCGCGGCGCTGGGCTTCGGCGATCTCGCGGGCGGTCATTTCGTCGCTGATGTCGGCGCGGCACATCTGGGCTTCGGCGTGGCCATTGACGGCTGCCAGGTTGAACCATTTGTGCGCTTCGATCAGATCGCAATCGACCCCGTGGCTGCCGGTCGAATAGGCGACACCAAGGTCGTAATAGGCGCTGATATCGCCTTGCGCGGCGGCGGCCAGGCAACTGGCGACCAGCAGGTCTTCGCTGCGTTCGTCGGCGAAGGTAACTGTTCCGCTCTGGATCCAGGCTGTGCTCATCTCTCTAACCCCCTGTTGAAGCGGGCTTTCGAACCCGCTGACAGGGCCAACCTTCCCGAACATGGTCAACAATTGGTTAACGCCCATGTCGTTTTGTCCCGCTGCGTGACACCTGCTCTGCCGCAGCACTGTTACAACGGCGCGAAATGTCCGTTCATCCACGCCTAATCTTCATCAATCTACGGCCCGCGCGGATTGGCGCTTGTATGGGATTCTGCGTGAGCCTATAGGCGCGCTCGGACCGGCACCGCGGGGCGATCGGGAACACCCGAAGCCGTCAGGAACGTGTTGACTGATTGGTGGTCGGCCGATGTGACGTGGAGAGTTTATGGCGACGGTTGTCGGCGAAGAAATTGACGTCCTGGCTAAGGCCAAGCGGTCCATTGGGGGCGACTACACCCCCAACGATGACGAACCCTACATGAGCGAAGCGCAGCAGGACTATTATCGTCGGTTGCTGATGGAATGGAAGAAGCTGATACTGTCAGCCGCGCAGGATACCCTGCAGTCGCTTCAGGATGGCCCGATCCGCGAACCCGACCTCAACGACCGCGCTTCGAGCGAGACCGATTGGGGGATTGAACTCAGGACCCGCGATCGCCAGCGCAAGCTAATTGCCAAGATCGATTCAGCGCTGCGCCGGATCGAAGAGGGCGAATACGGCTATTGCGAGGTGACCGGCGAACCGATCGGCCTAGGCCGCCTCTCAGCCCGCCCAATTGCAACCATGACAGTCGAAGCTCAGGAAGCGCATGAGCGCCGCGAAAAGATTTCCCGCGACGATTGAAGAGTTTCCCGGCGTTAACCGCTTTTTTGGCATTGCGGTTTAGCTTTCGGCGATGCTGTAGTCCGTAAACCCGGGCCAGGCACAAAGCGCGGGAGTTAAACGAGCGGCAATGACTGAGGGCGAACATCGGCATATCGGGCGCGACAGCCTGTTCGTGCTCGCCGATCTCAGGATCGACGGGATCGAGGGTGAGCACCGAATCCGGGTGCGCAACCTCTCGGCTGGCGGACTGATGGCCGAAGGTGCCTTCAATGTGCAACGCGGCCAGCTTGTCTGGACAAACTTGCGCAATATCGGCTGGGTCGAAGGCTCGGTCGCCTGGGTTCAGGACAGCCGGTTCGGCATCGCATTTCGTGAGGACATCGATCCACGCGTAGCTCGCGCCCCAATCGCGCCGGGCGAGACCACCCCGCGCCACGTCCGCCCGCCGCTTCCGTCGTTCGATCAGGCTGCGTTGCGCAAGATCTGACTTCCGACCCACCCGGGCATTGGCAGCATCGCAAGAATTCCGTTAGGGTGCCACGCATCATGCAGTTGCGCCGCCTAACCATCCATTCCACCGCATTGCTATCGTTGGCGCTTGGCGGTTGTCTGGGGGACGACGACCGTCCGGTCAGGGTTCTGGTCATTGGCGAGCCGGGCACGATCTTTGCCAGCGGCCCACGGTTGCCGCTTGCGGCCCAGACCTTGCGTGCTGCCTCGATCGAGGGGCTTGTCGCCTTCGATGCACAAGGCCGGGTAGCTCCCGCCTTGGCCGATCGCTGGATCGTTACCGACGACGGTCTGAGCTATATCTTCCGGTTGCGTGACGGGACCTGGCCGGGGGGCAGTCCGATCACCGGAGAAAGCGCCAAGGCCGCGCTCAATCAGGCGATCGGCCAACAGCGCGACCAGCCGCTCGGCGCGGATCTTGCGGTTATCGACGAAGTGCGAGCCATGGCCGGGCGCGTGATCGAAATCAGGCTTAAGCGCCAAATGCCAGATCTGTTGCAATTGCTGGCCCAACCCGAACTTGGCCTTGCAGCTGGCGGACGCGGTACTGGCCCGATGAAGAGCAAACGTGACAGCAGCAAGGAGCTGGGCCTGTCCGGGGTCTTGTTCAAGCCGATCGCCCCGGAAGATCGCGGTCTGCCGCCCGAAGAAGGTTGGTCTGACCGGGTACAGCCGGTGCAGCTTTCGGCAGTGTCTGCGGCCAAGGCGATCGCCCTTTTCAACGCGGGCGAGGCAGAATTGGTGTTGGGCGGTACGCTTGCCGACTTTCCCCGTCTGGCCGCGGCCTCAGTATCGGGCGGTGCAATTCGCTTTGATCAGGTTGCCGGTCTGTTCGGGCTGGCAGTAGTGCGGGACGAGGGTTTCCTTGCCGAACCCGAGAACCGCGAAGCGCTGGCCATGGCGATTGATCGAGACGCCCTGATCGCCGCAGTCAACCTCAGCGGGTGGACCGCGACCACCAGAGTCCTCAATCCCGGCCTCGAAGGCGATAGCGGTGCGATCGGCGAACGTTGGGCCGGGCGGAGTATCGAAGATCGCCGGGCCAGCGCGGCTGCGCGAGTGGCAAGCTGGAAGGGCGGGAAGGGCACAGCGCCTGTGCTGCGGATCGCGCTACCCGCCGGGCCGGGTGCCGACCTGCTGTTCAAGCGGCTGTCTGACGATTTCAAGGCAATCGGCCTGGACGCGCGCAAGGTGCCGATCGCCGCCGATGCCGATCTGCGGCTGGTCGATACGGTGGCCCGCTATGCCCAGCCGGCCTGGTTCTTCAACCAGCTGAGCTGCGCCAATGCGCGTGCGCTGTGCAGCACCAGTGCTGACGCCCTGTTCGTCAAAGCCCAAACCGAGGCCGATCCGGCCAAGCGTGCAGACCTGTTAGGCGATGCCGAGGCGCAACTGACCAAGGCCAACAGTTATATCCCCTTTGGCGTCCCGATCCGCTGGTCGCTGGTTGCGGGCGGCACCAACGGGTTCGCGGTCAATCGTTTGGGGGTCCATCCCTTGATGCCGCTGGCCTTGCTCCCCAAATAGGGCTCGCGGGCGTTTGGCCCCGCGCAGTTGCGAGGTCGCCATGGAACTGCAGGACAAGCCGCGGCGGATGACCGCCGATCTGCCGTTGGGCACTGATCCCCATTCGGTGCGTCGCCGGATTGAAGGGCTCGAGCAACTGCTCGAAGGGTTGGTCAAGCTGCCGCTGGTCGGACGCAAGGTCGGGCTTGATGCCTTGCTGGGTTTGATCCCGGTGGCTGGTGACGTGATCACCGCGGCGATGGGGCTTTACCTGGTCTGGGAAGCCCGAAACATCGGCCTGCCGCGCTGGCAGTTGTGGCGGATGGCCGGCAATGTCGGGATCGACACCCTGCTGGGCGCGGTGCCCGTGGCGGGTGACTTGTTCGACTTCGTCTATCGTTCCAATTCCAAGAACCTCAAGATCGTCCGCAAGCACCTGGACCGGCATCATCCAAGCACCCGCGTGATAGAGGGGTAATGGTTGCCTGCACGACCGGTGTAATATGCAACCTGCGACTCGCCGGGATTCCGCCGTTTACGAGAAATTAACCTTTCATCTTCATTGGTCATATGGTTAATGGCGGGCAATGACCCTTACCAA
>Ga0209023_10002173_pt1 | contig 24953 bp, 28 predicted proteins | sample LakOneMetagenome_FD_187468 | JGI IMG/M metagenome (GOLD analysis project Ga0209023, IMG submission 187468) | Freshwater and sediment microbial communities from Lake Erie, Canada (SPAdes) (version 2) | ecosystem: Environmental > Aquatic > Freshwater > Lentic | place: Lake Erie, Canada... | reverse complement strand
TTGGCTTCCGAAGCGCCGCCGACCCATTCATGTCCGTCCGCCAGTCCCACCGTCAGATCCGTGCCCGGCCCCTTGAAATGCAGCGCATGGAAACGTTGCGCATTCAGCTTGGCGGTCCGCTCGGCGAGACGCCCATTGTGTGCGCTCCAGTTCTCCGCGAAATCCGGCCCGTTGACGCGCGAGGCGGAGAAGATCGCATCCCACAATTTCGCCAGCGCTCGATCCGGCGCATCGTTCGGAAACACGCGCTGCGCCCAGGCCGGCGTCGCTGCGCCGAGAATCGTCCAGTTGATGTCGAAGCCAGCGATCAGCTCAAGCGCCGGGCTATAGGCCTTGGAGCGCGCCCGATTGGCGCGCGAAACCTTCTCGGGGTCCTGCTCGGCGAGCAGCATCGGATCCTCGCCGTAGATGGCGAGCCGGGCGGCGCCCGCCTTGAAGGCGTCCGCCATGCCGCCATAGAGCCAGCCGGGCGCGACGTCGAACGACTCGTCCGAGGCGTATTTATAGCGCGCCAGCGCCTGCTGCTCGTCGCCCAGAATGACCGTCACCAGCGACGCGCCGGCGCGGTAAGCGTGCTCTGTCACGCGCCGCGCGAGATCGAGCGCCTCGACCGGCGCCGTCATCACGACCTCCTGCCCCTTGCGCAAACTGAGGCCCACGCGCACCGCGGTTTCAGCGAGGCGGTCGAGCTTAACCGCGTGGTCAGCCGACAGCGGGGACATGATCTCGTTCATGCGAACTCCGGGGGATTTGAAATGTGTCTTGCCGAATCTAGCGCGCGCCCGCGCCCCCGTCACGCAGCCGCTTCGGCCAGCTCTGCCCGGCGATCGGCGATCGCGGATTTCGCGAGGTCGAACGTCATGCTGAACGCCTCGAAATTGTCGTCGGAGACGGAGCCGTCGTTGAGGCCGGCGATCGTCTTGGCGAGCAGCCGATCGACCTCGCTCTCGATACCATCGAGCGCCGCGGGAGTCTCCGCCTTGCGCGCGCCGATCGACAGATCGTGGAAGGTCGCGGCGAGCTGTCCGGCCTTGATCGGCTCGACGCGCGTGACCTGCGAATAGAGCCACAGGAAGGCGGAGCCCACTAGGCTCGCGATCCACAGCACGAGAAACATCAGATCGCTGTACCGTTCGATCAGTGTCTTGTTCTGGTCCTCGAAATAGGAGGCTGCAGCCGGAAGCGCGGCAATTACCGCCTCTTTCTCCGTGTTCGGGGGCTGGATATTCGTCGCGTAGCGGCCGGGAGCGGCAAGTTGATCCTTGTTCTCGAATATGGCGGCGACCAGCGCGCGGCCGACAGCGTCCGGCAGGCCCTGCCGCATGACAAGAATGTCGTCGACGGCGATGCTGTCGGTCTCCTCTTCCGGCACCTGAGGCGAAGGCAGAATCTCGCCTGCCTCAATGGATTCGTTCTCGACGCCGCGGATTCGGTCGGAGATGCCCTTCGCGCCGTCAAGATCGATCAGCTTGAAGTTCGCTTTCTGTGACTTGCCGAGCCAGAATTTGTTCGACGCGAGCCCGGATTTGCGCGCCATGAAGAAGACGGCCGCTGGCCCGCCGGGCTCGAACAGCGTCGCCCACTCCTCGGCCTTGTGCGCGTCGATTGGCGTCGAATCCGGAATGTCGAAGCGCCCGAGAATGTCGCGCAGCAGGCTCATGTCGCGCGGATCGCTCGAGATCATCGCGAGCTTCTTGCCCTTGAGCGCGCCGATCGATTTCGGCACGGCGTTCTTCGGGACGGCGATCAGCAGGATGGAATGCTCAAGCAGCGCGACGGCGCGCGCGCGGGGCGGCGTGCGTGTTTCGGACCGCACGATGGCGAGGTCCGCGCGCCCCTGCGCGAATTGCTGAACGGCAGCAATCGGACCGTCGGTGTTCCTGACCGTGACCCTGACGCCGCGGTTGCGCGCGACGATGCCCTGCAGTGACCGGGCGAACTGATCGCTTGCCGTTCCTGCCGGACCCACCGCGAAAACCAGGTTGCGGTCGATGACGAACTGGCGCGCGGCAACCGCGCCGCCGATGGCGATCAGCAGGGTAAGCAGGACAAAGAGCCAACGCTGCCGGCGATTGCGGCTCTGCGCGCGCGCGGTCTGCGCGAACATCGTCTCCGCCTCGTTCATCAGCGGACTGATGGCGGCGGCTTCCTTTGCGGGTTTGCTGATCTTCAAGCCTCGCCTCATCGCAAATCGCCCAGGCGACGACCATTCATGCCACGGCGCGCGGCGTGGTCAAAGGCCGCCGAACTTGACCCGACCAGCGCGGGGGGGCATCTAGCGGCCTCCCCGAAAGAAAGCCCCATGATCCGATCCGCCCTGATGAACGTCATGACCGCCGCCGCCATCAAGGCCGGGCGCGGTTTGAAGCGCGATTTCGGCGAGGTCGCCAATCTCCAGGTTTCGGTCAAGGGCCCCGGCGATTTCGTCAGCGCCGCCGACCGCAAGGCCGAGAAGGTCCTGTTCGAGGAATTGGCCAAGGCGCGGCCCGGCTACGGTTTCGTGATGGAAGAATCCGGCCGCGTCGAAGGCACGGACACGAGCCATACCTGGATCATCGACCCCCTTGATGGCACGACCAATTTTTTGCACGGCATCCCGGTCTTCGCCATTTCGGTCGCGCTCGAGCGCGAGGGCCAGCTCGTCGCCGGCATCGTCTACAATCCGGCCGACGATGAAATGTATGTGGCCGAGCGCGGCCAGGGCGCCTGGCTCAACAATCGCCGCCTGCGCGTCGCCCAGCGCCGCGACCTCGCCGACAGTCTGATCGCCACCGGCGTGCCGCATCTCGGCAAGGCCAAGGAACATCCGCGCTTCAAGCAGGAACTGGCCGCCGTCATGACCCGCGTTGGCAATGTCCGCCGCTTCGGCGCCGCCGCGCTCGACCTCGCCTATACGGCCGCCGGCCGCTTCGACGCCTACTGGGAGCGCGGCCTGCAGCCCTGGGACATCGCGGCGGGCATCGTGCTGGTGCGCGAGGCCGGCGGCTTCGTCAGCGATCTCTCCGGCGATCAGGACATGCTCGCCCGGGGCGAAATCCTCGCCGGCGGCGAAACGATCCAGCGCGCGCTGGGGGATTTGCTGCGCAAGGCGTGAGGTCTCACAGCCGGACCGCAGCCGCTGAGTTTATCATCAGGGGCCCGAATGACAGGCGTCTCGTGGGTCGCCGGCAGCGCAAAGCTTGAACTCGCGTCCGCAAACCCCAACATCGCCCTGACCCGCCAAAATTTGCTAGCGACCGAAAATTGATGGCATTCTCCGGCGCGGCGGGGCGAGGATCGAGGGACCATATGGCGGCCGACAGGGTTCGCACGGAGCTCACCAGCCCGCGCATCTTTCTCATACGCATGGGCGTGTTTCTGGCGCTGGCGGGGTTTGTCGCCTTCATCCTGCACGGCCAGATCACCCGCGCCTTCATGGCCAATCCCGGCCTCAACGGCCTGATCCTCGGCGTTCTCGCCGTCGGAATCGTTCTGGCGGTGACGACCGTCACCCGCCTTTTCCGCGAGATCGACTGGGTCAACGCCTGGGGCGGGCCGGACGCCGGCAAGGCCCCTGCCCCGCGCCTGCTCGCCCCCATGGCGCGGCTGGCGGGCGATGGCCGCGCCATCTCCACGATCACGCTGCGCGCCATTCTCGATTCGGTCGCCACCCGCCTCGACGAGAGCCGCGAGATCCTGCGCTATCTGACCGGCCTCCTGATCTTTCTCGGCCTGCTCGGCACCTTCTGGGGCCTCTTGGAAACCGTCGGCTCGATCGGCGACGTGATCGGAGCCATGAAGGGCGGCGCGGAATCCTCCGTCCTGTTCGAGGATCTGAAGGCCGGCATCGCCAAGCCGCTGTCGGGCATGAGCCTGTCCTTCACCGCCTCGCTGTTTGGCCTCGCCGGCTCTCTGGTGCTGGGCTTTCTCGACCTGCAGGCGGGCCAGGCGCAGAACCGTTTCTATGTCGAACTGGAAGATCGCGTTTCCGCCGCGGCCGCAGCCGATGTGCCCGCCGCGACCGCTGCCGGCCTCTCGCCTGACCTGCGCGCGACGCTTGATCGCATGGCGACAAGCTCCGACTCGTCCGGCCAGCGCGCGGCGTCGGCCGCCATGTCCAATCTCGCCGACGGCGTGCAGGCGCTGGTCAAGCACATGCGCGCCGAACAGCAGATGATCCGCGACTGGGTGGAACAGCAGGCCGCGCAGAACCGCGAAATGAAGAAGACGCTCGACCGGCTCGCCGAAGAGCGCGAGAAATCCTGATGGCGCTTTCACGCAGCCGACGCATCCGGGGAGGCGCCGATTACTGGCCGGGCTTCGTCGACGCCCTGTCGGTCATGCTGCTGTCCTTCGTCTTCCTCGTCACGGTCTTCATGGTCGCGCAGTTTTTCCTGTCGCGCGACGTGACCGGCAAGGACGCGGCCCTCCAGCGCCTGAACAAGCAGATCGAGCAATTGACCGCGCTGCTCGCGCTCGAAAAGTCCGGCAAGGAGGATGCGCAATCCACCCTCGCCACCCTGTCGGCCACACTGGACGCGACGAAGAAGGACAATGCCGATCTGAACACTCGGCTCGGCGCAGCGGAAGGCGCAGCCTCCGGCTCGGGCGGTCACGCCGATGCGCTCGCACAAAAGCTTTCCGCCGAGCAGGAGCTGACCGCCAAGGCGCAGGCGCAAGTCGATCTTCTCAACCAACAGATCGCCGCGCTGCGCCGCCAGCTCGCCGCAATCGAGGAAGCGTTGCAGGCGACCGAGGCTAAAAACAAGGATTCCGCCGGCCAGATCGCCGATCTCGGCCAGCGCCTCAATCTCGCGCTGGCGCAGAAAGCACAGGAGCTCGCGCGCTATCGCTCGGACTTCTTCGGAAGGTTGCGCGAAATTCTCGGCAATCGCCCAGGCGTGAGAATCGTCGGCGACCGTTTCGTCTTCCAGTCCGAAGTCCTGTTCGACACAGGCGCGGCCGAAATGAGCGCCGCCGGCAAGGCGCAACTCGATCAGCTGGCATCGGCAATTGTCGATCTCGAACGTGAGATCCCACCCTCCATTCCCTGGACGCTGCGCGTCGACGGCCACACCGACAACAGGCCGATCCGCTCCGCGCAATTCCCCTCCAACTGGGAACTATCGTCGGCGCGCGCCATCGCGGTCGTGCAATATCTGATAACAAAGGGCGTGCAACCCTCCCATCTCGTGGCCGCAGGCTTCGGCGAATTCCAGCCGCTCGAAGCCGGCGACACCGACGAGGCGCTGCGCCGCAATCGCCGTATCGAACTCAAACTGACCGACCGGTAATGCCAGGGCGCAGACAAATCGGATCCATTCGCGAGGAGGAGCGCGCGGCGCTTCTCGATCTCTGGGTCGCATCCTGGCGCGCCACCTATCCGACCATCGACTTCGACGCGCGCCGTCCCTGGTTCGTCGAGCACCTCGCCACGCGCGAGGCGGAAGGCGCAGCGCTCATTTGTATCTTCGAGGACACGAGCAAGCCCGGCGAGCGCAAGCTGATCGGCTTCGTGCTGATCGATCCCAAGACCGGCTGGCTCGACCAGATCGCGGTCAAACCGAATGCCTTCGGCGCCGGCGTCGGCCGCGAACTCCTCAACGCCGCCAAGCGCGCCTCGCCCGGCCAGATCAGGCTCGACGTCAACGCCGACAATTTTCGCGCTCTGCGCTTCTACAAGCGCGAGGGTTTCGTGCGGGTGGGCGCGGGCGTGAACAAGCTGTCGGGACGCGAGACGGCCGTGCTGGAGTGGCGGCGGGAAGGGTGAGAAGCATGTCGTCAGCTACGCAGGCCCACCCTGCGATCCAAGTCGCAATCGGATACTTGACGCCGCGCACCGGCGCGCCGCCACGACCTGATCAAAATGCAAGTACGCTTTGCCGACAGCGAAGCGCCTAAGCCAACGCTGCCGACATCTGCTGCCGCCAGAACTATCTGCCGAGGCAGATAACCGCTGCAATTTTCGCGATCGGAGCCTGGCCAGCAACGGTTATTGCGCCAGCGAGCGCGCTTACCTCCATACCCATCATGGCCGCAGCTGTCGCAAGCAACCCCGCGCCGGCGCCCCCGCTAGCAGCCGTGACGGCGACTGCCGCGGTTAGTCCCAGCGCGTTGAAGGCAAACATTACAGCCATTACACATGGCGACCAGGCCATATTCGCGTGCGACTTGCCTTCTGCGGTCGCTTTGATGTCTTTAAAGATCTCGCCGCTGCGGATGCCCTGCGCAAACTGTGACGACGAAACTCCCCTCGGGATTTGACCGCCTAGCTCAACCCACACTTTGGCGGGATCATTCACGAACCTTGCGGCGGCATTTCGATCGGAGCGCAGCTTCAGGATGATATTTCCTGCAGTAATCTGATACGACATTGTTTTCCCCCATAAAAAAGAAGATCGACAAGAGAACTGACCTAAATTTCCTCCTTTCTTATCAAGGTCCATTCGCCAGGCCTTTGGCGCAGGCGCACCCCGCAGGTCTTGCAGGGAGGTCGTCAAAATGTTGGGATCAGGAAATACGGAAAAACCGGGCTACCGCCGACTTGGACTCTTTGGACCATTGGTTGGCTATGGCGGGCGCATTGCCCTCGACTTTTTGATCGGGTTTTGATGCAGGCCACGGAAGGCGTTGAGCCTTGGGCGGTGGCAACGACTGCACCGGAAGTACTTTCGGCCCCGCGTCCGAGTGGGGCCAGGTCCAAAAAATGCAACTGCCGTTCTCGTCCACGATCCATCCGTCAACGAACCATCCAAGGTGCGCGCCATCGGGCGAATGCAATGCCCGGTTCGGCGCGATGCGAGCCGCCGGCGCGCCGCTGAACAAATAGACGTGCTGTTCGTCTTCGCTGTAAGCGACATAGTGGCCGAGGCGATCCCGGAAGACACTTTCCTTCACTTCGATTCCCCCAACAAATGTCTGGAAGCCCCTAACGCCCCAGCAACTGGCTTTGATGCCAAGCTGGCCCGCGTCTGGCAGGTCGAAGCCGAAACGACGTGGGGCGCCCCTTATGAAACAAGCGGAACGAAATGACTTTCTTCGAGCGCGACTTCTCGCGCTCCACATTTAACGACGACAGTCTAGATCATGTTCTATTTAAATTGCCAGTGGCACGCGGACTATTGGTCGGCCCCTATTCCGCCGCCTTGTCCGCCAGCGCCGCAGCGCCCGTCTCGAACTGCAGCCGCGCCAGTCGCGCGTAAATCCCGTTGCGCGCGACCAGCGTCGCGTGCGTGCCCTCTTCCACCACGCGGCCGGCGTCCATCACAAGAATTCGGTCGGCTTCCAGCACGGTGGCGAGGCGGTGCGCGATGACGATGGTCGTGCGGTTTTCCATCACGCCGTCGAGCGCTTTTTGCACGGCGGCTTCGTTCTCCGCATCGAGCGCGGATGTCGCTTCGTCCAGCAGCAGGATCGGCGCGTCCTTCAGGATCGCGCGCGCAATCGCCAGACGCTGGCGCTGGCCGCCCGACAGCGTCACGCCGCGCTCGCCGATCACGCTGTCGTAGCCCTTGTCGAGCTCGTTGATGAAACCGTCCGCAGCCGCGCGCCTCGCGGCGGCGATCACTTCGTCGCGCGTCGCGCTCGGGCGACCGTAGGCGATGTTGTCGGCGACGCTTGCCGCAAACACGGTCGCCTCCTGCGCGACCAGCGCGATGCGCGCGCGCAGGGCGGCGGGATCGACCGTCTTGATGTCGACGCCGTCGACCAGCACGCGGCCGGCCTGCGGATCGTAGAAGCGCATCATCAGCTGGAACAAGGTCGACTTGCCGGCGCCGGATGAACCGACGATGGCGACGCGTTCGCCGGGCGCCACCTTGAAGGTGAGATCGTCGACCACGCTCGTCTGTGGCGCGGCGGGATAGGCGAAGCTGACGCGATCGAACACGATTTCGCCGCGCGCTGGCTTCGGCAATTGCGCTGGCTGCGCGGGCGCGACGATTTTCGGCACGACGGCGAGCAGGTCGGCGATGCGGCCCGCTGCGCCTGAAGCTGCGGAAACTTCGCTCCACACCTGGCTGAGTTCGCCGAGCGAGCTCGCGCCAAGCACGGCGTAGAGAACGAATTGCGACAGCAGGCCGCCCGTCATCCGGCCTTCCAGCACATCGTGCGCGCCGTACCAGAGGACGCCGATCACGCTGGCGAAGGCCATGAAGATCGCCGTCGCCGTCAGCATCGCGCGCGCCTTGGTTGCGGTGCGCGCAGCCTCGTAGGCGTCTTCCACTTCGTGCGCAAAGCGCGCGGTCGTCGCCTTTTCGGCGCCGAACGCCTGCATCGTGCGGACAGCGCCGAGGTTCTCCGCCGCGAAGGCGGACGCATCGGCCAGCGTATCCTGCGCAGCGCGCGAACGGCTGCGCACCAGACGGCCCGACGCGATCAGCGGAAAGACGATCACGGGAATGGCGACGACCACGAGCGCCGACAGCTTCGGGCTCGACAGAATCATGAGAATGATCGCGCCGGCGAACATGAAGAGATTGCGCAAGGCGACCGAGGCCGACGAGCCGAAAGCGGACTTGAGCTGCGTCGTATCGGCCGTCAGGCGTGACACGAGTTCGCCGACGCGCGCGGTATCGTAAAAGGAGGCGTCGAGACGCGCGAGATGCGCGAAAACATCGTCGCGCAGGTCGGCGACGACGCGCTCGCCGATCGTCATCACGAGGTAGTACCTGGAACCCGACGCCAGCGCGAGCACGGCCACGACGGCGGCCATGGCGCTGAAATAGGAATTGATGACGCCAGCGCTCGCGCCCGAAAATCCGAAGTCGATCATCCGCCGAACGGCGAAGGGAAAGGTGAGCGTCGCAGCAGAGGCCACGGTCAGCGCAACAAAGGCCAGCGCGATGCGCGTGCGGTTGCGCAGCGCATAGGGCAGCAGCGGCTTCAGCGCCGCCAGCGAGCGTTCGCGGGGCTTGTCGCCAGTCTCGATTGCCTCGGTCGTCATCGCGCCTCTATAGCCCCTCCGGACCGAAGGCGCCGCCAAAATCGCAGATTTGCCCCGCGGCAAATTGTTGCCGGGGCCCACAGGCCTTGGGGAAATGCCAGCCCGGGGTTGATCCCTCGGCCGAAATGGGGCATACGACCGGCCAATCGAGGCGGGACCTGTCCCGGCCCGACCCAGATTTCCGGAACAGATCCATGAAAGTCCGCAATTCCCTCAAGTCGCTGCGCTCGCGTCACCGCGACAACCAGATTGTCCGCCGCAAGGGCCGCGTCTACATCATCAACAAGACCCAGAAGCGCTACAAGGCGCGTCAGGGCTGATCCTGCGCGTCAGCGCGGGATACCTGAAGCCCCGGCTTGCCGGGGCTTTTTCTTTGGGCGCCTTGCCTGACCGGCGGCTTTGACGGCGGCTGCGTCGCGCCCTAGCTTCATTCCAATGACCCGCTCGCCCTTTCGCGCCGCGCTCCTCGTCCTGCTGGCTTTCGGCCTGGCGGCGCCTGTGGCCGCGCAGCCTCTTTTAGCGCAGGTCGATCCCGCCCCGCCCGGCCGCCGCGGCGGCGACATGCTGAACATTCCGGGCCTCCCGCCGATCCAGCTGCCGCCCGGCGCCCGCGTCTTCACCCCCAACGGGCCTGCCGGAATCGACGACCAGCCCGCGCCCCCGCCGCGCCCCCGCCCGCAGGCGAGCCCCGCCCGTCCTGATCCGGACGCCCGGCGCGCGGAAGACCGCAAGCGCGACGACGACAAGCGGGAAGCGGACAAGCGCAGGCAGGCTGAGCGTGTCGCGCCGCATTCGGTCCCCACCACCGAAGAGCAGCGCGCCAAGGTGCTGGAGGCTCTCTATACCCGCCTGAAAGCCGCCGCCGACTCCGACGACGCCAAGGGCGTTGCGACCGCCATCGAGCGCGTCTGGCTGCGTTCTGGCTCCGACACTGCCGATCTCCTGATGACCCGCGCGGTCACGGCCATGGCCGGCGAGGACTACAAGACCGCAGAATCCCTGCTCGATTCGATCGTCACGCTCGAGCCCGACTGGGCGGAAGGCTGGAACAAGCGGGCGCTAGTGCGCTTCCATGCCGAGAATGTGGACGGCGCAATGTCGGACCTCGAACACGCGCTGCGGATCGAGCCGCGCCATTTCGTGGCGCTGTCGGGCCTCGGCGCCGTCCTGTCGAAATCAGGCTTCGACAAGCGCGCACTCGACGCCTACCGCCGCGCGCTCGACCTCTATCCGCAGCAGCCCGACATCAAAAAGTCGGTCGAGAAACTGCAGATCGACGTCGAAGGGCGCGATATTTGAGAGGCGCCGCGCCCGCGCGTTCCTCCCTCCCCCTTGCGGGGAGGGCCGGGGTGGGGGTAGCCGCGCCAGGCATGTCGCGAGGCTCTTTCCAGTCGACCCCCAACCCCGCCCCCTCCCCGCAAGGGGGAGGGGAGGCGCATGACACGAACGCCTCGGCGCCGTTCAGCGCACAATGATCGGTTTCGCCGTCGTTCTCGCCATCGTCACGGCCCTGCTGATCTTCTCGCATCTGAAGGCCAAAGCCTTCGAGCGCGCCTATCCGCCGCGCGGGAGATTCGTCACCACGCCGCAAGGCCGCCTGCATCTCACCCGCTGCGACCCACAGGGCCGGCCGGCGGCGACCATCGTGCTCATCCACGGCGCGAGCGGCAACAATGCCGACGTGATGGCGCCGCTCGGCGACAGACTCGCCGCACGCGGCTATCGGGTGCTCGCCGTCGACCGCCCCGGCCACGGCTACAGCAACCGCCTGCGTGACAACGCGTCCTCGCCCGCAGCGCAAGCTCGCGCCATCCGCGCCGCGCTGGAGGCCGATGGCGTCACGCGCGCGGTTGTGGTCGGCCATTCCTGGGCGGGCGCGGTCGCAAGCGCGTTTGCGCTCGACCATGCCGATTTCACCAGCGGGATCGTGCTGCTCGCGCCCGTCACCCATCCCTGGCCGCGCGGGGTGCGCTGGTACTATCGACTGGCGTCCGCGCCCTTCGTCGGCTGGCTGTTCGCCAACGCGCTGCTGCTGCCGGCCGGGCTGGCCTCGCTCGAAGGCGCGCTGGCGGGCGTCTTCACGCCGCAGCCCGTTCCGTCCAACTACGCTGAGATCATCGGCGCCGTGCTGGCGCTGCGTCCATGGGTCTTCCGCGCCAATGCCGAAGATATCGCCGACCTGCGCGGCCATCTCGAAAAGCAGGCGCCGCGCATGCGCGACATTGCGATCCCCGTCGCCATTCTCGCGGGCGACCGTGACGCCGTCGTGCTGACGGAGCGCCATTGCTCCGCGTGCATGCGTGAGATCGCAGGCGCGACTCTGGAGATGCTGCCGGGCGTCGGCCATTCGCCGCATTGGGCGGCGCCGGAAAAGACTGTGGAGACGATTGCTGCGCTCGTCGCGCGAACTCAGTCGGCGCGCCAGATCAATCCGGCGGCGCTGTCGAGCGCGCCCTCGACCAGCTCGTGATATTGCAGCCGGTCGGGATCGACCGGCCCCGGCATTTTCACGCGGCCATCGGGAATGCGCGAAAAGCCCATGCGGCCGTAATAGCCGGGATCGCCGACGAGGATCACCAGCCGGTGGCCCGCGGCGCGCGCCGCCTCCAGCGACTTGATGACCAGCTTCTCGCCAAGTCCGTGCTGACGGAAGGCGGGCTCCACCACCAGCGGTCCGAGCAGCAGCGCGGGCTGGTCGCCGATGCGGATCGGCGTCATCCGGTTGGCGCCGACGAGCAACGTGCCGACGCGCGCGACGAAGGAGAGCGTATTGTCGCCCTTCAGCCCCTCGCGAAGCCGATAGGCGGTCTTGGCGAAACGGCCCGGCCCGAAGGCATGTTCTGTCAGCCGCTCGATCGCGGGCAGGTCCGCGTCGGTCTGGGGCGAGAAGGTGAAGGCGAGTTCGGTCATGACGGCGTCGGCGAGATAGAGGTCGCAGGGGCCCGCACACGGGCGTTCGGCGCCGCTGGGGCGCGGGTCGCGGGTCTATCGTCGCTGGTCGGGGCGTCTCGTCATGCCCGCCCTTGGAGCATGAATGGGCGGCGCCGGCAAGTTCAGCAGCCGCGGAGGGTTGCTCCTACGAAGGTTACTCCGCTGCAGCCGTCCGGTGCGCCTGGGCAGGCGGCGGCGCGGAGCCGACGAGACGCGTCGCCAGCACGATCACCACCAGCGTCGCGACATAGGCGACTACCTGCAGCGCGGAAGGCTGATCCGAATAGCCGACCAGCGTGTGCAGCACACGGCCGAACAGGCTCTTGTCCGAGAGAATGCCCGACGTATCCCACGCCGTCTGCGACAGCGCGCTGACGATATCGGCCTGCTGCAGGAAGGCGACGCTTTGCGCAGCAAGCCCGGCGGCCAGCAGCGTGATCAGCGTGGTCGTCACGCCGAACAGATAATTCGGCGGAATGCGCACCAGCCCCGCGAAAGTGATGGCGCTCAGCACCACGCCGGCCAGCAGGCCGAGTGCGCCGCCAGCGATCAGCGAGCCCATCGTGTCGCCGCCCGACACGGCGATGCCGTAGAGGAACAGCACGACTTCCGAACCTTCGCGCAGAACCGCAACGCCGACGACGACGGCGAGCGCGGCCATCGACCGGTCGCCCTCGACCACCGCGCGGCCGACGCTCTTGAGTTCGGCGGCGAGTTCGCGCCCGTGGCGCGCCATCCAGATGTTGTGCCAGGCGAGCATGACGACGGCGAGCGCAAGCACGCCCGCGTTGAACAATTCCTGGCCGATGCCGGCCATGGCGCTGGCGATGCGCTCGGCGAAGACCGCCATCAGCGCCGCGCCGGCAAGCCCGCCGGCGACGCCCGCCGCCACCCAGCGCACCGCATGCGGCGCGCCGCGCGTCGCGGCCATCACAATGCCGACGATAAGTCCGGCCTCGATGACTTCGCGAAAGACAATGATGAGCGCGCCCAGCATGGAACCGATCTTACCTCATTACTCGACGATAAGCTCGCCCTTGGCGGTTTTATCGTGAAACTCGTCCTCGAACTTGTACTTGCCCGGCGCCAGCGCGCGGATCTTGAAAGAGGCTTCCGCGCCGCCGGCGATCACCTTCTCGACGCGCAGCGACTTGCTCTCGAATTCCATCGCCGTCTGGTCCTGGTTCTTCACCACGATGGTAAACGGCTTGTTGGCGACGGCCTTGGGCTGCGTCTGGTCGAACTTGTGATCCTTGACCGTCAGCGTGATCGTCGGGCCGTCTTCGGCCACTGCAGGCGCTGCTGCGAGCAGCGCGCCGCCCAGCGCCACAGCCGCGAAAAGCGAACGAACCATCATCGACATGTCCCTCTTCACCGAAGTCGCAATCTGCAATTCTCGGGCGCGCCGCGACTGAACGGAGCGCCTGAGACGACATTGATCAAAATCGGCTTTCGCGAACAAGAGCAGGGACATGAGTTTAAACCTGTTCCAAAACCAGAAAGGACGTTTCGATCATGCGCGAGGCGCGCGTCCGCCCTGCAGACGCGGGGCCGCGACAGGACGCCGCACCCCGGCTAGGATCGGCGCAGGAGACGCACATGCAGGCCGATCAGGACAGGACGCGCGCAGCCGCGCGGCAGATGCAGCTGATCAATGCGGCGCATCTGCTCACCCATTATTCGCTGCTGATCCTCCCCACCGCCGTGCTCGCCATGGCCGCGCCGAACTCGCCTTTCGGCGCCGACTACGGCCCGATCGTCGCGCTGGCCACGGCCATGTTCGCCCTCTATGGCGCAGGCTCCCTGCCGCAGGGCTGGCTCGCTGCGCGCTTCGGCCGCCCGCGGATGATGCTGGCGTTTTTCTTGGGCACCGGCGCATCGCTGCTGGCCGCGAGCTTCGCGCAGGGGCCCGTCGCGCTGGCCACCGCACTCGGCTTCGCCGGTTTCTTCTCCGCGATCTATCATCCCATCGGCACGGCCATGCTGGTGGAGGCCGCTGGCGACAAGCCCGGCCGCGCGCTCGGCATCAACGGCGTGTTCGGCAATGTCGGCGTCGCCTCGGCGCCGCTTATCACCGCCTTTCTCTCGACGCAGGCCGGCTGGCGCTTCGGCTTCGCGCTGCCCGGCGCGGTCTGCATCGCGCTCGGCTTCTACTGGGCGACGCAGAACCATGTCGAGATCGCGCGCCACGTGCAGGGCCGTCCCTTCCCTGAGATTCCGAAGGCGATCGTGCGGCGCGCGCTGGTCGTCATGCTCTCGATCTCGGCGGCGTCCGGACTGGTGTTCAACGCCTTCACGGTGCTGCTGCCTAAGCTGATGGAAGAGCGCCTCGCCTCGCAGCCCGGCCTGCTGCCGGTTGTCGGCGTTCTCGCCTTCACCGTCACGCTCTGCGGCGCGCTGACGCAATTCACCGTCGGCCGCCTCATCGACCACATGACGCTGAAGCGCATCTTCCTGCCGCTGGCGCTGGTGTTGGCGCCCGCCATGGCGCTGCTCGCCTTCGCACAGGGCTGGCTGGCGCTGCCGCTGGCAGGAATCGTCGCCGCCGTCATCTTCGGCCAGGTCACGATCAACGAGACCATGACCGCGCGTTACATCTCGCCACCGATGCGCGCCAAGATCTATTCGCTGCGCTTCTTCATCGGATTCATCGGCGGCGCCGCGGCCGCGCCACTGGTCGGCTTCCTGCACGAGCACACCGGCTCGCTGTCGGCGATCGTGCTGATCCTGGCAGGCGTCGGCCTCGTCCCCTTCGTCTGCGCGCTGGCCTTCCCGGACCGCCGCGAGGAGCTTGCGCCCGAGACCTGGGACGCCGCGCCCGAAGGCCGCGCGGCTGTCGCGCCAGCGGAATGATCACCAGAAGCCGCTGACCTCAGCCCCGCCGAACATTTCCGCCAGCCGCGCGCGCGTCGCAGGCGTCGCGCCATCGGGCAGAGCATCGAGCGGGAAAAACCCGGCCTCGGCGATCTCGTAGTCGGGCTGCTTCGGCGCATCCTGCGCGAAATCGCGGATCAGATAGACAGCGATGTGATCGCGGACGCGGTTGAAATGCAGGCTGCGCAATTCGGGCTCGCCTGTCAGCCTGATGCCGCCCTCTTCCAGCAACTCGCGCTCCAGCGCATCGCGAAACGTCTCGCCGCGTTCGACCCCGCCGCCGGGTAAGAACCAGCCGGCGATGTAAGTATGCCGCACGAGAAAAACCCTGTTGTCCGCGTCCACCACCGCGCCACGCACGCCGAGCGTCATCGCCCGCCGCACGAGCCCAAGGCGCGTGATGACGCCCTCGGTCAGGCGCGTCCGCAGCGAGGGCGCGCGGGCGGAGGGCCCGCTCATCCGACCTTGTCCGAGAGCCACGCCTTGATCAGGGATTGATAGGGCATGTCCCGCTTGTTGGCCGCGACCTTGATCTTCTCGAGCAGACTTACAGGAAGGCGCAACGAGATCGAGGCCGTCGACGGCTTTAGGTTCGGGAAGCGCACACGCTGCCCCTTCGTCCAGTCGACCGAATCGGCGGAATCATGAGACTCCCAATAGCTGCGTTCGTCGCCTTCGCTCTGGAAAGAAGGCGGCGCATCAGTCTTCCTGCGCATAGATTTTCCTTTCCTTGCGGCTCATGTCGCGGGCCGAGATCACCCGCAGAAGCGTCCCTTCGGAGCGCAGCGTAAATGTCAGATGCAGCAGGCGCCCTGCATCTGTTCGCCCGAGGGCGTGAAATCGCGCCTCGTCAGTGCTGTGGCGATCATCGGCGACGACGACGAGTGGCTCGTTCATAAACGCCTGCTCGGCCTCGGACGCCGAAACGCCATGCTTTTCCTGGCTCTTGCGAGCGTTTCCTGCATCCCATTCGAAGCCGGCAAGCCGGTTCAGATCGATCATTTGTATATTATGGTAATATACAAATGTTGCTGGATCAATCGCCTCCAGCAGCGAGGCGGCCAAGCCTTGCTGGCAATCTGCCCCTCACCACCTTAGAACGATTCCAAACAATCTCCCTGGAGCCTCCGTTGAAAGCCTTCGCCGACCTCAGCGAGCGCGAAATTCTCGCCATCGCCATCGCCTCGGAAGAAGAGGACGCGCGCATCTATCTGGCCTTCGCCGAGGATCTGGACGAGCGCTATCCGGCCTCCGCAAAGACCTTCCGCGACATGGCCGATGTCGAACATACCCATCGCGACATGCTGCTCGCCCAGTACAAGCGGCGCTTCGGCGACATTCTTCCGCCGATCCGCCGCGAGGATGTGAAGGGCGTGCTGAAACGCCGCCCGATCTGGCTGACGAAGAACCTGCCGCTGGACCGCATTCGTGACGAATCCGAGCTGATGGAACGGCAGGCCGCGCGCTACTACCAGGTGGCCGCCGAACAGACGCAGGATGTCGACACCCGCAAGCTGCTGGGCGAGCTCGCGCTGGCCGAACAGGGCCACGAGAAGCTCGCCGGCAAGCTGCAGGAAAACAACCTCACGCCCGACGCGCGCGAGGAGGAAGACCACACGCGCCACCGAATGTTCGTGCTGCAATATGTGCAGCCGGGCCTGGCAGGCCTGATGGACGGCTCCGTCTCGACGCTGGCGCCGCTGTTTGCGGCGGCCTTCGCCACGCATCACAATTGGGAGACGTTCCTCGTCGGCCTCGCCGCCTCGATCGGCGCCGGCATTTCCATGGGCTTTGCAGAAGCCCTGTCGGACGACGGCTCGCTCACCGGTCGGGGCTCGCCATGGCTGCGCGGCGGCGTCTGCGGCCTGATGACCACGCTCGGCGGCCTCGGCCACACCCTGCCCTATCTCGTACCGGACGCGTGGCCCAATTCATTCTGGATTGCGACAGGAATCGCCGGCGTCGTCGTCTTCATCGAACTCTGGGCCATCGCCTTCATCCGCGCGAAATATATGGACACGCCCTTCCTGCAGGCCGTGTTCCAGATCGTGCTCGGCGGCGTGATCGTGCTGGCGGCGGGGATTTTGATCGGCGGGGCTTGAGGCCCTCTATGCGCAGCGGATGCGCGTGTGCTGAAATGCGCGCGCAATCGAGAGGGCAGACATGAAAATATCCATTCTGGCTTCGGCCGCGTTTCTGGCCGTCATGGCGGGAGCGCCCGGCGCCCGTGCGCAGGCCGTCAATCTCGGCTCGGTCTGGAACGAGCAGGAGGCCGGCTGGCAGGGCGTATGGACGCGCGTCGGCAAGTCCAATTCCTTCCAGGCGGTCTGGACCAAGGATTCGAAAATAGTTCGCGCCAATCTGATGATGACGCTTTCGGGCAAGGTCGTCTCGATCACGCGCGACGACACGATGGGGCCGGGCGTCGGCAAGGCCGGATGCGCATATACCGGGACCATCACAGGCAATACGGTCGCGGGAGACTACAATTGCGCGTGGTCGCGGGCAGCGGGCAAGTGGAAGGCGACGATCTCGCCGTGATGTCTCCGGCGCCGCGCGCCTGACATTCTGCGTACAGGCGCCGGCGCTCTCGCCCCCGGGGCCGCGCCGGGCTACATGTCGCTCGTGCCCTTCCTGCTCGCCCATCTCTCCGATCTGCATCTCGGCCCGCTCGATCGCCCCCGCGCGCGCGATCTCGCCGGCAAGCGCTTCACCGGCTGGTTCAACTGGTCGCGCTCGCGCGCGCATGTCCACAACATGGATGTGCTGGCGTCGCTGATCGCCGACATCCATGCGCGAAATCCAGACCACATCGCGGTAACGGGCGATCTCGCCAATATCGGCCTGCCGGCGGAATTCGAACTGGCCAAGGTCGTGATGGACAAGATCGGCCCGGCGGATGTCGCGAGCTTCACGCCGGGCAATCACGACGCCTATGTCCGCTCCTCGCTCGACCATCTCGCGCGCGCCTTCGCGCCCTGGGCGACGGGCGACGACGGCGTCGCCGCCTATCCCTATCTGCGGGTGCGTGGCGACGTGGCTCTGATTGGCCTGTCGTCAGGCGTGCCGACCGCGCCCTTCATTGCCTCGGGCAAGCTGGGCTCGCGGCAGCGGGCGGCGCTCGGACAGATTCTCGACGAGACCAAGGCGCGCGGCCTCGCGCGCGTCGTCATGCTGCATCATCCGCCGCACAAGACCGGCGCCTCGATGGGGCGCGGCCTGATGGACGCCGGCGCCTTCGAGACGCTGATTGCGCGCCACGGCGCGGAGCTCGTCATCCACGGGCACAACCACCGGCTGTCGGTGACGCATCTGCGCGGACCTGACCGTAAACCCGTGCCGGTCGTGGGCGTGGCCTCTGCGTCGGCCGCAGGCGGTTCGCGCACGCACCGGGCTGGGTACAATCTTTTCTCCATCGTGCGCGAGGGAGACGCGTTTGCAATTACAGCGCATGCGCGCGGCCTGATGGACGACCGCACGACGATCGGCGATCTCGGCGCCGTCGCGCTGTAACGTAGCGTTCCAGCTTTTCAATGCGCAGGCGCATGTTAACCTTTGCGCGGGACCGCAGCCTTCAGGGAGGGGGAGGCGCCCGGCGGAGGCGGTCGGATGGCGCGGTTCTCCACATTCGGCGACACGCGCGCGCACGGCGCCGCATCGTTCGTTCGCGTCTCCAGCGATCCTGCCGACATGGCCGAGGCATGGGCCCAGCTTGAGGAGACCGGCCACGCGACCGTCTTCCAGACGCGGTCCTGGCTTCGGCCCTGGCTCGATGTCGTGGCGCGCGCGCGCGGAATCGAGCCTGTCTTCATACTGGCGAGCGACGCTGAAACTGGCACGCCTCAGATGCTGCTGCCGCTGTGCCGACGGAGACAGGGCGCGCTGACCTCGATCGAATTCGCGGACCTCGGCGCCAGCGATTACAACGCGCCGCTGATCGCCGCCGATTTCGATCCAACGCCGACGGAATTCTCCGCGCTCTGGTCGCAGGTGCGCCGAGCGCTGCCGCCGGCCGACATTCTGCGGATCGACAAATCGCCCGCCATGATCGCCGGAGCGCCCAACCCGCTCGTGGGACTGGCCTTCATGCATCGTCTGACGCTCGGCGCCTGGAGCCTCGCATTGCCTGCAACGCGCGAGGCTTATGAGCGCGGCGCGCTCTCCGCACACGTTCGCAAGGAATTGCGACGCAAGCGGCGGCGCCTCGAAACGAGTGGCGACCTGCGCCTGCGCCAGGCCCGCAATGCGGGCGAGGCCGTGGACATGTTGCGCGATCTCGCCGACATCCGTCGCGCGCGTTACGTCGCGCTCGGCCGTCACGACATTCTCGCCGACCCAGCGTTCCTCGCGTTTTACGAGACGCTGCTGCGGCGCGAGGACGGGCTGGCCGAAATCCATGCGCTGGAAGTCGGCGGCTTGCGCGTCGCCGCGCTGTTCGGTTTGCATCATGCAGGCGCGTTTCATTTCCTGCTGTCGGGATTTCGTTCCGACGAATGGGCGATGAAATCGGTCGGCAGCGTCGCCGCGGACATGATGATCACGCAGGCGATCGCCGGCGGCCTCTCGCATTTCGATTTCACGATCGGCAATGCGCCGTACAAACGCCATTTCGGAGCTGCGCGTCACGATCTGTACGGCGGCGCGCAGGCCTTGTCTTATCGCGCGCTACCGCAGGTCGCCGAACACCGCATCAAGGGATCGCTGCGTACGCTGCTTCTGAATCCGCCAGCGTCGCCGCCGTCAGCGCCCGCTCACTGGAGATAAGTCTTCCACAGCCACCAGCCGCCGGCGGCCAGAAGGCCAAAAAACACCGCCGACCCCAGCGCCTCGATGATGAAGGTGAAGAGCCGCACGGCGCCGCGCAAGAAACGCGGACGCGCGCGCGGCGGACGAGCCCGATCGGATGGCGACGGCGCAGGCTGCGCAGCGCGCGTCGGCGCATTGGCGACAGAAACTGCGCGCAACGGCTGCGCGGACGGGTGGGTCGCCGCCGCCAGCGCCTTCTCGCGCTCGATCAGGCGGCGCGCGAGATAATCGGCGACCGCCTGCGTGATCGCGTCGGTCTGGTCGCTTTCCGCCAGCAGGATGCGGCCATTGCGCGTGTCCTGCAGGAAGCGGAAGCCGCGCCGGTCGCGCGTCAGTTCGACGAAGGCGATCATGTCGACGAACAGCCGCGGCCGGTCGCCCTGGATAAGGCCAAGGTCGAACAGGTCGCAATCATCCGGCAGTTGCGCGAACACGGGTTCGAGCTGTTCGCGCAGCAGATCGAGCCGGGCGATCTCCGCGCCCTTCACGTCGTCCTGCGCTTCGCCGCGCTCGGCGCTTTCGAGCCGCGCGCGCCGCAGCGCCGCCTTCAGGCTGATCGGTTCGCGTGCGCGAGACGCGGGCACGGGCTCGCGTCCGAGATCGAGCGTGTCGCGCCGGGCGTCGTTCGCATCCCGGGCGTCGCCGGTATCGTGGGTCTGGTCCAAGGCGCCCTCTAGTCCCCGAGGGGCGTCCGGACGTGGCCGACCGGACGCAATGTAACGCCGCTGAAATCCAACCTTACGCCGCTTGCTGCATTGCGGAAAGCGTCCAGGCGGACGAATCCGCGCCTGGCGCGCGCCGGAAGGTCCAGAGCTCGGTGACTTCCTCAGGATTGCCGGCCGAACCGGAGACGACGCGGCCGCTTGCCTTTTCGAGCATCACGTCGTTGAGCGCGAAGCGCATTGCGACCGTGGCGTAGTCGGCATCGCGTTCGCGCCAGCTTTCGGCGAGATCGCCCTGTAGCAGCCGGACATTGCTGACCTTGTTGACGACGCCGCGCGCGGCGTTGTCGGCCAGTTCCTGCTCGAGATGGGCAGCGATCTCCGGCGTGCAGAGCCGGCGCAGCGCGCCGATGTCTTCCGCCGAAAACGCCTGCTGCACCTCGGCAAGCCGGCGCTCGAAAGCGTCGAAATCGCCTTTGGCGATCTGCAGGGGCTTGATCTGGTCGTTCGCCGCCGGGCCGCCAAAGCCTGCGCCACCGAAGCCGCCAGTCGGGGCGCCGCCCGGCAATCCGCCAGACAGGCCGCCCTGCATCGGGCCGCTATAGGCCGCGCCCTGCGGACCGGGCGCTGCGCCCGCGCTCGCCGCCTGGCGATTGCGGTACCAGTTCATCGCGAACCGGACCACCAACACCAGCAGGCCGATCTGCAGGAGCAACCCGAGGATCGAGGTCAGGCCGCCGAGGCCGCCCATTAGGCCATGGCCAAACAGCATGCCGAACAGACCCGCGCCGAGCAGACCGCCGAGCAGGCCGCCCATCAGCCCACGGCCGAAGCCGCCGGTGGACGGCGCGGCCATGCCCGGACGCGACGGCCCGGACTGCGGCGTGACCGAGCGCTCGATCGGCGCTGCGGAATTGGGCGCCGTGCGCGTCGACGGCGGCGCGGAATAGGTCTTGGCGCCACGGCTGCCCGTGGACGAGCCGCCGCCTGGACGCGCGTAAGCGTCGATGGCGCCGACCGACAGAGCCGCCGCAAGCGCGGCGAACAGTGCGATTTTACGGAATTTCATGTCACCCTCCCCACGTCTTTTCAGACGCGACGCCCACAATATGGGGAGGGGACCGGCAAAACCGCAAGCACAACGGGCCTGCAGCAGCTTATTTTTCGCAGGTCTGCCTTACCAGGCAGCCACAATCGCGCTTACGACCATGGCGCAGGCGGCGCAAACCGCCAGCAGATCGAAGGTCGTACGGGTGAGAACCATCGTATGTCTCCTTCTTTGACCAAACCGGGGAGGAAGTCGGCTCAGTTCGGTGTGTCATCGATTTGTTAAGAATATGCCCTATCCATGCTGCAACGAAGCATGATCATTTCGCATATGCGAAGAAGATTGCGTCAAGGCGCCCATTTTTCAAGCGCCCAGCTCGTTGCGCTCGCAAAAAAGGCTGTCCGGTGTTATTGGTCTTAACATGACCGACCGGAACAATTTCTGCGGCCCCCGGCGCGGCTATCACCATGGCCGGCTGAAGGATGCGCTGCTGGAGGCCGCCCGCGGCCTGGTGGCGGAGCGCGGGCCGGCAGGCTTCACCCTGACCGAAGCGGCCAAGCGTGTCGGCGTGACCGCCGCCGCCCCCTACCGCCATTTCGCCGATCGCAACGAGCTGATGAGCGAACTCGCCCGGCGCGGCTTCGAGAGCTTCGGCCTGAAGCTCGAACACGCGTGGGACAATGGCCAGCCGGACGCCACCGTCGCCATGCGCCGCATGGGCGAGGCCTATCTGGCGTTTGCTCGCGAGGAGCCCGGGCTCTACAGCGCCATGTTCGGCAATGTTCAGGCGCTCAATACGCCCACTTCAGGCGCCGCCGCGGATCGCGCGCTTGCCATGATCCATCATGCCTGCGCGGCCGTGCTGCGCCAGTACGGCGCGCCGGACACCACGGCCCGCGATCTCGCCCTGCAGGTCTGGGCCTACAGTCACGGGGTCGCTCAATTGGTGCTGTCCGGCCATTTCGCCAATGCCGACACAAACGCTATCGGCCTGATGCAGCAGGGCGCCGCCAACATCGTGGAAATGGCCGTGCGCAAGGCCGCCGTCGGCTAAAACAGAGCTCTCAGGAATTGCGCGACCGGGCGGGATGCTCGATCGCGCGAAGAACATCGTCCGGGGTGAACGGCTTCGGCAGAATATCCGCGTGTGGCGCGGATTCATCCTCGATCAGGGCCATCGCATTCCCGGTCAGGTAGATGAACGGAACATGCAGCGCGCACAACTCGCGCGCCGTCTCGACGCTGGTCGTGACGCCGAGATTGTAGTCGAGTATCGCGAAGGCCGGCCGCATGGTCTTGAGCGTCTCGCAGGCGGAAACATTGGTGAAAGCGGGCGCCAGCACCTGATATCCGGCGCTTTCGAGAATGTCCGAAAGATCGAGCGCAAGCAGCGTATCGTCTTCGACGATCAGGATCGGACCAGCGGCTCTGTCCATGTCATGTCCTAGATTCTGGCTTTTATTTTGGGAAATCAATGAACTCGTGCAACGCACCATGCCGGGCGAGGTTCCACCCGCCGCGCACTCCACGCTTGCGGACCACCCAGCCCCGGATGCAATTTCGCCGGGACTGCGCTACATAGAACCGCCATGACCGCGCTGCTGAACTCCCTCGACCTGCCCAAGGCGCCCGCCGACACGCGCGTCGTCGTCGCCATGTCCGGCGGCGTCGACTCCTCGGTCGTCGCGGCCCTGCTCAAGGCAGAAGGCTACGACGTCATCGGCGTGACGCTGCAGCTCTACGACCATGGCGAAGCGACCCACCGCCCCGGCGCCTGCTGCGCGGGCCAGGACATTCACGACGCCCGCCAGGTGGCCGCCCGCCTCGGCATTCCCCACTACGTGCTCGATTACGAGAGCAAGTTCCGCGAGAAGGTGATCGACCCCTTCGCGGAGAGCTACGCCACCGGCGAGACGCCCGTGCCCTGCGTCGCCTGCAACCAGCACATCAAGTTCGCCGATCTCTTCGACACTGCGCGCGACCTCGGCGCCGATGTGCTGGCGACCGGCCATTACATCGTTTCCCGCCCCGACGGCCACGGCCATCGCGCGCTCTATCGCGCCCGCGAAGCTGCGCGCGACCAGAGCTATTTCCTCTACGCGACCACGCGCGCGCAGCTCGATCTTCTTCGCTTCCCGCTCGGCGTCTACGAGAAAGCGGAAGTCCGCGAGCTCGCGCGCAAGTTCGGATTGGTTGTTGCCGAAAAGCACGACAGCCAGGACATCTGCTTCGTGCCGCAGGGCCGCTACACCGACCTGCTCGAGAAGCTGCAGCCCGGCGCTGCGCGCCCCGGCGACATCGTGCACGTCGATGGCCGCACGCTCGGCAAGCATGCGGGCGTGATTCACTATACCGTGGGCCAGCGGCGCGGGCTCGGGCTCGGCGCCAAGACGCCGATGAACGAGCCGCTCTATGTCGTGCGCATCGACGCCGCCAACGCACGCGTGGTCGTCGGCCCGCGCGGCGCGCTGCTCGCCCGCGCCGCCCTGCTGCGCGACGTCAACTGGATCGGCGAAGGCGCACTCGACGCCATCCCGCACGCCGGCCTGCCAATTGCGGCCCGTGTGCGCTCGACCCGCGCGCCCGCGCCGGCCTTGCTGTTCGCCGAGCGCGGCCTGGATGGCTTGCAGGTGAAGGTCGTGTTCAGTGAGGACGAATCCGGCGTTTCGCCCGGCCAGGCCTGCGTGTTCTACGAAAGCGCCAAACCAGACGCGCGCGTGCTCGGCGGCGGATCCATCCGCGCGACCGAATCCGCATGGACCTGTACGCCTGCGGACGAGCCGCTGGCGATTGCCGCGGGACGCTGATCTGCATGTCCAACGAACGGACTGAAACGCTCGCGTCGATCGACAATGCGAACGTCGAGGAAGCCTACGCCCGCTGGGCGCCGGTCTACGATCTCGTCTTCGCCGCCATCATGAAGCCCGGCCGCAAGGCGGCGGCCGCCGCCGCCTCGCGCGATGGCGGGCGCGTGCTCGACGTCGGCGTCGGCACGGGCCTCGAACTGCCGATGTTCACGCGCTCCACGCGGCTCGTCGGCGTCGACCTCTCCGAGCCCATGCTGAAGCGCGCGCAGGATCGCGTGACCAAGGAGGGCCTCGCCAATGTCGAGGGCCTGATCAAGATGGACGCGATGAACCTCGCCTTTCCGGACGCGAGTTTCGACTGCACGGTCGCGCCCTATGTGCTGACCGTCGTGCCCGACCCCAAGGCCACGCTCGACGAGCTGGCGCGCGTGACCAGGCCCGGCGGCGAGATCGTGCTGGTCAACCACATCGGCGCGGACAGCGGCCCGATCGCGGCGATCGAAGGCTGGATGGGCCGCAGATCCGCAGACCTCGGCTGGCGCCCGGAATTTCCCTGGAGCGTGGTCGGCGACTGGATCGCGGGTCGCGACGACATCGTCCTGATCGAACGCCGCAAGCTCGCGCCCTTCGGCCTGTTCACGCTCGCCCGGATGGCGCGACGGTAGAAGAACCGTCGTGCCGCCGCTATGCGGCGAGCGCCACGGGCGCGCCCTGTGCAGCATGAGCGCGAACCCGCCCCGAAACACTTGTGCGCCCGACGCGCCCCGTCTATAGAACCGCCAGCGCCGCCACCCGCCGCGCTCCGCTCCCTTCGTCTAGCGGTCTAGGACGTCGCCCTCTCACGGCGAAAACAGGGGTTCGAGTCCCCTAGGGAGCGCCAGTCGGCATCCGATCATTTTGAT
>Ga0209023_10002172_pt1 | contig 24956 bp, 23 predicted proteins | sample LakOneMetagenome_FD_187468 | JGI IMG/M metagenome (GOLD analysis project Ga0209023, IMG submission 187468) | Freshwater and sediment microbial communities from Lake Erie, Canada (SPAdes) (version 2) | ecosystem: Environmental > Aquatic > Freshwater > Lentic | place: Lake Erie, Canada... | reverse complement strand
CGAGGATCCATATCTTGTTCTGAAATCCGCCCGAAAGATAAAGCTGATATGTTCCGTCAGATTTTTGGTTCCGGTCGAAAACGAGCCCGACATTTGCACTCTGAGGCGATGGAAAATAGAGTGTCTGTACAACCTTCGGTTCGGGGTCGAGATTTAGGTCTATCACTGAGACCGTTTGCTGCGACTTGCTCTTAGAGGTAAATTGAACTCCATAACCGCTATTTACCGCAATAAGATAGCGGCCTTTACCATCGGGTCCTTTGGCATCCGGTGTGCGAACAAAGTTCATGGTGAGCGGTGCTACAGCGGGTAGTCCAGTGGATGTATCGAGGACCAGTTTCCCCGCAGGGGAAACAGTTTGATCGGAAGTAGGAGCGATATCTGCGTCATCTGCGGCTTTCGACGGATTCGAACCGAAGTAAAGGATGGCAACGGCCGCTATCGCGGCCAAAACGATGAGCACCTGAGATGAACGCAACCTAAACAACTTATTCATTAGCACCTCTGAAAAGACCTAAGTCCGATATAATACCGCAGTCGCTAAAAAATCGGTATTAAATGCGAACCGAGCTTTAGATATTTGTAATGTCGATCATACTTTCAGAATCGAACGAAGCGACCGTCTTTTCGGTTCGCGTCATTCCACGGGCGTCCAAAAGCGAGATCGTCGGCGAACACGACAGAGCGTTAAAGGTTCGCATCGCATCACCGCCTGTCGATGGTGCGGCAAATGCGGAATTGATCAGATTGCTCGCCAAAAAATTCGGCGTTCCCAAGAGCAATGTTGAGATCATTGCCGGCCAAACATTGAAAGCAAAACGGGTCCGTATCAGCGGCATTTCAGCAGCAGACATCGCTACAGTTTTGAAAGCCAAAACCTAGCGTGATATATTTTCAAGTTTGGCAAGGCAGAAACACGACCCGTGGGTGTGCCTAAGGCTTGTCTACAATTCACTTAAAGGAACACTAACAATGTCAGGACACTCCAAGTGGCACACTATTAAGCACAAAAAAGGTGCTTTGGACGCAAAACGCGGCAAGATCTTTACCAAGTTGATCAAAGAGATCACGGTCGCGGCCCGAACCGGCGGCAGCGGCGACGTTGACGCAAATGCTCGTCTACGCAAAGCCGTCACCGACGCTAAGGGGCTGAACATGCCCAACGACACCATCGACCGCGCCATAAAACGCGGCACTGGTGCGCTCGAGGGCGTCGCCTACGACGAGATCAATTACGAAGGCTACGGCATCGGCGGCGTTGCCGTTTTGGTCGAAACCATGACCGACAACCGCAACCGCACGGTCGCCGAGATCCGACACATCTTCTCAAAAAACGGCGGCAACATGGGCGAGGCCGGTTCGGTCGCCTGGATGTTCGACAAAAAGGGCTACATCGTCGTCGATAAAGCGGCGATGGGCGAGGACGCCTTGTTCGAGACCGTAATCGAGGCCGGTGCCGATGACATGCAGGACGAAGGCGACGTTTACGAGATCTTTACGACACCCGAGGCGTTCGAGGCCGTAACCGACGCTCTAAAAGCCGCCGGAGTCGAAACTCAGGCCGCCGAGATTTCGATGATCCCGCAAAATTACATCGCCCTAACCGGCGACGATGCCCGCAAAATGATGAAACTTTACGACGCCCTTGACGATAACGACGACGTCCAGAAAGTCTACGCCAACTTTGACATCGACGAGAGCGAGATGGAATAGAGTTTACAAATAGCTAAACACCCAATGTTTACTTCGGCGTTTTAGATTCCCGTACCACCAGCACAGCGGGTAGAGCAGGATCAGTCCTCCGATCCACGCGGCGTAGGTGACACCGAGCGAAAAACCATAATCGGGCGGGGCTTTCTCGCCCATTTGCAGCAGTCCGCCGAAAAAATAGGCGATGTCTTTCCCGGCAAAATAGCTGATCGCAACGCCCATGCTGTGGGCCATGAACCATTGCAAAATGTAGTAAAACATCGGTACGCGGCCGAATGTTATCGAGATCCGCTGCCAGACCGCTTTACCGTCGACGCGGTCAGTAAGGGCGAGAACGACCAGCGCAGGCCCGAGTGTCATCAGTAGGTACAAGAGCGATGGTGGATATTTTGTCGTGTTGAAAAACGAAAGGACCGTCGCGACGGAATTGTCGTGATATTTCCATGGCAACGGGTCGCCGTAGACATTGATCAATCTCACGGCCACAAACAGAACGGTCGCTACCCCGCCGATCGCGAATAGCATCCTTCGCCGCTTTTCCGATTCCCAGCCATAGATAGTTCCAAATGCATATCCGGCGGCCATCACGCCGACCCATGGGATCAACGGATACGCAATCAGCGAATTCGTAGTGCCGCCAAAAAAATCCACGACACCCTGCTGATGCAGAAAGATCCAGAGTACCTGCCAAACGTCGGGCGGCGGATTGCCGGCAAACGCAATGTTCGGCGGAATGCGAAAAGCGTCGAGCAGATTATGCAGCAAGATCATTGCTAGGCCGGCATACCCGACTATTTTCACCGGTAGATAGACGAGAGCGGCCATCAATATCATCGAAACGCCGATCACCCAGATCACTTGGGCCATGCCGAAAAACGAATAATCGAGATTGAACGTAATGCCAAATCGCACGATCGTGAATTCGAGAAAGACGAGCCACAGCCCGCGAGTCCAGAGAAATCGGCACAGTTCAGCGTTGGTCTTTCCATTCATCTTTTGAAGATAAATGCTCACGCCCGATAAAAATACGAATGTCGGAGCACAAAAATGTGTGATCCAACGCGTAAAGAACACTGCAACTGTCGTCGTTGCCGGATCGGTCGGATCGCTCGTCAGAGCACCTGCGTGGACGAATTCGCGTGTGTGATCGAGCAGCATGATCATCATCACGATGCCGCGAAGGAGGTCGATGGAATAGATCCGCTGACTTAGTTTTTGCGTTTCTGTCATATTACATATCGCGTTTCTATTTTAGTGACTCCAATATTTTCGAAGCCTGAGCACGATTGCCCAGCGAGATCTTGTCACTCGCCGAACTCGTCAGATCGAGATACTCGCGAAGGGCATTTCGGGCGTCGTCCCGCCGACGGGCTTCGATATAGAGCATTCCGAGCCTGAGAAATACTGATTTTGATTCCGGCAGTAGCTCTTTTCGGGCTTGAGCTTGAGCCCCTTCGAGTTCCTGCAACGCAACGCTCTTTAGGCCATTCTGATATTCCACGATCGCCAGATTTACCGTGATGGCGGCGGCATAAATCGGTAGTTTGTCGCGGCCCTCGGCAAAATTTTTCATCGCGTCGTCGAATTTTTTCTGCTCGGTATAAGTAATTCCGAGAGCCTCGTACGCTTGGTAGAGAGCGTATGCCTCGATCTGGTCGGCCGGGAATTGAGTTGCTTTGACGAGGTCAGCCTCAGCATTTTGATATTGCCTTAGCTTAAGATAACCGCGTCCTCGGCCGATGAAGGCGCGAGGCACTGGCTTTCTTTCGATAGCCGTTGAGTAAGAGTCGATCGATTCCTGGTCTCGCCCGGCTTCGGAAAGAGCGCTGCCATACTGCATCGCTGTAAACGACGAACTGTCGTTCGCTACGGTCCGCGTCCACAGCGAGAGTTCGTTCTTCCACGCGGCGTTGTACACAAACGTCTGTACCGACAACAAAACCGCCACGACGACACAAGCGACCAGCACGGTGCGTTCCCCGGCAAGCTTGATCGCGAAGGGAACGATCAGCATCAACGCCCCGAGCAACGGCAGATAAAGATAACGGTCATGAACGATCTGCTCCGAAATAAATGCGGTCGCATTCATCGCGGTGATCAACGGCAGCAGAAAAATGGCGGCTGCAAGTCGGCCTCGCGGAGACGATCTAGCTAAGAAATAGATCGCGGCGAGAGCACTTATCGAAACGACGAGGGGTATGAAAAAGTTGGTCAAACCAACCTGATAAACAGGCTCGACCGGATAATTTGCACCCAGCCAGTAGGGGAATAACATCTGGCGTACATAAAACGCAAATATCTCGGGAACGCTGAGAACCGCGTTCCATAGCGGAACCGGATCGTCGGGCGGCCTCGCGATCGCTCCGAGCACTACGAAGCGAATAAAGAAATACCCGACGGCGACCGCGCCCAATACCATTAACTCCGTTCGCGTTCTGCTCTTATCACTAGCATCCTCATTTGTCCCCGATGAAACAAAATAGAAAATAGGAAGACAAAGTATGCCAATTTCCTTTGCACCGAGAGCTAAGGCGTACAGCAGGACCGTCAAAATGAGCGATGTTATCGTTCCTGATTCTGAATAGCTTTTCGCAAACCACAGCGAAGAAAGAAAAAGCAGCGCGAATAACAGATCTGGCGAGCCGGAGATCCAGGCGACCGACTCGACATGAACAGGATGAACAGCAAAGATAAGTGCGATCGAGAAAGAGGCAACTGCCGGAAACGCCCACCTGCGGAGCGACGCAAATATCATAACGCAAACGCCGCTGTGGAGCAGCAAATTTGTGACATGCCAGCCTATGGGATTTGTGCCGAATAGCCGGAAATTAATGATATGCCAGGCCGTGAATGTCGGCCGCCAATAGTTGCTCGCGGCTATCGAGCCGTCGCCCTTAAACGCCCACACATCCGATGTCAGGGCTTTCCAGATCAGCGCATTGTCCTGGATCAAGGTGTTTCGCAGGATCTGGCGCGTGTCGTCATAAACAAAATCGCCGCCCAGCGCATTAGCAAATACAACAAGGCAAACGAGAGCCAGCGGCACTATCCATTTTAGTTCGTCTTTGAATTTCACAGTACCGGATATTGTGCAACGCGATGCCTATCGGTCGCAAGTCGCTTAATTTGCATGATCGATAATCTGGCCGTAAGTCAGACGGTGGCCGTCGGGTGTGCGGACGCTGAATTCGCGAAGCCCCCACGGCTTGTCCCCAACGTGGTGAATAATCTCGGCACCGTTTGCCATAAATTCCAGAAAGATCTCATCGACGTTCTCGACCAGCACGTGTGCAAAATACGAATGGTCGCCCGTTTCCTCCGCCGACATCGCATCCGAGCATTCGCCGAGCATCAGTTTGAAAGTCCCAAACGACAGAAACTCCCAACCCGGAGCCGAGAAATCGTGCTCGAAGCCAAGTTTGTCGATGTAATAGGCCGTCTCGACTGCGAGATCTTTTACCGCCAGAACATGCCTTGTGTGCACTACCTGCCTTGATTTACTCATACAATTTAGTTGCCGAGCTGCCAATGTCCCGAGACCGGGCCGCTGGCCATAACCGTGATGCCTGTTACGGTCGAGCGAGTGACGGTAACTTCCTGTTCGCCTGAAGAGTACGTTACCGACTTTCCGTCTTTACCCTGAACATCCTTTCGCATCGCCGTCTTTGCATCAATGCCAAAAACACTCACGATCGCCTCATCCGACATTCCCGAATGGATGTAACCGCCATTGACCCGCGTGCCGTAAGAACAAGCACCACTGAACAACACAGCGGTGATCAATAGCACGGCAAATTGTCCGTTTACTCGCATCATTTATGTTTACTCTCCGGCAAATAATCGCCGACGAATTTTCGCTCCATGCCGTTACCCCATCCGCAGCCGTGATCGCTCGTGATACGCGCGGCCCCGTCGTCGCTGATAAAATGCGGCGGGAAAGCGAGGAGCTTTAGGATCGAGCCGGGACGCAGATGTTCGCTCGCCCATGTTAGCGGTGAATCGCCGTTGGCATCGCGAGCCTCGCGGTCGGCACCGTTTTCGATCAAATAAGAGATCATCGCCTCGTCGCCATATGCAGCAGCACGATGCAACGGTGTCTCGCCCTTTGTGCGAACATCACGCATGAAAGCGCCAGTCTCTTTGCCGGGACTTGTGCGGGCATTTACATCGGCTCCATTCTCGACAAGCAGTTTTATTACGTACAGATAATATGGCCGCCCGGCTTTGCAGAGAGAACTGTGCAACGCAGTCTCGCCCGTATCGGTCTGTGCAAAATTAACATTGGCACCATGCTTGATGAGAAGATCAACGACCTTCCAATGCCCGAAAAAAGATGCGTGTCCTAATTCCCGATCAAGGTCTAGGCTACTAAGATCGCCACCAGCCTCAAGCACGGCTTTGAGTGCAGTTGTGTCGTTGTAGTAAACAAACCACTGTAGCGGTTTTACGTCGCCTTCGTACAAAACTGCCTGCCAATCGGGCAACGCCAGCAGATCGAACACAAGATCCGTTCGGCCACGGCTGATTCGATCAAGAATTGTTTCTTTGTCCATAACCACCCGCTAATTTCTGCCGAACCGAATTGCCGAACGCTCTTTGGCCTTCGCCGCTTCAATCTCGCGGTCGCGCGGCGGAGAATGCGTTTCGAGGCTGTTCAGCATTTCTTGCGCGGCGGCGGCAACACGTTCGAACGCGATCGTGAACGCCTCCTCGTTCTGCTTGGAAGGTTTGTTCATGCCTGACAGTTTGCGTACGAACTGTAGTGCCGAAGCATTCACCTCATCCGTCGTCGCAGGCGGGTCGAAATTGAAAAGGGTCTTGATATTTCTACACATTGTACTATTTGTTTTGTCCCACAGCGGGACAAAATGGGACGTCTGTTGGGACAGAGTAACTGTCTGATTACATTGAAGTTAGAGCATATTTGGCAGCTGTCCCGTTTGTCCCGCATAGATTTTTCGCCCAGCGTCCGGATAGGACCTCCGATCTGCCGTCGATTCAACAATATTCTGCGCGATCGGGTCGAAAAACGGCCTGTTTTCGACACTCTCGATACACGAAAAATGTTTTATGTATAGCACGTTATTGCACGGAAAGTCAAGAGTTTTTTGAAACGACGCTCGCAGCCCAGTCGGCAGTGACGCGTGACAGTTCGGCGAAAACGTCTTCGGTCGAAACCCGCGTTCGTTTGAGTGTTTTGAAACTGTGATCTGCCGTATCGAGGAGATGAAGTGTCGCTTTTTCACCCAGATCCTTTACGACCGGTTCGAGCAGATGTAATTCCGCCAACGCGTCCCGTGTCCCGCTCAAAAAGAGCATCGGTATGTCTATATTTACAAGATGATCGGCTCGCGTGGTTGCAGGCTCACCCGCCGGATGAAGCGGAAACGAAAAGAAAACAAGCCCCCGAACACCATCGATAGGCGATTCCGACTGCGCCGTCGATGTCATCCGCCCGCTAAACGAATGCCCGCCCGCGAGGACCGGTAGATCTGGACAAACATCTCTCGCAGCCTTTACCGCCGAACGTATTGTCTCAGTACAAGTCGCCTGCGAATTCCGCCCGCCGCCTTTTTCCGAATACGGAAAATTATACCGAAACGTCGCGATTTGTCGCGAGGCCAGATTCTCCGCGATCGTCTGCAGCATCGGCGTACGCATGTTTGAACTCGCACCATGGCCGAGGACGAGCACATGCGAGGCCTCTTCCGGACGTATCAGCAAAGCCGAGACTTCACCTTTATCGGCGGTTGCGAGGAATTTTGACTCAACTATCATATTGATCGATCATCGCGGCCTTTCGAAATTTTTCCGCAGCCTTTGCCAGACCTCAAAATAATCGTTCTGCAGTTCGGAGCATTCCATCGCGAATTTTGTGGGGCGGATGATGTATCGTGATTCGAACATAAAGGCCATCGTGCCTACGAGTTTTTGCGGTTTCAGGTCGGCGTTCGACGCCTTTTCAAACGCGTCGAGGTCGGGGCCGTGAGCGGACATTTGGTTGTGGAGCGAGCCGCCGCCGGGGACGAAACCGGTCTCTTTGGCGTCGTAGGCGCCGTAGATGAGGCCCATGTATTCGGACATGTAATTGCGGTGATACCACGGCGGACGGAAGGTGTTTTCGGCGACGAGCCAGCGGTCGGGGAAGATGACGAAATCGCAGTTCGCAACGCCCGATTCACCGCTCGGGCTCGTGAGGACCGTGAAGATCGATGGATCGGGATGATCGAACGAGATCGAACCAATTGTGTTGAATTTTTTTAAGTCGTAGCGATACGGAGAGTAGTTGCCATGCCACGCTACGACATCGAGCGGCGAGTGATCAATCTCGCAAGTCCACAGATTCCCGCCAAATTTTGCTACGAGCTCAAAGTCGCCTTCGACATCCTCGTACCAAGCAACTGGCGTCTCAAAATCACGTGAATTCGCCAGCCCGTTCGCACCGATCGGCCCAAGGTCGGGAAGTCGAAACTGTTGGCCGTAATTTTCGCAGATATAACCCCGGCATTTGTCACCCGCCGCAGGCTCGACTCTAAATTTCAAACCTCTCGGTATAACCGCCACCGATCCCGGGCCGACCTGTATCAATCCGAGTTCGGTCAATATCCCGAGCCGTCCCATCTCAGGCACGATCAGCATCTCGCCGTCAGCATTGTAAAAATACCGTTCACCCATGCCTTTGTTACAGGCATAGATATGGATCGCCAAGCCGGTCTGAGCAAACAGATCACCATTCCCCGCGATAGTTGTAATCCCGTCAACAAAATCCGTCGGCTCGGTCGGAACAGGAAGCGGATCCCAACGCAATTGATTTGGGGTCACATAAATATCATCAAAACGGCTTTTCCATGAACCGTTGTCTATACGTACAAAAGGCTTATGCGTTACCGAAGGCCGGATGCGATACGTCCAAGTCCGCTTATTCGCCGCACGCGGAGCCGTAAAAGCCGTCCCCGAAAACTGCTCTGCATACATCCCAAGCGGCGCTTTCTGCGGCGAATTCTGCCCGACCGGCAAAGCGCCCTCAACCGCCTCGGTCGCGAATTCGTTGCCGAAACCTGTTTGATATTTTAGGTTCATTGATCTATATTACCTTCACAAAAGTTACAATAATCGGAAGTTTACTACAGAATTCTTTCACGAAGTCGACGAAACTTGAGGAAAAACGTGTATGTCACTTTTAGGTATCGATCAAACCCCAGAGGACGCAGCCCGTCAGGCGGCGATCCAAAACAAAGCGAATACTATATTTATACTTAGCCTCGTCAGCATTTTGTTTTGCTGCATAGGAGGCATAGCAGCCGCGATAGTTGCTAATCGGGCTAAAACTGATGCCGCCGCCGGAAACCTTGCCAGTGCTGAGAGTCAGATCAACACCGCGATGATCTTAATGATCGTCTCCTTTGTGCTTGGTGCGGGCAGCATACTTAGCCGCCTTACCTCGGTCATCCGTTAAGGTCTCTTGATCAGACGGCCTAGAGGTTCCCGCGTCTTCGCTGTTCTTCCTCGATAGAAACAAACAAGGCCTTAAAGTTCCCCTTGCCGAATCCTTTACAGCCTTTGCGTTGGAGGATCTCGTAGAAAACGGTTGGCCGGTCCTCGACGGGTTTGGTGAATATTTGCAATAAGTAGCCTTCTTCGTCGCAATCGACGAGGATGCCGAGTTTTTTAAGTGACTCGATGTCTTCGTCGATGTCGCCGACACGGTCCAGGACGTCTTCGTAATAGGTGTCGGGAATGCTTAGGAATTCGACGCCGTTCTCCATCAATTTTGTGACCGTTCCGCGGATATCGCGGCAAAGCAGAGCGATGTGCTGAGCACCGGCTGAGCGATAAAAATCGATGTATTCCTGTATCTGCGATTTGCCGCCTTTGCCCTCGGCGGGCTCGTTGATCGGGAATTTGATATTGTGCTGGCCGTCGGACATCACGATCGACATCAGCGACGAATATTCGGTTGAAATGTCTTTGTCGTCAAACGTGATGTACCGGAAAAACCCGAGCACATCACGATAAAAATCACACCATTCGCCCATTTTCCCCAGCTCGACATTTCCGACGATATGATCGACCATCATAATTCCTGTCGGCTCGCCTGCGACTTCCTGAGCGATAAATCCCGGCAGAAAAACGCCGTTGTAATTGTGGCCGTTATTGGTGTTGTATGAGATGAATGAGTGGATCGTATCGCCATAGGTCGCGATCGCCGAGTGACGAACCGAACCGTTCTCATCTGCGAGGTCATGCGGCTCTGTGATCGGTGTCGCACCCCGCCTTACCGCTTCGTTAAACGCGTGATCTGCATCCTCGACATAAAACGCAATATCGCGCACGCCGTCGCCGTGTTGTTTGATATGCTCCGCCGCCGGATGCTCGGGATTGAGTGGCGTCGTCAGCACAAAATTGATATTCACCTGCCGCATCAAATACGAGGTCGTCTCACGATTCCCCGTCTCCAGCCCCGAATACCCCGCCCGCAAAAACCCGAACGCCTTACGATAGTAAAACTCCGCCTGCTTAGCATTCCCGACGTAAAACTCAACGTGATGTATCTTCTTTAGTCCTAATGGATTTTGTGTTGTCATGATTCTGGTTAGTCGTTTTTTTCCTATTGTAATTATTTGAAAGGCACCGCCTTGGTTAAAAATTTATCATAAGTGCCCTTGCCAAAAACGTTGAACGCTCGCTGGGCCGGATTACCATCGTGATACCCTGAGATACTTACTCCTAATGCCATAAATATGAGGAACCCAAAAGCCTGTAGTGGTTCCGGATCATATTGGAGAAGTACTTTTAATGGATTTCTAAACCGACCGACTTCAAGCACTATTTGTTGATTCAGGGTCAGCTCCAATCCTTTGGGGAATAGGCAAAACTCCGAAGCGAGTTCCTTCGCGTCGTAATTTACCGCTAGAATATCAAAATTGTCGCGAAAAGGTTTGCCAGAGACAAGGCTGGGCGATTGACCAAGCTGGCTTTGTATTTCTTCCCTCGGCATCCCAAACTGGAGAGGCAAAACCCCAACGTATGGTATTAATTCAAACTCCATAGCCTTACCCAGTTTTAATCAAAAACTCTCAATATATTTCCTCGTCACCTCTTTTAGCTCTGCATACGACGGGATGACGTAGAGGATCGGCTGCATGTCGCTGTACGTGTATTCGGTGTTGATGACCTGTTCGAGGTCGAACGGGCGGCGTTCGACGCGGTCGGAGAAGGCGTTCTCTAGTTCGCCAAAGCTCGACAATAAACCGGCACCGTATGCTTTTATCTCGCCTTCGTGTTCGACCATGCCAAATTCGACGGTGAACCAGTAGAGGCGGCCTAGTTGTTCTAGCTGTTCGTCGGTCGCGATACGGGCGCCGTGGCCGATGAACTGGGAAAAGTCGGCAAAATTCGGGTTCGTGAACATCGGGATGTGGCCGATGGCTTCGTGGACGATGTCGGGCTCGGGCGTATATGCCGGGTGCGAATGGTGGCGGATGTACTGGGTGCAGAGCATCACACGGTACGAGAGCCACGATAGAAATCCGCGTGTTTCGACAAGTCCTTCGATCGGCGCGAGGCGAAATCCGGTCAGTTCTTTCAGACGGCGGTTCATCTCGGATAGCTGCGGAATACGGTCGGTTGTGATCCCGAGATCTTTCTTCGCACGCAGGTAAAACGGCGATGCGTACTTTTGCTGCAACTCCTCCAATTCCTCAGCCACATACCGCCAGACGCGCTGCTCGCGGGCGTTGTAATCTACATCCGTGATCTGCCCCGTCTCGCGAAAACCCTTTGCACACTGAGCAATGTAATCGCGGCGGGTGCGGTATTCCACATCGTTCGCTCCCGGATGATCCAGATGAAGCTCGTTGATATTTTCAAACTTCAGATCCTTAAATTCCGGAAGGTCTGCATCAGAGACGATAAAGTTCTCGATCGCAAAATCAGCTTCGGCAGTCGGTGTGGCGGTGTCAGTCAGCATTGCGGCGGTAGCTCCTTTCATAAGTTCGATGTAATTCGAATCGGCAAAGTTATCCGAGAATAAGTAATTGTAATGGATGTGATCGATTGATTGAATAACGATCGTGAGATAAAAGTACGTTAATTCCTTAGATAATTAGTTTGTTTGGAGATTTTGATTGATATTATAATGTTCTGTGAAACACGATTGTGTGAGGTGGAACGGAACAAGGAATGATAGATGAAATAGACCGCAAAATATTAAAGGAACTTCAGAAGGATGCTCGAACAAGCTATGCCGAACTCGGCCGCCGCGTTGGGCTGACAACACCTGCCGTCATCGAACGCGTCCGTAAACTAGAGGACGCACAGATCATCACCGGTTACCGGGCCGATATCGACACGGCAAAAGTTGGCCTCCCGATAATGGCATTCGTGCGAATGAGCATTACGGGCGTCGATTACAGCCACATTATAGAGGTCGCTCAACAATCGAACGAAGTCCTCGAATGCCACCGCGGAACCGGCGGCGATTCATTCATCATGAAGGTCGCCGTTCGCTCGGTCGAGCATCTGCAAGAAGTGATCGACCGCCTAGTGCCTTACGGAATCACAACAACTACGATCGTGCTGTCGTCGCCTGTGAAAAGAAGAATTATAGAGATCTGATCTGAGCGCAAGTGAAAGTAGATCCGAGACTATGTCAAGCGTTCCAACACGCCTTTACGTTTCATAACGTTTTTATAGTCCCATTGAATAGTTTGGGCTTTTTCTAGCCAACGTTTCAGGTCGTTGGCGCTGATCTGATCTGCGGAGGTGTACGTTACAGATGCGTCTTTGAACTTTCCGGTGCCGTTTACAAGAGCGTCCTCATCAAAACTCGCACCGCTCCAAAACATCAGCCGGATCCCCGCCTTTAATTTGCTAAATCCAACGATAGGATTACCGTCCAGAAACCAGACAGGATGGGCATGCCAGAGCTTATTCTCTCCGTTTGGCAAATTGCTGGTGATCTCGTCAGCGAGCGTTGTGCAGATCTCACGATCGGCCAGGGTCTGGGCGTCGATGTAGGCTTGTATCTCTTGGTTCAACATATATTTTCGACACTATCCCAGCATCATTTCGCTGTCAAAACCCCGCGATCAGCGCCAGTTGCCGATCAACACAAACCCTGACCAAAAATACGGATGCGCAAAAGGCGAATCGGGCTGGCCTCGTATCAATCCGATCTGTGCCCGCCGAAGTGCCTCGGCCTTGGTGATCGCGGGGTTTTCGTTGCGGTTGCGGTAAAAGTCTTTCATCAGTTGCGGTGTGCTGAGGTCGGAGACAGACCACAGAGTAGCAAGGACCGCTTTTCCGCTTTTGGCCTGGATCGCACCGGCTAGCGATTCGACCTCGCGGCCGTTTGCAACGCCGCCGATCGCAGTGTTGCAGGCGGAGAGCGTGACCAGTTCGACATCGGCAAAATCGAGCGCCGTCGAAATGCTCAGTTCCTCTAGCGTCAAAAATTTACCGTTTCCGAGAAACAGATACGAATTTGACCAGTTCGTCCCCAGATGAAAATGGCTGGCGAGATGAACGATCGTGAATTTCTGCTTGCCGTCAGCGTTCTCGGCAGCGAGCGAATCAGTCAGGTTTTTGAGCGTAAAATCCTTGTCGAGATACCGCTTACCGCTCAAAATGCCTTTCTCGGTCGGATTGCTCTCGTCACGGACGATCGCTGTCAGCTCGTCCTTTGTTCCCGGCAGCGCGTCAACCTTTTCCTGTTGTCCCGGAAGATCGGGGTAAGTAACGGTCTGCTCCTCGGACACGCCCATCCCGAGGGCTTTCCATTCAGCCTTGGAATCAGCGAGCGACTCACGCGTTCTGGGTGTGAGAATGACGTTTTGATATTTTTCGACGAGGTACGACTTTCCGTCCGGCGAGAGAGCCGCGAGCGGAACATACCGCAACGCGCCGTCGAGCGACCAGACTAGCGTTTTTGCTCCGGCGGCCTGCAATTGACGCTCGATCGGCTTGATCAGAGTGTCGTATATCTCTTTGCCGAGCGGTCGCGGATCGATCTCAGGGTCTTGGACCGCTTTGCGAAAAGCGAAGATCTTTTTGTTCAAAACAGCGGCGTTTATGTCCGTTTTGCCATCGATCTGCAACGTCGGCGTTGTCAAAATCACGCGATACCGGTTTTCGGTGACGACAGTGAAGAGAGCAACCGTACCGTTGCCCCATTTTCGCAGGCTGTCCTGCAAACTGCGGTCTGCCGCGACCTGTTTTAGGTTTTCGGTACCAAGCTCATTGACCAGCTCTTTTTCCAAAAACAACCGGAACGCCGCATTCGCCTGAGCGATCTGGGCGGTCAATTGCTGATATTGCTTTTCCTCCTCAGCGGACAGCTTTTCTTCGTTGCGTGAGATCTGACGCTTGCGCTCGTCGAGCTTGCTAAATTGCTCACCCAATTCCGTTGCACGGTTCGCCAGCAACGTGTAGCGCGCGATCAACAAGCGTTCTTTTTCCGTCAATTTCACGCGGCGATTCAGGCTCTTGATCTCGGCGGCGTCACGCTGGACAAACTCAGAAAATTCCTCTTCCTTGAGCATCTGCAAAACCTCTTCGGCCTCGGCAAATCGTCCGAGCTCGATCAAAAGGTCAGCGAGAAAGCGATAATTATCGGCGACCGAGCGGAGATAAGTGCTCTGCGTCGAACCGTCAAGAGCGCCGATAGCGCGCCGCAGTTCCTGATATGTACTGACGCATTGTTTGCCAAAAATTACCGCAACGGCAAGGCGATTTACCTGTTTCGAAACGCGCATTAGGTTATTCAAAATGATCGCCTCCAGGCGACGCGACTTTACAAGACGCGACATGACAAGAGCGTTGTTCAGGTCGTCAAACGCCGCCGCCGTGTTGCCAAGCCGGGCATCGGCATTTCCGAGGTTTGAGAGCGCCGTCGCTTCGCCATCTTTGTCCTGCAACGCACGGTAAAGCTGCAACGCGTGGCGATAATATGCGATGGCTTTTTCAGTTTCGTTAAGGTCGAAATATGCGGTCCCGAGATTGTTCAAAATTGTCGCTTTCTGATTCTCGAGACCGAGTTCGGTCAATATCGCCAGCGACTGTTCAAAATTTTCGACCGACTTTTTTGCGTCACCAGATATCGCCATTCCGATATTATTCAGAACTGTCGCCACCCCCCTTCTGTCGCCAACTGCCTTTCGCAAAGCCAACGCACGTTCGAGATATTCAATAGCTTTCGGCGTTTCACCCAATTCTTGGTAAGTGCGGCCGAGATTTGAGAGCGTTATGGATTGGGCCTTTTTGTCGTTGATCTCGATCCTGATCGCTAACGCCTGATTAAAAAAGTCGATCGCCTTAGACCGCTCGCCGAGGTCCAAATATGCCGAGCCAATGCTGTTTAGCGAGTTCGATTCGCCATACCGGTCGCCCGCGAGTTTTCGCAATGGAAGAGCGAGTTCATGGTATTCGAGAGCTTTTTGAGGGTCGCCGAACTGTTCGTAGAGCAGGCCGATGTTGTTCAAGGTTCGTGCTTCGAGCAGCTTGTGCCCGACCTCGCGAAACAATGCGAGGGCCTGAAGATATGATTCGAGTGCTGCTCGTTTCTCACCAAGATTATCCTGCATCGCCCCGACGCCAAGCAGCGAACTGCCCGTATTGCCCCGGTCACCGATCTCGCCGTAGAGCCGTGCCGAATTTTGATATTGTTCGAGAGCGAGCTGGTACGACTTGTACGTATTCTCGTCCATGTAGCGCCCGCCGGCGTCATACGCGGCCTTTGCCAAAAGGCGCTTCATGTCAACATCCGGCTGTGCGAATGCACTAAAAACGCCCGACAGCAGGATCGCCAGAGCAAAAATAGATCGAAGTTTTGACACAGCTCGATTCATACGCGGTTCACGTAGAAATAGAACGGTTAATGGCGGAATAAATGCAGAGAATTTTCTAAATATTCCAGACGACCTGGCTCCGTAACCTCAGGATGGTCCTTTCTTTACCAAGCGTTTCAAACACCGATAGCATCGACGGGCCGACGGCGACCCCGGTTAGCAGCGTGCGTGCGCCGTTCATGATGACGCCGAGCTTTGTACCTTTTTCTTCGGTGAACGCTTTTACTACGGTTTCGATGTTTTCTTCGGTGAAGGGCGTGGCTTCGAACTCCGCCTCGAAACGATCTGCGAGTTCCGGCAGCCAGGTTTTTAGATCGGGAAATTTATTGAGATTTTTCTCGATCGCCGCCGGGTCAAAATCGTAATCTTCGCTGAAATACGCACGGCCTTGCGCCGAAAAATCTTTTAGCGTGAAGAAACGTTGACGGATGAGATTGATGGTGTTTTCGAACCATGCTTTGTCGTCGTTCTCGTATTCGTCACGCCAGAGTTTCGCGGCTTTGAGTTCGGGCTTTACGAATGGAATTAGCTCGACGAGCGGCATTGTTCGAATGTACTCGGCGTTCATCCACTGGGCCTTGTCGTCGGTCCAACGTCGCGGGTCATTTTCGGTGAAATTGAAAACGGCGTTCGAGCGGTGGATGCCGTCGAGAGAGAATTTTTCGACCAATTCTTCGAGCGTGTAGAGCTCTTTTTCCTCGCCAGCCGACCAGCCGAGCAGAGCGAGAAAATTACGAAAAGCGGCGGCGAGAAACCCCGCATCGCGGTACGTCGTCATCGAGACGACCTCGCCGTGTTTGCGTTTGGACAGCTTACCTTTGTTCGGAGCCATGATGAGCGGCAGATGGGCAAATGTCGGCGGTGTGACTCCCAATGCCTCATATATCAATACCTGTTTGTGGGCATTCGTCAGATGGTCCTGGCCGCGAATGACGTGCGTTATAGCCATCTCAATGTCATCACAGACGACCGCGAGATTATAGAGCGGATGGCCGTCTGAGCGTAATAATACAAGATCTTCCGTTTCCGCATAGTCGCGTTCCTGCAAACCGTAAACCGCATCTTCGAACGAAGTTTTTCCCGTTTCAGCCACTTTCAAACGAATCGCAAATGGCTCTCCGTCGGCTGCTCGTTTATCGCTTTCCTCAGCGGAAAGATTGCGATACGGATTGTCGCGCATGTTCTTTTCGCCCTGATTGGCGCGGGCACGGTCTTTGATGGCGTCTTTTACATTGGCGTCGTTTGGCGCGGCCTTGGGCGTGAAATCACGGTATGCTTTACCTTCTTCGAGCAATTTCAAAGCGGTCGCACGGTGTTTGTCCGCGTTGTCGGATTGGAAAACGATCTCCTCGTCATGATCGAGCTCGAGCCATGCAAGCCCGTCGAGTATCGAGCGGGTAGATTCCTCTGTCGATCTCGCCAGGTCGGTGTCCTCGATCCGCAACAGAAACTTGCCGCCCGTGTGTCGGGCGTAAAGATAATTAAAAAGCGCGGTCCTCGCGGAACCAATATGTAGATAGCCGGTCGGGCTCGGGGCAAAACGAACGCGTGTTGTCATAAACGATGATTTTCACGCAAAGACGCAAAGAACGCAAAGGCCAATGCAAAAGCCCGCACGTTAGTAAGGGCGTAACATTCAAGTTGGTGTCACGCCATTACTAACGTAGAACCTTAATTAATTTGCGGGCAACAGTTCTTTCCTTCTCAACAAACCGGCACTGATCAGCGTAACGATGAATCCCACCGGCAGTATCTCCATCAGGCATACGAGAAAGAAAAGCACGGGGTTTTTGAATAGACCGGACATCATCTCGACCTCGGCCCTGGCTCTGTCTATTTCGACCTGCGGCGCTTGTTGCTCTTGGAGTTTTCCGACCTTGAGTTCGGTAAATTGCCTCATAAATCGCTCATCGAAACCCGGGTTTACGATTCCGTACGAGATCGCACCGCCCCAGTACAGCACTCCCGCAATGAGAGAGATCAGAACACCGACCTGCACGCCTTTCCAGAAACGGAGCGTTTTGCCTGGCGAATTGTCGCGGTACGATTTGATACCAAAAAACACCATCGACAGCGCCACGATCATGCTGGCGTAACCGACGATCTCGAGCTGCCCGAAACCGATAGCACCGCGTTCGACGAGGATCGCCGTCACCCAAACCAAACTTGCAATAATAAGGCCCGCAATCAAGCCAAACGTCAAAACTACTTTTTTCATAATCAATTTCCTCCCAAAGTTTTGAGCAATTATGAGGTTCGTCGGCACAGGCGCACATCGGCCAAAAGTATGAATTTTGACGAAATTAACACAAATCGATCGAAAGTACTATGGAATCAACCGTAGCTCTTTGGCCCGGCTGATCGCCTGTGTGCGCCGGCTGGCGTCGAGCTTGGCAAGGATACTGGAGACGTGAGTTTTGACGGTGCTGGTCGAGACAAAGAGTTTGTCGGCGATCTCTTGATTGGATAGACCGCCGGAAAGTAGCTCGAGAACCTCGTACTCGCGTTTGGTGATCCCAAGACGATTAAGTTCGATTCGATCGAGTTCGAACGGAAGCGATGAATCGATAATTTTGATTTTCGGACGAGTTAGTCTCAGTCCCGCCCAAATTCCGAGGGCTGTGAACAAAACGGCAATGAGGCCGATATAAAATTCAAGCGGGATATCGCGGACGAAATATTTATACTCAACGAGTTTTAACAGGCCGATGAGAATGGCCATTGCGATACCGTAGAGAATGATCGTCCGTCGCATTCTGGTCTATAAAGAATAAGAAAAGCCGCCAGATCCAAAGGGATCGACGGCTTTTGAAAAAAATGGCGGAGACGACAGGATTCGAACCTGTGGTACCCTTTTGAGGTACAACGATTTAGCAAACCGCCGCTTTCAGCCGCTCAGCCACGTCTCCGTTTTGCGCCCAACATAGACATTGAGGCAAATTCCAATTTTAGCCGTCAGGCAAACTTTGTCAAGCACTAACGCATCTTATCGACATACAACACCAAGCCGTATTGGCTTGACACGGTTGCAAATTACTACGAAAATACGAAAGTTACTGGTACTATCGCTATTTATGGCTTTTTCGGACAGCAGTAAGTATTTGGTCACCGCCTTTTTTGCGGCAACGGCATTTGTATTTGCTGTCGCGATGCCGGGGCGTGCCGATGCTGCGACTGTAACTGTCGAAAAGGGCAATAATCTCGGTGTTATCAAGGGCATCGTTCGCGATCAGGGTGGTAGCCCGATCGCTGATGCGACCGTCGCGATTTTTCGTCTCGGTAGTTCAAAACTGCTCAAACAGGTAAATTCTGCGGGTGACGGCAGCTTTCTGGCGCGCATCATTCCCGGCACTTATACCGTTCTCGCAGTCGCGCAGGGGTTTAATCCGGTGACGCTTTCTGACGTTGCCGTGAACCGCTCGACCGAGCTTGTCTACGGTTTTCGGCTCGAACGTGCCGGCGGTGGAAACACTCTGCCCGAGAAACGCGCCGACCGCAACAGTTCGAAATGGCGAATTCGTGCCGCTCAGATGCAGCGTGCGATATATCAAAACCGCGAAACCAATAACAAGATCGACGAGACCGCGAAAAATGCGACCGTCGATGAAACCACACCGGCCGATGAATCGCGAAGTACAAACAAACGCTCGACTCAGGCCGTGGTCGAGACATATTTTGCGAGCACAAAGAATGGTAATTATGCCGGTGTAAATTTTGCGGCAATGATGCCGGCAGGTGATAACGCCGAGTTCGTCTTTTCCGGTCAGGCTGCTAAAGGCAAAAATGCGCCGCAGCGTTTTGGCGTTGATGCGAAGTTCCGGCCGAATACATCGCATCAGATTCGCGTAAACACTTCATTTGCCGAACTCGGCAATATAAAGATCGCGGGTAGCGACAAAGTGCTCGGTCAGGTATCGGTTCAGGCCCTCGACGAATGGAAAGTCCGCGAGGGCGTGATCGTCGTTTACGGTCTCGATTATTCAAAATTTGTCGGTGCTGGCGGCAATTCGTCGATCTCGCCGCGTCTCGGGCTACAATTTGACGTTGATTCGAAAACCCGTTTCCAAGCCGCATTTACGACGCAAACCGAAGAAAAGACGTGGTCACAAGCCGTTGAGCTTGAGGGTGCAGAGGTTCTCTTTCGCGATTCGGTCTCGGTTAAGGATGTCGTCGTTAACAACGGTAAACCGCAGATGAACCGAAGTCGCCGACTCGAATTTGGCATCGAGCGTGTGCTCGATAATCATTCTTCGGTCGAAGCAAATGTGTTTTTTGACACTGCCGTCGGTCGAGGCGTCGGGCTCAACGCTTTACCGTTTGACGCTCTCGATGCCACCGAATTTAGCGATATCGTCGCCAATCAGCAGGGCAATGCTCGCGGAGTTCGCGTTGTTTACAATCGCCGTTTGTCGGGCGTACTTAGTGCGGCTGCCGGATATTCATTTGGCAACGGTCAAAAGCTCTCGTCCGCTGCGATCATAAATCCGTCCGATGCATTTGACGAAGCGATATTTCAATCGTTTTTCGGTCAGCTCTCTGCTGATCTCAAGACCGGAACAAGCGTAAAAACTGTGTTCCGACTCTCGCCGCAGGCAACGGTTTTTGCGATCGACCCTTTCAAGGGCCGTCTTGCGATCTACGATCCTGGTCTGAGCGTTTTGGTCACGCAGAGTCTGCCGACACTCGGCCTGCCGTTCCGTGCCGAGGCGATCGTCGATGCACGCAATCTGTTTGATTTTCAAACGGGCGTTACGGGCGACGAAGGTGTCTTGCGGTTGAACGGTCAGAGGCGTTCGCTTCGCGGCGGAATTTTAGTCAGATTTTAAGCCAAAACCCCGCACACTCCATTTGTCCAAAATCTCGGATTCAAAAGCAAAAAACTGTATTTGCTACATCTCGAAAACACCGCAAATTAAGCCTCAAACGCCCGAAAATAGGTCTGACCAAAGATATTTGCCGTATCTCGACGAATTTGTGGAATGGAACGCGTTTTGCGTCTAAAAATAATTCGGAGAAGTCTGTGATTTTTTAGTCGCTCAGTAGCGGTTATCTCAATGAAGGGAAAGGTAATTACAAGTTGGAGTTTGATATGGCTCCTCGCGTCCGTTCTGCTCGTCGCAGGCGGAGCACTTAACCTTTCCCAGCGTGCATTTCAGAAACTGCCGCCGACGGATGGCGTACAGTGGACGCAAAAGGACGATGGCGTTTACGTTGAGCGCGTTTTGAAAGGTTACGCTGGAGATAGGGCAGGACTTTCCCCGGGCGATAAATTGATCTCGATAGAATTCGAGAATCAAACTCCTGACGAGGTCGTGGCAGTTAGTGATATTGCGATGTATCTCGAAACTGCAGGAATCGATGGAAGTCTCACGTACCGGTTTATTAAGCCCTATTCCTTTTTGGACAATTATTATACTGCTGAGCTCCGTCACATAGACTCGCTTGCGCGTTGGACGCCGGATATAGTTTTTCTCGGCATCGTCGGCCTTGTTTGGCTCGGCGTTGGTATTTTTGTTTTATTCAAACAGGGTAGCCAGTCGCCGTTTGTCCTTCATTTTGCCTCTGTTTGTTTAGCGGCGTTTACATTTCATGTGTATAAACCGCTCGGAACTGGTCAGGACTTTGATCTTGCGGTCAGTCTGATCGATGATTTCGCGTTTGCCATTTTTGTCCCGCTATTTTTGCATTTTTGTATCAGATATCCGGTTCGTAATACAGTTTTTGATGAGCAACGATGGAAAACTGTACTGCTCTATATTCCGGCAGCTGCGGTCATAATTTGGGAGTTGGTGATCATTCTGCTTCCGGCGATTTTCTGGCGGGGGAGATTTGCCGAGTGGCTTTCGGTAATGGATAACCGGTACAACCTGACCGGCGGTACGTACAGCTTTCTTCTCTATCATTTTGTCGCCGGTGTATCGCTCGGTGCCGGATTTTTGATCTGGCGTTTTTGGAAAAATCATCAGATCGTCGTTCGACAACGCCTGAAATGGGCGATGTGGGGAACGCTCGCGGCGGTCGTGCCGGTGATAATAATGCAGATCGCTGCCCGTTTTGGGCTGCAGTTTACTGATAATACATTTGCTACGGCATTGACCACGCTGCCGCTGGCGCTGATACCGTTCAGCTTTGGCCACTCGGTCGTCCGATACCGTTTGATGGATGTCGATGTTGTCGTCCGCCGGGCCCTGGTTTACGCACTGACGACGGTTGCGATCGCGATGATGATCGGTGCGGTCGCACTGCTTTTGGTTTTCCTTGCCGTCGGCAACAATCTTTCCACCACCGAGATCACTTTGCGTGCGGTAATCGCCGTCGTCGCCATGGGTGCGATCGTGATGCTCAGCGAACCGCTCAAGAAATTCCTGCAGGAGCGTGCCGACCGCTTTTTCTACGGCGAACGCTACGATCTGCGTCAGGGTTTGCTTGATTTTGGCAAAACACTCTCAGCGACCACCGCACTCGATCCACTGCTAAACGCGCTGACCGAACGCCTTCGTCAGGTGCTCGACGTGCAAAAGGTGGCGATGTTTGTCGAGGACGAACGTGCCGATGCTCATTATCGCTTGGCAAAATCGGTCGGGTTAGACGACGAATTTACGATCCCTGCGGATTTCCGGACAATGATCCGGCTAAAATCTGCCGACAAAGGCATCGTCCGTGCCGACGAATTTGATCTGCCGGACATCGATCAATTTAACGTAAACGGCACAAATTCTCCGGTCATCAGGCAGGAACTGCATTATTTTGTCCCGTGCGTTGCCCGCGGCAAGATGGTCGCGGTGATCGGTCTGGGCCGGGCGAGCGACGGTTCGCTGTTGTCGTCCGAGGACCTTGAGATATTGCGGACGGTTTCCGGTTACGTCGCCGTCGCGGTCGAGAACAGCCGCCTCTACGAAGAGCAACAACAACATACGGAAGAGCTTGCATTGCTCAAAGAATTTAACGAGTCCATCGTCGAATCGGTCAACGTCGGCTTGCTCGCCGTCGATGAGGATGGCCGCGTCATTCGCTGCAATTCGCCCTTCGAACAGATGATCGGCCGCAATCGCGAAGATGTCGTCGGGCTTCGCGTCGAAGAGATCTTCGATGATAGCTTCGCCCTCAATCTCGAAAATGTTCTCGGCAAATCGCGTTGGCATCTGACGGAGGTTCGAAATGCCTACAAAATTCACACGTTTGACGCCGGCGGGAGATCGCTGATCTTAAATGTCGCGATCGCACCGCTTCGCAGCGTTTCAAAACAGCATACCGGGGCGATCATCGTCCTCGAAAACGTCTCGTCCCGCGTCAAACTGGAGGAAACATTGCAGCAGAGCGAAAAACTTTCAAGTATCGGCCTCCTCGCCGCGGGTGTCGCTCACGAGGTAAATACGCCGCTGACAGGCGTATCATCCTACACGCAGATGCTACTCGGCATGATCCCCGAGACCGACCCGAAACACGCTTTGCTACAGAAGATGCAGCGGCAGACCGACCGTGCGACCAACATCGTCGGCAACCTGCTTAATTTTTCACGCACCGGAAACTCCGAGGAATTCACCGATATCGACGTCAATCGTTTGCTCAACGACACGCTCCAGTTGCTCGAACCGCAGCTTCGAAAATCGAGCGTCGAGATCGTTAAGGATTACACCGAATCGCTCCCCGCGATAACCGCCAGCGGCGGCAAACTGCAGCAGGTTTTCACAAATCTGATATTGAACGCGAGAGATGCTATGTTTCAGGGCGGAACGATCACTCTGCGTACTTTTGCAGAAGGTGTCGACGTTGTGATCGTCGAGGTAAACGACACCGGCGAGGGAATTCCGGCTGAGAATCTGACCAAGATATTTGACCCGTTCTTCACGACCAAAGGCGTTGGCAATGGCACCGGGCTCGGGCTTGCCGTGACATACGGCATCGTTCAGGAACACGCCGGTTCGATCGAGGCAATGAGCAACGCTGACGAAGGCACCACATTTCGCCTCACTTTCCCCGCTGCCCACGCCGCTCGCCGCCGTGCGGTCAGCTAAGCAGTGACCGCCTGACTTTTCCACGATCTCATAAAGTAAACCGCGACAAAAAATGCACACAGCATGATCGCCGACGCTGTAAAGAACGTCCGCTGGATAGTCATATCATCGAGCTGCCCGATCGCGTTATTAAGCAAATACCCCGCGATCACCGGCCCGATCGCCCGAGCGAGGCTCGCCCCCGATTGCATCACGCCGAGAGCTTTTCCCTGATCCGCATCCGACGCATTCTTTGACGCGAGGCTCGTAAGAGCAGGCGAGGCTATTGAATTACCGATCGAGAAAAAAGCGATACCGATCATCAATCCGACCAGTCCGCCCGCTTCGGGCCGGACAAACGGCACCGCAAACAGACTCGCCGTCAGCAGCAGACAACCGATCGCCACCAGCCGAGATTCGCCCATCCATTTCGAAAGCCTCGCAAAAAGCCCGCCCTGTATCACGACCGCCAAGATTCCGATGTAGAAAAAAAGATACCCGTTTTGCTCAGCGTCGTAACCAAACCGTTTCATCGTGAACAGCGTAAAAGATGTAGTCATTATCGAAAAACCGACAACCACCAATGCGTATACGATCGTTATGAGTCGAAACCTCGAATCGCCAAAAGAATCTATTATTTCCCGAAACCGGTTCACCTTTCGCGTCTCAACGACTCGGTCCTTTTTCAGCGACTCCGGCAGGAAGAAGTAGAGGGCCGCAGCATTCGCGACCGATAACGCTCCGGCAAAAAAAAACGGCACGCTGTTGCCGTATTTGCTCAGGATCCCGCCGATCGCCGGCCCCAAAACAAACCCTATTCCAAAGCTCGCACCGACCAGCCCCATGCCTTTCGCTCGATTTTCGCGTGTCGTGACATCGGCGATGTATGCTTGTGCGGTTGAGATATTTCCGCCGGTCATACCGTCGAGTATGCGTCCGGCAAAGATCAGGAGCATCGTGTTCGCGAAGCCGATCATAAATAATCCAGCCGCCGTACCGAGTAAGCTAAAGAACAAAACCGGCCGCCGCCCGTATTTATCCGAGATCGCCCCCAAAACCGGCGAAAAGATAAACTGCATGATCGAATACGAAGCCAACAGCCATCCCAGTTGCAGCGGAGTACCGTTAAAAGCGTCGCTTTCCAGATAGTACGGCAGCACCGGAATAACAATGCCAAAACCGATCAGATCGATCAGGATCGTGACAAAAATGATGATGATCGGTTTGGTAAAAAACTTATCGCCGGTGACTTTTTGCGCTTCGGCTGTTGAGGCTTCCTGATCCATTGAGGCTCGTTTTTGCAGACACACTCTGCTCAATTCTCGAAATTATTGTAAAATATTAAGAAATTCAACGATATCATCTCACCAATGATAGCAAAAGTAATACCAATGAAATTGAACTC
>Ga0209023_10002171_pt1 | contig 24992 bp, 18 predicted proteins | sample LakOneMetagenome_FD_187468 | JGI IMG/M metagenome (GOLD analysis project Ga0209023, IMG submission 187468) | Freshwater and sediment microbial communities from Lake Erie, Canada (SPAdes) (version 2) | ecosystem: Environmental > Aquatic > Freshwater > Lentic | place: Lake Erie, Canada... | reverse complement strand
GGCCAGGGTCTTGGCGGTGGCCCAGCCCGCTTCCTCGGCGGCGTCGGTCAAGGTTGCGGATCCTGTGCGAAAAGGGCGGGTCTCGATAGCGGACCCCGCCCCCCCTGTCACTTAAAAGAGGTCAGCTGGCCTTGTGATCGAAACGCCATTTCATCACCAGCACGCCCGATGACATGGCCAGGCAGGCGAGGTTGGAGGCCACCACCGGCCACGCCCCGATCAGCACGCCGTACAGCGCCCAGCAGATGAAGCCGGCCACGGTGACCAGACAGGTGCGCAGGGAGACCGATGAGGCGTCACGCTCGCGCCAGATCTTCACCATCTGGGGCGCGAAGCTGGTGATCGACAGCAGGGCGGCCGCCACCCCGACCGCCACGGCCGCGGGCGAAGCGGCCATGGTCAGCCGGCCTTGGGCATGTCGAAAAGGCCCCACAGCGCCAGATAGTCCGGCGACAGGGTCAGGCCGATCGGCGGCGGGCCGGGGGCGCGGCCCTCGCGCATGCAGATGGTCAGATATTCCAGGGCGGTCTTCACGCCATGGCCCGAATAGGGCTTGCCGATCACCCCGCACGCGCCGGCGAAGTCAGCGGGCAGACGCTTGACGTTGGCGGTCATGAACAGGGCCACGGCGCCGCAGTCGTCGTGAATGCGGCGCGCCACGTCCACGCCGGTCGGGCCGTCGCACAGGTGCACGTCAACCAGGGCCAGATCCGGCTTCAGGTCGTGGGCCAGAGTCATGGCCTCGTCCGAACTCATGGCGTGACCCAGCGAACAGCAACCGGCTTCCTCGAGAAGGAATTCCAGCTCCGTGGCGAGGAGGACCTCGTCTTCGACAATCAGAACGCCGAGCGGTTGCTCGTTCATCACACATCCTCGCCCGTACTAGTGAGGCGCGCCGTTCACGGGCAAGTTGATCACAACGCGCGTACCTGGGGAGGCGTCGGTGGTCTGGCAATTCGCCTTTAGCTGCTGACACAGCAGCTGGACGATCGTGAGTCCAAACCCGGACGACCTCGTTGAAGCCTCCACACCAACGCCGTCGTCGGTGATTTCGATCCGGAACGCGTCGTCGATTCGACTGATGCCGACGAAGATTCGCCCTGGGCGGCCTTCGACAAAGGCGTGGCGCATGGCGTTGGACAGCAGTTCGCTGATCACCAGGGCCAGGGGCGCGGCCTTGGAGGCGGCCACATCCACCCGTTCCAGGTCGAGGCTGAACTGGATATCATCGCGGCCCGACGAGCCGATCACATCGGCCACCAGGTCGCGCACGAAGGCCGAGACGTCGAAGCGTTCGACATCGTCGCTCTGGAACAGGCGCCGGTGCACGGTGGCGATGGCGCTGACCCGCTCCAGCATGCCGCGCAGGGCCTGCTTCACGGCAGGATCGGCCACCCGGCGGTTCTGCAGCAGCAGCAGCGACGAGATGAGCTGCAGGTTGTTCTTGACCCGGTGATCCACCTCGTGAAGCAGCGCGGTCTTCTGCTCCAGCGCCTGGGTCAGCTCCTGGGTCCGTTCGGCGACCAGCTGTTCCAGTTCAAGCCGTCGAGCTTCGGAGGCATCGGTCATGTGATCGGCCGAGTTGGCATTCAGTCCCCCGCAGCAACCCTCGACATCGCGCCTAACGCACCGGGATTGGCCTGGTTCCCGCCATGTCGGATGGTCCACATGACCCAGCATGCCCCAAAATGGGCGCGGCGTGAATCCGGTCCGGACTCACGCCGCGTACGCGGGACGGCAAAGGGGAGGATGAGCGTCCCGCGAGGGCGGTTACCTGGGCTGATAGATCTTGTCGAAGACGCCGCCGTCGGCGAAGTGCGTGGCCTGCGCCTTCTTCCAGCCCCCGAAGGTGTCGTCGATGGTGACCAACGGGATCTTCTTGAACTTGCCGGCATATTTGGCCGCCGCGCCCGCATTGCGCGGACGGTAGTGGTTCTTGCCGATCAGGTCCTGGGCCAGGGGGCTGTAGAGGAAGTTCAGATAGCCCTCGGCGGCCAGGCGGGTCTTGTGGCGGTCGACGTTCTTGTCGACGATCGCCACCGGCGGCTCGGCCAGGATCGACAGCGACGGATAGACGATGTCGAACTTGCCCGGCAGTTCTTCCTGCGCCAGGTAGGCCTCGTTCTCCCAAGACAGCAGGACGTCGCCGATGCCGCGCTGGGTGAAGGTGGTGGTGGCCCCGCGCGCGCCGGTGTCGAGGATCGGCACATTCCTGAACAGTTGCTCGACAAAGGCCTGGGCCTTGGCCGGGTTTCCGCCGGGTTGCTTCAGCGCCCAGGCCCAGGCCGCCAGATAGTTCCAGCGCGCCCCGCCCGAGGTCTTGGGGTTGGGGGTGATGACGTCGATGCCCGGCTTGATCAGGTCGCTCCAGTCCCGGATCTTCCACGGGTTGCCCTTGCGGACCAGGAACACGATGGTCGAGGTGTAGGGCGTGGAGTTTTCCGGCAGGCGCGACTGCCAGTTGGCGGGCAGCAGCTTGGCCTTGGCGGCGATCTCGTCGATGTCATAGGCCAGCGCCAGGGTGACGACATCGGCCTGCAGCCCGTCGATCACCGAGCGGGCCTGCTTGCCCGAACCGCCATGGCTCTGGTTGATGGTCAGGGTCTGGCCGACCTTTTCCTTCCAGTACTTGGCGTAGGCGGCGTTGATGTCCTTGTAGAGCTCGCGCGTCGGGTCATAGCTGACGTTCAGCAGGGTCAGGCCCCTGACGCCCTGCGCCTGGGTCTGGCCGGCCATCAGGGCCGGCGCGGCGAAGGCCGCCGCGCCGGCTGATGCTGCGCCAAGGACGCCCCGACGCGTGGGTTTCTCGAAACGACGGGTCATGTGGGGCATCCTTGGTTTGGTGGGTTTGGGTTAGAACGCGTACTGGGTTCGCAGCGACCAGATATCCAGGTCCTGGCCGACCTGGGCGCCGGCGACCGGGGTCGATCCGGCGACGAAGGCCGTGCCGCCCGGCGACAGGCGACGGACCTCGACATTGCGATACGCGCCGGAGACGGTAACGACGTTGTTGAGGTACCAGTTCAGCCCGAGCGAGATGATGTTCTGCTCGCCGCCGCGGATCGCGCCGGGCAGGGTCGGGTTGCCCGGGCCGCCGGCCAGGTGGTTCAGGTCGAAGGTCGAGTAGCGGGCGGCCAGTTCGACCGCGCCCCACTGGGCCTTCTTGGGATTGAACGGCTTGGCCGGGCGCGGATTGTCAAAGCCGGCGGTGGCGGTGTTGTAGCGACGCGGCTCGCCCGTCAGGGTCCAGCCGGCCTGGACGTACCAGCCGTCGAACTTCGGATCGCTGAGCGTGCTGTTGCGACGCTCGACATCGATGTTGAAGTACTCGGCCTGGGCGTAGAGGTTCTTGTGCTGCGCGCCCAGTTCCAGGCCCAGGGCCGTGACGCCGTTGGCGTCGATATTGCCGGTGTCGATCAGGCGCGTGCCGTCGACCCGCAGCTCAGGACGATCGCGCAGGCGGATATTGGTCACCGCGCCGCCGGCCGAGGCCACGTCCGGACCGCCGGCGGCCGGGTCGATGATCAGGTTGGCGTTGGCGCCGACATGGATCAGCCAGTCCTTGCCCTTGAACGGCACATAGGCCACGCGGCCGACAAAGCCGAGCTGCTCGTCATAGGTCTGGGTGGTGACGGTGTTGCCGGTGACGGCGGCGGAGACATTCCAGCGGTCGCCATTGGCCAGCAGGCCGACAGCCGCGCGGCCGTCGCCGCCGGCCAGACCGCGCACGGTCTCGGCGACCGAGGCGCGCTCGACGAACAGCGAGCCGGTGTTGTTGGACGCGTCTTCCAGGCTGGTGACCGGCGCGTAGATGCCGGCGCGGACCTTCACGGGATAGCCGCTGTACTGCACCCAGGCCGACGAGATCTTGCCGGCCTCTTCCGTGCCCGAACCGCCGAAGTCATAGACCATGTTGTAATCGAAGGCGCCGAAGGCCTTGCCCTCGATGCCGATGCGGGCGCGGCGGACGTTGGCGCCGTCGCTCAGGTCGCGGGCGCGGTCGTTCTCGGCGGCGTCGCCGAACGAGCCGCGGCGGAAGTCCGTCGACAGCGGGCCGGCGTCGCGCTGGTCATAGATCGCCGCGTCGGCCTGGAAGATGCCGCGGAACGAGACCGAGAAGGCGCCGTCGCCGGTGGCGATGGTCGGGCGGGAATTGGCCAGGGTGACGGTGGTGGCCGACTGGGCGGAGCGGACGTCCTTGACGTTGGCGGCGGTGGCGGCCTTCAGGTCGGCGATCTGGCCGGACAGGGCGGCCAGCTGGGCTTCCAGGGCGGCGATGCGGGCTTCGGAGTCCTGGGCGGTCTGGGCGTTGGCGGCGCCGGCCATCGTCAGGAACGAAACGCCGGCGATCAGCGCGGTTCGCAGGGTGGTCTTGTTGGTCGTCATCGTATTCCCCTTTCGGCCCGCCTCGGCGGCCCGTCCTGCTTGAGCTAGGGAAAACGATTATTCCTAGCTCGTGAATAGAGATTAGAAAAGCCAGCCTTGAGAAAAACTGCAGGCGCGGCTCGGCCTTCCGGCGAAGCCCGGAAAAACTTCAGCCGACACAACGAGATATCGCTTAACGAGCGGTTATTCCTTCCGGGACAATTCGTCACAGCCCAGCTTGTCCCGGGGCCCAAAACGAAAAACCTCCCGCCGCGGGGTGCGCGACGGGAGGTCTGAATTCGGCAGTCTGGCGCCCGGGTGGGGCGCCGGGATGCAGGGTTAGAACATCGCCCGGCCGGAGAGGCGCAGGTTGTAGCGCTTCTGCTTCTTGGCGGCTTCGACGCCGCCTTCGAGGGCCAGATACGACATCGGCGTGCCGGCCTTGAGCGCGAAGCCCAGGGTCGCGGCGCCCTGCTTGTCGTCGAGCGCGGCCAGGGTGAAGGGGTTGCCGTTCTTGAACCGGGCGACGGTGTCGCCGGTTTCGCCGGCCAGGGTCTGGCGATAGCCGACCCGCACTTCCGGGCGCCACCAGACCTCCTTGCCGAAGTCGGCGCCGAAGGCGATGCCGAACTCGCCGCTCAGATTGCTGGAGGTGCGCTCCTCGACGGTCAGGTCGAAGCCGGAGCCGGCCCCGGTTTCCTTGCGCTCGCCTTCGCGCAGCCAGACATAGTCGACGCGGCCTTCAGGGCGGACGAAGTAGCGGCCGAACTTCTGCTCATAGCCCGCGCCGGCGAAGGCGTTCAGGGTCGCGCCGTTCCAGTCGGCGCTGTTGGCCAGGATCAGGTCGGCCACGCCGTCGGCGTTGGCGTCCGGCGCGATGAAGCGGCGATCGCCGGTGAACCAGCCAAAGCCGCCGCCGCCGCCCGCGTTCAGGCGCCAGCCGCCGACCGACCGGCGCCAGTAGGCGCCGCCCTGCACGAACGAGGCGGTGGTCTGCTCGCCGACCTTGGCGACCGTGTCGTGTTCCTCGACGTTCACATAGGCCAGGGTCAGGCCCAGGGCGCCGCCCGCGTCGCCCATGGCCTCATAGCCGGCCACGAAGCCGAAGGCCTGGTTGTCCGAGCCGGCCGTGGGGCCGGCGTCGCGACGGACCAGCGAGTTGATTTCCTGGATCCACAGGCTGTCGGGGCCATAGCGGTCGCCCGGATCGGGCCGGACGGCGGTGGCGGCCGAAATCATCTGGTTGGCGGCCTGCAGCGAGGCGAACAGCCCCTCGCCCTGGTCGGGCAGCATCTGGTCGTACAGGCCCAGGAAGCCGTCCTTGCCGTTCTGGGCCAGGAAGGCCGTCGACAGGTCGGTGTTCTCGCCCAGGGCGGCGAACACCGCGTCATAGGCGCCGGCCTGCGAGCGGCTCATGCCGATCTCGGCGGCCGTGCGGCGACGCACGTCGATATAGACGTTGTTGGTGTCGGCCCGGCTGGAGGCGACATACAGATAGGGCGAATCGGCCAGCAGGGCCTGACCGATCGAACCGACCGTCAGGCTGCCCGCCGAGATCACCGTGTAGGAGGTGGGCTGCTTGACCAGGCCGGTCAGGCGGATGCCCAGCTCGGCGCCGCTGGCGACATTGGCCGCGCCCGAGACCTGAAGCTTGGTGTTGGTCCCGGCGGTCGGATCGGCGGTGAACAGAATCTTGCCGGTCGAGCCGATGTTCAGGCTGGTGGCGTTGATCGTCGCGGCGTTGGCGATGCCCAGGCTGCCCTTGCCGACCGTGATCGACAGCAGGCCGTCGGTGTCGGTGATCGCGCCCAGCACCAGCGAGCCGTTGTCGACCACGAACGTATCGGCGCCGGCGCCGAACGAGATGTCGCCGATCACCGAGCCGTTCAGCACCCGGAAGGTGTCCGCGCCCGAGCCGAAGCGGACCGCGCCCAGCATCGAGGGCTCGTCGCCGTCGTCAACGCCGTCGCTGTCGGCGTCCGGATCGGCCACGCCGTCGGCGCCGTCGTCGCCATCAGTCAGGCCGGCCTGAACCAGGGTCACGCCGGTGGTGTTGCGGCTGACGTCGATGGCCACCGACTTGCCGGTCACCGTCTCGTTGCCGGGCAGCAGGTCGGTGTCGTCGGTGTCCTGGGCGTCATCGGTGGCCACCACCGAGGTCGAAATCTTGCCGTTGTTGGTGATGTTGGTCAGCAGGCCCGAATAGTCGATGACGCCATAGGCGTTGCCCTTTTCGCCGCCGACGGTCGAGGTGATCGCCCCGTCGTTGCGGAAGGTGGTCATCGAAGCGCCGGCGTCGATGGCGACGGCCCGCGAATCGAAGGCGCCTTCCGACACGGTGAAGACCGACATCGAGCCCTGGTTCCACAGGGTTGGAACGGTGGCGCCGGCCTTGAGCTGCACGCCCGTGGCGTTGGCTTCATAGGCGCTGGAGGCCACGGTCGAGGACAGCTTGACGCCGCCCGCCAGGGTGGTCGCCTGGCCGGCGTTGCCGCCGATCTGGATGGCCGTGCCGGTGACGCCGTCATAGACGCCGCTGACGCTGATCGCGCCGCGCACGACCAGGCCATAGGCGTTGTCGCCGGTCCCGACCGCGCCCAGGGTGACGGTGCGGGTGTCGGAACCGATCAGCAGGGCCGGAGCCGCGCCATAGGCGGTCAGGGCTGCGGCGCCTTCGCTGGAGTCGGGGATGCCGTCGCCGTCTTCGTCGGCCTTGGTGGTGTCGGTGTCCTTGGGCGGGATGTCCAGCAGCACGCCGCCGGCCACATTGGCGGTGACACGCACCGCCGAGCCGCCCTGCAGCAGGTCGTCGGCGTCCAGCTTGGCGCGATCGGTCAGCAGCGAGGGGCGGGTGGTGTAGCGATAGCCGGTGGCGGTGACGCCGCCCTGCACCACGAAGGCGCCGCCGACATCCGCGTCGACCGCGACGCCGACCGAGTTCTTGCCGACCACCGAGACGCCGCCGTTGACGGTGACCTTGCCGGTCACGGGGGCGGCGACCTTGATGCCGGCGCCGTTGTCGCCCAGCAGGGTGACCGAGCCGTTGTTGGTGAAGTTGCCCGTCAGCGCGCTTTCCAGCGACACGCCGGCCGAGGTGTTGCCCTCGATCGTGATGACGCCGTTGGTCTCGTTGATGATGTCGCCGGTGAAGGCGCCCGGGCCCGTCAGGCGGATGCCATAGCGGTTGGAGCCGGTGGCGAAGGCGCCGTCGGTGTCGCCGTCGGAATCGGTGTCGGTGGGCGTGTAGTCTTCGTTGAGCGTGATGGCCGCGCCGTTGCTGACCGAGCCGTTCCTGCCGCCGAGGATCAGGATGCCGGTCGAGTCGTTGACCCCGACCGTGGCCAGGGTCCCCAGGCTGGTGACCTTGTTATTGCTGTCCAGGGTGATCAGGGCCCCGGAGGTGGTCGGCTTGATGGAGCCGTCCGCCGTCACCCTCACGTCGTCGGCCGCGCCATTGTTGGCGGTCGACGTCGCGATCGGCGTGGTGCGGGCCGTCGTGACCGAGGTTTCAGCGTAAGCGCCAAACGCCAAAGCCAGGAGAGGAGCGGCTGCGACTGTCGCGACCAGGACCTTGCGCTGCATTACGAACAACCACCTCGGATAAGAACCCAGACCCTAACTTGCGTCACGTTGCGGCGAAATTGCGGTGAGCAACGCCAACGACACGCATTAGAGCGGCCAACCGTCTATCGCATGGCATGCCAGGGCGCCATATCTGGTTCGTCGAATCCCCTCAACGGCGAGAAACGAGGCGCTGGTCCATGTCGCCGGAGAAACACTCCGCTCCAATCGTGTCGCGGCTGCTTGGCGGCGCCGCCTTGCCGCTGATCGTCGGGCCCGCCGCGATTCTGACCCTGGCCGCCACCGGCGCGGCCCAGATGGGGCCAGCCCTCGTGGCCGCCCTGGCCACGGCGGCGGGCGGGCTCTACCTGAGCGCCAGGCACAAGGCGATACAGGCCAGCGACCGCCCGGTCGCCACCCTGGCCCCGGTTCCGGAGCGCAGCGGCCCGCCCTACGGCGTGATTCTGGAGCGCCTGCCTGACCCGCTGATGGTGATCGCCGCGGAGGAGGCCGATGATCTGACCGGCCGCCGCTTCGTGTTCGCCAACGCCGCCGCCCGCGAACTTTTCCGCATCCAGCGCGAGGGAACCCTGCTGGTGACCGCCGTGCGCAACCCCCAGGTGCTGGAGGCGGTGGACGAGGCCCTGTTCGGCGGCATCGAGCGGGCGGTGGAATATGAGACCGGCGGAACCCAGGGCCGCTCATGGATCGCCTGGGCCCGGCCGCTCAGCGAGGGGCAGGGGGGATCACGCCTCGCGATGCTGGTGATGCGCGACGAGACCGACGCCCGCCGCAGCGAGCGCACCCGCGCCGACTTCCTGGCCAACGCCAGCCACGAACTGCGCACCCCGCTGGCCTCGCTGTCGGGCTTCATCGAGACCCTGCGCGGCCACGCCAAGGATGATCCCGGCGCCCGCGACAAGTTCCTGGGCATCATGCTGGCCCAGGCCGAGCGGATGTCACGGCTGATCGACGATCTGATGAGTCTGTCGCGGATCGAGCTGAACGAGCATATCGCCCCGCTGGGCCGGGTGGATCTGGCCATGGCCGCGATCGACGTGATCGACGCCCTGGCGCCCCAGGCCAAGGAAAAGGCGGTCAGCTTCGACCCCGTTCTGCCGCCGCGCGGCGCGGCCGTGGTCGAGGGCGACCGCGACCAGATCATCCAGGTGATCCAGAACCTGGTCGACAACGCCATCAAATATACCCCGCGCGACGGCGTGGTGCGGGTCGAGATCTATCCGGGGCTGTCGGCCGACGCGGCGGCGACCCCGCGCGATCCGGCGGCGGCGCGGATGTCGCTGCTGACTCCGGATCATGCGGCCGGCGAGCGTTATGCGGCCCTGCGGGTGACCGACCGGGGACCGGGTCTGGCGCGCGAGCACCTGCCGCGCCTGACCGAACGCTTCTACCGGGTCGAGGGCCAGAAGAGCGGCGACCGCTCGGGCACAGGTCTGGGCCTGGCTATCGTCAAGCACATCATGAACCGCCACCGCGGCGGCCTGACGGTCGAGAGCGTACTGGGCGAGGGCGCGACCTTCGGCTTCTACCTGCCCATGGCCAAGGCCGGGGCCGAGCGCAGCGTGGTCGCCGAGGCCCAGGCCTGAGACCCGCCTCCCGGGCGAAACCGGGAAGCGGGCGCGGTCGTCAGAACAGCTTGCGGAACGAAACCCGCATCACCCGTCCGCGAGGATCCAGATAGTCCTCCTGATAGGTGATCGGCGTCGTGCCGTCGGGCGCGCGCACTGTCTGGCGGGCGTCGAACAGGTTGTCGACCGAGGCGCTGACCCGCGCCCCCCGGAAGAACGGCTTGCCGCGCAGGGCCGGCTGGGCGCCCAGATCGGCGAACAGGCGCAGATTGACCGTGGTCAGGGCCGAGAACGACAGGTCCTGGGCGCCGACCGCGCCGGAGCCGCGCACGACGGTGCCCTCCTGCCAGCGGGCGTTGAAGCTGGCGCCCAGACCGCTGCGCGAGACATTGCCCTGCACGTCGATCTGGTTCTTCGGCGTGCCGCCGCTGGAGCCCAGCGAGGCGCCGTCCAGCAGGTCGAGCGCCGCCAGACCGTCGCGGATCGTGATTTCGTCGGTGAACTTGACGGTGTGATAAATGCCGATCTGGACCGTGCCGGCGCCGGGCGGTCCGCCGCCGCCAAAGCCGCCGCCGAATCCGCCGGGGCCGCCCGGACCCCCGAACCCGCCAGGGCCGCCCGGGCCGCCGAAGGCGGGCGCGCCACCATCGGACCGCGCGCCGCTGGCCACTACCTGGGGCGGCGGAGCCTCGCCGGGCGGCGGCCCGTCACCGGGCAGGGGCTCGCGCTCGGTCGTGGCGCGCGGCCTGACGGCGGTCTGTCCGGCGGGAGTCGCGCCCGAAGCCGCGGGCTGGCCCTGGGTCTGGGGCTGCGTCTGCCCCTGGGTCTGGGCCGCCAGCCTTTGCCGGAACTGGCCGGGCTGGGGCTGGGGGCCGAAGGACTTGCTGAAGGTAAAGCCGGTGCGCAGCTCGTCGGTCTGGCGACGGTCGAAATTGACCGGTCGCGCATCGATCTGCACCAGCTTGCCGGTGGCGTCGCGGATGAAGCGCTCGGGGAAAGCGTTCTCGATCTGGCTGGTGCCCGTCGGGAAGCTGGAGATCAGGTCGTCGGTCCGGGAATTGGTGTAGTTCGTCGTCAGGGTCAGGTTGGTCTTGTCGAACGGCTTGAGGCTGAGGCCCAGCTTGATGACCCGGCCTTCCTCCTCGCGCAGGGCGCGGTTGCCGCCGGTCAGGCGCGAGACCTCCGCCGTTTCGCCGCGGCTGAAGTCATAGACCTGAACGCCGACGGTCAGCTGCTCGGGATCGCCGATCTGCTGCAGGGTGGGCGCGCCCTGGTCGCGGGTGACCGAGGCGATGATCCGCAGCTTCTGGATGGGCGACCAGTTGGCGCCGTAGCCGATGGTGGTCAGGGTCCCGAAGTCCGACAGCTTGTCGGCCGCCAGGTTCAGGTTCAGCGACAGATTGCCGAGGCCCGGCAGCACGTCGTTGCGCAGGCTGGTCAGGGGCAGGTCGAAGTTCAGCTTGGCGCTGCCGGTGTCGCGCGACAGGTCGCCCGACTGGATGCGCCCGGCCCTCACGGAATCGCTTTCCAGCTTCACGGTCTCGAACCCGCCCGTCACCGTCGAGGTCACGGCGCCGGCGGGAATCCGGAACAGGGTTCCGCTGAGATCGGCCTGGACGTCGGCCGAGGTCGAGATCGAGTTGGAAATGTCGCGATAGGCGAGGCCGCTGATCACCCGCTCGGTGGTGCTGTCGTTCTTGGCGCGCTCGGCGTTGCCGGTGACGCTCCAGCGCCAGCCCTTGACCGCGCCGGTCAGGCCGCCGCCCAGATGCCCGGTCAGGCTTTCGGACTGGCGGCGCAGCGGGCCGGTCGCCAGGGTGTTGAGGCCCAGCCAGCTGGTGCTGTCGCTGCCCTCGAGGCTGGCGTTGATGGTGCCTGATACCCCGTCCTTGATCGGGCGTGAGAACACGCTGTTGACGGCCCAGGTGCTCTGGTCCGGAACCAGGGTGCGGAACATCGCGTCCGAGCGCGGCTGGTCCAGGTCGCGTTCGGCCTCATAGAGGGCGCTCTGGTCGCTGACCTTGGCGTCGACCATCACCCGCGTGTCGCGCTGGATGCGCAGGTGGTTGAGGCGGGCGTCCACGATGTCGGCGCCGCCCGACTGGGTCGGCGTCTTGGCGCCGGCCTCGACGGTGGTGGCCCGGAAGCGGCGGCGCAGGACCAGGTTCACGACCTTCTGGTCGGCGCGATAGCCGTATTTCAGCGCGACCTCCTCGGGCAGGATGTCGACCCGGGCGATGGCCTCGGTGGGAATGTCGCGCACCTCGCCGAAGTTGGAGATCCGGCCGCCATTGACCAGGATCACCGGACGCCCGCCGGCCGCGCCGCCGCGGGCCGACGAGGTCTGGGGCTCCAGGGCGGTGATCAGTTCGGAGACGGTCGAGACGCCATAGGCGCGGATGTCGCGCGGCGACAGTTGCAGTTCCGGCGGAATGTCGCCGATCACCGCGCCGGGCTGCTGGCGCGAGGCGGTGACGGTCAGGGCGTCGACCTCATAGGCGTCGTCTTCCGTCGTCTCGGTCCGCGCCACCGGCGTGGCCGAAGTCTGCGCCGCGGCCTGACGCGCCATGGCCGGGGCGGCCATCAGGGCGGCGCAGGCGCCCAGCATCAGGGCGGTGCGAAGGCGGCGCGCCGCGATGTCATCGGGCCGGGCGGTCATAACAAGGTTCAAGTTCAGGTCTCCAGACGGTCCCATGGCGCGAAGGCGGGGCGCGCAAGACGGATGCACGCAGGACCAGCGCCGGAACGGTCATGCCGGGGCTTCGTTGCGTTGCGATTTCAGGAGCGCCCCGATGTGTTTCAGCTTGGCCATGTAGCGGGGCGGGATTGGGGCCGACCACTGTCTTTAAACTGTCATGTAAACGTCGCATAAGCACAGCGCCTGGCGGGCATAGCTCAAGCCGGGCGGGACGACGCGTTGGGCGCCGTCATCGCAACCTCTCGCGCAAGACCCCGCCGCACGCATGCTGACCTGGCTCTCGCTCCTGTTTCTGGCGCTGTTTTCCAGCATCGCCTTCATGCTCGGCAAGCGCCGCGCCGTGGCCAATGCCGGCGGCGCCAAGCGCGTCCTGCATTCGCTTCCCGGTTATTACGGCAGCTACGCCGCGCTCTGGGCCGGCGCCCCCGCCGCCCTGCTCCTGCTGCTGGGCGCCATGTTCGGCGACCGGGTCGAGGACGCCATGCTGCAGGCGCAGCGCCCGGCGATCCTCCAGACCCAGGATGTCGACCGCCAGGCGGTGTTCTTCAGCGACGCCCAGGCCATCGCCCAGGGCATCGCGCCCAGCGAGATCACCTATGAGGGCGAGCTTAAGGTCGCGCTCGACGCCAAGGTGGCCGAGGCCCGCCGCATCGACGCCCTGATCCGCTACAGCGTTCTGGGCCTGGCCGGCGTGGTCGCCCTGGCCGGCTTCCTGCTGGCCTTCCCGCGTCTTTCCGCCGACTTCCGCGCCCGTAACCGGGTCGAGGGCTGGGTGGGCGGCCTGCTGATGGCCTGCTCCATCCTCGCCGTCCTGACCACCCTGGGCATCGTGCTGTCGCTGGTCTGGGAAAGCTGGCGCTTCTTCCAGAGCGTCTCGCCGATGGCCTTCCTGCTGGGCACCGAATGGAGCCCGCAGATCGCCATGCGCGCCGACCAGGTGGCCTCCGAGGGGGCGTTCGGCGCGGTGCCGCTGTTCGCGGGCACCTTCCTGATCATGCTGATCGCCATGGCCGTGGCCGCTCCGGTGGGCCTCTACTCGGCGATCTACCTGTCCGAATACGCCAGCCGCCCGGTGCGCTCGACGATCAAGCCGCTGCTGGAGATCCTGGCCGGCGTGCCGACCGTGGTCTACGGCTTCTTCGCCGCCCTGACCGTGGGGCCGCTGTTCCGCGCCGGCTTCAACGCCCTGGGCGCCACCATGGTGGGCGGCCCGCTGGACGGCGTCGGCCAGTACCTGATGGAAGTGCAGAACCAGATGGCCCTGGTGGCCGGGGTGGTGATGGGGATCATGCTGATCCCGTTCGTCTCCTCGCTGTCGGACGACATCATCAACGCCGTGCCGCAGAGCCTGCGCGACGGCAGCTACGCCATGGGCGCCACCAAGTCGGAAACCGTCAAGAAGGTGGTCCTGCCCGCCGCCCTGCCGGGCATCATGGCCGCCATGCTGCTGGCCGTGTCCCGCGCCGTCGGCGAGACCATGATCGTCACCATGGCCGCCGGCCTGCAGGCCAAGCTGACCGCCAATCCGCTGGACACCGTCACCACCGTCACCGTCCAGATCGTCACCCTGCTGACCGGCGACCAGGAGTTCGACAGCCCCAAGACCCTCGCGGCCTTCGGTCTGGGCCTGACCCTGTTCGTCGTCACCCTGGGCCTGAACATCATCGCCCTGCGCATCGTCCAGAAGTATCGGGAACAGTATGACTGACGCCGCCGCCCCCGCTGGTTCGGTTCGCGCCTCGCTGACCGCCGCCCAGACCGCCATGGAAGCCCGCCTCAAGAAGCGCCACCGCGCCGAGACCTGGTTCAAGGCCCAAGGGCTGATGGCCATCACCATCGCCATGATCTTCCTGGTGGTGCTGGTCGGCCGCATCGTCGGCCAGGGCTACACCACCTTCCAGACCCACACGCTGAGCGTGCCGGTCTATCTGAACCCCGAGCGCATCGACGTCACCGACCTCGAGGGCGTCAACTATGACTACATCGTCGCCGAGGCGATGATGAAGAAGCTGGGCGTGGTCGATGACGACCTGGGCCTGGTCTCGGGCAAGGTCATGGACCTCACCTCGCGCGACCTGGGCTTCCAGCTGCTCAACCAGCTGAAGGCCGACAAGTCGCTGATCGGCAAGACGGTCACCGTCACCGGCCCGTTCAAGGCCGACGCCGACCTCTATTTCAAGGGCGAGATCAAGCGCTCCACCGTCCAGGAAGACCGCAAGCTGGACGACCAGCAGCTGGACTGGCTGGACCAGCTGAAGAAGGACGGCTCGGTCAAGTCGGGCTTCAACTTCGCCTTCTTCACCAATTCGGACTCCACCGAGCCGGAACAGGCCGGGGTGCTGGGCGCCGTGGTCGGCTCGGCCATGATGCTGCTGATCACCGCCCTGATCGCCGTGCCGATGGGCGTGATGGCCGCCGTCTATCTGGAAGAGTTCGCCCCGAAGAACCGCTGGACCGACGTCATCGAGGTCAACATCAACAACCTGGCCGCCGTGCCGTCGATCGTCTACGGCCTGCTGGGCCTGGCCCTGTTCATCAACTGGCTGCATGTGCCGCGCTCCTCGCCGCTGGTCGGCGGTCTGGTGCTGGCCCTGATGGCCCTGCCCACGGTGATCATCGCCACCCGCTCGGCGCTGAAGGCCGTGCCGCCCTCGATCCGCGAAGCCGCGCTGGGCGTCGGCGCGTCCAAGACCCAGACCGTCTTCCACCACGTGCTGCCGCTGGCCATGCCCGGCGTGATGACCGGCGCCATCCTGTCGCTGGCCCACGCCCTGGGCGAGACCGCGCCGCTGCTGATGATCGGCATGGTCTCGTTCGTGCCCGGCGTGCCGGAAGGCTTCACCGGCGCGGCCACCGTCCTGCCCGTGCAGGTGTTCATCTGGGAGAACGCTTCGGAGCGCGCCTTCCACGAGCGCACCGCCGGGGCCATCATCGTCCTCCTGGTCTTCATGATCGTCATGAACGCCGCGGCCGTCATCCTGCGCCGCCGCTTCGAGCGCCGCTGGTAGACCGACCCCATGATCCTGAACCCTTCCGCCCTTCCCCTCGTCCAGGGACACGCCATGACCACCCGCAGCCCCGACGATTCCGTCTCCGCGCCCGTCATCAAGACGGCCTCGGCCCAGACCTATCCGCCGGCCTCGACCCACGAGATCAAGATCCGCGCCAAGGACGTCAACGTGTTCTACGGCGACAAGCAGGCCTTGTTCGACGTCAACATCGACATCCCGGGCAAGTCGGTCACCGCCTTCATCGGCCCGTCGGGCTGCGGCAAGTCGACCTTCCTGCGCTGCATCAACCGCATGAACGACACCATCCCGTCGGCCAAGGTGTCGGGCGTGATCGCGATCGACGGCAATGACGTTAATCTCAAGAGCGTCGACCCCGTGGTCCTGCGCTCGCGCGTCGGCATGGTGTTCCAGAAGCCCAACCCGTTCCCCAAGACCATCTTCGAGAACGTCGCCTACGGCCCGCGCATCCATGGCCTGGCCACCGGCAAGGCCGAGCTGGAAGCCATCGTCGAGAGCAGCCTCAAGAAGGCCGGCCTGTGGAACGAGGTCGCCGACCGCCTGCACCAGCCCGGCACCGGCCTGTCCGGCGGCCAGCAGCAGCGCCTGGTCATCGCCCGCGCCATCGCCGTCGGTCCCGAAGTGATCCTGATGGACGAGCCCTGCTCGGCCCTCGACCCCATCGCCACGGCCCGCATCGAGGAACTGATCGACGAACTGCGCAGCCAGTTCTGCATCGTCATCGTCACCCACTCGATGGCCCAGGCCGCCCGCGTCTCGCAGAAGACCGCCTTCTTCCACCTGGGCAAGCTGGTCGAGAGCGGTTCGACCGAGGAGATGTTCACCAATCCTCGCGACACCCGCACGCAAGACTACATCACCGGCCGCTTCGGCTAACCGGTAGGATCCCGCAATGACCGAACATACCGTCAAGTCCTACGGCGAAGAGCTGAACCACCTCACGGCCGAGGTCACCCGCATGGGCGGCCTGGCCGAGGCCCAGATCGCCGACGCCGTCGAGTGCATCGCCCGCCGCGACGCCCCGCTGGCCCAGCAGGTCGTGGCCCGCGACGAGCGCCTGGACGCCCTGCAGGGCGAGATCGAACGCAAGGCCTTCAAGCTGATCGCCCTGCGCCAGCCGATGGCCGTGGACCTGCGCCACGCCGTCGCCGCGCTGAAGATCTCGATGAGCCTGGAACGCTGCGGCGACATGGCCAAGAACATCGGCAAGCGCGCCCTGATCCTGACCGACGCCGAGCCCATGACCGCCCTGACCCGCTCGATCGAGCGCATGGGCAAGCTGGTCCAAGGCCGTCTGAAGGACGTTCTGGACGCCTACAGCAGCTCCGACCTGGAGCGCGCCACGGGCGTGTGGAGCCGCGACGAAGAGGTCGACGAGCATTACAACGCCATCTTCCGCGAACTGCTGACCTACATGATGGGCGACCCGCGCACGATCAACGCCTGCGCCCATCTGCTGTTCGTGGCCAAGAACCTGGAACGCATCGGCGACCACGCCACCAACATCGCCGAGATCATCCACTTCGAAATCACGGGCGAGGAGATCATCTCCAAGCGTCCCAAGCTCGACACGCCGCGCTAAAGGAAACCCTGGCTTTGACTCCGTATGTTCTTGTGGTCGAGGACGAGGACGCCCTGGCCACCCTCCTGCACTACAATCTCGACAAGGAAGGCTATCAGGTCGGCCTGGCCGGTGACGGCGAAGAAGCCCTGACCATGGCCAGCGAACGCGCGCCCGATCTGGTGATCCTCGACTGGATGCTGCCCAAGGTTTCGGGCATCGAGGTCTGCCGCCGCCTGCGCGGCCGGGCCGAGACCCGCAACGTGCCGATCATCATGCTGACCGCGCGCGGCGAGGAGAGCGACCGGATTCGGGGGCTCGACACCGGCGCCGACGACTATGTGGTCAAGCCGTTCTCGATGGTCGAACTGACCGCCCGCGTCCGCGCCGTGCTGCGCCGCATCCGCCCGGGCCTGGCCGACGACCGCATCACGGTCGGCGACATCATCATCGACCGCGTCGCCCACCGCGTGAAGCGCCAGGGCAAGGAAGTGCACCTGGGCCCCACCGAGTTCCGCCTGCTCGACTATCTGATGCAACACCCCGGCCGGGTGTTCAGCCGCGAACAGCTGCTGGACGCGGTCTGGGGCTCGGACGTCTATGTCGAGGCGCGGACGGTGGACGTGCACATCGGGCGTCTGCGCAAGGCGCTGAACGGCTCGTCGGACGGCGATCCGATCCGGACGGTGCGGTCGGCGGGGTATTCGCTGGACGTGGAAGCGGCTTAAGGTTCGCACTTCGACGGACGGTCGGGGCGTAGCCTGGGGAAGATCTTGCTCGTTTTCGGCTGGCGCACGGCGATCCTGCTCGTCGTGAGCCTTCAGGTTATCGCACTCGCGACCGCCTTGGCGCGGACGGCGCGCAATCGCGTCTCCAATCGCATGCTGGCGGCGTTGCTGGCGGTGTTCGTCGGACTGCTGACGCCGTTCACGATCGGCTTTGCGGGCTTTTACGATCAGTGGCCCTGGTTGTCGTTCGCGCCCTTCGCGATTCCGCTTGCCGTCGGACCGCTGGTTTACGGCTACACTGTCGCCCGCATCTCCGGCGCACCGCCGCGCCAGTTCTTCGCCCACCTGGCGCCGGCCTTCGCGCAATTCCTGTATCAGAGCGTCTGTTTCACCCTGCCGCTGGCGGCCAAGACCCGCTGGGACAGCGTGGCGCATGCGCCGTTCATCGACCCGGTTGTCAGCCTCTGCACGCTGATCGGCCTTGCGACCTACAGCGTTTTGGCCCTGCGGCGCCTGCGTCTGTACCGCGCGACCCTGGGCGAACTGGTCAGCGATGAGCAGCGCTATGCCGCTGACTGGCTGGGACGTTCGCTCGTCGCGGTCATGGTCACGCTCGTCGTCTGGTGCGGCTATCAGGGCTGGCAGATGCTGGTGAGGCGGCTGAACTATTTCGACGTCTTCGGCCTCTATCTCGTCCTCGCGGCGCTGGCCCTCTATCTGGCCGTGGAAGGCTGGCGGCACGCCGATCTGGTGACCCCCGCGCCGCGACCGGATCCGGTGCCGGCGACGCCCGGACCCGGCAAGGACTGGCGGACCCTGGGCGAGGGGTGGGCCGAGCGCACGCGAGTCGGGGCCTGGTGGCGCGATCCCGATCTCACCTTGCCCGACCTGGCCGCCCGACTGGGCGTCAACACCACCTATCTGTCGCGCGGACTCAATGAGGGCCTGGGCGTCAACTTTGCGGGCTTCATCAACGGTCTGCGATCGCGGGCCGTCGCCGACGCTCTGGAGGCGGGGCGAGACGACGATCTGCTGAGCCTGGCGCTGGAGGCCGGGTTCAATTCCAAGGCCAGTTTCAATCGCGCCTTCAAGGCTGAACTGGGCATCAGCCCCTCGGCCTTCAGGCGGGCCCACGTCTCAAAATCAAAATCTTTTCCGCCGCCTGAAAACTGAGGCGCTTGGTGCGGCGCGGCCGGTCATCACGGCGGAGCGGGCAGGGTCCCGCCGACCACCGGAGCGATCATGAACCTTCTTCCCTCACGCCGCGCCCTGTTCGCGGGCGGCCTGTCCGCCGCCGCGCTAGGATCCTCAAGGGCCTGGGCCGACACCGGACCCGAGATCGCCTCGGCCGCCCTGATCGAAGACGCCGACATCTTCCGGCGCGCCTATTTCGCCTTGCACCCCGGACTGCTGCGCTACAGCTCCCCATCCCAGATGGAGGCCAACTTCGCGGATCTGCGAGCCTATTGCGGCCGCCCGCGCACTCTGGCCCAGGCGCATCTGGCCTTCGCGCGGACCGTCGCCAAGGTCCGGTGCGGCCACAGCTATCTCAATCCCTACAACCAGACCGGCCCGGCCCAGAGCCTGATCCAGGGCGGGCGGACGCGGCTGCCGTTCCGGTTCCGCTGGCTGGGCGACAGGATGGTTGTCGTCGAGGGCGGCGCCGGCCGTGACCTGCCGCCGAGGGGAGCCGAGATCCTCGCGATCGGCGGCGTTCCCGTGGGCCGCATCCTGGCGACACTGCTGCCCTACGCCTGCGCCGATGGTCACAACGACGCCAAGCGGCTCCGCCTGCTGGAGGTGCGCGGCGAGTCTTTGTGGGAGCTGTTCGACATCTATTTCCCGCTGCTGTTTCCGAACCTGGTGGCGGATGGCGCGGTCGATCTGACGATGCGTCTCCCCGCCGGCGACCGCCGTCGACAGAGGGTTCAGCTTCTGACGCGGGAGCAGCGGGCCGCGGCGGTGAGGCGCGGCGCCGAGCCCAAGGACCCCGCTGATCCTGTCTGGGCGGTCGAACGGCTGGCTGACGGCGTCGCCTTGCTGACCATGCCCACCTGGGCGCTCTATGACAGCAAGTGGGACTGGCAAGCCGCGCTCAACGCCATGATGGACGACCTGATCGCCGACAAGGCGCCGGGGCTGGTGATCGATCTTCGGGGTAATGGCGGCGGGCTCGACGTCGGCGACGTCATCCTGTCGCGACTGGTGGATCGCCCGGTTCCCAAGGCCGATCATCCGCGCTTTGTTCGCTATCGCAAGACGCCCGCCGATCTCGACCGCTACCTGAAGACCTGGGACTCGTCCTTCCGGGATTGGGGCGCCGCCGCGACCGAACCCCAGGTCAATGGCCTCTATCGCTTGACGCGATACGACGACACGCCGCTGGGCGACGTCATCAGGCCGGTGGGCCAACGTTTCACGGGCCGGGTCGCGGTCATTATCGACGCGTCCAACAGCTCTGCCACCTTCGGATTTGCCGACACCGTAAAACAGCGCGGTCTGGCGACGCTGATCGGCCAGACCAGCGGCGGCAACCGGCGCGGGATCAATGGCGGCGCCTTTTTCTTCCTCCAGCTCCCGGGCTCGGGACTGGAGATCGACGTGCCGCTGATCGGCTATTTCCCCAGCACGCCGCAGCCCGACGCCGGGGTTGAGCCGGACATCGCAGTGCAGGTGTCGGTCAGGGATATCGCGCAAGGGGTGGACCGCGAACGCCTCGTGGCCCTGCAATATGTGACGGGCCGAGCCGTCGCGCCTTGACCCACGGCCTCTCCCGCTACACACCCCGGCCTCATGGAAAAGCTGAATATCCTCCTCGTCGGGTCCGGCGGGCGCGAGCACGCCCTGGCCTGGAAGATCGCCCAGTCGCCGCTGTGCGGACGGCTGGTCGCCGCGCCCGGCAACCCCGGCATGGCCGCCGTCGCCGAGCTGCGCGCCGTCAAGGTGCTGGACGTCGAGGGGGTGGTCGCGCTGGCCCAGGAGATCGCCGCCGACCTCGTCGTGGTCGGCCCGGAATCGGCGCTGGAGGTTGGCCTGGCCGACCGTCTGGCGCAGGTGGGCATCCCCTGTTTCGGCGGCAGCCAGCGCGCCGCGCGGCTGGAGACCTCCAAGGCCTTCACCAAGGACTTCTGCGCCCGCCACGACCTGCCCACGGCGGCCTACGGCGTGTTCACCGACGCGGCCTCGGCCGGCGCCTTCCTGGATGGGCTGGAAGCCCCGTTCGTGATCAAGGCCGACGGTCTGGCGGCCGGCAAGGGCGTGGTGATCGCCGCTGACCGGGCCCAGGCCGACGCCGCCGTGCTCGACATGCTGGGCGGTCGGTTCGGCACCGCCGGGGCGCGGGTGGTGATCGAGGAGTTCATGCACGGCGAGGAGGCCTCGCTGTTCGCCATCTGCGACGGCAAGACGGCGATGCTGTTCGGCGCCGCCCAGGACCACAAGCGGGCCTATGACGGCGACGAGGGCCCCAACACCGGCGGCATGGGCACCTATTCGCCGCCGCCCGTCCTGACCGACGCCCTGGTCCGCCAGGCCTGGATCGAGCTGATCGAGCCCACCGTCCGGGGCATGGCCGCCGAGGGCAATCCCTATGTGGGCGTGCTGTATGCTGGCCTGATGCTGACCCCCACCGGCCCGCAGCTGGTGGAATACAACGCCCGCTTCGGCGACCCGGAATGCCAGACCCTGATGCTGCGCCTGCAGAGCGACCTCGTGCCGCTGCTGCTGGCCGCCGCTAAGGGTGAGCTGGCCGGCGCGGCCAAACCCGTGTGGCGCGACGAGGCGGCGATCTGCGTGGTGCTGGCGGCTGAAGGCTATCCCGACGCCCCGGTGACCGGCGGCGTCATCGAAGGCGCCGAGGCTGATTTCGGCGACAAGGCCGTGGTCTTCCACGCCGGCACGACCCGCGACGCCGAGGGGCGGCTGGTGGCGTCCGGCGGCCGGGTGCTGAACGTCTGCGCCCTGGGCGCGACCCTGCTTGAGGCGCGCGAGGCGGCCTATGCGGCGATCGAGACCATCAGCCTGCCGGGCGGGTTCTATCGCCGCGATATCGGCTGGCGGGCGCTGGGGCAGAGCTGATTAAGAACCCTTCCCCCTTGATGGGGGAAGGGCAGGGATGGGGGTGACACCGTCTGACGGCTTCACGCAGGTCGAGCCACATCCTGAACCTCTGTCACCCCCATCCCCAACCCTTCCCCCATCAAAGGGGGAAGGGGGCGTTTGATGTTGCACCCCGCGCCCCACCCTCTAAACTCCCGTTCAAACAAGCGTTGGGGAGAAATCGCATGGCTGAAGCCGAGTCCGCCCAGGATCTGAATTCCGGCACCAAGCCGGTCGATCCGCGCCATGCGATCGACGAGGGCAAGCTGGCGTCGTGGCTTGCGGCCCATGTCGAGGGCTATCAGGGCCCGCTGGAGGTGCGCCAGTTCAAGGGCGGCCAGTCCAACCCGACCTATCAGCTGGTGACGCCGACGAAGAAATACGTCCTGCGCCGCAAGCCGCCGGGCAAGCTGTTGCCTTCGGCCCACGCGGTGGACCGCGAATTCAAGGTGATCTCGGGCCTGAACAAGGCCCACTTCCCCGTCGCCAAGGCCTATGCCCTGTGCATGGACGAGGACGTGATCGGCACGATCTTCTACGTGATGGACAATGTCGAAGGCCGTATCCTGTGGGACGGCACCCTGCCCGACTATCAGCCGGCCGAGCGCCGGGCGATCTACGAGGCCGAGATCGACACCCTGGCCGCCCTGCACATGGTGGACTACGCCGCCGTGGGCCTGGCCGACTATGGCAAGCCGGGCAACTACTTCACGCGTCAGATCGACCGCTGGACCAAGCAGTACAAGGCCAGCGAGACCACCGATCTGGAGGACATGAACCGGCTGATGGCCTGGCTGCCGGGTTCGGCGCCCGAGGATGACCGCACCTCGATCGTTCACGGCGACTATCGCCTCGACAACATGATCCTGCACGCCACCGAACCGAAGGTGGTGGCGGTGCTGGACTGGGAGCTATCGACCCTGGGCAACCCGCTGGCCGATTTCAGCTACTTCCTGATGAACTGGGTGATGCCGTCCGACCAGCGCGGGGGCCTGTCGGATATCGACGACCTTGAAGCCTATGGCGTGCCGACCATCGAGCAGGCCGTGGCCCGCTACTGCAAGGCCACCGGCCGCGACGGCCTGCCCAATCTGGACTGGTACTTCAGCTACAACCTCTTCAGACTGGCCGGCATCTGCCAGGGCATTGTCGGCCGCGTCCGTGACGGCACCGCCGCCAGCGCCCATGCGCAGCTGATGGAAGCGCGCGTGCCGGTGCTGGCCAGAGGGGCCTGGACCTTCGCGCAGAAGGCAGGGGCCTGAGACCTGAATGCGTAAACTGACGGCGGGCGTCTGCGCCCTTCTGGCGAGCTCCGCGCTGGCGGCCTCTGCCTCCGCCGAGACGCTCTTCGTCCAGGCCGGCCGGCTGCTGGCCGACCCCGCCACCGGCAAGGTCGAGACCGCCAAGACGCTGGTGATTGACAACGGCAAGGTCGTCCGCATCGCTGACGGCTATGTCTCCGAGCCGGGCGGCCGCGTGGTCGACCTGAAGGACAGCTTCGTTCTGCCGGGCCTGATCGACAGCCACGTTCACCTGACCGGCCAGCAGGGCGCCAGCTCGCGGCTGGACGAGGTGACCCAGTCGTCAGCCGACCAGGCGATGGTCGGGGCCGGCTACGCCCGCAAGACTCTGATGGCCGGCTTCACCACCGTGGCCGACCTGGGCGCCGACAACGCGGCGATCTTCGCGCTGCGGGCGGCGGTCAAGCGCGGCGACGTGATCGGTCCGCGCATCATCGCCTCGGGCTCGGCCGTCTCGATCCATGGCGGCCACGGCGACATCAACGGCTTCAGCGAAGAGGTCATGCACGCCCTGCGGCCGACCTCGGTGTGCTCGGGCGCCGACGACTGCCGCCGGGCCGTGCGCGAGCAGGTCTGGCGCGGGGCCGACATCATCAAGATCACCGCCACGGGTGGGGTGCTTTCGAATACGGCCGCGGGCCTGGCCCAGCAGTTTTCGGGTCCCGAGCTGGAGGCCATTGTCGACGCCGCCCACCGCATGGGCCGCAAGGTCACCGCCCACGCCCACGGCGTCGACGGCATCAACGCCTTCCTGAAGGCCGGCGGCGACTCGATCGAGCACGGCACCTATCTCGATACCGAGAGCATCGCTCTCTTCAAGAAGAACGGCGGCTATCTGGTGCCGACCCTGATGGCTGGCGACTTCGTCTATCGGGTGGCCTCGGGGCCCAACAACTTCTTGACCCCGGCCCAGACCACCAAGGCGCTGGACGCCGGTCCCAAGATGCTGGCCATGGCTCGCCGGGCCCATGAGGGCGGCGTCAAGATCGCCTTCGGCACCGACACCGGGGTCTCGGCCCACGGCGACAACGCCGGCGAGTTCGCCCTGCTGGTGAAAGCCGGCCTGACCCCGCTGGAAGCCATCCAGACCGCCACGGTCAACGCCGCCGCCCACTTCGACCTCTCGGCCGAGATCGGCTCTCTGGCCCCGGGCAAGGCCGCCGACCTGATCGCGGTGAAGGGCGACCCGCTCACCGATGTGACCGCGCTCCTGAGCGTGACGTCGGTGATCAAGGGCGGGGCGGTGGTGAAATAGGGCTCAGGAAGCTGCTCCCCTTTGGGGGAGCTGTCGCGGAGCGACTGAGGGGGCTAATGCGGCTTATGCCGAGCTGGCCCCCTCCGGCCCTACGGGCCACCTCCCCCAGAGGGGGAGGATCTTCGGATTTACAGCCCCGCCTTCGCCAGCACCGCGTTCAGCGCCGCCTCGTCGTCGAAGCGGGCTCGCACCGGCCAGGGCGTCACGCGGTCGCGCCACTTGGGCGGCAGGCGCACCCAGTCCTTTTCGGTGGTGACCAGGCCCGCGTCGTACAGCGCCGCGCGGTCAGCCAGCAGGGTCAGTGTCGCCTCGTCATAGAGGCCGTGATCGGGGAACGGGGCGAAGTCGACCAGGTCGCAGCCAGCCGCCTTCAGCGCCTTCTCGACCTTCCAGGGCTTGCCAATGCCGGCGAAGCCCATCTGCGGCCCGGTGGGCACGGGCGCCGCCGCTTCCAGCCTGGCGACCAGCACGGGCACGTCGCCGAACTGGACCAGCAGGTCGAAGTCGGGCTGGGCGACATCGAGGGGCAACAGCACGATCACGGCGTCGGCCCGCGCCAGTGCGACCTTCAGCGGCTCGCGCATCGGCCCGGCCGGGAACACCTTGCCGTCGCCGAACGGCCACTCGTCATTGCGGGTCTCGCCGTCGACCACGACCAGCGACAGCGCCTTGCGGACGTCCGGATTCTGGTGGCCGTCGTCCATGACAATGGCCTGGGCCCCGGCCGCGGCGGCGGCGCGGGCCCCGGCCACCCGGTCGCGGGCGATCCACATCGGAAAGTCCTGGGCCAGCATCAGCGGCTCGTCG
>Ga0209023_10002170_pt1 | contig 25009 bp, 23 predicted proteins | sample LakOneMetagenome_FD_187468 | JGI IMG/M metagenome (GOLD analysis project Ga0209023, IMG submission 187468) | Freshwater and sediment microbial communities from Lake Erie, Canada (SPAdes) (version 2) | ecosystem: Environmental > Aquatic > Freshwater > Lentic | place: Lake Erie, Canada... | reverse complement strand
CCTGGCGGCATGAACATCCCGACGCGATCCTGGGCAATGAAGAGCGATGGCGCCTCATTGGCGATGCGGCGGCCGAAGTGGGACCCGCGCTGTTCTTCTGCCTGCTCGTCATCACCCTGTCCTTTGTTCCGGTGTTCACTTTGGAAGCGCAGGAAGGCCGATTGTTTGCACCGCTTGCATTCACCAAGACGTACTCGATGGCGGCAGCGGCTGGCTTGTCGGTCACCCTCATACCCGTGCTGATGGGGTATTGGATTCGCGGGCGCATTCCTGACGAGCATGCCAATCCGCTATCGCGCGGACTGATCGCCGTGTATCGGCCCGCGCTCGATGTCGTGCTGCAATGGCCCAAGGCAACGCTGTTGATCGCAGGTCTCCTTCTTGTCGCCACGGTGTGGCCATTGAGCCGTCTGGGTGGCGAGTTTCTGCCGCCCCTCGACGAGGGAGATCTCTTATACATGCCGTCGGCACTGCCCGGTCTATCGGCGGGCAAGGCCGCGCAAATATTGCAGCAGACCGACAAGATGATTCGCTCTGTACCGGAAGTCGCCAGCGTCTTCGGCAAAATGGGTCGCGCCGAGACCGCGACCGATCCGGCACCGATCGAAATGATGGAGACGACAATCCGCTTCAAACCACGCGATCAGTGGCGACCGGGAATGACGCCGGAGAAGTTGGTCGAAGAACTCGATCGCCGCGTGCACATGCCCGGGTTGACGAATCTGTGGGTGCCCCCGATTCGCAATCGGCTTGACATGCTGGCGACCGGCATCAAGAGCTCGATCGGCATCAAAGTCAACGGCACTGACTTAGGCGTCATCGACCAGGTGGCGGCGCAGATCGAGCGCGCGGTGAAGGGTGTGCCCGGCGTCACGTCGGCGCTGGCCGAGCGCCTCACCGGTGGTCGGTACATCGACGTGGATATTGATCGCGCAGCCGCAGCGCGTTACGGACTGAACGTCGCCGACGTTCAAAGCATCGTGTCCGCAGCGGTCGGTGGCGAGACGATCAGTGAGACAGTCGAGGGACGACGACGTTTCCCGATCAGCGTGCGTTATCCGCGTGAGCTACGCGACAGCGTGCAGAAATTGCGCGACCTTCCGATACTCACGCCTGCGGGCGCCCAACTACCGCTCGGCAGCGTGGCGCATATCGCGCTCGCCGACGGGCCACCGATGATCAAGAGCGAAAACGGACGCCTGTCCGGCTGGATCTATGTCGATGCACGGGGACGCGATCTCGTCTCGGTCGTTCGAGACATGCGCGAGGCCGTCGCGCACGACGTCAAATTGCCGGCCGGGGTTTCGGTAACCTGGTCGGGTCAGTTCGAATTTCTCGAACATGCGGTCGCGCGATTGCTCGTCGTCATACCGGCGACGCTGGTCATCATCTTTGTGCTGCTCTACCTGACCTTCGGACGCGTCGATGAAGCCTTGCTGATCCTGGCCAGTGTGCCCTTCGCGTTGATCGGCGGTTTTTGGCTCATGTATCTGCTCGGCTACGCGATGTCGGTGGCAACGGCCGTGGGCTTCATTGCGCTGGCCGGCGTCTCGGCCGAGTTCGGCGTCATCATGCTGCTGTATTTGAAACACGCCTGGGAGCGGCACTTGGCCACTGGCGAACCTGCGAGCGAAGAGACACTGCTTGCGGCGATTCGCGAAGGCGCCGTGCAGCGCGTGCGGCCCAAGGCGATGACGGTCGCCGTCATCATGGCTGGCCTGCTGCCGATCATGCTCGGTCACGGCACCGGTTCGGAAATCATGCAGCGGATTGCCGCACCTATGGTCGGTGGAATGGTGACCGCCCCGCTGTTGTCGATGTTTGTGATTCCGGTGGTGTACCGACTATTGCGAGGCCGCACGCTCCGTCGAGCACCGGAGGTTCCCGAAACCGTTCCTCATACGCCGGCACAGCCGGTGTGAAACACCGCGGTGCGCATTCCCTATGGAAGGTTCTTGGGTTCCGGTTCACGCCGATGGAGTGCAGCACGGCCGCGCCACTTGAATTGGCGGGCACGCCACATTGCCGTAGGAGCAGAACACGCAGCAGTCTCCCAGCTTGGGGCGCAATAGAGCACCGCAGCCCGCGCAGTCATAAAAGAAAATGCACGCGTCCGTCGGCATCGTCTCTGTCGCCTGATGCCCGCACTGCGGGCACGTCAGCGTGCATTCCAGGACAGCTATCGTTGTACTCATACTCGACTTCCGCGTGAATTCATGGCGAGGATTTGGCTGCCGATGTACGCGTAACTGCGTGCAGTTGCGTTTCCACCTCGTCACCGAAGATTGAAGCCTTCAAGAATGGAAATCCATCGCGCCCGATGAGGTCGGGTAGCTGATGCATCAGAAATTCGGCTTTCGGCGGCGCATGGCCAATCCATTCCGCATTCGGGCCGTAAATCAGCCACACGTCCCACGCGTAAATCTCGTGTCCATCTTTCGTCATCCCCAGTGCGCTTGAGAAGAGCGACCCCAGCTCTTGATTGGGATCCCAGTAGTGGGCGACGTGCTCATTGTGCACAATGGAACACGTGTTGGCTGTGTTGGCTTCGGTCGCACCTAACACCGGCGTGTGGATAACGAACGTCTGAAGTGCTGGATCCGCTTTATGAGACGAGAGAACCGCCGTGTCGATGTCCTTGAGTCCCCGCAGACACGTTGGACAAATCGGGTCGATCAAGAAGACCAGGCGCACCGAGCCGTGAGCTTTGTTGAATGCGTCGCGCAACGCTGCATCGTCTTTCGCCGAGATGGTGATGGGGTGCTTGCACGACCCCTCGACTGCGCTCACAGAAGGTGCGGCCATTGCTGTTGTACCCATCATCAGCAACGTGGCGCCAGCGGCGCGCAGTGTGTGGGTGAAAAACATGGGAATTCTCCTTGGCTTAAAACGTGAGGGACTGCCAGCCGCGAACGGCGACGAATAGACTTGACAGGATCAGCAGTACTGACCACGCGATGATCTGTCGGCGACGGCGATGTACCGGTTCACAACCAACATCGCATGCGGGTTCGGCGCGGCACGAGCCAATCGCGGCAGTGATCGCGAAACCGAATGCCAATAGCCACAAGTACGGCGCAATGACGGCGGCGCGCGATACAGCGATCGCGCCGGTAACACCGATTGCACCGACCAGCCACGGCACGCCACAACATGCGCCAAGCAAAGCGGCAAGCGCGCCGGCGCTCAGAGCGCCCGATGGGGCCAGCAACTTGCGCGCAGAATTGATTGGGGACTTCATCAGTCGCTCGATTTGCTCGGACAGTGCTACCCTACACCCTGTACCTAAGTACGGAGTCAAGTGCTCATGAGCTACACCATCGGTCGTTTGGCCGAAAGCGCGGGCGTACATGTCGAGACAGTGCGCTACTACCAGCGTCGTGGCCTGCTGTCAGCGCCGTCGCCAACTAAAGGTAGCTTCCGCCGTTATGGCGACACGGACGTGGAGTGCCTGCGATTCATCAAACGCGCGCAAAGCACCGGTTTCACCTTGGCAGAGATTGACACGCTGCTGACTCTTCGCGCAAGTCAATCGTGTGCTGAGACGCGCGCACTCGCGGTGAAAAAGTTAGTGGATGTGGAGGAGCGCTTGCGCCACTTGCGACACCTACGGCTAGAACTCAAGGAATGGATCGACCTGTGCGATCACAATCCCGAGCACGCCCCATGCCCGTCAATACGCCAACTCGCTTCCGTCTCTGTGAAAAGAGCCAAAGGTTGAAACAGGCCGGCTATTGGACATTGCAGCGACCGACAAATCGACCTCCTGTGATGGATGAGTCGCGAATGAAACGACCCTGCGATCCGCGAATGCGAATACTGGACTCGATATCCTGAGAAAATGTCGCCCGCTAAACAGCGGGCTTAATTCGGCGCGATGGACTTGGGCACCGCTGCGATCATGCGTGAAACAGAGAGGACGCCAGATGAGCGACTGCGGATGCAACACTACCGCGCCGAATGACACGGAACGACGAATCCTGCGCATCGCATTGGGATTGAATGCCACAATGTTCATCGTGGGCACAGTGGCGGGCCTCATCGCACAATCGATGGGACTGATTGCGGATTCGCTGGACATGCTAGCCGATGCGATTGCCTATGGGATCGGACTAGCGGCCGTGTCGCGCCCAGCCCAGTTCAAGGCTCTGGCCGCGAAAATAAGTGGCATCGTGCTCTTCATCCTTGGCATTGGCGTATTGCTGGGGGTTGCGTGGCATCTGGTCGTGGGAAACCATCCTGAGGGGTACTGGATGATCGGCGTGGCGTTTTTCGCGCTCTTGGTCAACTCCACAGTGCTCATGTTGTTGAATAGATTCCGACATGGTGAAGTACATTTGCGCGCCACATGGTTGTTCACGCGAGTCGATGTTATCGCCAATCTGGCCGTGATCGTGTCCGGAGCGCTGGTGGTTGTCCTGCGAAGCCCTGTGCCTGACTGGGTGATCGGCGCGATCATCGCGGTGTACATTCTGAAAGAAGCTACTGAGATTCTTCAAGAGGCGCGGGAGGCGCGAACCGCGGCGACGTCGAAACCAACGCGGTAGATGCTCACGCCAACGATGCCGAGGTCCAAAATCCAACGCTCGCAGTTCTTGTCGCGAACGACCTGATTTACCTGATCCCGGCGCTGCTTATCTCGCTGTGGCTTGGGGCGATGCGTGGAAGCGCAATCTTGGGCTCTGAACTTGTCTGTTCACAATGAAAGTTGCAACTGCAAGCGAAGCGAATTGAAGGAATCGCTCACTTGTTCAATTGTGAGATTCGCCGCGCATCAATTTATGTAATCTGCGGTTTCTCGTGCGATTCAAACGCACAGGGCGCAGACTGGTCGGCCCCACCGACCGCCGTGTGATCCGTCTGCAAAGTGGTGTGCGTTATCGAAAATTGATCGTGTAACATCGCTTCTATGGTGCGGCGCACATCGTGACAATCCACCGTGTGGTCTACGAAGACGTGGGCCGAGAGCGCCGGCATATTCGAAGTCACTTCCCACACATGCAAATCATCGAGCCGGGTTACACTGGGTACCGCCCGAATCGCCTCGGCAATTGCCACAGGATGAAGGCCACGCGGCGCGGCTTCCAGAAAGACTCGACCGGATTCACGCACCAAACCTATGCCAGCTTTGAGCATAAGACCCGCCACGATCAATGTCGCGATCGCATCGAGCCGGTTCCAACCGCTCCACCAGATAATCGCGCCTGCGATGGCGGTTGCGATGAACGCGTACAAATCGGTGAGGATGTGCTGGAAGCTGCCTTCCACATTGAGACTTTGCCGATTCGCCTTGCTCATCACCCACACGGCGAGCAGGTTGACCCCGATGCCTACTACGGCTATCACCGTGACCAGAAATCCGTCTACCGCCGGGGGTTCAATGAGACGCAGGATCGCCTCGACGATAAACCAGACCGATAACAACAACAGAGTCAGCCCATTGGCCTGAGCGCTCAAGATTTCAACACGCTTCAGACCATAGGTGAAGCTTCCACTCGCGGGTCGACTGGCCAAACGTATAGCAAGGAGTGACAGGCCTATCGAACCGACATCGGTGAGCATGTGTCCAGCATCAGAAATCAGTGCCAATGATTTGGCGAGGATGCCGACAACCACTTCGATGCCCATGAATCCCAGAAGCAACAGCAGCGCGAGCGTGAGATAACGCCCGTCAGCGTCACGCGAAACACCGTGTGCGTGATCGTGATGAGAGTCTTGACCGTGATCGTGATCGTGCGCTGGCATATTTTCGGATCCTCTGTGCGGTGGCCACGATACGCGACCACCGCTGTGTTATGTCATCACACTGGGTTAAGAGGCGCAGGACTGCTTGTTCAAATGGCATCAATCCGCGCGGCCGTCGATCGGCCACGCGCGATCCACGGTGCTTTGATAAACCCAACCCGCCACGCTCTGGCCAGTGTGTCCGTGCAGGCGGATGAGTGCTACCGCCCGCTCGACTTCATCGTCTTCGCAGACAACTTCGAGTTTGATCTCGTTGGTGACTCGCTCGCCGATCTCTATCGAGTAGCTCTGCTCACGATCGCTGAGCGCTCGCAGCAGACCCTTGACGTCGACCACCGACAGATGTCGAAACCCGGCGCCTTCCAGCGCGTGGACGATATCCGCGATACGCCCTCGATGAACAAACGCTTTGACTTCTTTCATGGTGTGTTCTCCTGTGCGAGGCGGTGGGCAGCACGTTCTTCCAACCAGTCATATAAGACCGGCAATAATATGAGGGTCAGCAGGGTGGACGAGATCAAACCGCCCACGACGACGGTGGCAAGCGGACGTTGCGTTTCCGCGCCGACGCCGCTGGACAGCAGCATTGGGACCAGGCCGAGAATCGCGACACTTGCCGTCATCAGTACCGGGCGCATCCGCAATGCCGTGCCGCGGACGACGGCATCCCTGACGGCCAAGCCTTTTTCTCGCTGCTCATTCAGGAAGCTGATGAGCACGATGCCATTCAACATCGCCACGCCGAATACGGCAATGAATCCAATCGCTGACGGAACCGAAAGGTATTGCCCTGTAATCGCCAAGCCCACGATTCCACCAATGGTGGCGAATGGCACGTTGGCAAGAATCAGCGCCGCGTATTTCACTGAGTTGAAGGCCGTATACAGCAGCACGAAAATGAAGAAGATCGTTGCCGGCACGATCAGCGAAAGTCGCTTCAATGCACGCTGCTGGTTTTCGAACGCACCTCCCCATTCGGTGTAGTAGCCGGTGGGCATTTTTACTTTTTGCGCCAATGCCGCGTTGGCTTCTTTCACGAAACCATCGATGTCGCGCCCGCGCACGTCCATCTGGATCACCGCGTAGCGTTGCAACTGTTCGCGCCGGATGAACGAATAGCCCTCCGCATCGCTGATGTCAGCGACTTGCGACAGTCGAACGATTGCTCCATTGGGCGTGCGAATGGGTATTTTTTCGATCGACGGTAGCGAATTCCTGTCGCTCTCGTCCAACCGGACAGCAATGTCGAAGCGCTTAACCCCGTCGAGCAAGGTCGTGACGGGTTCTCCGCCGATGCCGTTCTTGACCACAGCAAGCACGTCATCCGCATTCAAGCCATAGCGCGCCACTGCGTCGCGGTCGACGCGTATGCGAATCTGCGGTTTGCCGATATTCGCCTCCAAGGAAAGATCCGCCACGCCCGGAACATCCGCAAGCGCATCTTTTATGCGCGCGCTCAGCCGATCCAGTTCTCCCAGATCGTCGCCATAGAGTTTCAGCGCCAGCGTGGCACGCACGCCAGAGATGAGCTCCTCGATGCGCATCTGAATCGGTTGCGTATAGCTCACCACAGCCGTCGGCAGGGCCTTGGAAAGTTCTTCCTGCATCTGTTCTTCGATGCTCTGCAGTGATTGCCCCTTGCGCCACTGCGCCTTGGGTTTGAGCGGCGTGTAGATTTCCATGTAGTTGACGTCCGCCGTTTCGCCTTTCTCGGCGCGACCGATCATGGCCAGCGTGGTCTCGACCTCCGGAAATTTCTCCTTGATCAACGCCGAAATGCGCTTGGAGATATCCAACGATTCGTCGAGCGACGCCGAGGGGATGGATGTGACGCGCCACATGATCGCCCCCTCTTTCAGGTTGGGCATGAACTCCTTGCCGAGAAACGGAAACAGGGCGAGGCTCGCGAGCAACGTCGCGCAGGCGATAGCCAGCACGCGCCGGCGCCGCGCAAGCGACCAGGCAAGCACACGTGCGTACCGACGTTTGAGAAACGCCACCAGCCGCGTATCTTTTTCTTTCTTCGGCTTGAGCACCAGCGCGGCAAGCACCGGGATCAGCGTCAGTGCCAAGAGTAGTGAACCGGCCATCGCAAAGCTGATGTTGAACGCCATCGGCTTGAACATCTTGCCTTCCAGCCCCTGCAGACTGAACAGCGGCAGAAATACGACGATGATGATGAGGATGGCGAATGCGACTGGGTTTGCCACTTCGCGCGCAGCGGCCAACACGGCTGCCGTGCGATCGACTTGCAGTCCGTGCGCGTGGCGCTCGGCCATGATGCGGAAGGCATTCTCGACCATCACCACCGCGCCGTCGACCATCATTCCAATACCGATCGCAAGACCGGCCAACGACATAAGATTGGCTGATAGTCCAGCCTGGTCCATACAGATGAAAGCAATGAGCATGGCCAGTGGCAGAGCGACTACCACGACCAGCGCGCTACGCAGTTCGCCGAGAAAGAGGAACAGCACAATCGCGACCAGAATCGAGCCTTCAATCAACGCACGCACCGCCGTTCCCACCGCCGCATTGACCAGTTCGGTGCGTTCATACACGGGCTTGACGATGGCGCCCGGCGGCATGGCCTTCTTAACTGAGTCGAGTTTGGCTTTCACCGTATCGACGACGTTTTTGGCATTTTCGCCGATGCGCGCCAAGGCCATTCCCAGCACCACTTCCTTGCCGTCGCGCGTCACCGCGCCCGTGCGTGGGGCGCCCGCTTCAGTGAGCGTTGCCACATCGCGCACGTAGACCGGGGTACCGTCCTCGCTTTTAAGCACGATGTTGCCCAGATCCTTGGCGTTCTGGATCAGGCCCAATCCGCGCACGAGGTACTGTTCTCGACCGACGTCGACAAAATTCCCGCCGACCTGCGCGTTATTTGCCTGCAGAGAATCGATTACATCCTTGAAGCCCAGGTTGTGCGCAATCAATTTGAGCGGATCAATGCGGACTTGGTACTGCTTCTCCTGGCCACCCCAGGAAGTGACGTCGTCAACGCCGGGTGCTGTTCGAAGGATCAGGCGGATGGTCCAATCTTGCAGAGTACGCAGATCCATGTCGTTCGGTGCGTTCTTGAGCGTTTCATCGGCGCGCTCGACCGTGTACCAGAACACTTGGCCAAGGCCCGAAGTGTTCGGTCCCATTTCCGGTTTGCCGTAACCCGCGGGCAGACGATCCCCGACTTGCTGCAGCCGCTCGTTCACGAGCCGGCGTGCGAAGTAGATGTCCATGCTGTCGTCGAAGTAGACGGCCACGTAGGACAACCCGAACAGGCTTACCGAGCGGATTTGTTGAACCTTGGGCAAGCCGGCCAACGCGGATTCGACCGGCGTCGTCAGCAGCTGCTCGACGTCCTCTGCCGCCAGACCGGCCGCTTCGGTATACACGTTCACTTGTACAGGCGTGACATCCGGGAAAGCATCAATCGGCAACTGACGCACTGCCTGCCAACCGAGAAAGGCGACCACCGCAAATGCGATGATCACCAGTACCTTGTAACGCAGGGAAAGTTCGACAATACGTTCGAGCATCATTCTTCTCCGAGTTGCGAGCGGAGGAGTCGGGCTTTGAGCGCAAACGCACCCTTGCGCACGTATGCGTCACCGGCTTGGAGACCTTGAGTGACCACGGTCCATCCGTCGCGGGTGTCGCCTGCAACAATGGGAGCGGCCTCGAATTTGCCGTTGTCTCTGGCCAGGAACACCGTCGGTTGATTCTGCAAGAGCACAATCGACTCGGCAGGGATTGCCAGAATCGGGAGCGCTTCACCGACCGAAATGCGCGCCTCCACCAGTTCACCCGGACGCAACAGACTCTTGGGATTCTCCACTTCGATACGCACCGGCACGGTGCGTGTGCGTTCGTTGGTCTGCGACGAACTGACGAGCACGCGGCCGGCCATTGTCGTTTCGTGAGCCAGGATTCGCGCGGTCATTCCCGGTTTGGCGCGTTCGGCGTCCGCCGGCGCGAGGTGCGCTTCGACCCACACCTTGTCTTCCTTGACCAGCGTAAAAAGGGTTCGGCCCGGCTCGACACGCTCGCCGATCAGAAATTCGTCAGTCGCCACGCGGCCATCGGTCGGCGCCAGCAGCTCGAAGCTCCCATCTGCTTGCGCGGAACCGGCACGCAGTAGCTTGCGAATCTGATCGTCCGACAGACCGTACGCGCGCAACTTGGCGCGGGCCTGATCCCGCTGCACCTTGGCTTCGTTGTAGCGACGTGCCGAGACGGCTTGCGGCCCAAGTGAAGCAACTCGCTGCCAATCCTGCTCGGCAACGATCAGTGCGCCCTGCGTTTCGGCAACTTGCACGCTGGACAAGACGACCAATGACTGGCCGATTTTCACCAAATCACCGAGCTTGGTCTTGCGCGCGATGACTTGTGCTTCGACGCGTGGAGATACAAGCACGGTGGAATACGCGTCGGCTTTCACTTCACCTGGCGCCTTGAGTTCGTCTGTGAGCGCACGTGGCGCAGCCTTGTCGACGATGATCCCGGCCTCTGCAATTGTTTTGGGATCCAGTGCGAGCGGGTTGGTCGCCGCAGGCTCCTGCGCTGCCGCGGAGGTCACCGTCGCCGCCAGGAAAATCAGATGAAGGAAGATTTGGCTTTTCAAACATTTTGCGTTCATCGGGAAGCATCCTGAGAGGGGCCATCAATCCATTCGGTGAGGCGGCCTGCGGAGGCCAGGTAATCGAACCAGGCCTGCCATGCCCGGCTTTCCAGCTCCAGGCCGGACAAGGCGGTATCCAGACTTTGTTTGAGCTGAACGAGGTAGTCCGAGGTACTGATTTCGCCAGCGCGCCAAAGCTTTTCGAGCAAGGTTGTCCGATCCTCGAACGCAGCCGCGCGCCCGACGTGAAATCCTTCAACAGCGCTGCGTAGTGCGTCGTAGCGAACACGGGCTTCCTGCTGGGTCCCACGCAGAGCCCAAAGTCGAGATTGCACCGAAGCACCTGCAGCGTCGGCTTCTGCGCGTGCAGCGTCGACTTCAGCGCGTCCCCTGTTAAGTACGGGCAACGGAATCGATAATTTCAGCCCGACTACACGGTCGGTGATCGGACCGTTGTGGACCTGGCCGCCTGTGAGACTCACCGTCGGGTCAGGTATGCGAGCGCGCGTGGCGACACTTACTGCCGCATCCGCACTATCAAGCTTTGCGCGAGCCTCGCGAATCTCGGGCAGATCTTCCACCGGCCGTGACTCGAACCCGACGATGGCGGGAGGCGCGCCGTCGGGTAACGGCGGCAGCGAAGCTACATCGGTGCCTCCGATAGCGATCAGGCTCGCGCGCGCGATTCCCTCGTTACCGATGAGGCTGGCCTGCTGTATTTGCGCTTCGGCAAGTGCCAAGCCTGCCAAATCTCTTTCCGAACTGCTGATATCACCAACATTCAAACGTTGTGAGGCCAACTCGTCGAAACGCGTCATCAAGTCAACACGATGCCGACCAAGTTCCGACTGGCGCGCGGCCAGCGCCGCCGCTGACCAAGCTTTGAGCCATCGTCCGGCGACATCACGGCGCAAACTGTCGAAAACGGATTGGCTGATCCGCAATTGCGCAGCGCCCCTGTCGCTTTGCGCGCGGCGCTTGCCCGACAAGTCCAAGGCGAGACTAATTCCCACAGTGCGCCGATCGACGTCGGCGTTTTCCGCGTCCAGCTCCAATGCTGGGTTGTAGATCGGCTGTTCTGCAGCGCGCGCGCGGGCGCGCGCTGCCTCAAGTTCGGCACGACCTGCTTGGACGTCGGGACTGTCTTTCCATACAGCGAGGACGGCGCTCTTCAAGAGCGGAGGAATCGTGGTGACCGCAGCCGTGCCTGGAAGCGAAGAAGGAACGGGTTGTGCGCAAACACCAGCAGCAAAAAATAGGCACGCGGCGCCGAAAGGCACCGTTCGAAATAACAACATGAAAATCTCCTAAAAACGAATGCACGAGGGCGACATCCGCGCAGGGATGTCGCGAAGCAAACGGTTTTAGGCGATGGGTGGACGCAGTAATGGCCCGCAGGGCGCGGGCGTATAGCCAGATGGAACGACAGGCCAATGGATCTGTGCGCTCGCTACGACAACATGTTGAGCTTTCAATGTCGACGGCAAAGGAGCGGCGTGCGCGCACGCACAATGGCAACTGCCTCCTTCGCCCAGAAGACAGTCTCCCGAGGCAGAATCACTCGACTGATCGGCCGTTCCAGGAGCCAGCTGTGCGCTCGGCGCCGAGCCAGTCGAATGGGAATCCAAAGGCACTGCGTCGGCGAAGCACACCGTTCCGACCGCGAGTTTGAAGAGCACCACCGCCACGCACAGCGCCCATAGGCCACGATTGCGGCGCAGACGGGTTAGCAAGGGTATGGCAGAGGCAGACATCCGACAATGATAGAGGAGACTGCCATTGTTAGACAATTTCAATTCGGATGCCGTCGTTGCTTGCTTGCATATTCGGCAAATCTGAAGTGTTAAGAAAACATTTCTATTCGGCGAATTTGTTCGCGTTGTTCCGAAAATAGCAGCAATAGACCATTACTGTATCGAGCCGATATCCGAATCTTTATTACGAGGAGCGTGTACTAAGCGATGCTTTTGACCTTCAGAGAGATTGGTGTGCATCCTTTGTGTCCTTGGTGCGTGCTGCGCAAAAAGTCTGTTCGCGAAATGTCGGCCGAGCAGGCGCGCGCCGACCCGCCTCTCCATCGCGCAAAATGGTCTTGAGCTAGCACCTTCGCGGTAGCCCAGCCAAATTCCATTGCCGACCAGGCATGTCCAGCAACATATCGATGTAAATAAAGTATACTTTAATGTATTTACATTAAACAAGTTATCTCATAGATTCCACGCCCACGCCGCCCCGGCGTCGAACTGCCAACGCGAGGAATCTCTATGTCGAACTCCCGTCGTCGAATCGCTCTCACTGCGCTGCTATTGGTCGTGTTGCTGCCCGTACTTGCGCATGCGTCGGGTTCAGGCATGCCGTGGGAGTCGTGGCTGCAGAAGGTCCTCGATTCGATTTCGGGTCCGGTCGCCAAGATCATCGGCGCGATCGTGATCATTCTGTCGGGTCTCGGCATGGCCTCTGGCGAGGGCGGCGGCGGAGCCCGCAAGTGGGTGATGGTCGCGTTCGGCCTGTCGATCGCGTTCACGGCGGTCAGCTTCTTCCTGAACTTCCTCGGCTTCTCCGGCGGCGTAGCGTTCTGAGGATCGAGCGATGCAGCCAGCCGAGCACCTTCCAGGTTTTGAGATTCCAGTTCACCGGAGCCTCACCGAACGCATCCTGGTTGCAGGCGTGCCGCGCGAAGCGGCACTCCTCAATGCGACGTTCACTGCCGCGTTCGTCTTCGGCCTCCAGTGCTGGTACGCGTTGCCGATCGGCATCGCCTTGCACTGGCTGGCGATCCGATTGACCAAGCGTGACGACCGATTCTTCGACGTGCTGCGTCGAACGCTGCGCTTCCGCGTGTTCTACCGCGCTTGATTCATTTCGCATGCGAAATTGCCGATGCCAATAACCTCGCTTCTCCTTCCCGCGTTCTCCGGCCTGACCGGTTCTCTGGCGTTCGGCGTCGCCGGCTGGCTTGGGTTCGAGACAGTTCGAAACAACCTCTCGCGCCGGTCCGAAGTACCCAACACGCTCGCCGATCTCGTCAAGTGGGCGGCGATCGTCGCGCCGGGGGTCGTTCTCAACAAGAACGGCAGCTTCCAGACGACGTTCCGTTACCGCGGCCCGGACCTCGATAGCTCGACCGAATCCGAACTCGTGAGCACGTGCGCGCGGCTCAACAACATCGTGCGGCGATTGGGCTCCGGATGGGCGGTCTATTTCGATGCCGTCCGGCGCGAGACGACGACCTATCCGCGATCGCGCTTTCCCGATGCCGTCAGTGCACTGATCGACGAGGAGCGTCGAGCGAACTTCGAGAGCGGCGAGCACTTCGAGAGTGCCTATTACTGCACGATGATCTGGATGCCTCCGCCGTTGATTGAAGCCGCGGCCGAGGCACTGTTCTTCGATGATGACGACGAACCGGCGGGATTGTCGCGGCGAGAAATTGGTCGGCGGCGCGCGGGTCAAGCCGCTGCTGAGTACCTTGCCGCGTTTGCCGCCGAACGCAATCGTCTGATCACTCAGTTTGCGAGCATCTTCCCGAGCGTCGTTCCGCTTGACGATGCCGAGACGCTGTCCTATCTCCACTCTGCCGTTTCGACAAAACTCCATCCGGTGGCAGTTCCCGCCGTGCCGGACTGCCTCGACGGGCTGTTGACTGACGAGCCGCTGACCGGCGGCGGCAAGCCAAAGCTCGGACGTCATTACGTTGGCGTCCTGTCGGTCAAATCGTTTCCGAACGAGAGCTTCCCCGGCATTCTCGATGCGCTGAACCGGCTCGGCTTCGCCTATCGCTGGGTCACGCGCTTCATCTGCCTGGACAAATCCGACGCCGAACGGCAGATCGACGGTTACAAGCGCAAATGGTTCGCCAAGCGCAAGAACCTATCGACGCTGATCAAGGAGGTCATCGCCAATACACAAAGTGCGCTGGAAGACTCCGACGCGATCAATAAGGCTCAGGATGCGGATGCAGCACGCCAGGAGCTCTCGGCCGACGCCGTCCGCTACGGTTACTTCACACAATCCGTCGTCGTATTCGACACCGACTTCGCGGCGCTGGAGAAGAAGCTGCTGCTGCTCGAACGCGAGATCAATGGCCGTGGTTTCGTTACGGCGAACGAACTCGACAACCTGAATGCCCTCGATGCGTGGCTCGGCAGCTTGCCCGGTCACTGCAACCACAACGTCCGGCAGCCAATCGTCAACACGCTCAATCTCTCGCACCTGATGCCGGTGTCCGCCGTATGGGCGGGCCCACGTACCTGTCCGAACGATCTACTGCCACCGCACTCGCCGCCATTGCTGACCGCCGTCACGAACGGCACGACGCCATTCCGCTTCACGAATTTTGTCGGCGACGTAGGCCACACGCTCGTGCTCGGGCCCACCGGCGCGGGCAAGAGCGTGCTGCTGAATCTGATGGAGGCGCAGTTTCTGCGCTACCCGGACGCGCAGGTCTACATCTTCGACAAGGGCGGCAGCTCGCGCATCACGACACACGGTGTCGGCGGGACGTTCTACGACTTAGGCGCCGAAGGAGGCCTCGCATTCCAGCCGCTCGCCGACATTCACCTGGGCACCGAGCGCACCTGGGCGAGCGAATGGCTTCTCGACATCCTCACGGCCGAAAACGTCGCCATCACTGCGGCGACCAAGAAGGCTCTCTGGGAGGGACTCTGCGTGCTTGCGGAGAGTCCGCGCTCGCACCGCACGCTGACAGGCTTGTCGATCATGGTGCAGGACGCAGAAATCAAGCGCGCTCTGCACCCGTACACGATCCAGGGCGCGCATGGCGCGCTGCTCGACGCGAAACACGACGGCCTGAATCTCGGCCGCTGGCTCGCGTTCGAAATGGAAGAGCTGATGCAGAGCAAAGGCGCGGTGATGCCAGTGCTTGCATACCTGTTCCACCGACTGGAGCAGCGCTTCAACGGCGCTGTACCAACATTGCTGGTGCTCGACGAAGCGTGGTTGTTCCTCGATCACCCGGCGTTCGCCGCGAAGATCCGCGAGTGGCTGAAGGTGCTGCGCAAGAAGAATGTATCCGTTGTATTCGCGACGCAGTCGCTCGCCGATGTCGATGCCTCGCCGATCGTCGCGACGATCAAGGAAGCGTGCCTGACGAAGATTTATCTGCCGAACGCCAACGCGCTCAATGACGACATCGCCGCGATCTACCGCAAGTTCGGCTTGAACGAACGGCAGCTACGCATCCTGCAACATGCTCGTCCTCGCAAGGACTACTACCTGACCTCGCCCGAAGGCAATAGGCTGTTTGACTTGGGTCTGGGGCCGCTCGCGCTCGCCTACTGCGGCGCGACCAACGCGGAAATACAAACACTCGCCAAGAGCATTCATCGCGAGAACGCCGTCGCGTTCAATGCGCGCTATCTCTCCGCGCGCGCGAGCGATCCGTCTCCCGAGCGGAGGCTGCCGGTCGAGTGGGCTGTCGATGCGCTCGATTCCTTCTCCGCACCAACCCCGTGAGGACCTCAGTATGAGTTCGACCCGCAATGCCTTGTTCGTCGCCATCACCACTGCGTTCGTCGCGATGCTGCCGACGCGTGCGCACGCGCAGTTCGCCGTTATCGACGCGGCGAATCTATCGCAGAACTACTTGAATGGTGCCCAGGAGGTGCTGACTGCGGCGCGCACGCTGCAGTCGAACATCAACGAAGCGCAGATGATCGCGAATGAAATTCTCAATCTGAAGAACCTGCCGCAGCAAATCATCAACGGCTACATTTCGCGCTTCCAGCACATTCTCAACGACGTCCAGAACCTGACGCAGCTGGTCGGCAACTACAACAGCCTGTCGTACAGCTACGCCGCGCGCTATCCGAATCTGCGGATGTCGCCAGCGGACAATATCAACATGTTCACGCTGCAGGCGCAGTGGGGCGACCAACACAGGCAGAACCTGTTGCAAGCGTTGCAACAGGGCGCCGGCGTCCTGAAGGACCTGCAATACGCCGTCGGCGACACGCAGTTCATGACCTTCAGCAGCCAGGGTGGTGTCGGCGCGCTGCAGGCAATCCAGGCCGGCAACCAGCTGACGATGCGCGTGAACGATGACCTGCAGCGGTTGAACACCCAGGTCGCTACGTTCAACGGCGTCGTGCTCGAAAAGATGGCTCGTGAGCAATCCGAAAACGACGCGTCAGAAGCGATCCGCCAGCAATTGCATGCGCACGACCGCGATCAATACACACCACAGCCTGCGCACGATCCGCGCTACTGATCGTCGACTGCCCCGATAACGAGGACTTCGCATGACGCCCGATACCGGTACATTGACGCACCTGCTCGATGCTTTCCTCACCGTGTTCAACGGCGGCTGGAGCGCCCTGCAGCCCAAGGCCATGTCGCTGCTCGGCATTCTTGTCGGCATCGAACTCACGCTGTCCGGCTTGTGGTGGGCCATGAGCGGGGATGACGCGGTGAAGGGGCTGATTCAGAAGCTCCTCATGATCGGGATTTTTTTCTTCTTCATCCAACAGTGGCAGACGGTCACGACGACCACGATGCAGTCGTTCGCCCGCATAGGTGCCACGGCGGGTGGCGCATCCAGTTCACCAGGCAGCTTGGCTCTGAACGATCCTTCGTCGATCGTCGCCGAAGGGCTCAATGCGATCCAGCCGTTGAGCGACAAGGTCGATTCGCTGACATCGGGCACGTGGACAGCGTTGAAGAATCTCGGAACGATCATGCAGATCGGCCTTGCCATGATCGGGATTCTGTTCTCGTTCTTCCTGCTCGGGATTCAGTGTTTTCTCGTGTATCTCGAGTTCTACATCGTGGCGATCCTCTCGTTGATTCTCTTGCCCTGCGGCGTTTTTCGGCACACGGCGTTTCTCGCCGAGAAGGCCTTCGGCGCAGTGCTCGCACACGGCATCAAATTGATGGTGCTTGCCTTCGTGATCGCGATCGCACAGCCGGTGCTTCAACAGATCACGGTGCCCGCGGATTTCTCGATGCGGGACGCATGGTGCACGCTGCTTGCGGCAATGACGATCTGCTTTCTCGCTTGGCACGCACCCGGCGTAGCAGCCGGACTGCTGGCCGGATCGCCATCGTTAAGCGCTGGCCATGCGATCGGCGGCGCACTCGAAACCGGCGGCGCGGTCGTACTCGGCGCTGCCGGCATCGCCGCCGCGGGTCGTGCCGCTGCAAGCAGCGTGGGTGCGACGATACAAGGTGCGTCCGCGATCAAGACCGGTGCGGGCGTCGGTGCGGCACGCGCAGCCGAAGCAGGCGCGGGTCCAGTGGGCCAAGCCGCCGGTGCCGTGGGCGGGGCGGCCAAGGTGGCATTGAGTCCTCTGGCGCGCATGGCTGAAACGATGAAGAAACGTGTGAGCGATGGCCAGCTCGCGGGCCTCGCCGCACACGGCATCGCGCCCGCACAGGAGAGTGCAAAACCTGCTTCGGCATCTACAAATCCGAGTTCCCCCGCAGCGGGCGGCGATGCCGCTCCCCCTCCCGGCTCCTCGACGCCATCCGCTGCGGCTTCTTCCACTAGCGCTTCGCCGAGCGCGTCGACGAGTGCCGCGCCGCGGACAAATGGCTCTCCACCCGCACAAGACTCTGCCGATAGCAGCATCTCGACCGGTGAGGCTGCTACGGTCCGGCCGCAAACTGATGCAGCCGATGTCGCACGCATGGCAGGTGACGCGCCTGCACCTCGTGCGCCGGCCACGGTGCACACCCTCAACGCGGCACGCATCGCACCAAGTCAGCGACGTTCGGACGATGCGGCGACGGGCGGCATGCGCCCGAACCTGGGCGCCAGTCTTCATCGTGACGCGACCGCTCACGACGACGCGACGCAAGCTACTGAGCAGGCGGCGAAGGCCGTACGCCTCGAAGACGAACCGCTGACCGATGAGATCACAGAGCCCGCTTTGAAAGTGGCCGAACCGCCGCCGCCCGAGACGCCCGCCGACTCTACGAACAAGGAATGAAGACGCATGTCACTTGCCGATGAACTCTTGCACGAACCGATGGGCCGCAAACCCGACCGCGCACCGATCACACCTTACGGCGCGGCGCGGCGGCAGTGGGATGATCGGCTCGGCACCGTCGTGACGAATGCGAAGCACTGGCGCCTCGCGTTCTTCGCTGTGTTGTTCACGACGTTGGCCTTGACGGGCGGAATCCTCTACGCAATGACGCGCTCGCTGGTCGAGCCGGTGGTGATCACCGTCGACAAAACGACCGGCGTGACGAACGTCGTCGGCAAAGCGACGGAGCATACCTACACGCCGCAACAAGCGGAGATTGCCTATTTCCTGAGTCATGTCGTGCGCCTGCTTCGAGCTGTGCCGCTCGATGCTGTCGTCGTGCGTGCGCAATGGAACGAGGCGTATCACTTCATGCGCCAGTCCGCTGCAAGCAAGCTCAACGAATGGGCGCGACTGCCGGACAGCATCTTGTCGAAAGTCGGGCAGGAGACGGTCACGCTGCAGCTGCAAAGCGTGCTGCCGATCGCGGCCGACTCCTACGAGCTGCGCTGGTCGCAGTCGAGCTATCAGCGCGAAGGCGCGCTGAAGGAATCCTCCACCTGGACCGCAACGTTCACGCTCGAATTTGAGCAGCCATCCAAGGAAGAGGACATCGCGGTCAATCCCCTCGGAATCTTCGTAAAGGATTTCGAGTGGCATCGCGACCTCGCGCCGCCGTCGCCCTGACTTCTTTCGTTCGTCTCCCGTTTCTGATTCCAAGGAGTGCTATGCGTATCGTCCTCGTTCTTGTCTCATGCCTGAGTCTTGCTACAGCCGCAGTGGCCGCTGACAAAGACGCCAAGCCGATTGTGCCGTCGATCTATGATGCAATCCCAACATTGCCGACCGTTACGGTTACGAGCCCGGCGCCGTACCTGAAACCATCGCCTGTCGATCCGGTCGACTCTGCCGTTGCAGCCGCGGCTTGGGCCACGCCGTGGCTGCCGCCTGACTTGGCATCGCCTATTTCGCATGCGAAATCGCCTCACGAGATCGCTGCCGACAAAGCATTCGACGACGAAAAGGACACGTTCGACACGAAGGAGCGTGCTCGCGTCGCCGAGTACGTCGGCAAGGCGACGGAGCATCCGACGACAGCACGCAGCGCGGGCAGCGCCACGGTATACGGCTATCGTGAAAGTGACATCTACATCGTCTATGCGGGACTTGATCGGCTGACCGACATCGAACTCGAAGCGGGCGAGAGCCTGACGGCCCAACCTGTTGCCGGCGATACCGAAGGCTGGGTCAAGTCCGAGTTCACGAGCGGCAGCGGCGCGAGCGCGCGCACGCACATCGTCGTGAAACCGCGTGACGAAGGCATCGAAACGAACCTGATCGTGCCGACGACCAAGCGCGTGTACCACCTCACTCTGCGTTCGAAGCCGGACTGGTACATGCCCGCTGTTCGCTGGTTCTATCCCGACGAAGATGCCGCGGCCATCGTCAAGAAGGAAGTCGACGACCAGGCCAGGCAGGACAGCAGCGAAGCGCTGGCGGTATCGCCTGACAATCTCAATTTCCGCTATCGCGTGAAGGGACGCGACCTGACGTGGAAACCGGCTCAGGTGTTCGACGACGGCGCGAAGGTCTATCTGAAGATGCCCGAGAGCATGGCGAGCGGCGATGCGCCAGCACTGTTCGTGATCGAGGACGGAAAGCCATTGCTCGTCAACTACCGCGTCAAGGACCGCCTCTACATCGTCGATCGGTTGTTCGCGAATGCGCAGCTGCGCGTCGGCGACAAACAGATCAATGTGGAGCGCTGCACTGCCCACGCGTGGTTCTGCCGCTGAGGTGCCGACCATGACAACGACAAATGAAGGCGGCTACGTCCCACCGGAGACCGCGCCCCCCATCGACTTGCGCGCGCCGGCGCCGCGGGTGAAGCGGCTGAATCGCACCGCGATCGCGTCGGTCCTGCTCGGCATGGGAATTCTGCTCGCCTTCGCGCTCGCCGCCGCATTGCGACAGCCGGAGAAACCAGCCGTGCAGACGAAATCGAGCACGCAGCTCGTACTTCCCTCCGATGCGGTGAACGACTTGCCTAGCGACTATGCCACCGCGGCGGCACGACAGCGGCGTAATGACGTGCCGAAGCTCGGCAACCCAGTTGGCGGCGAGTTCGGCGCGGCGCAGCTCGACATGAAAAGCGAGGCCCTCGCGCGCAGCGGTACTGTGGCCGACGACCCGATCGGAAAGCTACTCGCCGACATGGCGCTCGCTCGCCTCAAGCGTCGCGCTGCCGCGCGTGACGCGAAGCCGGACTTTGGTGACCACTCGCCGGCGTCGACCATGACATCCGCGGCCGCATCATCGAGCGCACCGACTACAACGGCCGACCCGTCCGCACGTTCGCCGCGCGACCAGGACAACCGACAAGACGACAAACGTTCCTTTGCGAATGCACGCCACACGGCCGACCCATATCTTGATCAGATGGTGGTTACACCGGCGAACAAAGTGTATGTCGGCGCAGGTACCGTGATCTCGGCCGTGCTGTTGACGGGAATCGACAGCGACCTTCCGGGAATGATCACGGCGCAAGTTGCTGAGACGATCTACGACACCGTAACGGGCAAGCACGTACTGATCCCGCAGGGCTCAACGCTCATCGGCGAATACGACAGCCGCATCACCTACGGTCAGGAACGCGTTCTGTTCGTCTGGACACGCGTGCGGTTTCCAAACGGCAGCAGCATCAGTTTGGAAGGCATGCCCGGAACCGATCTCTCCGGATTCTCCGGGGTACGTGACAAAGTGGACAACCACTGGTGGAAGCTCGCGCAGGGCGTCGTGCTCGGTTCGTTGCTCGGCGCGGCCGCACAAGAATCTTACGGCGGCGGTGTCAGTGCCGCGAATCCGGCGCTAGGCCAACTCGCGGCCGCCGGCGCGGCGCAGAACATCAATAGCGCAGGTCAGCAGATCGTTCAGAAGGATCTTCAAGTCCAGCCGACGCTTGTTGTGCGGCCGGGCCAACGCGTCGCCGTCTTCGTGACGAAAGACATCGAACTGCCGCCGTACCGCGGTTGAGTGGAGGATTGCTGTGTCTCAATCAAAGTTGTTTCCCGCAATTCCCGTGAAGCACGTTGCGATCCGCAAGGTGCTGAACATCACGCCGCCGCTCGAAGCGAAACTGCGCGCGTACATCGCGTACTACACCGAACAGCAGGGGCTCGACCTCAAGCAGGCGCCAACGGAAGCCGACACGATCATTGCGCTGATCGAAAGCTTCCTGGCCCGTGACAGCGGCTTCAATCGCTATCTCCGCGAAAAGGCGCCGTCACTGCCTGAGACTCGGAAGAAAGCTGCGGTGACAAAGGACGCGTCTACGTCGGAACCATCGTGAAATCGTTTTCATGCCTTAAGTACCATAAACACGGTAAATGTCGTCTTAAGTTCAAACCTATGCGAGTGGATAGCTGCGCAACTCTTCGAAGTCGCGCACCATTCGGTTCTGAGTGGCAACTGCCGATGGAGTCACATGTCTGTAGCAACGAGTGCCCGCGTGGCGGCCCTGAAGATATTGCTCGCGCATTTTCCAAACGTGCCGTTCCTCATGCGTGACATCAAGCGAAGCTACGAGCCCGACGTTGTCGGCGCCCTGCCGAGTGCCATGTCGGAACTGCGCGAGCGCCTAGAAGGCGAATTGCGCCAAGCGCAAGCGTCGGATGTAGCAGATAGCGCATCTACTACAAAGGTCTGATCTATGACCCCTTGCCCTTTGCGCCGCATGCAGGTAAAACGTCAGCGAGTCGCGGCAGCTTCGATGCCGTTCTCGCGACCAGTCGGATATGGGGAGGCAGGCACGTGGAAACCTCGCAAAGCGCTACCAAGAAAAGACGACGTACAGTCAACAGCTACGTCTACGAGGACACGCGCGAACGCCTCAAGATCATCGCAGCGTTCAAGGGTATGTCGCTGTTTGATGTCATGGAAACCATCCTCGCGGACTACATCCGTGGATGGGAGAAACTCCACAAAGTCGACATCGAAAAGATGCGCGACACCGAAGGCAAGCCAGCTCGCAAGTCGCGCGCCAAGGCTTGAGTCCACTCGTCAACGCGCCGATCAATCACTAGCGGCAGATCTCAGGCTCTCTAATTTTCTGCGCGCGCGCGGCATCGCCGCGCCCAGACCAGATCGCGCCTGCGGCGGCCGTCTGTCTTTCACTTGCTCGAATCTCGACCTGCTTGCGGCGGGCGGAATCCACTCACTCCAACGATACGGTCCCGCCCCGTGGCGTCCGTGCAGTCTATCTGATTGCGCCCAGCTCAAGCTGAACCCCTCAACTCACGACAATTCATGACCATGCAGATCAACAATTCATCGCTGCTCGACAATCTGCTTCGCCAGTCGCTGGATGCGATCGCACGAACCGAAGCGGCAAAGGCGGAAGCGACATCCAATCTCGTTGCCGTGCTGTCGCGCATCGCATGTAATTTTCGCGTGCTCGGTTCGATCGTCGTTCATACCGTAATCGAACCGGCTTGTGCGGAATTGCGAGTCAATGGCCAACCTGTCAGAGCACCTCGACTTCTGGTGCAATGTAGCTGGCGCGACGCCGCGTTTACCTCCCCACTGACGTTCGCCTACACGCCGACGAGAACCGACTGCATCGCGCTGCAGATCACGTACGGAAACGTGACGCATTGGGCGACGGATCACATTGTGTGGAGCGCGCCCTATGGCTGGCATATCCCGGCGCACGGCCTTGACGTGGGCAGCGGGACGCACGCGAAGTTTTTGCGCACCGCCTTGCACGCTGTCGGCCTATTCACGACGCAAACACTGGCGCTTGAGCCGATGGCGTCCTAAATCTGACACAAGGTAGAGAGGAAGCAAATGAACAATTCCGTACGCATGTTGCGTCTGCCGGAAGTAGTGAATCGCACGGCGCTCAGCCGAAGTCAGATCTACCGCTTGATAGTGCTCGGCACATTCCCAAGACAAGTCCCGCTGGGCGAACGTGCCGCCGGATGGGTCGAAGAGGAGGTCGACGGCTGGTTACGTGAGCGCATCGAGCGCTCGCGAAAGCGCGCTGCAAGCGGGTTGGTTGCACAATCGTAGCTCTGAGTATCCTGTCTCAATGCTGCGGCGGAGTCATTGTTGCATAACGGTGAATTTCAAATTTCGGATTACCCATTCGCTCCGAGGCTCAGGCAGGTGCTCCTGTCGTCCGGCCGAGACCGCGGTCTTCCTTAGCGTTGCCACCAGGTCGATCAACTTTCGACCATTGGGTTTTTCCTTTTTTATGAGTTCAATCGAATTGACAAACTGTGGCCAGTTCGCATGACCTTTGTCGGCACTCTGCACCAAATCCCTCAACGGATAGCTGTAGTGCCTCGATATGACGAAGCGATAGACGGATATAGGCGGAAAGGTCTTCGGCAACCGTAGCGACGCGCGGATACCGTCTTGCCCCACCGCGCCTATCCAATCATCCAGCGATGCGAACCAGCGACTGCTCTGGTCCTTAAGACGTTTTGTACGGATGTGCCTTGAGTGGATATCCGCACCGTAAAGCTCCTGATGTTTGAGTTGGCAAAGGAAAACCGTGCCCGAAGCCTCCTCTGTCACGATCAGGTCGATATCTGTGAGTACTCGACCTTCCAGCTTGATCTTGATGTTCTCTAGATATCCAAGCCCAGCAAAACATCCATTCAGCACCCGCTTTATTGCGGTCTGCATCGCCTTCTCGCGCGACTGCTGATGCCTGTCGTAGTCGTCCGGGAAATGATGCCTCAAGGAATCAAGCAGAAACTGCATAGAGCTGGTACGCGCACCTGTTAAGCATCGGATGAAATCGTGGTCCGAACATTGGATCATAAGGGGCAAAGGCGATGCAGGCCGAGCGAGAAGGGCCGTGTTACGGCGGCTGAAGGATAGAACTTCAAAGATGCGCCGGGCGTCCTCGAGGGTCGCGTCTTCGAAATTCGCATAAGCGGAGCCGAAGTGGTTAATGGCATCTTTGATGCTCTCGACGAAACCCTCTGTCTCCGACGATATCGTCAGCACATTTTCCAGTTTGACGCTGGGGTCCTTTTCCACAAGACTTTCTGCGAATCGCTCGTGGCGCATGGAAATGGAGATGAAGTATGTCAGGGCTAAGATGTACTTTTCAAAAGGGATTCCACCAAAGTGGGCGGCGTAGTGAAAAGTGTCGTAGCCTTCGTAAAGCTGCACTTCACTAAACGCAATGCCGAAAAAATAGTCGTCCAGCAGAGGGTCCGCGTCGTATCCGATAAAGTGAGCAGCGAAGACGTAGACAAGTTCTTTGAGCCGCTTATTTACATCTGCCTCGAGCTTTCTGCCGTAGTCAGACTGAAGTAGCTGAGCAAACGACCTTCGAGATTCAGCCCGGTAGTGCTCTGAGACTGCCCTTTCATCATATTCATCGTCCGGAATGACCGACGGCAGAATTATCAGGAACTCATTTTCGCCGGTGCGTCTGATGTTACAGAGGCCGGCCGAAACAGTTTGAGCAATGCGTCGTCCATGTTCGATCATGCCAAGGCCACCGGCTATTTTGAGCACAGGCAACGTTATCCCGCCCTCACGGCGAAACGTCACAGTCGGAACGTCGAATGATGGACGAGCCTCAAGCGAGAGCTTCAAGAGACGGGCGACCCCCAGTTGCAACAGGTAGAGATCG
>Ga0209023_10002169_pt1 | contig 25009 bp, 17 predicted proteins | sample LakOneMetagenome_FD_187468 | JGI IMG/M metagenome (GOLD analysis project Ga0209023, IMG submission 187468) | Freshwater and sediment microbial communities from Lake Erie, Canada (SPAdes) (version 2) | ecosystem: Environmental > Aquatic > Freshwater > Lentic | place: Lake Erie, Canada... | reverse complement strand
ATGCCACGAGGAGCCAGCCCGAAACGCGAACGCGAAGCCAAGAAACTGGAACGCAAGTTCAAGAAGGAAAAACGCTACAAGGGACGCGAGGACGAAGTCGCGGCCCGCATCGTCAACAAGCAGCGCGCCGCTGCCGGCGAAACCAAGACCAAGCACAAGCCGAAACGCCGTACGGCATCGCGCCGCAAGAGCCGCAGCAGCCACGCGCGTACCCGGCGCGGCACGGCGAAGAAATCCTGAGCTGCGCATTGCATGAAGGCCGGGCACGCTGGCAGTTGTATGCCACCGTGCCTGAGCACCCTGGTGCGGGGTAATCGAGCCACATACGCTGCACCAATCCCGCACCTTGCGCAGCATCTCCAGGCGCCGCGCCCGATCCCCACCCACTCGCCAGTAAAACAGCTTGGCCCCGGCACAATGGCGCTCCCAATCCCGGCAGCGAAATGACCGGGCAGATCACCACTTCGAGCAAATCTGACATTGGATGTTGTCGAATGACAACGAACCCTGTACGCGCCGCATTTATTGCCTGATTCAATTGAATTCTCGCTAGCTCTTTGCTGCTGTACTGCTATTCTTGTTGCCCCTTGGAAAGCCAGCCATTTTCCACCCACGGCCACGCCATCCTCCCACCTACCCGGACACCAACAACAAGAATGCTCACCTCCACCATCCTCGCCACACCCGACAGCCGGCTCGACATGGCGCACGCCGCGCTCGACGCCATCCAGCGCACCCAGGCCGTGGTCGAATTCGACATGCAGGGCCATGTCCTGCACGCGAACCAGAACTTCCTTGATGCGATGGGCTATACGCTGGGCGAGATCGTGGGCCGCCATCACCGCCTGTTCTGCGCCGCCGACTACGTTGCCTCCGAAGCCTATGCCGCCTTCTGGGAAACGCTGGGCAGCGGCCACCCGAGCCAGGGCGAATTCATGCGCCTAGGGCGCGACGGTGTACCGGTCTGGCTGCAGGCGTCGTACAACCCGGTATTCGACGGCGAGGGCCGGCCGGCCAAGGTGATCAAGTTCGCCACCAACATCACCCAGTCCAGGCTGCAGCAGGCGGAGAACGCGGCCAAGATCGATGCCATCGACCGGGTCCAGGCCGTGATCGAATTCGGTCTCGACGGCAGCATCCTGGACGCCAACGCAAAATTCCTGGACACGCTCGGCTACTCGCTGGACGAACTGCGCGGCCAGCATCACCGCCTGTTCTGCGACGCGGCCTATGCGGCGTCGCCCGAGTACGCGCTGTTCTGGTCCCACCTGGGCAAGGGCGAGGTGCACGCGGGCCAGTTCAAGCGCCGCCACAAGTCCGGGCGCGAGGTCTGGATCAGCGCTTCGTACAACCCGGTCTTCGGCCCCGACGGCAAGCCCTGCAAGGTCATCAAGTACGCCACCGACATCACCGCCCAGACCCTGCGCAACGCCGACTACGAAGGCAAGAACCAGGCGATCGACCGGGTCCAGGCCGTGATCGAGTTCGACCTGCAGGGCAAGGTGCTGACGGCGAATGCCAACTTCCTCGACGCCATGGGCTACGGGCTGGACGAGATCCGCGGCCAGCACCACCGCATGTTCTGCGACCCGGTCCTGGCCGGTTCGCCCGACTACCTGGCATTCTGGGACCGCTTGGGGCGCGGCGAATTCAACGCCGGCGAATACCGCCGCGTGACGCGCGCCGGCAAGGAAATCTGGCTGCTGGCCTCGTACAATCCGATCTTCGATGCCGACGGCACGCCGATCAAGATCGTCAAGTTCGCCACCGACATCACGCAGCAGAAGCGCCAGGACACGGAAATCAAGGGCAAGCTCGAGTCGATCGGGCGCTCGCAGGCCGTGATCGAATTCGACATGCGCGGCAATGTGCTGAGCACGAACGACAACTTCCTCCGCACCATGGGCTACACCAGCGACGAAGTGCTCGGCGCCCACCACAGCATGTTCTGCGACCCGGCACTGGTGAAGAGCGCGGGCTACCGCCATTTCTGGGCCAACCTGGCGCAGGGCCAGTTCCAGTCGGGACGCTTCCAGCGGCGCGGCAAGCACGACGCCGACATCTGGATCGTGGCCACCTACAACCCCATCCTCGACGTCAACGGCAAACCGTATAAAGTAGTGAAGTTCGCGATGGACGTCACCGAGCAGGTGCATCGCGAGGAACTGGTCAGCGCCAAGGTCAAGGCCATCTCCGGCGTGCTGAACGAACTGACGCAGTCGATCGCGGCCATCGCCCAGGGCTCGCAGCAATCGAGCGGCCTGGCCGCACGTACCCAGCAGGATGCCGCCGAAGGCAGCAAGCTGCTGGCGCGCTCGCGCCAGTCGATCGCGGCGATCCAGCAGGCCTCGGGCGACGTGCGCGAGATCATCGACACCATCAGCGACATCGCCGGCCAGACCCATCTGCTCGCGTTCAATGCGGCCATCGAGGCGGCGCGCGCGGGCGAGCACGGCAAGGGTTTCTCGGTGGTTGCCAACGAGGTGCGCAAGCTGGCCGAGAAATCGGCGCTGGCGGCGCGCGAAATCGCCAAGCTGATCAACGAAACCGTGAACCGGGTCGGGGAGGGCACGCGCCTGTCCGGCGAGGTCGAAGATGCGTTCGGACGCATCGTCGACTCGGCCGGGAAAACCAGTGCGTCGATCGGCGGCATCCATTCCTCGACCAGCGCCCAGGCCTGCGCCACGCGCAACGCCTCGACCCTGCTGAGCGAACTGGAACAGATCGCCACGGAGCGCTGAGCGATGGCGTCCCCCGAACTCCTGCAGCTGGCCGAAGCCGGCATCGGCGCGGTGTGGGTCGGCATTCCCGCCGACAGCGTGGTGCAGGCGATTGCCTTCCCGTCCGCACCCAGCCTGCTGCCGCGCCGCCAGGGCGCCCTGGCCTGCGTCGTCGAGCACGACGGCCGCCTGGTGCCGGTGGTCGACCTGGCGCGCTGGGTCGATGTCGGCGCCGCGCCGGAAGCGCACACCGGGCACGCCGCCACGGCGCGCGTCCTGGTGCTGCATGCCGGCGGGCGCACCATCGGCCTGAAGGTCGATACGGTAGGCGGCCTGGTCGAGGTGCAAGTGCAAGAGGTGACCTGCCTGCACCACGACGAGCGCGACGACGAGGTGTTTCATAGCGTGGTGCGCGCATCCGTGGGCGGACGCGTCCTGAGCCTGCTCGACGTCGACCGGCTGGCGCGGCTGGCCGCGGCATGGCACCAGGACGAAACCGTTGTCGCACCGGCGCTCGCCGCATTGACTGGCACGCCGGGGCCGGCGCCTGCCGTGCGCACCTGCGCGCTGTTCCAGGCCGGCGCCGCGCGCCTGGCGCTGGCAGCCGACGCGCTGTCCGAGGTGCTGGTCATGCCGTCGCTGGAAACCCTCGGCGCCGGCGCCGGCATGGCCTACTGCACCTGGCGCGGGCGCCACGTGCCGGTGTTGCCGCATGCGGCACTGGGGCTGGCGCCGGCGGCGGACGGCGCCGCGCCGGCATTATTGGCGATCGTCGAACGCGCCGGGCTGGCGCTGGGGCTGCCTGTGCATGCCGCACTTGGCCTGCAAGACCTGGAGGCGGCCGGGTTGGCGGCGCCTGGCGCCATGCTTTCCGCGCTGTTCGAGCCCGACGGCACGCCCCTGCGCCTGCTCGACGAAGCGCGCCTGTTCGCGCGGTTTTCCGAGGCGGAGCTGAGCCGCGAGGCCGGTGTCGGTGCCGATGCTCGTCCTGGCGCCGGGCGCGACCATGGCCACCCTGGGGCGAATGCCACCGCCTACATCGTGTTCGAGGGCGAGGGCATGTACGCTGCCGCGATCGACACCGTGGAACGCGTGATCAGCCTGCGCGAAGCGGTAAGCGACGGGAACGACGCCATGGCCTGGGAAGGCCGCCCGATTCCGCTGCGCGACCTGCGCGCCGGCAGCGCGGACGCGGCAGGCGACGTGATAGTGGTGCGCAGCGGGGGCGCGCATGTCGGCTACGTGGTGTCGCGCGTGCACCTGCTGGTGCCGGCCGGGGATGGGCGGGTGTACAGGATGGGAAGCGCCGGTGCGGGCTGGGAGTTCATCGCCACCGGCGGGGAGCATGCCGGGCAGGGCAGTTACCGGATTGTCGATCTTGCCAAGCTGGCAGCATGAATGGGAGGAGTGCGGTACGACCGAGGTGGGAATGTGGGACGGAATGCGGCAGCAAGTCTTGACAGCCGCATTCCGGGCGATCGACGGGCGCTGGATGTAAGCCCGACGCTGCGGCTGATCCGCATCCGGGCATGGGGTCGGCAGTCGCTCAGATGCACCTGCATCGAACGTGTCGGGACGAGCCGGCTTCCGCGCCATGAGCGCTGGAAGCCGGTCTTGCCATGAGAGGCCGGGCGCGTCAGTCAGCAGTCGCCGGCGCTCAGGCCAGCGCCGCCTCGTACCTGCGGTTCACCTCATCCCAATTGATGATATTGAAGAACGCCGCAATATAGTCCGGGCGGCGGTTCTGGTAGTTCAGGTAGTACGCATGCTCCCACACGTCCAGCCCCAGGATCGGCGTGCCGCCCGACAAGCCGGCAAAGCTGCCCATCTGCGGGTGGTCCTGGTTGGCGCTGCTTTCCACCAGCAGCTTGCCGTCGGTCCCCACGGTTAGCCAGGCCCAGCCGCTACCGAAACGCGTCTGCGCGGCCTTGGTGAAGCTTTCCTTGAACTTGTCGTAGCCGCCGAGGTCGCGCTCGATCGCTTCGGCGACTTTCCCCGTGGGTTGGCCGCCACCGCCGGCTTTCAACACCGTCCAGAACAGCGAGTGGTTTGCGTGGCCGCCGCCGTTGTTGCGTACGGCGGTCTGGATTTGCTGGGGCAGGGTGTCGATCCGCGTGATCAGCTCTTCGACCGGCGCGCTGTCGCTGACGCCGGCTTCCTTCAGCGCATTGTTCAGGTTGGTGACGTAGGTCTGGTGGTGCTTGGTGTGGTGGATTTCCATCGTGCGCGCATCGAAATGCGGCTCGAGTGCATCGTATGCGTAAGGCAGAGGTGGCAGTTCATAAGCCATGATCGTTCTCCTTTTCGGTCGATGGGACGCCGGACAGACGGCACCGGAATCGCGCCGCCTGTACTGCAAGCATTTCTGCCCGCTGTGGACGTCCGCAGTTGGACATGAGGTCAAGCACTGTCGCTTGCCCCGACCCTGTTAGCGTAACCAAGAGATCAAGACCGGGGCGCGCGGCTGACCCTGGCCAGGCAGTGCGGTGACGGAGGTGGCGAGATCGACGGCTGCAATCCAGATACCGAAAGTTTCCCTGTGGTAGCGAAAGCCGAGCGCGTGCCGCATCTCAACAAGGGACGCAGCACGCTGCTGTCCAAGGGCTACAACGGCTCCGGCGCAAGTTTCATGTCCCGTCATGGCGACGCGCTGATACGCCGGAGTCCGGGCTTGCTGAACGGTGCAATGCTGGCCGCGCGGCAAGCCGTGGCTTATTGTCCGGCTGCCACAGCCGGCTTCGGTTTGACCGGTCTGGCAAGGATCCGGACAGCCGTCCGGTTTGCGGGATCCACGGTGCTGCCAGTCGGGCTGACAATGCCAACTGGCGTGATGCGGGCGGCATAGCCGATTGAATTGGCCAGCACGAAGCCCGAGTCGATCGCCTGCTGCGGGGCGATGATCGCGAAATACCTGCCAGGCTCCAGGATGACGTTTGCAAGGCTTGCCGTCTCGAAGGTAACCGTGAGTGGATCGCGGTCGTGGGTCAGCGGGGCTGCCGCGACCACGAAGGTGGGGTCGGGCGCGCCATTCACCGAACGCCGGATCTGGAACACGAAAGGCAGGGTATTGGGGCATTGAGGGACGCCTGCGACAATCTGTGCGCAGTTGTTGACGAAAGCCCCGACCTGGGTGAGTACCGCGCGGCGTGTCAATGTAAATGGCGGCCCTACGAATGCGTCGGAGAAGACGGCATAGCCTCCGGAGCCGAAGACGCTGAATGTCGTCCTGGGCGTGGCGGCGCCTAATGTGTTAAGCACGGTGAATTCCGGCCCGTAGCCCGTGTTCGACTGCGCCGATGATGCGTCGGCGACTGTCTGCGCCTGGCTCATGCCGGAGAGCGCGGATGCCATTGCCAGGAGCAGGACTGCAGTCATCCTGATCTTCGGCTTCGACCTGTCGGGGCGATGCGTTGGCGTCCCTGCGCTGTTTGTGTGGTCCATGGATGCCTCCTTGCTAAACGATACCGTGATGAAACGACAAGACACCCTGGTGCACCCGCTGACGGCAACGCGGTGCGCAACGTGTGTGAACAACGGCATGGCCCTTGCAGCGTGTGCGCACCAAGGCATCGACATGCCCAGATTTGAGCCCGAATCTCACTGATAGGTTGCAGCCGCATTTTTGAGAAACCTCAACATCGGTTGAGAAGCGATCCGCCCAAGCCTGGCGCCGGCCGCGTCGGCTTCGGCGTAATAAAAGGGGAACCTGGCAGGCGCAAACACGATCTACCTCTCTGGACGCCAACGCTGTGTCGCCGCGCTGTGCAATGGCGCCGTGCCAACGCGTTCACCAACCCAGGCTTTTTCAGGCGCAGGAGGGATTCAACATGTCCAGGTTTTCGCATCCATCTTCCATCGAAGCCCTCGCGCCATTTCGCCGCTCGCGCGCATGCCACACCGCCATTCCCGCGGACATCGAGGGCGAGGTGCCGGGCTGGCTGCGCGGCGAGGTCGTGCGCAGCTGCCCGGCCGTGTTCGATGCGGCAGGCTGGCACGCCCGGCACTGGTTCGACGGCCTCGGCATGGTCTACGCGTTTCGCATCGGCCAGGAGGGCGTCCACTTCCAGTCGCGCCTGCTGGAATCCGAAGCGGCGCGCGACGCCTGGCAGGGCAGGGCCAGACTGGGCAGCTTCGGTACGCCGACCGCGCGCCCCTTGTGGCAGCGGCTGGTCGAGCCCGTGCCGCGTATTACCGACAACAACAATGTCAACATCATGCGCATCGGCCCCGATCTGGTGGCCATGACAGAAGGCAATCGCCAGCTCATCATCGACGACGCCACGCTCGCCGCCGAGGGACCGGTTCGCTATGCGAGCGATGCGCTGCACGGGGCGATCATGACCGCGCACCCGCATCTCGACGTCGCGCGCAATACGGTGGTGAACGTCGCTACCTCGTTCGGCATGCACGGCACGATCTCGGTGTACGAGCACGCACCGGCCGCGCGCCGGCGCGAAGTCATCGGCGCCTGGCACACCCCGCACGTGCCGTATGTCCACACGTTCGGACTCACACCGGACAGTGCGATCCTGGTCGCCCATCCGTACGCTGTCAAACCGTCGAAGATGCTGTGGTCGAGCCAAGGCTATATCGACCACTTCGACTGGCATCCGGAAGAGGGCACGCGCCTGGTCGTCATCGACCGCGGCACGGGCGCCGTGCGCGAACACGTGACCGAGCCCTTCTTTGCCTTCCATACGGTGAATGCCTTCGAACGCGGCGACGAAACCGTGCTCGACCTGCTGGCCTATCCGGACGCCGGCATCGTGGAGGCTCTGCGCATCGATCGCATGCTAACCGGCCTGCCCGACCTCAGGCCGGCGCTGCTGCGCATCGTCATGCGCGAGGGCGTGGAACGGGCGGGCGTCGAGAAGCTGGGCGACGTCGGCTTCGAGTTTCCGTCGACCAACTACAAGCGCGTCAACGGCCATCCCTACCGCTACGCCTATGGCGCAGCGAACTGGCCAGGGCCCGACCATGTCTACACCTCGGCTGTCGTCAAGGTCGACGTCGACAGCGGCCGGTCGAGCGCGTTCAGTGACGAGCTCTATGTGTTCGGCGAGCCGTTGTTCGTTGCGCGTCCGCATGGCGAGGGCGAGGACGACGGGGTGCTGCTGTCGGTGGGCTCGGCGCGGGATGACGAGTCATCGGTGCTGGCGGTGATCGATGCCCGGACCATGGCGGCGGTCGCGCGCGCCACGGTGCCCAGTGCGATTCCGCTGGGCTTCCACGGTTCGTTCATGCACTAGCGAAGTGGGTGCTGACCGTGCGGCAATGGCGGGCCGACATCCGCCGCGATGAACGCGACGCCTGGGCCGGACCGGGCGCGCCGCTTGTTGCAAAGTGTTCAACAATCGGCCATGATTGGCCGATGTGTTCACTCCCGCGCCGACACCCATGACCGATTTTCGTCCAGCCGCTATGCACAGCGGCATCGCCGTGTATCACCGCGCGCAAACCGCCGCCTTGCTCGACTTTGCCGAACTGGTGGACGCCATCGCCGTGGCGGCGGAGGAGCTCGAGGCCGGCGCCATCCGCAGCCCCGAGCGCCTGGTGGTGCCGCTCGGCGCCGGCGCGGTCATGCTCAGCATGCCGGCCGCGGCGCAGGACATCGCGATTCACAAGCTGGTCAATGTTCATCCCGGCAACCCCGCGATCGGCCTGCCGGCCATCCACGGCGCCGTCACCGTCTGCGACACGGCCACCGGCCAGGTCCGCTGCGTGCTCGACGGCCCCGAAGTCACCGGCCGCCGCACCGCCGCCGTCAGCATGCTGGCAATCCGCCGGCTGCTGCCGCAGGCGCCGCGGCAGATCCTGATTGTCGGCACCGGCGTCCGGGCGCGCTACCACGTGCAGGCCCTGCACGCGCTGTACCCGCAAGCCGAGGTCTGGGTGCAGGCGCGCACGCGCGATGCCGCCACGCGCTTCTGCGACGCGCACCAGGCCCTGCACGGCCACTTGCGGCCCCGCGCCAGCGATGCGCCCGCGATGGACGTGGTGATCACGCTCACCACCAGCCTGGAACCGGTGTACGACGAGGCGCCGCGCCCCGGCTGCCTGGTCATCGGCGTCGGCGCCTTCCGGCCGGAGATGGCCGAGCTGGGCGCCACGACGCTCCACGGCAGCGAACTGTATGCCGACGACCCGCCCGGCGCCCGCCATGAAGCCGGCGACCTGCTGCGTGCCGGTATCGACTGGTCGCGCGTGGGCTCGCTCGGCGCACTGCTGCGCGGGCCGGTCGACCACACGCGGCCTGCGGTCTTCAAGAGCGTCGGCACCGCGGCCTGGGACCTGGCGGCCGCGCGCGTGGCAATGCGCCACGGCGCCTGAAGCGTGCCGAGGGCGGCGCCGGCAGCGATTCGCATCCTTTGGCAGAATAGGCGCTCTGCCATTCATATCGGAACGCTCCCGTGAGTCACGACTACCACTTCTACGAACCGGCGCGCGGCCATGGCCTGCCGCACGATCCCTTCAACGCCATCATCGGTCCGCGTCCGATCGGCTGGATTTCCAGTCGCAGCATTGATGGCATCCTGAATCTCGCTCCCTACAGCTTCTTCAACGCCTTCAACTACGTCCCGCCGATCATCGGCTTCTCCAGCCAGGGGCGCAAGGACACGCTGAACAACATCGAGGCCACCGGCGAATTCGTGTGGAACCTGGCCACGCGTCCGCTGGCCGAGGCCATGAACGTCAGCTGCGCACCGGCGCCGCCCGAGGTCAATGAATTCGAACTGGCGGGTTTGACGCCGGCGCCGGCGCGGGTGCTCAAGACGCCGCGCGTGGCGGAGTCGCCGGTCGCCTTCGAATGCCGCGTTACCCAGGTCATTCCGTTGCAGACCACGGGCGGCAGCGATACCGGCAACCGGCTGGTGCTGGGCGAGGTGGTGGGCGTGCATATCGCCCGGCATTTGCTGAAGGAGGGTGTCTACGATACCGCCAACGCTGGGCACATCCTGCGCGGCGGCGGGCCGGCGGATTATTTCGAGATCACGGCGGAGCAGCTGTTCAGGATGCATCGGCCGGGGTATCCGCTCGAGCGCTGAGAAGGGTCTTTGACGGCTTGTCCGACGATCGCACTCCCGAATTGTTGCTGTCGTATCCCGTATGGTGGGCACTCCGTGCCCACGCGGTTACGTGCGTATCCATTTGCCGCTGGCCGCGCCGCAGATTCCCGTGGCCTATGCAACATGGCGCAATCCGAATAACGGTGTTCGTCCGGGGCGAGCGTTTCGAGCAACACGTCGCCGCACGTGTCCGGGCGACACGCACGTAACCGCGTGGGCACGGAGTGCCCACCGTACGGGTGCCCACCGTACGAGGAAGCGGTCAGTCGCTCCGCTCGACCATTGCATGCGACACGACCGTGTGTACCGGCAGCACCAGCGTCGCCCGCAAGCCGGGCGCATTGTCTTCCAGCGCCAGCGTCCCGCCATGCAGCCGCGCCACCGCCGACACCACGCTCAGCCCCAGCCCCACACCCGGCGTGCCACGGCTGCCATCCACGCGATAAAAGCGCTCGACCACCTTCGGCCGCTCGTCCTCGGCAATCCCCGGCCCATTGTCGACCACGGACAAGGCCAGTCCATTCGGCGCGCGCTGCGCCGCCACCGCAATCGTCCCCTGTTCCGGCGCATATTTCAGCGCGTTCTCGACCAGGTTGCTGAGCGCCTGCGCGATCAGCACCGGATCGCCCACCACCGTCAGCTCCTCGCCGGCCTCGAAGCCCAGCGCAATCTCCTTCAGCTCCGCCACCGGTGCATAAAACTCGGTGACTTCCTCGCCAAGGCGCGCCAGGTCCACCTCGACGAAGCCGTTGCGCCGGCTGCCGCTGTCGATTTCGGCCAGCCGCAGCAGGGCCTGGAAAATGCGCATCACGCGGTCGATGTCGGTGATCGCCGCATCGATCTCGGCATAGGTTTCGTCGGTATCGGGCCGCGTGATCGCCAGTTCCTCCAGCCGCGCGCGCAGTTCGCTCAGCGGCGTCCGCAAATCGTGGGCGATCGAGTTCGACACGTTCTGTACGCCTGTCACCAGCTGCTCGATCTGGTCGAGCATGCGGTTGACGGTCTGCGTCAGCAGGCGCAGTTCTTCGCCGTCGTGCGGCTCGGCCAGGCGGCGCGAGAGCTTGCCTTCGATGATGGCGGCGGTGGTCTGGCTGATGCCCTGGATGCGGTCGAGCAGCGCGCGCCGGATCAGCATGCCGCCCAGGATGGCGCCCACCAGCACCGTCACCGCGCAGGCCAGCAGGCCGTACACGAACAGGCGTTCGAGCTCGTCGAAGCGGTTCAGGTTACTCGCCACCAGCAGGCGGTAGCCGCCGGGCAGGGTGACGCGCACCGACTCGATGCGGCGCGCCTTGCCGTCGACGTGGATGGTGCCCGAGCACAGGCCGTCGCGGTCGGGCAGGCCCTGCGGCCAGCTTGCAAGGTTGCCGGCGATGCGGCTGCCGTCGGGTGCGGCCAGCAGCATGATCTTGCGCACGCCGTCGTTGGTGCCGACCACCTGGCTGTCGATGGCGTTCGCCAGCGCGTGTTCGCCGCTGCGCGTGAACAGGTTCGCCAGGCGCTGGGCGTCGGAGCGCAGCAGTTCGGTGCGTACCTGCTCGATGTTCGTGTGCCAGGCGTACCACAGCGGCCCGGCGAACATCGCCAGCACCAGCAGGCTGACCACGCCGTAGCCGATGGCGATGGTGCGGGCGGAGAAGGTGGGCAGCTTGAGCATCGAGGCGAAGCGTCGGGTCATGGCCGGTCGGTGAGCATGTAGCCGGCGTTGCGCACGGTCTTCAGCAGCGGCGTGCCGAAGGGCGCGTCGATCTTCTGGCGGAGTTTGCTGATGTGGACGTCGATCACGTTGGTTTGCGGGTCGAAGTGGTAGTCCCACACGTTCTCGAGCAGCATGGTGCGCGTGACGACCTGGTTCGCATGGCGCAGCAGGTATTCGAGCAGCTTGAATTCGCGCGGCTGCAGGGCGATGACGGTGCCGGCGCGCGTGACCTTGTGCGCCAGCAGGTCGACGCTCAGGTCGCCCAGCGCCAGCGTGGTGTCGGGCGCCTGCACGTGCGAGCGGCGCAGCAGGGCGTCGAGGCGCGCCAGCAATTCGCCAAAGGCGAACGGCTTGACCAGGTAGTCGTCGCCGCCGCGCTTCAGGCCCAGGATGCGGTCGTCCACGCCGTCGAGGGCGCTCAGCACCAGGATCGGCACCTGGTTGCCTCCCTGGCGCAGGGCCTCGATGATGGCCAGGCCGTCGATGCCGCCGGGGAGCATGCGGTCCATGATGATGGCGTCGTAAGGCTCGCTGACGGCGTGGTACATGCCGTCGCGGCCATTGTCGGCGTGGTCGACCGTATGGCCGGCTTCGACCAGGCCCTTGCAGACAAAGCGCGCGACGCGTTCGTTGTCTTCGACCAGCAGCAGCTTCACAGCGTTTCCTTCACGGCGTTTCCCTCATGTTCCGCTCGCATTCTACGCGGCTTCATGGCTGACGGTTGCCGGCACTTCGTGCGCCTTGTGCGCCGTGACGGCCGGCGCCGGCGCGCCCTTGCGCCGCTTGATCGGCCGCGCGATCAGCACGAAGAACAGCGGGATCAGGTAAGTCGCCAGGAAGGTCGCCGCCAGCATGCCGCCGATGACGCCGATGCCGAGCGCGTTCTGGCTGGCCGCGCCGGCGCCGGTGGCAATCGCCAGCGGCAGCACGCCGAGCACAAACGCCATCGAGGTCATGATGATCGGGCGCAGGCGCAGCTTGGCCGATTCCAGCGCCGCCTCCAGCACGCCATAACCCTGCTGCTGCAGTTCGCGCGCGAACTCGACGATCAGGATCGCGTTCTTCGCCGAGAGGCCGATGGTGGTCAGCAGTCCTACCTGGAAGAACACGTCGTTCTGCAGGCCGAAGGCGGTGGCCGCGCCGAGCGCGCCGAGCACGCCGACCGGCACCACCATGATCACCGACACCGGCACGCTCCAGCTTTCGTACAGCGCGGCCAGGCTGAGGAAGACTACCAGGATCGACAGCGCGTACAGCAGGGGCGCCTGGGCGCCGGCCTGGGATTCCTGCAGCGAGATGCCGCTCCACTCGTAGCCGATACCGGCCGGCAGCTGCTTCGTCAGGCGGTCCATGATCGCCATCGCTTCGCCGCTGCTGACGCCGGGCGCCGGCTGGCCGAGGATCTCGGCCGATTCGATGCCGTTATAGCGCTGCATCGCCGGCGCACCCCAGGACCACTCGGCTTTCGCAAACGACGAGAAGGGCACCATCCGGCCGTCGCTGTTCCTCACGTGGAGCAGGCGGATATCGTCCGGGTTCATGCGGAACCGGGCATCGGCCTGGACGTAGACGCGCTTGATGCGGTTGTCGGTGTCGAAGAAGTTGTTGATGTACTTCGCGCCCCAGGCGGTCGAGAAGATCTGGTCGACGGCGGACAAACTGACGCCGAGCGCCGCCGCCTTTTCGTGGTCGATCGAGATCTTGTAGGTCGAGCGGTCGGCCTGGCCGGTGTAGCGCACGCGCACCAAATCCGGCTCCTTGGCGGCGAGGGCCAGCAACTGGTCGCGCGCCTGGCCGAGGGCTTCGTGGCCGAGGTTGCCCCGGTCCTGCAGCTGCATCGAGAAGCCGGCGGCCGAACCCAGGCCGCGGATCGGCGGCGGTTCCACCGGCGTGATGCGCGCGCCCTGGTAGTCGCCGAAGCGCGCCGCGATGCGCGAACTCAGGGCCGACACGCTCAAGTCCTTGTCGCCGCGCTCGTCCCAGGATTTCAGGCGCACGAACAGGCGCCCCTGGTTCTGGCCGCGCGCCGGGTTGTTGGCGCCGATGGTCATGAAGGTGGCGTCGACCATGGCCTTTTCGTCGTTCAGCAGGTAGTGGTCGATCTGTTCCAGCACCTTGCCGGTGGTCTCCACCGTGCTGCCGGCCGGCGTTTCCACCTGCACGAACATGTAGCCCTGGTCTTCCTTCGGCAGGAAGCCGCCCGGCAGGCGCGCGAACAGGGCCAGCACCACGCCGATCATCACGGCGTACACCAGCATCCACAGGCCGCGGCGGCCGACGATGGCGGTGACGGCGCCGAGGTAGCGGTCGCGCTGGCGCTCGAACGAGCGGTTGAACCAGCCGAAGAAGCCGCGTTTCTCGTGGTGGTTTGGATCGGGGCGCTTCAGCAGCATGGCGCACAGGGCCGGTGTCAGGGTCAGCGCGACGAACACCGACAGCAGCATCGAGGCCACCACCGTCAGCGAGAACTCGCGGTAGATCGCGCCCACCGTGCCGCTGGAGAACGCCACCGGCACGAACACGGCCGACAGCACCAGGGCCACGCCGATCAGGGCGCTGGTGATCTGGCCCATCGCCTTCTGCGTTGCCTCGTACGGCTCCAGGCCGTCCTCGTGCATCACGCGCTCGACGTTCTCGACCACGACGATGGCATCGTCGACCAGCAGGCCGATCGCCAGCACCAGGCCGAACATCGACAGCGTGTTGATGGTGAAGCCGAGCGCCGACATGATGCCGAAGGTCCCGAGCAGCACCACCGGCACCGTGATCGACGGGATCAGGGTTGCGCGGAAGTTTTGCAGGAACAAATACATTACCAGGAACACGAGCACGATGCCTTCGATCAGGGTCTTCACCACTTCGTGGATCGACACTTCAATAAAAGGCGTGATGTCGTTCGGGTAGACCACGCGCAGGCCTTCGGGGAAAAAGGCGCTGAGTTCCTTCAGGCGCGCGCGCACGGCGTCGGCGGTGTCGAGCGCATTCGCGTCGGGGCCGAGCTGGATGCCGAGGCCCGAGGCAGGCTTGCCGTTGTAGCGCACGTCGACGTTGTAGTTTTCCGGGCCGAGCGCCACGCGGGCGACGTCGCCCACGCGCACGCGCGAGCCGTCCGGCTGGACTTTCAGCAGGATGCGCTCGAACTGTTCGGGCGTGCGCAGCAGGCTGGCCTGGTTGATGGTGGCGCTCAGGGTCTGGCCGGGCACGGCCGGCAGGCCGCCCAGCTGGCCGCCCGAGACCTGCACGTTCTGGGCTTCGATGGCGCTGTTCACATCGAGCGGCGTGAGGGCGTAGCTGGTGAGCTTGACCGGGTCGAGCCAGATACGCATCGCGTACTGGGTGCCGAACAGATTCATGCTGCCCACGCCGGGGATGCGGCTGAGCGGATCCTGCACGTTCGAGGCCACGTAGTTGGCGATGTCGAATTTCGACATGCTGTCGTTGTCGGACACGAAGGCGGCCACCATCAGGAAGTCGCTGGTCGACTTACTCACGCGCAGGCCGGCGTTCTGGACGTCGCGCGGCAGGCGCGGCACGGCCGCCTGCAGCTGGTTCTGTACCTGCACCTGGGCGATGTCCGGGTCGGTGCCGGGGGCGAAGGTAAGGGTGGTGGTCGACTGGCCGGTCTCGTCGCTGCTGGACGACATGTAGAGCATGTTGTCGATGCCGGTCATCTGCTGCTCGATCACCTGGACCACGGTGTTCTGCATGGTCTCGGCCGAGGCGCCGGGGAAGCTGGCGCGGATCTGCACGGCCGGCGGCGACACCGGCGGGTACTGCTCGACCGGCATGTTGTGCAGCGTGATGCCGCCGACCAGCATGATGAGGATGGAGATGACGATCGCGAAGATGGGCCGCTCGATGAAGAACTTTGGCATTGCGTGCGGTCCTCAGCGTACGGTGGGGGCGGAAATGGAAGCAGAAGCGGCGGCGCGCACGTCGGCAGGGCGCACCTTTACCGTCATGTCGGGCTTGATCTTCTGGAGGCCGCTGACGATCACGCGTTCGCCTTCCTTCAAGCCTTCCTCGACCAGCCACTGGCCCTCGACCAGGGCCCCGGTGCGCACCGGGCGCAGCACGGTCTTGTTGTCGGCGCCGACCAGCATCACGCTGGCCTCGCCTTTCGGATTGCGCGTGACGGCCGGCGCCGGCACCTGCACCACGTTCGGGCGCATGCCCTGGTTCACCGAGGCGCGCACGAACATCCCGGGCAGCAGCAGGTGGTCCGGGTTCGGGAAGCGCGCGCGCAGCGTCACCGAGCCGGTGGCCGGATCGACCGTCACGCCGCTGACTTCCAGCGTGCCCTCGTGCGCATAGGTAGTGCCGTCCTCGAGCTGCAGCTTGACCTTGGTCTGCTTGCCGCCCGCTGTCAGCTTGCCGGCGGCGATGTCGCGGCGCAGGGCCAGGCCTTCGACGCTGGACTGCTGCAAATCGACGTACATCGGGTCCAGCTGCTGCACGGTCGTCATCAGGGTGGCCGATCCGCCCTGGACGTAGGCGCCCTTCGTCACCTGCGAAATGCTGCTGCGCCCGCCGATCGGCGCGGTGACGCTGGTGTAGCCCAGGTTGATGCGGGCATTCGCCGCTGTCGCCTCGGCCGCGGCGACGTCGGCGGCGGCCTGCAGTTGCGCGGCTTCGGCGTCGTCGAAGTCCTGCTTGCTGATGGCATTGCTGCCGATGAGCACCTTGTAGCGCTTCAGCTGGGCCGTGCTGCTGGCCAGGTTCGCCTGCGCGCGCTTCAGGGCCGCCTCGGCGCTGGCCAGGGCGGTGCGGTAGGGAGCGGGATCGATCCGGTACAAGACCTCGCCCGCACGCACGTCGCTGCCTTCGGTGAAACGGCGCTCCTGCACGATGCCGTCGACCCGCGCGCGCACCTCGGCCAGCAGCGACGGCGCGGTGCGCCCCGGCAGCTCGACGTCCAGGCGCACGGCGCTGCGCTGCACCGGCAGCACGGTCACTTCGGGCACGGCCGGGGCGGACGGTTTGGTGTCTTTGCTGCAGGCGGCGAGCAGGCATGCAAGAAGGAGGGCGCTGCCGGCAACCGGCAGTCCCTGGCGGCGTTCGAGGAAAAAGGGCATGAAGAGTTGGTAGTCGAGGTTGGTGGAGCAAGGGTGTGCCCGGCACTATGCCACCGCGGACCTAAATTGTGGATGTCTGGAACATTAAGGATTGTTAATGTACGTTTCACGGCAGGAGGAACAATCGGGTTAGACTGCATTCGTTTGTTTCTCTTGTAAAGACAATGGACCGATTCCTGGAAATGAAGGTGTTCGCTGCGGTGGCCGAGGCCGGCAGCTTCACCCGTGCGGCGGATGCGCTCGACATGTCGAAGGCGGCCGTCTCGCGCTACGTGGCCGAACTCGAAGAGCGGCTCGGCGTGCGCCTGCTGCACCGGACCACGCGTAAGCTTTCGCCGACCACCGAAGGCGAGATCTTCCAGGCGCGCTGCCGCGAGCTGCTGGCCAACCTGGAGGATGCCGAAGCCGAGATCACCTCGCGCACCGGCGCCGCCAGCGGCCTGCTGAAAGCCAACGTCCCGGTCACCTTCGGCCTGATGCATCTGTCCGCGCTCTGGCCGGCGCTGCTCGCGCACCACCCCGGCCTGATGCTCGACCTGACGCTGTCGGACCGCGTGGTCGACCTGGTCGAGGAAGGCTTCGATGTGGCGGTGCGCATCGGCCAGTTGCCGGCGTCCTCGCTGATCAGCAGGAAGCTGGCCAGCACGCGCATGATCCTGTGCGCCGCACCGGCCTACCTGGCGGCGCGCGGCGAACCGGCACTGCCGGCCGAGCTGGCGGCGCACGATGTGATCTCCTACAGCCTGTTCGCGGCGGGCGAGAACTGGAGCTTCTCCGGTCCACTCGGCGAGCAGACGGTGCGGGTGACGCCGCGCCTGCGCACCAACAGCGGCGACACCTGCCGCGCCGCCGCGCTGCTCGGCCAGGGCATCGTGCTGCAGCCGAGCTTTATCGTCGGCGCCGACCTCGCCGCCAGCCGGCTGGTGGAAATCATGCCCGGCTGGCGTGCGGGCGAGCTAGGTGTGTACGCCGTGTACCCGTCGCGTAAATTCGTGGCGCCCAAGGTGCGCGTGCTGATCGATTTCCTGGTCGAGTCGTTTGCGCAGCCGCCCTGGGACAATTGACGGCTTCATGAGATTATCCCAATAAATGAAACAGTTTGACTCTGGAGGGCCTATTTATCTCTCTGGAAGATAAAATTAAGATGGAACCATGTTGATGCGGCTTGCGCCGCGCTGATGGAGAGTTCGATCATGGTGTCGCTTCCCGTTTTATTCGTATCGCATGGCTCGCCCATGCTGGCGCTGCAGGACAGTCCCGCGCGCCGCTTCCTCGAAAGCCTGGGCCGGTCGCTGCCCCGGCCGCAGGCCATCCTCGTCGTGTCCGCCCACTGGGAAACGGCGGGCGGCCCGGCGCTGAGCCTGGCGCGCCAGCCGGAGACCATCCACGACTTCGGCGGCTTTCCGCGCGCTTTGTTCGAGATGCGCTATCCGGCGCCGGGCGCGCCCGATACCGCCGAACGCGCCGCCGCGCTGCTCGAAGCGGCCGGCATTCCTGTCGGCCGCAGCGCAGACCGTGGCCTCGACCACGGCGCCTGGGTGCCGCTGCGCCTGATGTACCCGGACGCCGACATCCCGGTCGCCCAGCTGTCGGTGGTGCGCGGAGCAAGCCCGGCCCGGCACGCGGCGATCGGCCGTGCCCTGGCGCCGTTGCGCGAACAGGGCGTGCTGATCCTCGCCTCGGGCTCGCTGACGCATAATTTGTATGAATACCGCGGGCAGGGCATCGACGCGCCGGTGCCGGATTGGGTCGGCGCGTTCGAGGCCTGGATGAAGGCGCGGCTCGAAGCGAACGACGCGGCGGCGCTGCTCGACTACCGCCAGGCCGCGCCGTATGCCGCGCAGAATCACCCGACCGACGAACACCTGCTGCCCCTGTTCGTGGCCATGGGCGCAGGCGGGCCGGCCAGACAGATCCATGCGAGTTTCGAACACGGCGTGCTGGCGATGGATGCCTACGCCTTCGAATAACAGAAGCGAACCACAACAACCACAAGGAGCCATCATGCACACCACCACCACCACCACCACCACCATCCGGTCCACCGACGACGCGGGCAAGCTGCTGCTGCGCGCCGTCCTTGCCATCCTGCTGCTGTTCCACGGCGTCTCGAAGCTGAGCGGCGGCATCGGCTTCATCACCGGCATGCTGCAGGGGCTCGGCTTGCCGGCCTTCCTCGGCTACGGCGTGTACATCGGCGAAGTCGTGGCGCCGCTGCTGATCCTCGTCGGCCTGTACACGCGTCCGGCCGCCCTGGTCGTGGCCATCAACATGGTTGTCGCGCTGCTGCTGGCGCACACGGGCCAGTTCTTCACCCTGAGCGACACCGGCGGATGGGCGCTCGAACTGCAGGGCATGTACCTGGGCGGCGCGCTGGCCGTGGCCCTGCTGGGTGCGGGGCGCTACAGCCTGGGCGGCGTCAACGGCCGCTTCAACTGAAGCAGCACCTGCCAGCGACATGATAGAGCCCTGTTTTTACAGGGCTTTTTTCGTTGTGCCTAGCGGCCGGGCGCGAAAGGACGGATAATGGCGCCCACTCATTTAGCGCAAGAATCTGGAACCCTCCCATGGAAATCAAAGTCAACTTCCTCGACAAGCTGCGCCTGGAAGCCAAGTTCGACGACTTCACCGTCATCGCCGACCAGCCCATCCGCTACAAGGGCGACGGCTCGGCCCCCGGTCCCTTCGACTACTTCCTGGCCTCGTCGGCCCTGTGCGCGGCCTATTTCGTGAAGCTGTACTGCGACACTCGCAACATCCCGACCGAAAACATCCGCCTTTCGCAAAACAACATCGTCGATCCGGAAAACCGCTACGCCCAAATCTTCAAGATCCAGGTCGAGCTCCCGGCCGATATCTCGGATAAAGACCGCCAGGGCATCCTGCGCTCGATCGACCGCTGCACGGTGAAGAAGGTCGTGCAGCAGGGGCCGGAATTCGTGATCGAGGAAGTCGAGAACCTCGACGCCGACGCCCAGGCGCTGCTCACCCTGCAGCCCGACGCCGCGACCCAGACCTACATCCCCGGCAAGGACCTGCCGCTGGAGCAGACCATCGCCAACATGTCGGCCAAGCTGGCATCGTGGGGCATCAAGATCGAGATCGCGTCCTGGCGCAACATCGTGCCGAACGTCTGGTCGCTGCACATCCGCGACGCCCACTCGCCGATGTGCTTCACCAACGGCAAGGGCGCGACCAAGGAAAGCGCGCTGGCCTCGGCCCTGGGCGAGTACATCGAACGCCTCAGCAACAACCACTTCTATGCCGGTTCCTACTGGGGCCAGGAGATCGCCAACGCCGAATTCGTGCACTACCCTAACGAGCGCTGGTTCAAGGCCGGCCGCCGCGATGCGCTGCCGAAGGAGATCCTCGACGAATACAGCCTGGAGATCTACGACCCCGAGGGCGAACTGCGCGGCACCCACCTGGTCGACACCAATTCCGGCAACGCCGAACGCGGCATCGTCGCGCTGCCTTACACCCGTCACTCGGACGGCGAGACCGTGTACTTCCCGGTCAGCCTGATCGAAAACCTCTACGCCAGCAACGGCATGAGCGCCGGTAACACCCTCGCCGAAGCCCAGGTGCAGTGCCTGTCCGAGATCTTCGAGCGCGCGGTGAAACGCGAGATCCTGGAAGGCGAATTCGCCTTGCCCGACGTGCCCTCGGCGGTCCTGGCGAAGTACCCCGGCATCGTGGCCGGCATCAAGGGCCTGGAAGAGCAGGGCTTCCCGGTGCTGGTGAAGGACGCCTCGCTCGGTGGCCGCTATCCGGTGATGTGCGTGACCCTGATGAACCCGAAGACCGGCGGCGTGTTCGCTTCCTTCGGCGCCCACCCGAGCCTGGAAGTGGCGCTGGAACGCAGCCTGACCGAACTGCTGCAGGGCCGGAGCTTCGAAGGCCTGAACGACTTGCCGCAGCCGACCTTCGCCAGCGAAGCCGTCACCGAACCCTATAACTTCGTCGAGCACTTCATCGATTCCAGCGGCGTGGTGTCGTGGCGCTTCTTCAGCGCCAGATCCGACTACGATTTCGTCGAGTGGGATTTCTCCGGCCAGGGCGAAGACTCGAATGCGCAGGAAGCGGCAACCCTGCTCGGCATCCTGCAGGAGATGGGCAAGGAAGTCTACACGGCCGTCTACGACCAACTGGGCGCGGTGGCTTGCCGCATCCTGGTGCCGGGTTACTCGGAAGTCTACCCGGTCGAAGACCTGGTCTGGGACAACACCAACAAGGCGCTGCTGTTCCGCGAAGACATCCTGAACCTGCACCGTCTCGACGACGAGCAACTGGCCGACTTGCTGGAGCGTCTGGAGACCAACGAACTGGACGAATACGGCGACATCGCCAGCCTGATCGGCATCGAGTTCGACGAGAACACGGATTGGGGCCAGTTGACCGTGCTCGAACTGCGCCTCCTGATCAACCTGGCGCTGAAGCATTTCGACCAGGCCCACGAACTGGTCGGGGCCTTCCTGCAGTACAACGACAACACGGTCGAACGCCGCCTGTTCTACCAGGCGCTGAACGTGGTGCTGGAAGTGGTGCTCGACGACGAGCTGGAACTGGACGATTACGTCGTCAACTTCCGCCGCATGTATGGCGACGCGCGCATGGATGCGGCGCTGGGTTCGGTGGACGGCAATGTCCGCTTCTTCGGCCTCACGCCGACCAGCATGGGCCTCGAAGGACTCGACCGCCACCACCGCCTGCTGGACAGCTACCGCAAGCTGCACAAGGCGCGGGCGGAGGCGGCAAAGCCGCGTTAAGGCGAAACCCCGCAATCCGGGACGGCGCGATCGACGACGTCGACAAGTCTTCCTTCAGGGGAGACTTGCGACACGCCGGCGCTGACCGGGTTGTGCGCCATCCAGCCTGCGCGCTGGAATGCGCGTTTCTAGATTCCTTGCACCAAGTCTTGGCAAACCCTGGCTTCGCCATCCTTGCCAGCCCCGGCAATCGTCCGCGCGATTTCTTCCCTGGTTTGGGCCAGCACGTCGCGGTATTCGGCCGACTGCCGCGCGGTTTTCAGCTCGGCCCGTTCTTCCGGCGTCAAGCGCCACATCATGTCCGCGAATTTCTTCCGGATTGTGGCGCGATTCACCGCGCCGCAACGCTGTTCGATCGCATCGTACATTGCCAACTGGGCCGACACCGAATAGTCCCAGTCGGCATGGGCATGCCCCCACGCCGGCGCGCAGCCGAGGACAATGTAGAGCAGGATTCGCGACATGGCTTCCCTTTATAAAAAGAAAATAGTGCAAGAGTTGGCACATTTTATCTATTCCCATTCTTTTTGCTCAGGACTAGGCTCATCGGATGAAGGCAGGGTGTACGGCCATCCGTCACGCCATGTCGAGATTACAAATTCTAAAAGGAGACAAGAACATGCGCCATTCTGAGCAAGAAAAAGAATTTTTGAAGCGACGGAAGTTTCTCGCACTGGGCGGACTGGCCTCGGCCATGGCGGCGGCGCCGCTGCTCGGCTTCGCCCAGGAGGCGGGACGGGCATCGGCGTCCGCATCGGCATCGACTGGCGCCATCGGGCCGGATCGGCTGGTATTGCTCGGCACCAAGGGCGGACCGCGGGTTGGTGGCACGGGCAGCAACCTGGCCAACCTGAGCAGGATGAATCCGGCGAACCTGCTCGTGATCGGCGGCGTGCCTTATGTGATCGATTGCGGCTATGGCGTGTCGATGCAGCTCGTCAAGGCCGGCGTCCCGCTGCCGCAGCTGCGTTACGTGTTCATCACCCACCACCATTCCGACCACCAGCTGGAGTATGGCAATCTCCTGTACGCGGGATGGGCGGCGGGCCTGAACCATCCTGTCGACACCTACGGTCCTCCGGGAATCGAGAAGATGACGCGCGACTTCCTGGCCCTGAACGGGATCGATATCGACACGCGCACCCATGATGAAGGCAAGCCCGACCTGCGCCGTCTGATCCGGCCACACGACATCCGCAAGCTGGACAGCGTATTCGACAACGGTCGGGTCAAGGTCAGCGCCATGCGTTCGCTGCATCCGCCTTTCCACGACAGCTATGGCCTGAAATTCGAATTCGACGGCAAGACGGTCGTTTTTTCGGGCGATACCGCGTATAACCCGAAACTGGCCGAATTCGCGAAAGGCGCGGATTACCTGGTGCACGAGGTCCAGTATGCGCCGGGCGTGGAGGCCCTGGCGAAACGCCTGCCGAATGCGAAACGCGCATTGGAGCATTTCATCGCCTCGCACACCATGACGGACGACGTCGGCCGGATTGCCGCCGCGGCGGGCGTGAAGAATCTGGTGCTCAGCCATTTCGTGCCGGGCGACGACCCCTCGATTACCGACGAGATGTGGGCGGAAGGCGTACGCAAACACTACAAGGGCAATATCCTGGTCGGGCGTGACCTGATGTCGATCGACCTGTAGTACCAGATAGCCGGAATGAACGCATCAGCTCCGGCTTGTCGTTTATGGGTAACATTTTCGTAATGTTGCGCGTTGTTTTGTAAAGTTTTGCAAGCAAAGGCACTGCCCGATCGCCGGGTTGTTCGGCGAAACGGCCGTGCTTTGTAAAGTTATGTTAGCGGCGGCTTCAACTGCCGAGCACAATATCAATAAAATCATATGCTTATGATGTAAGGGCCGGTGCGACCTGTGGTCGCTTATGTCGCTCTGCGGCAATCATTTGAAGCTGTACCTCATCTTAGAAGCCACTCGGTAAGTCCTTGATTTAGTTTAACTAAATTCCTTGGGCTGGCATTGAAAAACCGTGGGCTCCCTAATTGCGTCTGCAATTTCTGGGAAAACAACGCAAACAAACACTGACATAAGCAACCTTCGACATGGTAATTTCTATGGCCATGCGCGTGAGTTCTGCTGCGTTAACTGCCCAATTAGGCTACGTTTGTTGTCTTCACGCAACGATTCTTCGCAATCCAAGCAAATTTCTCAACCTGAGAATTAAAGAGATAGACCCGTCCGGGTTTTGCATTCAAAAAGGTACGGCGGTAAGCGCAAACTCTGCGATATCTTGTCACACCCGAGGGATCGGGGCTGTGACCAGGTGTACGACCACCTGACACCTACTCGGACATGCTATTCCGGTAACGGAGTGGTTTGAAGCTCCGACGACGATGAACCCCCGCACAACGCGGCACGTCTTACACGCGAGTGGGGATGTGGAAACTGCTAGCAGCAAAGCGGTGGAGGGGCTAGGTGAGGCTGCATGGGTAATGTAATGTGAACTGACGTTGGAACCCTCGTAAACATTGACGGGCCTAAGCTGCTGCTGGCCCGAACCAAACGGTATGTGGTTAGTTGTCTCCGTCGGCCCAGGGGACACGTCGTTACCAAACCACCGGGGGAAAGTCAGACCCTAAACAGTCATGTGCGGCAGAACATGCCGTGCTGGTATCACAGGGAACAGGGTAAGCCCGATTCGCCGCCTAGCCCAGAGTACCGGGAAGGCAAGTGACTCGACGGGGGAAGACCCTAAGGGAAGCCCTTGGCGGAGCGGGTATGGGAGGATGGAAAAAGCGAACGCCAGCCTGTAATGGGTTGGATAGGGATTCGAAATTTGTCCTAACGTGAAAGCGGGCAGACTTCCATCTGGTGCAACAGTCGTCTAACGACTACATAGACAAAGTAGATTATTTAATCGCCCCAAGGGACACAGCCTTCCCTTCGGGGAGGATTGCGTCCTCGCCGGGCAACTACTACGACGAGGTTCAGCAATGAGAGTAATCGAAAACAACTTCGGTTCTGCGTCCTCGCATGCTCCCACCGGATGGGCCGCCATTGACTGGCGGCGCGTTCAGAAGAGTGTGAAGGTCATGCAGATCCGTTTAGCGAAGGCCACACAGGAAGGCGACTGGCGCAGGGTGAAATCCCTGCAAAGGTGGCTGACCCGCTCGTTCAGCGCGAAGGCGCTAGCAGTTAAACGAGTGACAGAGAACCAAGGCAAACGTACCTCAGGTGTGGACCAGCAGCTATGGGAAACACCATCGCAGAAGTACGCGGCAATTGCGCAGTTGCAGAAAAGGCGGTATCGACCCCGGCCTCTCCGGAGGGTCTATATACCGAAAGTCAATGGGAAAGAACGCCCACTGGGTATTCCAACCATGAGAGACCGAGCGATGCAGGCGCTTTTCCTGTTCGCGCTCGATCCGGTGCTGGAGACGGTAAGCGACCCGAACTCGTATGGGTTCAGGAAGAACCGCTCGACGGCAGACGCAATGAACCAAATCTTCCTCCAGACATGCCGGGGAAACTCGGCGCAATGGGTGCTGGACGCGGACATTGAGGGCTTTTTCGACAACATCAACCACGAATGGATGATCAGACATGTCTGCATGGACAAGACGATCCTTCGGAAGTGGCTCAAAGCCGGGGTAGTCGACCGGGCGCAATTGTTGGCCACCACAGCAGGAACGCCGCAGGGTGGCATCATCAGCC
>Ga0209023_10002168_pt1 | contig 25020 bp, 22 predicted proteins | sample LakOneMetagenome_FD_187468 | JGI IMG/M metagenome (GOLD analysis project Ga0209023, IMG submission 187468) | Freshwater and sediment microbial communities from Lake Erie, Canada (SPAdes) (version 2) | ecosystem: Environmental > Aquatic > Freshwater > Lentic | place: Lake Erie, Canada... | reverse complement strand
GCCGATCACCGGCGTGTCGCCGACGCGGCCCCAGCGCTTGTTGGTCATGCCGCCTGTGGAAGTCGCCGCGGCGATGTGGCCGTTCGCGTCCAGCGCGACCGCGCCGACGGTGCCGAAATACTTGCCGCGCAGGTTCTCCGCTTCGCCTTCGGCCGCCGCGCGTTCGCGTGCCTGCTCGTCGCGCAACTGCTGCAAGCGATGCGGCGTGTCGTACCAGTCGTTCGACACGCGTTCGATGTCGTCTTGCGTGTCCGCGAAACGCGATGCGCCGGCACCGATCAGCATCACATGCGGCGAGTTCTCCATCACCCGGCGCGCGAGCACGACCGGGTTGCGCACGTCGGTGACGCCCGCAACCGCGCCGGCGCGCAGGGTGCTGCCGTCCATGATCGAGGCATCGAGTTCGTGCTTGCCGTCGGCATCGAACACCGAGCCCTTGCCGGCGTTGAAATGCGGCGATTCCTCCAGCACGACCACCGTCGCCTGCACCGCGTCTAGCGCGCTGCCGCCATTGCGCAGCACCGCTTCGCCGACGTCGCGTGCATGCGCCAGGGCGTCGCGGATGCCGCGTTCGTCCTCGGCGGACAGGTCCGCGCGTTCGATCACGCCAGCGCCGCCGTGGAGCACGAGTGCGGTAGGAGCAGCGGCGGTCATCTCGGAATCCGTGGCGGCGAAGGCGCAAGGATAGCGCGCTACTGGTCGCGCAATGCCTCGATCGGGTCGAGCAGGCTGGCCTTGCGCGCCGGGTAGTAACCGAAGAACAGGCCGGTGCAGATCGAGAACGCGGCGGCCAGCGACACCACCTTGGCATCCAGCTGCACCGGCAGGTTGCCGAGCTTGCCCACGACCAGCGCGCCGACGACTCCGATCGCGATGCCGATCACCCCGCCGATCAGCGAGATCAGCATCGCTTCGGCGAGGAACTGCCGGCGCACGTCGGACGGGCCGGCGCCGACCGCCATGCGCAAGCCGATCTCGCGAATGCGTTCGGTCACCGACACCAGCATGATGTTCATGATGCCGATGCCGCCGATGACCAGGCAGATGCCGGCGACCGCGCCGAGCAGTTTCGACATCAGGTTGGTGGTCGCGGTGCGGGTGGCGACGATCTGGCTGATGTTGCGCACCACGAAGTCGTCATCGGCGCCCGGTTCGATCCTGTGGCGCTGGCGCAGCAGGCTTTCGATCTCGCTCTGCGCGCTGTCGAGGTTCTTCGCGCTGTCCACGCCGACCGTGATCTGCTGCACCGCGCCGGGCGGCATCGATTGCGAACTCGAAAGTCGCCGGCGCGCGACTTCCAGCGGCACGACCACCACGTCGTCCTGGTCCTGGCCGAAGCCGCCCTGGCCCTTCGCCGCGAGCACGCCGACCACGGTGAACGGCACGCGCCCGAGGCGCACGGTCTGGCCGATGCCGTCGTCGTCGCCGAACAGTTCCTTGCGCACGGTTTCGCCGATGATCACCGGCTTGGTGCTGCCGCCGTAATCGCTGGCCTGGAAACCATCGCCCTGCGCGACCTGCCAATCGTTGATCGGGAACCAGTCCGCCTGCACGCCCTGCCACTGGGTGGACGCGTTGTTCTCGGCATAGACGACCTGGGTGCCGCCGCGCAGCGAACCGGCGGCGTACTGCACTTCCGGTACTTCATCGCGGATCGCCTCGACATCGCCGTCGTTCAAGCTCCAGCGACTGCCCTGCGCAAGGCGCGCGCCGCCCGGGCCGGTGCCGCCCGCGCTGCCGATGTCCAGCCGCTGCGAACCCAGGCCCGACACCATCTTGTCGATTTCCGCCTGCGTGCCCTGCCCGATCGACACCATGACGATCACCGCCGCGATCCCGATGATCACGCCGAGCGAAGTCAGCGCGCTGCGCATCCAGTTGCCGCGCAGCGCGAAGAGCGCGGTGCGGAGGATGTCGGTGAAGCTCATGCAGCCACCGCCCCGGCCTGCGCGTGCAGTTCGCCGTCGTGCATCTCGTACACGCGATCGGCGTGCGCGGCCACGTGCGCGTCGTGGGTGATCAGGATCACGGTGTGGCCGTCGTCGCGCAGGCGCTTGAACAGGGCGAGGATGTCCTCGCCGGTCTTCGAATCCAGCGCGCCGGTGGGTTCGTCGGCGAGCAGGATCGGGGGATGGTTGACCAGCGCGCGGGCGATGGCCACGCGCTGTTGCTGGCCGCCGGAGAGCTCGTTCGGCCGGTGCCCGGCGCGTTCAGCCAAACCGACGGATGCAAGTGCGGCCAGCGCGCGTTCGCGGCGCTGCGCGTGCGGCACGCGCGCGTAGCCGAGCGGCATCGCCACGTTGTCGGTCGCGTCCATGCGCGGCAGCAGGTGGAAGCCCTGGAACACGAAGCCGATCTTCTCGCGCCGCAGCGTGGCCAGTTCCTCGGCATCGAGCGTGGACACGTCCACGCCATCGCATTCGTAGCGGCCGGAGGTCGGCGTATCGAGGCAGCCGATCAGGTTCATCAGCGTGGACTTGCCCGAACCCGACGGCCCCATGATCGCGACGAATTCGCCGGGCATGATCCGCAGGTCCACGTCCCTGAGCGCGACGACTTCGGCCTCGGTCCCGGCGGAATAGACCTTGCCCAGCCCTTCGGTGCGGATCACCGGCACCGCGTCGGCCGCGACGCTCACTTCGCCCCCGACGCCGCACGCTCGCCGGTGATGACCTGGTCGCCCTCGGCGATGTCCGGCCCGGAGACTTCGGTGCTGCTGCCGTCGCTGGCGCCGAGCCGCACCATCACCGCTTCGGGCTTGCCGTTCGCGAGTTTGTAGAGCGTGACGCGCTTGGCGCTGAGCTGTGCTTCGAGCGCGGCGTTCCACTTCGATTTCTGTTCATCGCCGAGGGTCGCGGTGAACGCGGCGAACTGCTGGTTGAAGCGGTCGCGCATGCGCGCACGCATCTGCGCCTGCATGCTCGCGTCCGGGGCAGCGCCGCCCGGGCCACCGAAGCCCCGGCCGCTACCGAACAGGCGATTGCCGCCCTGCGGTTGCTGCGATTGCGCGCCCTGCGCAGCGCGTTCCGCCTGCTGCTGGCGCATCTGTTCCAGCGCGGCATCGAATGCGGTCTTCTGCGCGGCGTTCAGTCCCAGCGTGCCGGCGAGTTCTTGCAGGTCGCCGGCCATGTTGGGGTTGCCCGCGCCGCGGTTGCCCGGCTGCGATTGCTGTCCCGAACCCGCCACCTGCAGCTCGGCCAGCGGCGAGCCATCGGAGGGCTTGAAGCGCAACGCGGCATTGCCGAGCTTGAGCACGTTCGCGCGCTTGCTCACTTCGATCTCGGCGTTGACCGTGAGTCCGGGCAGCAAGGTGCCGTCGCTGTTGTCGACGGTGACGATCACCGGATAGGTGACCACGTTGTTCGTCGTGGTCGCGGCCAGCCGCACCTGCTCGACCACGCCCTTGAACTGGCGATCCGGAAACGCATCCGCGCTGAAACCGACCGATTGCCCGGCCTTGACCTGGCCGATGTCGGATTCATCGACGGCCAGTTCGATCTGCATCTTCGACAGATCCTCGGCGATGGTGAACAGCTCCGGCGCCTGCAGGCTCGCGGCCACGGTCTGGCCCGGTTCGATGCTGCGGGTCAGCACCACGCCGTCCACCGGCGAGCGGATCACCGTGCGTTGCAGGTTGACCCGCGTGGTCTGGGTCGAAGCGGTCTGCTGGCGGATCTGCGCCTGCGCCGAATTCACCTGCGCCCGCGCCTGGTCAAGCGCCGCGCTGGCGAGGTCGACATCGCTCTTCGACACGAGTTGCTGCCTGCCGAGGTCGGCCTTGCGCGCGTAATCGGCCTGCGCGTTGCGCAAGGTCGCCTGCGCCTGCGCGAGTTGCGCGCGCGCACTGGCGATCTGCGCGGCGCCCTGTTCGATCTGCGCTTCGTAGGTGCTCGGATCGATCCGCGCCAGCACCTCGCCCTTCTTCACCCGGCTGTTGAAGTCCACCAGCACGTCGGTCACCTGGCCGGAAATCTGGCTGCCGACGGTGACGGTCGAAATCGCGCTCAAGGTGCCGGTGGACGAAATCGCCACGCGGATGTCGCCGCGCTGCACCACCTCGGTGCGATAGCCGCCTTGCGCAGCCGCGGCTTGCTGCCGATGCCAGAACCAGCCCGCGGCGAGGACGAGGACGACCAGCAGCGCCGCAATGGCGAGCGGGCGACCGGGGCGGCGACCGCGACGGAGCGGTGGTTTCGGCGAAGGCTTCGACACGGGGATGCGATCTCGAAAGGGAAGGAATCGGTACGACAACGCGCGCACGCGGCAGGCGTTGACCTTGCTCAGCCGGCGAAGCGCACGGTTGCGGTCGTGCCTGCGCCGGGCGCGCTGCGCAGTTCGACGCTCCAGCCCAGGCGTTCGGCCAGGCGCTGCACGACGTGCAGGCCGAGGCCCTTGCCAGCGGCCGCGGACTCGCTTCCGCGGAAGAACGGCTGGAACGCGCGCGCCAGCGTCGCCGCATCCATGCCCGCGCCCGAATCCTCCACTTCGATCCGGTCGGCCTCGACCCGCACCTCGATTCGGCCGGCATCGGTGTGTTCGCAGGCATTGCGCAGCAGTTGCCCGAGCAGCACCCCGGGCACGCGCAACGGCGCCTGCACCCGCGGCTGCGCGTGTTCGACCACCTCCAACCCGACCGGCTTGCCTTCCAATAGCGGCATGGCAAGCGACGCCTGTTCGTGCGCCACTTCGGCCAGGTCGATCTCCTCGAGGTCCAGGGGCACGTCCGGATGCCGTGCCAACACCAGGAAGGCGTCGAGCAACTCCTCCATTTCGCGCACGGCATTGCCCATCCGTCGCAGCGAACGCGCGCCCCGCTCGCTCAGCGTTTCTTCCTGCGCGAGCAGGTCGCCTGCCATCCGCACCACGGTCAGTGGCGTGCGCAGTTCGTGGCTGGCATCGCGGGTGAAATCGCGTTCGCGCTCGATGTACTCGTGCATGCGCCCGGCCACGGTGCGCAGCGATGCGCGCAACTGCTCGACTTCGGCGACAGGTTCACTGCGGTCATCGGTGCGGTCGAATGCGTGCACCGACGGCGTGGCCGGGTCCCAGCGCACCAGTGCGTCGGCGAGTTGCGCCACCGGCGCCACGGCGGCCTTGCTGCGGCGGTAGCCCAGGCGCGCAAGCACGACGATGCAGGCGATCGCAAGCAGGAACGCCAGCACGGTGTTGTAGAGCGCGATGTGGTCGGCCGCGCGCGGTTGCAGCGACAGCACCAGGCGGCGGCCGCCGCGTTCGCTCACGTAGACGAGCCGCTGGCCGTCGCCGCTGCGGTGGAAACCGGGTCCGAGCCCGCGCAACTCCGCCGGAAGCCCGGCATCGCCCGTGCCCGGCTGCACCAGCCAGCTCTCGATCCCCATGCCGCTCGACAGGCGCGCCCGGGGATCGCGGTCGATGGCGTCCCACAGATGCACGGCCTCGCTTTCCATGCGGTCCTGCAGCATGCGGTCACGCAGGTAGGCGCCGCCGTAGAGCAGTCCGAGCGCCAGCACCAGGCTGGCGATGAGCGCCTGCGTGACGAAGACCCACCGCAGCTTGCGGTGCAGGCGTTCTGGCGCGCGTTCGGGCATCGGCCTGGCCGCTCAGCTCACGCGGGCGGCCGCTCGATGTCGGCGATGCGGTAACCGGCGCTCTGCACGGTGTGCAGCAGTTGCTTGCCGAACGGCTTGTCGATGACCTTGCGCAGGTTGTAGAGATGGCTGCGCAGGGTGTCCGAATCCGGCAGGCTGTTGCCCCAGATCTCGCGCTCGATGTCCTGGCGGCTGACCACGCGCGGCGATTCGCGCATGAGGATGGTGAGCAGCCTCAGGCCGATCGGCGAGAGCTGCAGTTCGTTGCCCCCGCGGGTGGCGCGCAGCGAGGCCGGGTCGAGCACCAGATCGCCGACCTTGAGCACCTCGGAGCCGACCTGGCGGCGTTCGCGGCGGATCAGCACGCGCAGCCGCGCCTCCAGTTCCTGGATCGCGAACGGCTTGGTCAGGTAGTCGTCGGCGCCGGCGGAAAGGCCGGTGAGCTTCTCGTCCAGGGTGTCGCGCGCGGTCAGCATCAGGATCGGGGTCGACTTGCGCGCTTCCTCGCGCAGGCGCTTGCACACCTCAATCCCGTCCAGCCGCGGCAGCATCAGGTCGAGCACGATCACGTCGTAGCTGTTCTCGACCGCGAGGCGGTAGCCATCGAGCCCGTCGGCGGCGAAATCGACCTCGAAGCCGCGGCTTTCCAGGTATTCGCCGACCATCTCCGAGATGTTGCGGTTGTCCTCGACGATCAACACAAGGCCGCCGGGTTCCTGTCCTTCACGCATAGGGTCGCCCCTGTCCTTCAGCTTTGTGAAAGGTGCCGGGGCGCGGGTGCAGGTCGCGTGAAGGCATGATGCGCGTGACGACCCGGAGGCTCCATGGCCCTAGACCGCTTCCTGCCGATCCTGTTGCTGATCGGCTCCAACATCTTCATGACCTTCGCCTGGTACGGCCACCTCAAGTACCGGTCCACGCCCCTGCTGCTGGTGATCCTCGCGAGCTGGGGCATCGCCTTCTTCGAATATCTGTTGCAGGTGCCGGCCAACCGCCTGGGCAGCACGGTCTATTCCGCACCGCAGCTCAAGGGCATGCAGGAAGTCATCACCCTGCTGGTGTTCGCCGGCTTCTCGACCTGGTACCTCGGCCAGCCGCTGAAGTGGAACCACTGGGCCGGCTTCGCGTTGATCGTGGTTGCGGCGCTGTTGATCTTCAAGGAGTGACTTCTCCTTCCCCTTGATCTCATTGGAAGGGGAAGGCCGGGATGGGGTTGGCGGTTTTTCTCAACCCCACCCCAACCCTCCCCTTCGACGAAGGGGAGGGAGTGAAAATCAGAACGGAATCTTCCCGACCAGGATGTCCTTGAACATCACCCAATCGCCCGCGAACGAATAGAACGGGTGCTTGAACGTCGCCGGACGGTTCTTCTCGAAGAAGAAATGCCCCACCCACGCGAAGGCGTAACCCGACAGCAGCGCCGCCAGCAACCACCAAGCGTTGCCGCGCAACGCGGCGAGCAGGACGAAGCCCAGCGTCAGGCTGCTGCCGGCGAAGTGCAGGCGTCGCGACACGCGGTTGGCGTGCTCGGACAGGTAGAACGGATAGAACTCGCGGAAGCTGGCGAAGCGGTTCATTCGCGTTCCTGCTGTTTGGCCCGATCCCAGTAGCGATCCTGCGCCTGCAGCGGCAACGCCGACAAGTCGGTGCCGTCGGCTGCGGCGAGCGCTTCCATCGCGCGAAATCGGCGCTCGAACTTGGCGTTGGCGCGGCGCAACGCGGCGCCGAAATCCACCTTGGCGTGGCGGGTGAGGTTGGCGGCGACGAACAGCAGGTCGCCGAGTTCGTCCTCGAGCCGGTCGCGTGCGGCCGCGTCGCCCGGATCCGCGGCGATGGCCTCGAATTCCGCGCGCACTTCGTCGATTTCCTCGTGCAGCTTGGCGATCACCGGCACATGCGAGGGCCAGTCAAAGCCGACGCGCGCGGCACGCTTCTGCAACTTCAGCGCGCGCTGCCATTCGGGCAGGCCGCGGGCGATGCCGGCGAGCGCGGACGTATCCGCGTCGCCGGAAGCATCGCGTTCGCGGCGCTTGTGCTCCTCCCACTCGCGGGTCTGGGCCTCGGCGTCTTCGACCGTGGCACCGGCGAACACGTGCGGATGCCGGCGTTCCATCTTGTCGCTGATCGCGGCGACCACGTCGGCGAACGCGAATGCGCCCTGCTCCTCGGCCATGCGCGCATGGAACACCACCTGCAGCAGCAGGTCGCCGAGTTCGTCGCGCAAGTCGTCGAGGTCGCCGCGGCCGATCGCGTCCGCGACTTCGTAGGCTTCCTCGATGGTGTATGGGGCGATGCTCGCGAAATCCTGCTGCACATCCCACGGGCAACCGGACCGCGGATCGCGCAGCGCGGCCATGATCGCCAGCAGCCGCGCGATGTCGCCCTCAGCCATCGAGCCAGTCCCGCCACGGCAGCGAGGTATCGCCGAGCGCGATGAAATCGCCGTTGAGGATGCTGTCGCGCTGGTTGTAGGCGAATGGACGACCGTGCGGGTCGAGCACCGCGCCGCCCGCGGCCTCGAGCACGCATTGCGCGGCGGCGGTGTCCCATTCGCTGGTCGGGCCGAAGCGCGGGTACACGTCCATCGCGCCTTCGGCCAGCATGCAGAACTTGAGCGAGGACCCGACGCCGACCGGCTCGACTTCGCCCATCTTCGCCATGAACGCCTCGGTGCGCTCGTCGCGGTGCGAGCGGCTCGCGGCCACGCGCAAGGGCGCAGTCGCCGGCACGCGCACGCGCAGCGGAACCTGGGCGTCGCCGGCATCGCGCTTGAATGCGCCCTGCCCGCGCGCGCCCCACCACAACGCGCCGGTCGTCGGCTGCTGCACGACGCCGAACACCGGCACGCCGTCCTCGATCAGCGCGATGTTGACGGTGAACTCGCCGTTGCGCTTGATGAACTCGCGGGTGCCGTCGAGCGGATCGACCAGCCACAACCGGCGCCATTCGCGTCGAACGACCGCAGGCACGTCCTCCGCCGATTCCTCGGACAGCACCGGGATGTCCGGCGCGAGCCGTTCCAGGCCGGCGAGGATGCAGTGGTGCGAGGCGAGGTCGGCCGCGGTCAGCGGCGAACGATCGTCCTTGTGCTGCACCGCGAATTCGCTTTCGTAGACTTCCAGGATCTTCGCCGCCGCATTCCGCGCCAGCGCGATCACGCCTTCCTGCATCGCCGCCTTTTCATTTCCCGCCATGTTGCAACCACTCCCTTGCGATGAACAGCGCCGCGATCGAGCGCCCTTCGGAAAAATCCTCGCGCAGCATCAGCTCGTGCAGCGCACCAAGTTTCCACGGCACCACCTCGATCTCCTCCGGCTCGTCGCCGGGGAGCCGCTGCGGATACAGGTCGCGTGCGACGACGAGTTGGGTGACGTGGCCCATGTAGCCCGGCGACAACGTCAGCGCGCGCAATTCCCGCAGCGAACGCGCGGCGTAGCCGATCTCCTCCTGCAGCTCGCGGTTCGCGGCCTGCAGCGCGGTTTCGCCCTTGTCGATGCGGCCCTTGACCAACCCGAGTTCGTAGCGATGCACGCCAGCGGCGTATTCGCGCGCCAGCAACACGGTGTCATCGTCGAGCAGCGGCACCACCACCACCGCGCCGTGGCCGCGGCTGGCAAGGCGCTCGTAGCGGCGGCGTTCGCCGTTGCCGAACTCCAGGTCCAGCCATTCCATCCGGTACGGGCCCGTATCCTCCGCGACCACGCCATGGATGGTCGGCAACGGTCGCCCGTCCCTGTCGGGCGCGCTCATCGCAGGCCCTGCGCAGCTGCGCGGGATGCGGGGGAAAGGGGAATAATGCGCGGATGCGAAACGAGCCTCATGCAGCGGGAATGATAGCCGACGCCGACCACTGGCGTTCGCGCGACCTGGCGGTGCTCTGGCACCCGTGCACGCAGATGCGCGAGCACCGGGACATATTGCCGCTGGTACCGATCGAACGCGGCGAAGGCGCATGGCTGCACGGTTTCGACGGCCGCCGCTACCTCGACGCGGTCTCGAGCTGGTGGACCAACATCCATGGCCACGCCGAACCGCGCATCGCCGAGGCCATCGCCCGCCAGGCGCGCACGCTGGAACAGGTGATGCTGGCCGGGTTCTCGCACCAGGGGGCGATCGAGCTCGCGGAAAAACTGCTCGCCATCGCCCCGCGCGAAACCGGCCGCGCACCGCTGGCGAAGGTGTTCTACGCCGACAACGGTTCGGCCGGGGTGGAAGTCGCGCTGAAGATGGCGTTCCACTGGTTCCGCAACGCCGGCGAGGCGCGGCGCACCAAATTCGTCGCGCTGCAGAACGGCTACCACGGCGAAACCATCGGCGCGCTCTCGGTCGGCGACATTCCGTTGTATCGCCGCGTGTATGCGCCGCTGCTGGTCGAGTCGCTGTTTGCGCCATCGCCAGACGCCTATCTCGCGCGTGACGGGCAGTCCGCGACCGGCGCCGCCGAGGACGCGGCCGACGCGCTGGCACGGCTGCTGGACGAACACGTCGGCGAGGTCTGCGCGTTGATCCTGGAGCCGCGCCTGCAATGCGCCGGCGGCATGCGCATGCACGATCCGGTGTATCTGCGCCGCGCGCGCGAACTGTGCGACGTGCATGGCGTGTTCCTGATCGCCGACGAAATCGCCACCGGCTTCGGCCGCACCGGCACGATGTTCGCCTGCGAACAGGCAGGCGTGCAGCCCGATCTGTTGTGCCTGTCGAAGGGCCTCACCGGCGGCTTCCTGCCGTTGTCGGCGGTACTGGCGACGCAGGCGCTGTACGACGGCTTCCTCGACGATTCGCGCGAACGCGCCTTCCTGCATTCGCATAGCTACACCGGCAATCCGCTGGCCTGCGCGGCGGGACTGGCATCCCTGGCGATCTTCGAGACGGACGGCGTGCTCGAAGGCAACCGCGCCACCGCGGCGAAGATGGCCGCGTTCGCGCAATCGATTGCCGGATTGCCGCATGTCGCCGACGTGCGCCAGGCCGGCATGGTCGTGGCGTTCGAGCTGACACGCGGTGGCGACAAGGCCACGCCATTCGACCCCGCGTTGCGCGTCGGCCTGCGCGCCTATCGTGCGGCGCTGGAACGCGGCGTGGTGCTGCGCCCGCTCGGCGACGTGCTGTACTGGATGCCGCCGTACTGCATCGACGATGCGCAGCTCGAACTGCTGGCGCAAGTGACGCGCGAATCCATCATCGAGGCCACCGCATGCGCGTGATCCGCGCCTGCGTCGATGCGGCGCTCGCGGTCGGCGCGCGCATCGCCCTGCCCGAGGATGCCGCCGGCCACCTGGTGCGCGTGCTGCGCCTCGGCACCGGCGACGCCTGCGTGCTGTTCAACGGCGACGGCCGCGACTACGACGCGCGCATCGTTTCGGCCGGCAAGAGGTCGGTCGAAGTCGAGATCGAACGCGTGCACGAGGTCCGCAACGAATCGCCGTTGCGGATCGTGCTGGTGCAGGGCATCGCGCGCGGCGAGAAGATGGACTGGATCCTGCAAAAGGCGACCGAGCTCGGCGTCGTCGGCTTCGTGCCCGTGCACGCGGAACGCAGCGAGGTGAAGTTGGACGGCGAACGCGCAGACAAGCGCCTGTGCCATTGGCGTTCGGTCGTCGCTTCCGCCTGCGAACAGAGCGGGCGCGCGCGCATCCCCGAGGTCGCGGCGCCGCGTGCGCTGGCCGACGCGCTGGCGTACTTGCCGCCGCTGCGCCTGCTGCTCGATCCGGAAGCGGCGCGATCGTTGCCATCGAACATCGACGCTGGCGGTTGCGTCATCGCGATCGGCCCGGAAGGCGGATGGTCCGCGTCTGACCATGCGACGCTGCAAGCCGCGGGCTTCATCGGCGCACGGCTCGGGCCGCGCGTGCTGCGCACGGAGACCGCGGGATTGGCGGCGATCGCAGCTCTGCAAGCCCGTGCCGGGGACTTCGCCTAGAAGCGGACGATGCCCTGTGGGAGCGGCTTTAGCCGCGACATTTACGCAGTCGAGCCCGAAGGCCCTCCCACAATCGGCTTCGCCGCCCGAATCAGGCAGCCTGTTGCAGGCTTTCCTGGATGCGCTCTTCGATCCGCGCGAGATCGGGCACCAAGGCGGAATCCTCGCGCAAGGTCACCCGCGCCAGCACGCCGTCGGGCAGCGGTTCGCCATCGTCCTGCGTCAGCAGTTCGTCGCGCGGCACCGTGACCAGCCGCGGGAAGCCCTGGGTCAGCACCGCGAAGTACGGCGCCTTGGCGTCGCCACCGAGCGCCTTCAGCACAACCACCTTGCTGCCCAGGCCACCTTGGTCGGCGGCGATGCCGGCCATGCGCGAGAACGCCACCAGTGGCATCTGCCAGCCGCGCCAGCGGATGCTGCCGAGCAGCCAGTCGGGGGCGCCATCCACCGGGTCTGGCTCCGAGAACGACAAGACTTCGGCCACCACCGCATTCGGAAGCAGCAGGCGGTCGCCCGCGACCTGGATGAGGACTCCGCGGATTTCATCGATAACGCCGTCCTGGGTCATGCTCATGCTTCGGATCCTGTGCGCTGTGGCCAGCGCTTGACGAGCAGGCTGGCGAGATGCTGCGGGGTATCGGAAGCGACGCCGCGGGCGATCAGCGCCTGCACCGCCGCGGGTTCGTAGCAGCCGCTGGGAAGCTGGGCCAGCACCAGTGCGCCAGCCCAGGACTGGGCCATGATCGCGTCGACCAGCGCGGGATCGGTGCCGCTCAACGCGACCACGGCGTTGTCGCCTGGCGTCAGCTGCACGAAGGCGTGCGCGCCCTCGGCGAAACGCGGGCCATCGCCACCGGCGACGATGCCGATCTCGCCGGGCACCAGGTACACATGCCCGGGAGCGGGGGCGATGCCGGCTTCCGCCAGTTCCAGCGGCAGGGTCGTCGCACGCTGCATCTGCCGCAGCAGCTTGTCGTGCTTCGCTCCGTCCAGTTGCTGGTAGACGAACACGGTCGGCGCGAAGTCGGCGGGCAACGCGCCCAGCAACTGGCGCACGGCATCGGGGCCACCGAGGCCGGCCAGCACCGCGATGGTGCCGCGCGAGACCACGGCTTCCTTGCGCGGAGCGTTTTCCAGCTCCAGCCGCGAGGCGCGCATGTGGATCGCATCGAGCTCGGAACGCAGCGGATCCATCAACGGCGGAATGGAAGCCGCCGAAACCGGTTCAAGCACGGCACGCGGCGCGCCCGGATCGAGCATGGCATCGGCGGGAACGTCCGCGACGCTGGACGCGGCTTCGTCGGCGATGCCGCCGAAGTCGCCGCTCCATTCCGGGCGCTGGTACAGCGACGGGCGTTCGACCACGACGTCGGGAATCGCGGATTCGTCCTGTTCGGCGCCGGCCGGCAACACGTCGTCGCGCATCCGCAGCTTGTTCGCCATGTGCCGCAACCAGCGCGCCGCATCCCATCCCTGGCGTTCGACGATGAGGTCGGCTTCCTCGAACAGCACGATCACGTCGGGATCGGTGTAGATGTCCTGGAAGCGTTCGATCGCGCTTTCCACCGCCGGTTCCAGCGCCACCAGCAACGCCTCCGGCTGCGCGGCACGCACCGCTTCGGGCTCTGCGTCCGTCGGGTCGGCAACCAGCGCGATCTCCGCACCCGCCTCGCGCGCGGCCTCGGCCAGTCGCTCGCATGCGGGACCGGGGCGCGCCAGCAACACGACGCGGCGCGCCTGGCTCACTGCGGGCTCCCCCATTCGGCCATCTGCTCGGCCAGCAGTTCGAACACGTTGCGCATCAGCTCGGGCTCCTGGTACGGCTTGCCGAGGTAACGCTGCACGCCGATCTCCAGCGCGCGCTGGCGATGCTTCTCGCCGGTGCGCGAGGTGATCATGATGATCGGCACGTCGCGCATGCGCGGATCCGCCTTCATCGCGGTCGCCAATTCGTAGCCGTCCATGCGCGGCATTTCGATGTCGAGCAGCATCAGGTCGGGCACGCGCTCGGCCATTCGTTCGAGCGCGTCGATGCCGTCCTTCGCGGTGGCGACCTCGATGTTGTGGCGTTCGAGCACGCGGCCGGTGACCTTGCGCATGGTGACCGAATCGTCGACCACCATGACCAGCGGCACGCGGCGCTGCACGACTTCCGGTTGCGGTTCGACATCGCGCGGCAACACCGCCTGGCGGCGCACCAGCGGGGCGACGTCGAGGATCACGACCACGCGGCCGTCGCCCATGATGGTCGCGCCGAAGATGCCGGGAAGCGACGCCACCTGCGGCCCGACCGGCTTGACCACGATTTCGCGGTTGCCGACCACCTGGTCGACCAGCACCGCGGCCCGCAGGTCACCGGAGCGGATCAGCAGCAGCGGCATCTGCAACTGGCCCTCGGCCTTGGCTTGCGCGTGGCCGAGCAGCGCGCCGAGGTCGTGCACCGGGTAGTCTTCGCCGCCGTAGCGGTAGTTCGCGTCGGCCTGCGCGAGTTCGTCGCGGGCGATGCGGCCCACGCCGCGCACCGAGGCGATCGGCACCGCATAGGTGGTGTCGCCGATGCGCACGAACACCGCCTGGGTGACCGCCAGTGTCTGCGGGAGGCGCAGGATGAAGGACGTGCCCACGCCCAGCTTCGACTTGATGTCGAGCGAACCACCGAGCTGGCGCACCTCGCTCGCGACCACATCCATGCCCACGCCGCGGCCGGCGAGGCGGCTGACCGTCTCCGCGGTCGAGAAGCCGGGCTCCATGATCAGCGCGTCGAGGTCGGATTCGGCCAGGATCGCGTCGTCGCGGATCAGGCCGCGTTCGAGCGCGCGACGGCGGATCGCGTCGCGGTCGAGGCCGGCGCCGTCGTCGCGGATCTCGAGCACGACTTCCGAACCCTCGCGGCGCATCGCGATGGCGATCGAGCCTTCCTCGGGCTTGTTCGCGGACTTGCGGCCGACCGGGGATTCGATGCCATGCGCGACCGCGTTGCGCAGCATGTGCTCCAGCGGCGCGGTCATGTGCTCGAGCACGTTGCGGTCGAGTTCGCCCTGCGCGCCGTCGAGCCTGAGCTGGACCTGCTTGCCGGTCTCGCCGGCGGCCTGGCGCACCACGCGGCGCAGGCGCGGCACCAGCGAGTCGAACGGCAGCATGCGCGTGCGCATGAGGCCTTCCTGCAGTTCCGAACTCACGCGCGATTGCTGCAACAGCAGGGTTTCGTACTGGCGCGTCAGGTCGTCGAGCGTGCCCTGCAGGCTGGACATGTCCGCGGCCGATTCGGCCAGCGCACGCGACAACTGTTGCAGGGTGGAGAAGCGGTCGAGTTCGAGCGGATCGAAGGTCTTGTCCGCGCTCTCCTGCTCGCGCTGGTAACGCGCGATGATCTGCGCCTCGGTTTCGCTGTCGAGGCGGCGCAGCTGGTCGCGCAGGCGCGCGTTGGTCTGCTCCATCTCGACCATTGCCGTGCGGAATGCACCGAGCTGCTGCTCGAGGCGCGCGCGGTAGATCGCCACCTCGCCCGCGTAATTGACCAGCCGGTCGAGCAGGTCGGCACGGATGCGCACCTGTTCCTGCGGCGCGCGGGCCATGCCTTCGTCGTCGTCGGCTTCCGCCGCGGCGAGCATCGGCGCCGACAACGGCTTGAGCTCGACGAGCTTGCGTTCCCGCAGCGCATCGGCCACGTCCGCGGGGCCGAATTCCTCGCCGCGCGCGCGCGCGTTGAATTCCGCGATCAGGCCTTCCGGCATGCCGATGGCGCGACGCGCATTGATGCGCACGACCATGGCGTGCAGGCGGTCGAAGCCGCGCTCGAGCAGCGGCACGCCGTCGCGGCCGAGTTCGCCGCGGTGTTCGACGACCGATTCGAGCAGGCCTTCCATCGCGTGGCCGAGCTCGCCCACCGGCATGACGCCGGCCATGCGCGCACCGCCCTTGAGCGTATGCAGGTCGCGCTGCAGGCCGACGAGCAGTTCGCGATCCTCGGGTGCCTCGCGCAACTGCGCGAGCAGTCCGTCGGAGTGGTCGAGTAGGTCGCCGGATTCCTCGGTGAAGATGTCGACGAGTTCGGGGTCGAGGTCGGTCAGGTCCAGCGCCTCGTCCGGATCCTCGCTGCTGGATGCGGTCGACTGCAACGCGGCGAGCGCGGCGAGTTCGCGCGCCTTGGACAGCGCCACGCGCTCTGCCTCGCGGCGTTCGGCTGCGGCGCGTTCCTCGGCCGCGCGACGTTCCGCAAGCACGCGCGCTTCCTCGGCGCGACGTTCGGCTTCGATGCGCTCGGCCTCCGCTTTCTCCGCGGCAAGGCGTTCCGCTTCGATGCGATCGGCTTCGGCGCGTTCGGTCGCGACGCGCTCGGCTTCCGCCTTCTCGGCGGCAAGGCGTTCGGCCTCCGCCTGTTCCGCGGCGAGTCGCTCCGCTTCCGCCTGCTCGGCGGCAAGGCGTTCGGCTTCGGCGCGTTCCGCATCGGCTTTTTCGGCGGCGGCCTGGGCGGCGTATTCGGCCTCGATGCGCGCGTATTCGGCTTCTTCCGCCGCGATCCGCTCGGCTTCCGCCTTCTCCGCGGCGACGCGTTCGGCTTCGGCTTGTTCCGCCGCGAGTCGTTCGGCTTCGATGCGTTCGGCCTCTGCCTGTTCCGCGGCGAGTCGCTCCGCTTCCGCCTTCTCGGCGCCAAGGCGTTCGGCTTCGGCACGTTCGAATTCCGCCTGTTCCGCGGCAGTACGTTCCGCTGCGGCGCGCTCGGCTTCGGCCTTCTCCGTCTCCAGGCGTTCGGCCTCGATGCGTTCTGCTTCGGCCCGTTCCGCGGCAATGCGCGCGGCTTCGAGTTGTGCGGCTTCGAGCCGTGCGAACTCCGCCTGCTCGGCGGCGGCGCGCTCGGCTTCGGCCTGCGTGCCGAAATCGATGGGCTCGAGTTCCATCGTTCCCGACGGCAGTTCGTATTCCTCCGGCAGCGCCTCGTGTTCGCTCGGCGGCGGCGGTTCCGGCAAGGCATCGCGCAGGGCGACGAAGCGCGACGCGAGTTCGCCTTGCTTCCGCACGCGCGGCGCGGGCTGCTTGAGCTCGGCGACCGTGCCCGACACCGCGGAGGCGAGCGCAGCGAGCGCGGCAATGCCCTCGGCACCAATCATCGCCTTGGCGGCGAGTGCCCGCTTGACATAGGCCTCAGCCGGCGTCACCGCTTCGTTGATGGCCGGCACTTCGGTCATCGCGAAGGCGCCGTTCATGGTGTGCACGGCACGCAGCAACGCGTCGCTGGCCGGTGCCCCGTCGCCCGCGCCCTGCAGCCAGTTCTCGACCGTGGCCAGGTGGCCCAGGACTTCGGCGTCGAGGATTTCGAGCAGCACCGGATCGACGTTCGCGGGAATACCCTCTTCGACCGGCTCCGCAACGACGGCGACCTCCGGTTCGATGCGGATTCCCTCGACTGGCACTTCGACCTGCGTCGATTCCGCGGCGGCTTCGGGCGCGCCGTAGAACACGTCCTCGCCGGCGGCGATGCGATCGGCCACGGCTTCCATGCCGGCGAGATCGGCGCTGATGCCGCCTTCGCCGCGCAGCGCCGCATGCAGTTGCGGCAGCGTGTAGAACGCCTGGTCGACCATCGCCACCACCGCCGGGCTGGCGGGGCGCGAGGCGTCGAGCACGCGGTTGAGCATGCCTTCGATCTTCCAGCTGAACTCGCCCAGCGCCTTGGCCCCGACGAGGCGGCCGCTGCCTTTCAGGGTGTGGAACACGCGCCGGATCGGGCGCAGTTTCTCCAGGTCCTCGGGCACGGCACGCCACGGCGGCAACATCTGGTCGAGGTTGCGGATTTCCTCCTCGAATTCCTCGAGGAAGACTTCGCGGATTTCGTCGTCGATCTCGTCGCTGGTGGTGTCGAAGCCACCCACGGCCGCGGTGGCGGCGCTGGGCGCGGGACGCGCAACCACCGGCGCTGGCGGCTCGGCCAGGGCGGCGATCGGGGCTCCGGGTTCGGCGACGGCCGGCGCGGGTTCGGGCTCCGGCCCTGCATCGGTCGCGGCTGGCGCGGATTCGAGCGACGCATGTTCGACCGGCGCTTCCGGCGGGAGCGGCCAGTAATCCAGCGTTTCGAGGCTGCCGCGCGCGATCTCGAGGATGTCGTCGCGGTGCGGGCGCTGTTCGCGCAAGGCTTCGAGGTAGTACTCGAGGCTGGACAGCGCATCGGCGAGGGTGTCGAGCTGGCGCCCGTTCGGCACGCGGTGGCGCGCGATCAGCTCGGACTGGGTGAAGCGGCGGATGCCGGTGAGGTAATCCGCGGGCACGGGCAGTTCGAGGATCTGCAACGCGCCCTCGACTTCCTGCAGCAGGCGCGGTACTTCGGTCAGCTGCGAATGGTCCCAGTTGGTCTCGACGAAGGCGACGAAGGCCTGGCGGGCGTCGGCGAAATTGGCGATGGCCTCGCGCACGAGGACATCAAGCACCTTGCGCGACTCGCCGGCGATGACGTCCTCGGCACCGGCCTCGGTGCCGAGCCGCGCGACCTGGTCGTCGAGCGAAGCGTCGACGAACAGCAGCGCGCCGGCGATGTCGAGCAGCGCGCCTTCCTCGGCCTGGCGTTCGCCGGCCACGATCGCGCGCAGCGCGTTTTCCTGTTCCGCCACGAGGTGGCGCGCGGTGCCGAGGCCGAGCATGCCGAGCGTGTCGGCGATGCGGTTCAGCGATTCGACCTGCGGTTGCAGGCCGGCGACGTCGCGACTGCCGGTGCGCAGGTGCAGGTCGAGCGCGTCCTTGACCCGCAGCAGGTCTTCCTTCAGCGCGGCCGCGACGGTGTCGAGCAGGGCGCGGTTGCGGCCGCTGACGCTGCCGCGGGCGTGCTCGAGCTCTTCCGCGGTGGGTGCCGGCGCGTCCAGGTCGAAGGTCTGGCGCAATTCGCGCAGCGCGGGATGCTCGCCGGCCTGCGCCGCGTGGTAGAGCAGTTGCCGCGTCGGCTCGAGCGCGGCGTCGGCGCGACCGGGTTGCAGGTCGCTGCCATCGAACTGGTGGCGCGCCTCGCGTTCGACGCCGGCGAACGCCTGGCGCAGGCCCGCGACCGGTTGCACCGCGCCGGCCTGCAGCGCATGCGCCATCGAGGCGGCGACCCACAGCATGCGCTGGGTGGCTTCATCGCGGGCGTGGCCGACGAGCCCGTCGGCGGCTGCCACGAGCACGTTGGCATCGGCGGGCGCACCGGTTTCCGGCCATTGCGCCAGCGCATCGGAGAATTTCGCGAGCTGCGCCTGCGCCGCGTCGTCGGTGGCGACGCCGCTGGCCGCGGCCGGCAACGGGCGGTGCAGGTCGGGCGCGAACAGCACGCTCTCGCTGAGTCCCGATGCGCCGCGTGCCGCGCGCAGTTCGTTGAGCAGTGGCAGCAGCACGATCGGGATGTCGCGGTGCCCGCCCTGCAGGCGTTCGAGGTAATCGGGCAGCAGCACCACGCCGCGCATCAGCGCCGCGCTGGCTTCGTCGCGATTGCGCGCCTCGCCGCCGGCGAGCGTGGTCGCCAGCGTTTCCATTTCCTCGCCCACCATCGCCGGCGCATACAGCTCGAGCATGCGCAGGCTGCCCTGCACCTGGTGCATCAGCTCGGCGCAGGCGCGCATGCGCCCGGTGTCGTCCGGATCCTCGGCGTAGGCCTCGATTTCCAGCCGCGCCTGGCGCAGGGTTTCGTCCAGCTCCGGCTTGACCCAGCCGAGCGCGGTGAAATCGATCGCGTCGCGCAACGCAGTCGTCATCGGCTGGCTCCGTGCATGCCCATGCCCGTCGGTACTCCCGCGATCAGGCCGGCAGCTTGAAGTCGGCGACCGAACGACGCAGGTCGGCCGCGAGCTGCGCCAGGTTTCCGATCGACGCCGCGGTCTGGTTCGCGCCTTGCGAGGTCTGCGCGGTGATCGACTGGATGGTGTTCATCGTCGCGGTGATGTTCGTCGCCGCCGCGGACTGCTGCTGCGCCGCGCTGGAAATGCCCTGGATGAGGGTGGACAGGTCCGACGACACCTTTTCGATCTCGCCCAGCGCGGTGCCCGCGTCCTCGGCGAGGCGTGCGCCCGCGACCACTTCCGAGGTCGTTTGTTCCATCGAACTCACTGCTTCGTTGGTGTCGGACTGAATCGTCTGCACCAGCGTCTCGATGCGCTTGGTCGCGTTGGATGCGCGTTCGGCGAGTCGCTGCACTTCGTCCGCCACCACCGCGAACCCGCGGCCCGCCTCGCCGGCCGATGCCGCCTGGATGGCCGCGTTCAGCGCGAGGATGTTGGTCTGCTCGGAGATGTCGTTGATCAGTTCCACGATCGAACCGATTTCCTGCGAGCTTTCGCCGAGGCGCTTGATGCGCTTCGAGGTTTCCTGGATCTGGTCGCGGATCGAGTCCATGCCGGCGATCGTCTGCCGCACCACGTCGGCGCCGTTGGTCGCGATCTGCACCGAGCGTTGCGCCACTTCCGCGGACTCCGCGGAGTTCCTCGACACCTGGTTGATGCTCTGCGCGATTTCGTTGATGCGGTTCGAGGCGGAGTTGATCTCGGTCGCCTGGTGTTCCGCGGCCTCGGCGAGGTGCATGGCGGTGGCCTGCGTTTCCTGCGCGCTCGACGCCACCTGCACCGAGGTGTCGTTGATCGTGCCCACGAGGCTGCGCAGCTGCTCGACCGCGAAGTTGATCGAGTCCGCGATCGCGCCGGTCATGTCCTCGGTCACGGTCGCCTTCACGGTCAGGTCGCCTTCGGCGAGCGAACCCATTTCGTCCAGCAGGCGCATGATCGCCTCCTGGTTGCGGTTGTTCAGTTCGAGGGTGCCCTGGTAGCGCTGGCGCTGCGCGCGGCCGAGGGCGAACAGCAGGCCGACGATCGAGGCGAGCACCAGCAGGCCGGAGATGATGCTGACCCAGACGCCGCCGATGATGCTGGTGTCCTTGAGCGAACCGAACGCGGTGAACGCCGCGAACAGCTTCTCGCTGTCGCCCAGCAACTTGTCCGATCCGGTCGCGAGCGAGTCCGCGGCGGACTGCGCGCGGAACAGGTTGGAGGAACTGGCGAGCAGCGCGTCCAGGTCCTTCTTCATGTCGGTCCAGGTCGCGGTGGCCTGGTTCAGCGCGGCGACCGCGCCGCCGTTGCCAAGCTTCTGCACGTTGAGCGTGGCATCGCCCTGGCGCAGGCCGGTGAGCACCTGCGCGAACACCCCGGAGTCGCGGCCGAGCGCGTCGCCGGCGAGCGAGGCACCGGGACCGCCGGCGCGGATTTCAGAAACGCGGCGGGCCATGGTCGCGGCCAGCACCACTTCGCGCAGGGCGATGTAGATCTGCGAGGACGGCGAACCCGAAGCCGACATCGCGCGCACCACCTCGTCCATCTGCGCCTGCAATTGCGGGATCTGCTGGGTGAATCGGTCGGCGTTGCCGGCGAGGCCGAGCACGGCCTGCTGGCTCGCGGTCACCTGCTCGGCGTTCTTCGCCAGCGGCGCCCAGGTCGCGGTCACGGTCTTGATCGGACCGGACACGCCGGCGGCGCTGCCGAAGCGGTCGTTGAGCAGCTTGATGTCGCTGTCGATCTGGTCCTTGGTCGCCTTGAACGCCGCGAACGAATCGGCGTTGCCACCCACCGCCTCGCGGCCCTGGTTGGCGAGTCGCTGCGAGTTCACCTGCAGGTCCGAGGCCGCGCCGCTGGCGCCGCTCAGGCGCGAGGCCTTGTAGATCGAGTAGCCGGTGTTGGCGCCGAACACGACCAGCGACGCAACCAGCAATCCCAACCAGAAGTTGGTGCTGAGGTTGCGGCCCTTGCCGGAGATGTTGTCCATTGCAGTGCTCATGGTGTGACCTCGATCTTGCTGTGCGATGCGGTGCGGCGGATGCCTAGACCGCGGCCTGTCTGAACTCGGGCGTGCGCGCCAGCCGTTCCAGGCTGAACACCCCCCACTCGTGGTCGCCGAGGCGGTACGCGCGCTCGACGAAATTCGCGTAACGGCCGTCCGCGAGCGGCGCGGCCTCGATCTTCTGCTCCTCGACGAAGCTGCGTTGCCCGAACAGCTCGTCGATCGTCACCGCGACGTTGCCGCCGGGCTGGCGCACGACCAGCACGCGCTGGCCTTCGTGCAGCACCGTGCGTTCGCCCTCGAGGAACTGCTTGAGGTCGACGATCGGCAGCAGGTTGCCGCGGATGTTGGCGACGCCGAGCATCCACGGCTGCGCGCCCGGGACCGGGGTCACCGGCGGCATGCCGAGGATTTCCACCACCTCGTCGAAACCGGAAGCGAGCCGGCGCCGGCCGACGCGGTAACCGACGCCGCGCCACAGGCCCGGGGCGTCGAGCTGCTCCGGCAGGCCGACCACGTGCGCAAGGCTGCGGCTTTCGTAGTCCTGCAGCACCTCGAACGGATCGAGCGGCCCCGACACCTCGGCAACGGCGGGCTCCGCTTGCCCCGCGACGTGCGCCGGGAACGGCCCGCGATTGCCCTTGCCGTGCCTGTGCTTCGACATCGGCTCAGGCCGCCAGCACTTGGTTGATGCGTGCAATCAGTTCGTCTTCGCTCGGCGGCTTGACGATGTAATCGCGAGCGCCCTGGCGCATGCCCCAGGCCTTGTCGGTTTCCATGTTCTTGGTGCTGACGATCAGCACCGGGATCGCCTTGGTGACCGCGTCGCGCGACAGCGCGCGCGTGGCCTGGAAACCGTTCATGCCGGGCAGGACCACGTCCATCAGCACCAGGTCGGGCAGTTCGCGCTTGCAGACCTCGATGCCGTCCTCGGCGCTACCCGAAGTCAGCACCTGGTGGCCGTTGCGCTGCAGCAGCTGGCTCAGCACCGCGGCATCGGTCGGCGAGTCCTCGATCAGGAGAATGCGTGCCATGTGATTGCCCTACCCCCCAGGTCAGGCGTGAACGTGCGTGCGGATCGCGTCGAGGAGTTCCTCGCGCGTGAATGGCTTGGTGACGTACTGCTCGGAACCGACGATGCGGCCGCGCGCCTTGTCGAACAGGCCGTCCTTGGACGAAAGCATGATCACCGGCGTGTTCTTGAACAGCTGGTTGTTCTTGATCAGCGCGCAGGTCTGGTAGCCGTCCAGGCGCGGCATCATGATGTCGACGAAGATGATCTGCGGACGCTGGTCGGCGATCTTGGCCAAGGCCTCGAAGCCGTCGGTGGCGGTGGTGACGTCCGCGCCTTCACGCCGGAGCAGGGTCTCGGCCGTGCGCCGGATGGTCTTCGAATCGTCGATGACCATGACCCGCAGGCCTTCGAGGCCACCGGGTCCGTTCTCGTCGTGGACCATGCCAACTCCCCTGTTCGTCGTGCTGCGCGCTTCTGCAGCAGTGCAGCTGCCTTATATCCCAAGCGGGCCGCGGGGTGTCAAGCACGCGTGTCGCGGAATGCGGGCGCACGGTGAAATTCGCGAACGGGAGCGCAATTTTCGGCCTGTTACCATACGCGTACCGCCCCGCGAAGCGCCCGCATGCCGCTCGATGTCGTCGTGGTGATGGACCCGATCGCGTCCATCAAACCGGCCAAGGATTCGACCTTCGCCATGCTGCTGGAAGCGCAGCGGCGTGGCCATCGCCTGCACTACGTCCAGCCCGGCTCGCTGGCGGTGGCCGACGGCACGGCTCAGGCCACGAGCGCCCCGCTGGAAGTACGCGATTCCAAGACCGACTGGTTCAGCCTCGGTCCGGCCGCGGCGCGGCGGTTCGCCGCCGGCGACCTGGTACTGATGCGCAAGGATCCGCCGGTCGACGCCGACTACCTGCACGACACCCAGATCCTCGGCCTGGCCCAGGGCCAGGGCGCGCGGGTGGTGAACGACCCCCGGGGCCTGCGCGACCTGAACGAGAAACTGGCGGCCCTGCTGTTCCCGCAGTGCTGTCCGCCGACCCTGGTCAGCCGCGACGCGACCGCGCTCAAGGCCTTCGTGAATGCGCACGGCGAGGCGGTACTGAAGCCGCTGGACGGGATGGGCGGGCGCTCGATCTTCCGCGCCAGCGCCGGCGAGCCGAACCTGAACGTGATCCTCGAAACCCTCACCGCCGGCGGCGCGCACCTGGCCATGGCCCAGCGCTACCTGCCGGAGATCGCGCAGGGCGACAAGCGCATCCTGCTGGTCGATGGCGAGCCGGTCGATTACTGCCTCGCCCGCATTCCGCAGGGCGACGAGTTCCGCGGCAACCTCGCCGCCGGTGGCCGCGGCGAAGGCCGCCCGCTGTCCGAGCGCGATCGCTGGATCGCCGCCCAGGTCGGGCCGGAGATGAAGCGCCGTGGCATGCGTTTCGTCGGCCTCGACGTGATCGGCGACTGGCTGACCGAAGTGAACGTCACCAGCCCCACCTGCATCCGCGAGCTGGATGCCCAGTTCGGCCTGAACATCGCCGGCCGGCTGTTCGACGCGCTCGAAGCCACGCCCGGAACGTGAACACGGCCGTCCCCGAACAGTGGTTGCCGCCGCCGGCACCGCGGATCGGCGAGCGCGAACGCCTCGGCGCGACCTTCGTGCTGTCGTTGCTGGTGCACGGCATGTTGATCCTGGGCCTGGGCTTCGCGCTGGAGGACGCTGCGCCGGTGCTGCCGACCCTGGACGTGATGCTGACCCAGACCCAGACCCCGCTCACGCCGGCGCAGGCGGATTTCCTTGCCCAGGCCAACAACCAGGGCGGCGGCGAGCAGGATAAAAGCACCCGTCCGCGCGAACCCCAGGCCGGGTTTTTGCCGCAACCCGAACCCGGCGTCGCCGCACGGCCGCTGCGCGCGCAGTCGCCCTCGCCGCAGCCGCCGCCCGAAGCGCGCGTCATCGCCAGCCAGCGCGCGGATCAGGCGCTGCCGCAACCGCAGGCGCGGCCTGAAGCCGAATCCGTGCCGCTGCCGCGGGGCGAGCAGAAGATCGAGCACGACATGGACATGGCCCGGCTCGCAGCCGAGATCCACCTGCGTTCGCAGCGCTACGCCAAGCGGCCCTCGCGCAAGTTCGTGTCCGCCAGCACCCGCGAATACGCCTGGGCCGCCTACCTGCGCGCCTGGGTCGACCGGGTCGAACGCGTCGGCAACCTGAACTACCCCGAGGAAGCGCGGCGCCGGCACCTCGGTGGCGTGGTCGTGATCAATGTCGGCATCCGCCGCGACGGCAGCGTCGAACGCGCCGACATCGTGCAGTCGAGCAACATCCCGCTCCTCGACGCGGCCGCGCTGCGCATCGCCCGGCTCGCCGAGCCTTACGCGCCGCTGCCCAAGACCGAGGAAGACCCGGACATCCTCAACGTGGTCCGCACCTGGCAGTTCATGCCCGGCGGCGAGCTGATCGATCGCTGAGCCAGCTCAGCCGAAGCGCGCCAGCAACACCCATTCGTCCTCGACCTGCACCCGCACCCCCGTCGGCCGATTGCTCAACCGATGGCGCATCTCCGCGCTGCGCTCGGCCGCTTCAATCGCCACCTTGCGGTCGGCGAACCAGTGGCCACGGCGGTCGCCGCGATCCAGGCACCAGCCGCGGCGGGTGGGGATGAGTTCGAACATCGTGCGTTCCATGGGCCACCCGCATGCGAGGGAAGGAAGCGCTCCGGCCCGGCAAGACGGGGCCCAATCCG
>Ga0209023_10002167_pt1 | contig 25023 bp, 19 predicted proteins | sample LakOneMetagenome_FD_187468 | JGI IMG/M metagenome (GOLD analysis project Ga0209023, IMG submission 187468) | Freshwater and sediment microbial communities from Lake Erie, Canada (SPAdes) (version 2) | ecosystem: Environmental > Aquatic > Freshwater > Lentic | place: Lake Erie, Canada... | reverse complement strand
TAAATCGTATTTCCAAAATCATACTTCATTATGGCTTGGTTTAAAAGAACAGAAAAAGGAATTACCACCGCAACCGAGGACAAAAAAGACGTTCCTAAAGGCTTGTGGTACAAATCACCTACCGGAAAAATTATTGATGCCGATGAATTAGAGCGCAACTTATGGGTGAGTCCTGAAGATGGTTTTCACGTTCGTATTGGTAGTGCCGAATATTTCGGAATTCTATTCGATAACAACGAATTCAAAGAATTGGATGCCAAAATGACCTCCAAAGATCCCTTGCATTTTGAGGATACCAAAAAATACTCCGATCGTTTGAAAGAAGTGATGGCAAAAACCAACTTGAAAGATGCCGTCCGAACTGCTGTTGGAAAATCAAAAGGAAAAGACTTGGTAGTATGCTGTATGGACTTCGCCTTTATTGGTGGTTCTATGGGTGCGGTTGTAGGCGAAAAAATTGCTCGTGGAATTGATTACTCTATTAAGAATAAAGTACCGTTTGTGATGATTTCCAAATCCGGTGGTGCTCGTATGATGGAAGCCGCTTACTCCTTGATGCAATTGGCCAAAACCGCTGCGAAACTAGCGCAATTGGCAGAAGCTAAAATTCCTTACATTTCTTTGTGTACGGATCCAACTACTGGAGGAACAACAGCTTCCTATGCTATGTTAGGAGACGTAAACATTTCGGAACCTGGTGCTTTAATCGGATTTGCCGGACCTCGTGTTGTAAAAGACACGACTGGAAAAGACTTGCCGGAAGGTTTTCAAACTGCTGAGTTCGTCTTAGAACATGGCTTTCTAGATTTTATCACGCCAAGGAAAGAATTGAAAGATAAAATCAATTTGTTTATCGACTTGATTGAGAATAACGAAATTAGATAATAAAAAAACCCGAGAATGTCTCGGGTTTTTTATTGGATTATAAGCTGAAGTCACGCTACTGCTCTACTTATTAAATTCTCCAAAATGCCAAAGTACTCCAGAAGGATCGTGTAAGAAACATTCTCTTCCCCATTCAAGCTCTTGCACGGGGACTACTTTAACCCCTTCATATTTCGACGGTAGGTCTAAGGCAGCTAGTTCTGTCCAGAACCGTTTTACGTCGTCTACTTCCATAAAAACCATGGTGTTGTTGATCCAATCTTCAACGTAGGCATCTTGCAAGTAAAAGCCAATTTCTTTAGAATGAAAATAGGACATGTTGTAAGACAGCACATTTTCTTCAAAACCTAAGTCTTTATAAAATTGCCGAGAAAGATTGTAATTTTTGGCTCCAATAAAAGGCCGGATGGATTGAGCATGGTGTTCCATTTTTTTTGACTTTGATCTATTTTACTTACAATTAAAATCGTTTCGTAATGCAATTCTATGTATTACATTGCTATATTATTCTTCACACCTTTGATTAAGAGCCACATCGTTACTGAAAATTCTCCTACAAAAGCTGGAAATAAGTCATAGGGAAATAAGGGATTATCAAAGCCTCTTGAAAGGAACATTACGAAACTATTCAAGATATAACTTACTCCAGCCAAAGCATATAAGATTCCCAATAGTTTTGGAATATAGTTCGTTTTAAAAATTAAATAGCCAATAATGATGCAATAAATACCAAAGAATACCAAACCGATGGCATAGCCTTGCGTTTGAATTTTCAGTGCCATTGTTGATAGTACTGCCAATTGGTCGGGTTGAAAAGACTCCAAAAAGTTCGGATTCCCAAAAATCAATAAAGGGTGAAGTTGATTTAAAATATTGGAAGCAAAAACAGCATTAGCCAGAAGTACGAAAAGCACCGCTAAAGAAACTACATACTGATGTTGTTTTTTAAAAAGCACCCAAAAGAAAAGAATAACCGGCAAACCACAAATAAAATTTAGAAGATCAGCAACAAAACCTACTCGATAAAACATTTCATGAGATAGAATCTTCGTTGCAGTAGCAAGGGCGTCGTGGGGAACATACAATTCTTGCCGCACAAATACTTCAGCAAAAAGCCCTGTAGCTATTACAATTAAGTAAAGTAGGCCGGCGATTCTAGCAAATTTTTTTAGGTCTTGAAAAGTGAGGTCATTCATACTTTCTTATTTTAGAATAGCCATCCGCGCTCTGCGGAAATAAACTTCTAAGAGCTATATGCCCGTTCGAATTGCTTCCACCGGATCCAAACGAGAAGCCGAAATTGCCGGTAAGATTCCTGAGATTAGACCGATGACTGCCGAAAGTCCCGTTCCAATGATAATATTCCACAAACTTAAGACAAACTCAAAATCGAGCATTTTCGTCAGTACCATCGAAATAATCCAAACTAATATCAAACCAACTAACCCGCCAATCACGGATAGAATAACCGATTCAAACAAGAACTGAAATAAGATGAATTTGTTTTTAGCGCCTAATGATTTTTGAATCCCAATTAAATTCGTTCGCTCTTTCACCGAGACAAACATAATATTGGCAATTCCGAACCCACCGACCAGCAGTGAAAATCCGCTAATAATCCAGCCAATAATGTTCATTTGGCTTACGATCCCATCGATCAAATCCGTGAAACCCGACAGTACATTCACAAAAAAATTATTGATTTCTTCCGATTTCACTCCTCTAAAATTTCTCAATTTTTGAGCAATTTGCGCTTTTAGTTCCGGCATATCGGTCCCTTTTTCAGGCTTAATAATAATTACGGGCAGCATGGTGTCGTTGTTATCGCCATAGATTCGACGTAAGAAATTCGATGGAATAAATGCCGAAACATCGTCGCCACCACCTCCGAAATCCATTCCGGATTCCCCTTTCTTTTTAGTGACTCCAATTACAGTGAAGCGCTGACCGTAAATGCGAACCGTTTTTCCAATCGGATCAAAACCATCAAAAAGGCCATTGGCAATTTCATATCCTAACACCACAACAGGCACTCCAGAATTGGATTCAGATTCATTAAAAAACCGACCTTCTGAAAACTCGAGTCGTTGAATATCTACAAATTCAGAAGTTACAGGAACTACATTGACATCAGAAACTGTTTTTGCTTCGTATTTGATACTTTCTTTATTAGTAAAAAACTGGAAACACAAATAATCTACGTTATTTAATGCTTCACGCAAATATTGGTATTCCTCGTAACTTACTTTTGGGAATTGATCTACTTTCCACTGCGGAATATCCGTTGGTCCGAAGCAAACACTTGTTAAATAAATGGTGTTTTTGTCTAAGGTACTCAAGCTGTCTTTTATTTTTCGATCTAAAGAATCGACCGCAGTTAGTACAGCGATAATCGAGAAGATTCCAATAGTGACACCCAGTAGTGAGAGTAATGTTCGCAATTTGTTGTTGCGAAGGGCATTCATGGCAAAACTAAAACTCTCTTGGAGCAATCGGAAATAGACCAGCATATTCTCTTGTTTTTACTAATTCAAATGTAAGACATTAGTGGGTATTGTGGTGGAATCGTTACAGAAATTCCGAATTTTATTTTGCCAAAAAAGTCTTCAAATGCAATTCAGATTTGGAACAAAAAAACTACTTTTGCACGCACAAACAACACAACTACATGAACACTACAAAAACCATTCAATCAGCTCTAATTTCGGTCTTTTCGAAGGACGGATTGGAACCTATCGTTCGCCAATTGCACGAACAAAATGTTACTTTATACTCCACTGGAGGCACCGAAGATTTTATTAAGAATCTTGGCATTCCAGTCGTTCCTGTTGAAGAAATCACCTCGTATCCTTCTATTTTAGGTGGTCGTGTAAAAACCTTACATCCCAAAATTTTCGGCGGCATTTTGAACCGTCAAGATCACGAAACGGATGTCCAACAAATGGAAGAATTTCAAATTCCCCAAATTGATTTAGTAATTGTCGATTTGTATCCGTTTGAAAAAACAGTTGCCTCAGGAGCTTCGGAAAGCGATATTATTGAAAAAATAGACATCGGAGGCATTTCCTTAATTCGAGCGGCAGCTAAAAACTTTAAAGACACTGTGATTGTGGCTTCTGTTAATGAATATTCTTTGTTGTTGGAGTTGATTACGGCTCAAAATGGAGCGACAACTATAGAAAATAGAAGACTTCTAGCTACCAAGGCCTTTCATGTTTCTTCACATTATGATACTGCCATTTTCAATTATTTCAATACTGACGAAACAATTTTTAAAGCCAGCATTACTGACGGAAAAATTTTGCGCTATGGTGAGAATCCGCATCAGAAGGGCTACTTTTTTGGCGATTTTGACGCGATGTTTCAAAAAGTGCATGGAAAAGAATTGTCTTATAACAATTTACTCGATGTGGATGCAGCAGTCAATTTAATTTTAGAATTTGAAGATGAAGCGCCTACATTTGCAATTCTAAAGCACAACAACGCTTGCGGATTGGCTACGAGAAGCACCATGAAAGAAGCTTATTTGACGGCTTTGGCTTGCGATCCTACCTCAGCCTTTGGCGGAGTATTGATTGCGAACCAACCCATTGATACGGCTACTGCTGCGGAAATCAATTCGCTTTTTTGTGAAGTCGTGATTGCTCCAAGCTACGATGCTGATGCTATTACAATACTATCCGAAAAGAAAAATCGAATTATTTTGATTCAGAACAAAGTTGCCTTGCCACAAAAGCAAGTACGGACTTGTTTGAACGGACTTTTGGTTCAAGATAAAAACAACATCACTGACAATAAAGAACACTTAAGAACCGTTACCAATAAAGCACCAACTTCGCAAGAAATTGACGACTTATTGTTTGCTTCCAAGATTTGCAAAAATACCAAATCAAACACCATTGTCTTCGCGAAAAACAAAACGTTATTGGCGGCCGGAACCGGTCAAACCTCTCGCGTTGACGCTTTAAAACAAGCAGTGGAAAAAGCGCAAGTGTTCGGATTTGATTTAAAAGGTGCTGTGATGGCCAGCGATGCATTCTTTCCGTTTCCAGATTGTGTGGCATTGGCAAAAGAAGCAGGAATCACGGCCGTAATTCAGCCTGGAGGCTCGATAAAAGACGAATTGAGTATTGCCTATTGCAATGAAAATAAAGTTGCAATGGTATTTACAGGAACACGTCATTTTAAACATTAATTTGTTTAACTTTGTGCGTTAAAATTTTATATAAACTTTATAACCCTTAAATGACTTATGGGATTTTTTGATTTCATGACCGAGGATATCGCGATAGACCTTGGTACCGCTAATACTCTTATCATTCACAATGACAAAGTAGTCATTGATAGTCCGTCAATAGTTGCTCGTGATCGGGTATCAGGTAAAATAATTGCCGTAGGAAAAGAGGCAAATATGATGCAAGGTAAAACTCATGAAAACATTAAAACCATTCGCCCATTGAAAGATGGGGTTATTGCTGATTTTGACGCTTCCGAGAAAATGATTAGCATGTTTATCAAAAGCATCCCTGCTTTAAAGAAAAAAATGTTCACTCCAGCATTGCGTATGGTAGTTTGTATTCCTTCTGGAATTACAGAAGTGGAGATGCGTGCTGTAAAAGAATCTTGTGAACGCGTTAACGGAAAAGAAGTCTATTTAATTCACGAACCAATGGCAGCTGCGATTGGTATTGGTATCGACATCATGCAGCCAAAAGGAAACATGATTGTAGATATTGGGGGTGGAACAACCGAAATTGCAGTTATCGCTTTGGGCGGTATTGTTTGCGACAAATCGGTTAAGATTGCCGGTGACGTTTTCACGAATGACATTGTATACTATATGCGTACTCAACACAACCTTTTTGTTGGAGAAAGTACCGCAGAAAAAATAAAAATTACCGTAGGTGCGGCTTTAGAAGAATTGGAAACAGCTCCAGACGACATGTCGGTTCAAGGGCGTGACTTGTTAACTGGAAAACCAAAACAAGTGGATGTTTCTTATCGAGAAATTGCAAAAGCACTAGACAAATCAATTCAAAGAATTGAAGATGCGGTAATGGAAACGTTATCTCAAACGCCGCCAGAATTAGCAGCGGATATTTACAACACCGGAATTTATTTAGCGGGTGGTGGATCCATGTTGCGAGGTTTGGACAAACGTATTTCTCAAAAAACCGACTTACCTGTGTACATTGCGGAAGATCCTTTAAGAGCCGTAGTACGAGGCACGGGTATGGCGTTGAAAAACATCCCAAAATTCAGAAGTATTTTAATTAAATAGTATTTTACACTATTCTTTTTAGAAGACTTATACCAAGAAGCAGTACACGGAACGCGGAACACTGAACCCTTAAAAAATGCAGCAAATATTTATTTTTATATTTAAAAACAGCTATCGATTGCTGTTTTTGCTGCTTTTAGTAGTTTCATTTGTTTTTACGGTTCAATCGCATTCCTACCACCGAAGTCAAGTGATTGGTTCTGCCAATTTCTTAAGTGGTGGCGTGTATGCCGAAATCAATTCGGTATCTGAATACTTAAGTTTGAAAAAACAAAACGAAGAGTTGGCGCAAGAAAATGCTCGTCTAAAAAGTATTATTTTTAACGAGAAAGATACTACTGCACTTCCAAAATTAGATTCTGTCAAAGGAGTTCGTGCTGCGGACATTATTGTTTCGAAAGTCATTCACAACTCTTACAACGTTTACGAAAATTACTTGACTATCAACAGCGGCGAGCTTGCTGGTGTAAAACCAGACATGGGTGTCATCAATAGTGCAGGTATTATTGGTATCATTGACAAGACTTCAAAGAATTATGCTACTATCATCAGTATTTTAAATGTGAAATCGGCTATCAATGCTAAGATCAAGAAGTCGAATCACTTTGGTTCATTAGTTTGGAATGGTAAAAGTACTGGCTTTGTTCAATTAATTGATGTACCTCGTTTGGCTTCTGTTAGAAAAGGCGATACCATTGTAACCGGCGGACAATCGGTAATCTTCCCGGAGAATATTGGCATTGGAACCATTGAAAAAATCTACATCGATAACAAAACGAACTACTATACTCTCGATGTGAAACTTTTCAATGACATGACGAATTTAGGCCATGTGTATATCTTGAAAAGCAAAGACCGCGAAGAGATTTTAAACTTAGAGAAGAAAGAAGATGAATAGTGCGCTTTTAGTTAATATCGCTCGGTTTATTCTGCTTTTAGCGGCACAAATCCTCATTTTCAATAATATGAATTTGTTTGGGTACATCAATCCGTATCCGTATATTTTATTTATTATTTTATATCCTGTCAACGGAAATAAAACGGGTCTTTTGTTAGCAAGTTTTCTACTGGGTTTTATACTGGATATGTTTTGTAATTCTGGCGGAGTTCACGCCATCGCTTGTCTAATTTTGGCCTATTATCGTCCCTATATTTTTAAGTTTTCTTTCGGATTAAGTTACGAATACCAGACTGTAAGACTTAATGATGTGCTAACTCCAGAACGATTTTCATTTCTTCTGATTGCCGTCGTTCTACACCACTTTACCTTGTTTTTGCTAGAGATCTTCCGCATTACTTTCATCTTAGAGATTTTGCTAAAGACAGTCCTCAGTACCCTTTTTACGTTGTTGGTTAGCGTGATTATTATCTACATTATTAAGCCCAGCAAACGATGAGAAAAGTACTCTTGCCAACTGTCATTATCATTGCAACTATTCTGCTGATCGTTAGGCTTTTTTACTTGCAAGTAGTTGACGATTCGTTCAAATTAAAGTCGGATAACAATGCCATTAAAATCCAATACGACTACCCGGAACGGGGCTATATTTATGATCGGCACGGCAAACTTTTAGTAGCCAACCAACCGTCTTATGACATCATGGTGATTCCGAAAGACATGAAGAACATCGATACTTTAGAGTTTTGCAAATTACTGAACATTACCAAAGTAGATTTTATTAAAATAGTCGCCAAAGCAAAAGTATACAGTCCGCGATTACCTTCCGTTTTTTTACCTCAATTGAACAAATTAGAGTTTGCAGCATTTCAAGAAAAAATTCGAAAATTTGAAGGCTTCTACATTCAGAAACGATCTTTGAGAGATTATCAAGTTCCTTTTGGAGCCAATGTTTTTGGTTTCATTACGCAAGCCAATGAGAAAACAGTTCAGAAAAACCCCTATTACAACAGTGGCGATTTACTAGGAAAACAAGGCGTTGAAGAAAGCTACGAAACCACACTTCGCGGCATTAAAGGTGTAAAATACATTCAGAAAGACAAATACAATCGGGAAATTGGCTCTTACAAAGAAGGTCAATATGATACGATTGCTGTGCAAGGAAAGGACATCAACCTAAGTATTGATGCGGAGCTTCAAAAGTATGGAGAAGAATTAATGGTAAACAAACGTGGTGGTATTGTAGCAATCGAACCTTCTACTGGTGAGATTTTGGCTCTGGTAACTGCGCCTTCGTATGATCCAGCGATTTTAGTGGGTCGTCAACGATCTAAAAATTATACGATGTTATATCGAGATTCGATTGCCAAACCTTTATACGATAGAGGATTGTTAGCCGAATATCCGCCGGGTTCTCCTTTTAAGATTCTAACTGGATTAATCGCCCTTCAAGAAGGCGTCATCGACGAACAAACCACAGTTGTTTGCAATCACGGTTTTAGCTATGCGCGCGGTCGGTTTATGAAGTGCCACTGTCATGGTGGAGCAAAACAACTGCACAACGGAATTTATGAATCTTGCAACGCCTATTTTGGGACTGTTTACATGAAAACCATCAACAAATTTGCGAATCCTGCAGACGGAGTAGACGTATGGAGCAACCACTTAAAAAGTTTTGGCTTAGGCCAATTCATGGGTTATGATTTACCTACGGGACGAAAAGGAAAAGCACCAACCTCCAAGACCTACAAGAAAATATATCCGAATGGTGGCTGGCGAAGTACAGCTATTGTATCCAATGCCATCGGACAAGGAGAAGTACTGATGACACCGATTCAACTAGCCAATATGATGGCTGCTGTGGCGAATCATGGTTTTTATTATACACCTCACATCATCAAAAAGATTGAAGGACAAGTTATCGATAAAAAATACCGCACCAAGCACGTTACTACCGTCGATCGCAAGTATTTCCAACCGATGATTGAAGGGCTATATGACGTATACAATTTAGGAACTGCACACGCCCTGCAAGTAGAAGGCATTGCCATTTGCGGAAAAACGGGTACCGCAGAGAATTTCGCTAAAATTAATGGCAAACGCGTGAAACTACAAGATCACTCTATTTTTGTGGCTTTTGCTCCGAAAGACAATCCAAAAATCGCGATTGCTGTTTTGGTTGAAAATGGATATTGGGGAGCACGTTGGGCTGGACCAATTACAAGTTTGATGATTGAAAAATACCTAAAAAAGAAAATCACTAGAACCGATTTAGAAAAAAGAATGTTAGAAGGAAGCCTACAAGGTGAATACAACAAATATACAGGAAACAAGAAAACGGATAGTTTGCTTTTAACCAAACCGAAAGTTGTCGTTCCTGAAGCTGATATCGAAAACTAACTCTACGATGAAAAACCAAAGTGTCACTAATAATTTAGACTGGATCAGTGTTTTTATCTACATCCTATTGGTTATCATGGGTTGGTTGAACATCTATTCCTCTTCGCTTTCTTTATCGGACGACAATTATATTTTTGACTTATCACAGTTTTACGGAAAGCAATTGCTGAGTATCGGCTTAACGGTTCCGTTGATCTTTGTCGTCTTGTCTGTTGAAGGCAAGTTTTATGAAAAATTTGCCAGTATTATCTACATTATTGGGCTCTTGTCATTAGCAGGATTGTTTGTGTTTGGAAAAACGATTAAAGGGCAAGCCAATTGGTATTCGTTTGGTTCCTTCGGATTACAACCTTCCGAGTTTGTAAAAGCTGCAACCGCCTTGGCGTTGGCTAAATATTTGAGTGATGTTCAAGTCAATCTAAAAGACATGAACCGCCAAATACAGGCACTAGGCGTAATTTTCCTGCCTATCTTATTAATCGTACCACACGATCCTGGAAGTGCCTTAATCTTTACGGTTTTTATTTTTGTACTCTATCGGGAAGGATTGCCACCTTGGTACCTGTGGACCGGATTTATTGCTATTGTCTTGTTTGTATTGGCTTTAGTGTTTAAACCTTGGGCTGTCGTTTTAATGGCTCTTGGGGTAACCTGTTTGGTGTATTATAGAAGTCGATTAGTGGATCGAAATATTGTCGCCAGTGCTATAGTGATGGTTTTGATATCTGGTTTTGTATTCTCGGTAGATTATGTTTTTGAATCGGTATTCAAGCAACACCACCGTGACCGATTTAATATCTTACTAGGAAAAGCGGTCGACATGAAAGGCATTGGATACAACACCAACCAATCGGAGATAGCCATTGGTTCCGGCGGCTGGTTTGGAAAAGGATTTTTAGAAGGCACACAAACCAAAGGAGGCTTCGTCCCAGAACAACATACCGATTATATTTTCACAACGGTTGGAGAAGAATGGGGATTCTTCGGTTCCTTATTAGTCATCGCCCTATTTGTAGGTTTAATTTTTAGAACCATCTACTTAGCCGAAAGGCAAAAAACAAAATTCAGCAGAGTCTACGGCTATTGCGTTGCTTGTATCTTGTTCATTCACTTTTTTGTAAACATTGCCATGGTCGCAGGAATTTTCCCAACCATTGGAGTGCCATTGCCTTTCTTTTCTTATGGTGGTTCTGGACTTTGGGGCTTCACAATATTGCTCTTCATCTTTTTGAAAATGGATGCCAATAAAGTGAATGAATGGTAAGGCTTTCCATCATGTAAACAACTTCACTTACTACAATTTGATTATAAGTTTTTAATCACAAATTCACTTCTTCTATTGAGTTCGTGCTGCTCTTCGGTGCATGATTCTTCGGGCACACACTTCAGTATTGGAACAGTTTCGCCGTAGCCTTTGGCAAAAATTCTACTAGCCGAAACTCCTTTGGATAAAATATATTCCCTAGTTGATTTGGCGCGCTTCGACGACAATTCCATATTGTAAGCATTGTTTCCTCGTACGTCAGTATGAGACCCAATCTCAACTTCCATTTCCGGATATTTGTTCATCAACTCCACTACTCTATTCAAGATAACTTTGGATTCTTTACGGATGTACCAAAGATCATAATCGAAATAAATCGGATCGGTTTTAATAATCAAACGGTCCTTGTCACGAACGACATCTTTTTCTTTAGCAAGAATGTTAGCTACTTTTTCTTTTTTCAATTTCTCAAAAGCAATCTCTTTCTCTCTATTTTGTTTTTCCAATTCTGTTTTTTCTTCTTCCATTCGCAATTTCTCCGACTTTAGTGCCATCGAAGCGTCGTTGATTTTGTTACGCTCCTTTTGAAGAACCACTACTTTAGAATTTTTGGAATACGCTTCTTTGGAAGCCAAAACAGTGAAACTTGTTAAGCAACCAACTGAAAAACTAAAACTCCCATCGGTTCTTGTAATATGTCGTTCCACTTCCTTATTCTCACTATTCTGTAAAATCACTAGGGCATTTTCGAGTGGCAATAAGGTAGTAACATCAGTAATAACACCATTAATGGTTTGTTTGCAGCCTTCAATTATAAGGGGTATAGTTTCTTTCATCTCATAAATATCATCACTGCCTTTTCCTCCTTTTCTGTTCGAAGAAAAATAGCCCAACTTCGTGGCAGTATCCATGCTAAAGGCAAAATCATCATAGCCTGAATTCACAGGCAAACCAACATTCAACGGACGGGAAAACGTTTCGCCTTTAATTTGCGATACAAACACATCCAACATCCCATAACCAAAATGACCATTAGATGAGAAATACAACTTATTATCTTCCGAAATAAAAGGGAATTGTTCTTTCTTCGGAGTATTGATGGTTGGTCCTAAATTCTTCGGCGTATCAAAAGTTCCTTGATCGACCTCCACCGAAAAAAGGTCAAAAGAGCCCAAAGTACCGGGCATGTCCGAAGCAAAATACAGTATCTTTTCATCCAAACTCAACGCTGGATGTTCGGTTGAGTAATCATCATTATTGAAAGGAAGTGATGTGATGTTGGTCCATTTTCCGTCTACAAATTCGGCACTAAAAATTTGAAGCTTTGAAATTTTCTCTTTGTTTTTTGCTCTTTTCCCTTTTTTAAAATTATTACGAGTAAAATACATGGTCTTCCCATCTTTCGTGAAAATGGCGTTGGCTTCGTGTAGGTTCGTATTAATTTCCTTCGAAAAAGAAGTATAAATAGAATCACCAGCTTTTAGATTTGCAAGTAGAATTGAATTCAAATCCAAATAGTTTTCATTGTTCCAACGGTATACTTTATCGAACAATTCTTTATTGGACTTTACCGAAGAAAACACAAGAAAACCGTCTTTTCTGACGCCTCCAAATTCGGAGTATTTCGTATTAATCGGCACATTTTTAATTTCAAACCGGTTGCCAATCGCACTAATATTCTCTAGTTCATCAATGTCGAATGCTAGTTGATCCGAGGCTTTGGCATTATTTGTTTCCGAAAGATATTTCCTAAGAAACGTATTCGCTTCATCATAAGCACCCGATGCTTTTAGAGTCTGAATGTATCGAAAATAGTATTCTTCGTTTATATCTTGTTTGAACGTTCGCACCAAGTAGGAATACCATTTCAAAGCATTTTCAAAATCATTGGTAAAGTAATAGGCATCGGCCAAATTACGAACCTCTTCCAGCGATCGATTTTCAGCAATAGCGGCCGCATATAATGGAATGGCTTGACTGTAATAAGTACGGTCAAAGTATATTTTTGCCAATTTTAAGTCTTGCTCTTGCGCGCTCAAAAATTGAATTGAAAATACGAGTATCCCGAAAAGCATTCTTTTCATAGTTTTCATTTTAGAAGAATCGAGGTGATAAATCATGCCCTTTTCCGATTAAGTACCAGTCATACAACAAGAAAATTTCATGGGTTCCTGAATTGAATTGTCCTAAATTAGAAAGGGTATAGTCGTAAGCATAACCCACTTTAAGGTTTCGAGTTATGGCGAAATTAACCAAGCCACTGACGGCATCTTTATAGCGAAAGGCTAGTCCCATTTCTAGTTTATTCGCGTATAGAGCATTGGTAGTTACCTCGAGACTTGGAGGTGCTCCCTTAACAAATTTTGTCATCAGCGCTGGTTTTATTTTAAAATCGGAATTCAAAGTAAAGACGTAACCGCCAGTAACAAAAAGATGGCTGTATTCCGAACCATAGGCTCGAATACCGTTGCGCTCCTCAATGTGCCGCGACGTCAATAAGTTGGGCACTGAAACTCCCACATAATAGTTGTTGGAGGAATAATAAATCCCCGTTCCCAGATTCGGCTTTCGGATGTTCACATTTTCAGTGAAGGCTAAATCAGTTGAAGGATCTCCAGTTTCAAAACGAAATCCATTAAAATTTGACTCTAAAGAAGTAACACCCGCTTTTAAACCAAAGGATAATCGGTGGTTGTTATTTAGAGGAATGAGAAAAGTGAAATCGCCATAAAAGTTATTTTCCTTTTTAGCGCCGTCGCCAATATCATCAGAGATTAATGAAAATCCCAACTGTATTCTTGAACTCACCGGCATGTGGGCAAAAAGAGTAAAGGTCTTTGGAGCACCCACTGCGCCGACCCATTGTGTTCGGTATAAAGTCCCTAAGTTTAAAATTTGCCCCTTACTGCTGGCATATGCTGGATTTATAATACTCATATTGTACATATACTGCGTGTACTGCGGGTCTTGCTGTGCAAATCCGTAAGTATAGAAAAATAATACAAAGAAACATACCCGTAGTCTTTTCATTGCTATCATGTTTTTATTATCGATTCAAATAAAGGCGTCCTTGTTTGGGCCCTTTATTGTTTTTGTTGTAGTAGAGAATGTAGAAGTAGATTCCGTTCGCGGCGATTCCATCAATGCTATTGGCTTCTTGAGAACTTCTGCCGTCCCATTGTGGTTTGTTTTTATTGCCTTTGAAAAGTAATGTGCCATATCTGTTATAAATTTCCAAAACATAATCTGGGTACAGAAATTCTATTCCGGGAATTCTAAAAGTATCATTGGCATTATCTGCATTTGGAGAAAATCCATCGGGTATGAAAAAATCATAAACAACACCATCACATTGCAATAGATTTACGGTAACCGACAATTCCGTTTCAGAGTAACATTGCGTGGTATTCGAAAAACCATACCCATAATAAGTCGCACCATCTTGCAATAGTTGTGAATTCGGCAATACATTTCCTCCAGTTGGTGCGTCAAACCAGACGATAGCATTGGTGGCATTGGCATGATTCGTCAAATCTTGAAGTGTTGGTTTTTCTAAACCGCAGAAATTTTGTCCGTCCTGATTTAAAGTAGGCGCATCTTGATCCTGAATGGTTACTAAAATTTGGGATCGTTCGGAACTACAACCTGATGTCGGATTGATTTCCGCTACAAAATAAGTTCCTGAAAGCAGTGTTGTATCCGCAGGTAATGGACTTGCATCGGTTGCAGCGGTATACCAGTTGTACTGACTTCCGTTAGGGTTTAAGTTGGCAACTGTAGCATTTTCATTTTTACAAAATGTAGCATTGGGAGCACTTGGAGCATTTGGAATATCGAGAATGGTAAAACCATCCGAAGCATTACTCAACGAAACACCGCAGGAAGTAATCTGGTTTATTAGATCGGTAATACTAATGGTGGTAGTTCCTATATTAGAAAGTAGTGCTGCCGGAATCGTAAAACTAGCATTTCCAGAAGTTACCGCTAAATTTATCATCTGTTGCAAAGTTGCATTGGCTCCCGATAAATCATAATGGATATCGATATTTGTTAGCGTATTCAAACCCGAAAGCTGCACTACAACGGGTTGGTTTTTACAAACATCATTGACAACAATAGTAAAGTTTTGAACATTTGGAAGTCCATTGATTACAAATACTTTTGATAACGTGGCATTGTTTTCACAACCAGTTTGTAGGTTTTTGATATGGGTAATTCGAATCGTGGTGTTGCCGATATTAGGCACGAGCGAAGTTGCAATCGGAAAACTAAACAAACCACTCGTAACGGTAACCGTAATTACTTGAGAAGTTAGGATATTACTACCTGTTAAAGCATAAGTGATTTCATAGTCTCCATCCGTCAAATTACTGGTTCCTGAAAATTGAACGGTCACATTTGAATCTTTACAAACGGGATTTATAGTAAGTGTAGCTGCATTGATTTTGGGTATCGGAAAAATATTCAAAACATCCGATACATCGATAATATTATCACAAGCTCTGAAACTAGTCACATCGTAGATTTCGGTTATAGTGACGGTATAGGCACCTACTGCTGGGAAAAAATTGGGACTTATAGGAAAACTCAAAACGCCATTAAGGAAATTAGCAGTTGCTATAATAATTCCGGAGTGACCTGTTATAATGTATTCCACTTTATAGGTACCATTAGGTATTGGCAGTGGCCCTTGATTTAGAACTGCCGTGTAAGACGCCGATCCGATTTCGTTTTCACAGATATCTGAATTGACCACAAAAGTAGCTCCCGTAAAATCGAGTAAGTGTTCAATGATGATTTCAACACCGGCGACTTTCTTTTGACAAACAGGGTTTGTGGGATAGACTGTATAGGCAAAATTGAATCGACCCACTCCAAACGTATTATACAGATGCTGAATGTCTATGAAAGAATCAAAGGGGTTTGATAACTCTGAAGTTCCGGCTTCGCTCCACTGTCCGTTTGGATCTGGTCCTATCAATAAACTAAACAAATCGAAATTGGTCAATTGCGAAAAATCAACCGTATCGCACAGCAATAATCGTAGCGGAAGCCCCGGAAAGGGAACTCGATATACCGTAACAATCGCCGTCGAAGACATTGCTGGGCATGATCCTACCGCGGGCATGACATACGTGAAAGAATAAACTCCAACTCCAGCTAGTTTCGCATTGAAAATGCTCCCATTTAGGGCGCCGGTGCCGCTGTCGTCCGTCCAATAGCCATTCAACTGCGGATTGGGCACGCTTCCATCAAAAAATTGAAATAGATTTACCTCCTCGTCATCACTACATGCGGAAGCATTCGGGCTAGTAACTCCAGAATAACCACCCACCGTAAGCGTTATGGTAGCCGAAGTATCGGTACAACCGGTACTGCCATTTACGTTGTATGTAAAGGTGTAAATCCCGCTAATGTGAATATCCCACACGTTTAAAATTCCGGTAGTGGTATTTAATGCGCCTGTTTGTAACGGATCAACCCACGTTCCACCGGATTGTGGTGTCCCATTTAATAAGGAGAATAAATTGACATTCTGATTCGCAGGATTGGCATAATCGCAAATCGCTACCGTAGCATCTTCCCCGGCGCATTGTGAATAACCGCTATTAGAAAGAAGAAGTAAGAAAAGTAGAATTCTAATGGTCACTTTAAAAGAAGTTGGGATTTTATGCATTGCTATCTCCTATTTATAATACTGTTGGATAAATGTAACCAATGCACTTCTTAGCTTCTGTTGCCAATTAGAATTCGACGGGTTTGACTTAGTATTCCAATAGAAAAAGACTCTCTTATATCTTCTTAAAAATATGAATATTTCGAACTTCTTGCTTTTTTTGAATAGTGCTACCAAAAAAAAACGCCTTAGAACTTTTAATTCCTAAGGCGTTTTTCAAATGGCTATAAACTCTTTACGATTTTACCACTTTATCTTTTTTCAATTTCGAAACCACGTTTTTCTTCACTAAAACTTTAGGTTGCAAATCGTCTAAAACATTCAAGGCTTCTTCCACGTAAATATCTTTCGACAAACTTTCGTGCCATCTTTCTCGCTTTTCTTTCAAAGACACATCGGTTTTCATCGCATCTTCTTCGTTAGGTAACGAGCTAAATTTTAGTGAATTTTTATAGTCGGCTATCGATTTATATTTCTTAGCTTTTTCTTCAATCGCTTTTTGTTCCGCTTTGAATTGATCGATGTTCAAACTGTAAACACTTTCTTTATTGCGCTGGTCAATCCATTTCGCATTTTCGTCAATCAATTTGAATTTTGGATTCTCTGCAATACGCTTTTTACTGTTATCTATGGCCGCGTCAAAATTGCTTTGTTTGTCCCAAAATTTGAAATCCGCTGGCTCAATTTTATCCCAAGGCATGGCATTGTCAATATCGCGTTCACCCATTTTCAAATAAGCATACCGATCTGGAATGGCTACGTCGCTGCTCACACCTTCCAATTGTGTTGAACCTCCATTAATTCTATAGAATTTCTGAGTAGTAGTTTTTAATGCCCCTAAGTCGCCCATGGTACTTCCTCTCACAAACTGGTTTAAATCGATTACGTTTTGAACGGTTCCTTTTCCGTACGATTGCTTACTACCAATGATGATTCCTCTTCTATAATCTTGAATCGCTGCCGCCAAGATTTCAGATGCCGAAGCGGAGAAACTGTTTTGCATGATTACTAAGGGACCGTCCCATTGTATTCTTTTATCTTTATCGTAAAGCACTTCTTGTTTTCTACCGGCCGATTTGATTTGCACCACTGGTCCTTCTTCGATGAACAATCCAGCAATATCAACCACTGTTTTTAATGAACCTCCACCATTGTCTCTAAGGTCAATGATAATTCCTTGTACGCCTTCTTTTTTCAATCGGTCTACTTCAACCGCCATATCTTTTCCGGCATCTCTACTGTCGTTGTTTTCAAAATCGATGTAGAACTTTGGCAAGTAAATGATGCCGTATTTGACTCCATTTTTATCAACAACGCTCGATTTAGCATACGTTTCTTCAATTTCAACGATGTCTCTGATGATTGAAATTACTTTGATGGTTCCGTCTACTTTTTTAACGGTCAAACGCACTTCTGTTCCTTTTGGCCCTTTAATTTTCTTAACCACGTCGTCCAAGTGCATTCCTACGACCTCAACAGGTTCTTGATTTCCTTGAGCCACTTTCAAAATGATATCACCAGATTCTAGTTCTTTTCCTCTCCAAGCTGGACCTCCGGAAATCAATTCTGAAATTTCAGTGTAATCATTTTTCTTTTGCAAACGGGCTCCAATTCCCTCTAATTTTCCACTCATACTCACGTCGAAACGTTCTTTTTCATCGGGTGGGAAATAGTTCGTGTGCGGGTCAAATCGAGTGGCGATAGCATTTACATATACCGAGAACCAATCGTTTTGATCCAAATCGTTGATGAAATCAAAATATTCGTTTAATGACTTTAGTGAATTTTCTCGTGTTTCTCTTTCAAGTTGTTCAAATGGTTTTGGAGCGCCAGTATCAGCAGGCTCTGAAGGCTTCTCGGCAATAGTTCCGTCACCGCTAGATTTGTTAGCATCGTCACTAGTTTTGTCTTTTACCACGCCATTCTTTTTGTCTTCCTGCATTTTCAACTTATCTGTCAACGAGGAAAGTGTCGACAACTTAATTTGTTTGCGCCATTTTTCTTTTAACTCCGCAGTATTTTGTGCATATGGCAATTTTTCATAATCGGTATTGAAGTTTTCCTGCACTGAATAATCAAACGGTTTAGCCAATACGTCTTTGTAGAATTGTTTGCTTTCTTGGATTCGTTGAATCAATCTGTTATAAGTTAGATTGAAAAATGATAGGTCTTTGTTTTTAATCTGATCGTCGAGTTGCATTTCAAAAGGAGCAAATTCATCGATGTCTGATTGTAAGAAAAATCGTTTCGAAGGATCTAAAGCTTCGATATAATCTTTGTAAATTCCTTTAGAGAACTTATCATCTATAACTGCAGGATCATAGTGACCTCTTTCGATGACAAACGTTAATAATTCTAATAACATTTTGTCTTTCTCGGGATCGCCTTTAGGTTTTAGTGTACTGGTAAAAGCAAATAATCCTAATGAGATAGCGATAACAACTAGTAGTACTTTGTAATTCCTTTTCATATATTGAATTAAAGTGTGCATTAATTTTTTGCATCTAAAATTAAACAAAAAACGAGGTGCGGTTTGATTTGCTAGGCTAATTTTTTGTTAAAGATGCTAATTTAACAACTTCCTGCGAAAAATGCTTATTTTTGCGATAATTATTTAAAACCACTTTTCGAGCCTATTGCTCGGGATTTGATGCCCTAGCCCGGATAGCAACGGCATCTCCCGTTTTAGAAAAACAAGGCTTTTTAGCCTTAGTTTTTGTTAAGCGGGAATACAGTGGATAGCCGGAAATAGCTTCAAATAAAAATGAAAAAACCACTTATTTTAGTAACGAACGACGATGGGATTTCTGCTCCAGGGATTCGAGCTTTGATTGCCGTAATGTCGGAAATTGGCGATGTTGTTGTAGTCGCGCCCGACAAACCGCAAAGCGCCATGGGACACGCCATTACGATTAACAGCACCTTATATTTGAATAAAGTTTCGTCTGAAAATGCGATCGTTACTGAGTACAATTGTTCGGGAACACCGGTTGATTGCGTGAAATTAGCGGTGAATGAAATCTTGAAACGCAAACCCGATTTGTGTGTTTCCGGGATCAATCACGGCTCGAATTCTTCGATCAATGTAATCTACTCAGGAACGATGAGTGCGGCGGTAGAAGCTGGCATCGAAGGCATTCCTGCGATTGGATTTTCATTGTTGGATTACGATTGGAATGCTGATTTTGAACCCGTAAAATCTTTTATTAAGAAAATTACCTTAGAAACTTTACAAAACGGACTGCCGAAAGGAATTGTTCTGAATGTGAATTTTCCGAAACTGAAAGAACAAGACATCAAAGGCATTAAGATTTGCCGACAAGCCAAAGCACTTTGGATGGAGCGTTTCGATAAAAGAGTCACGCCACAAGGGAAAGATTACTATTGGTTAACGGGTGAATTTGTCAACGAAGATCAAGGCGAAGATACCGATGAGTGGGCTTTGGAAAAAGGATACGTTTCGGTGGTTCCAGTCCAATTTGACATGACAGCGCACCACACGATACAACAACTTAATACCTGGAATTTGAATGAGAAAATTTGATCTGCTTTACGGAACCTTGATTAGCATCGTAGCGACTATTTTGGGAAGCTTTATATTCATTGAAGCTTTCACAAACTACACTTTTATCAGTGGCATTCAAATCTTCAAATCGCAAGGTTTGCTGGGAAAAATCATTACTTTGGGCGCCATTTTAAACTTGGTTTTGTTTTTTATTTTATTGAAATTAAACCTAGAGTTAATGGCGAGAGGCGTTATCTTGGGAACCATTTTATTAACTATTGTCACTTTGCTTGTTTAACAAGATCAAACGAAACCGATGAAATACTACATTATAGCTGGAGAAGCTTCGGGCGATTTGCACGGATCGAATTTAATGAAAGCCTTGTACGAAGAAGATCCGAAGGCCGACATCCGCTTTTGGGGCGGCGATTTGATGCAACAAACCGGTGGCACTTTAGTGAAACACTATCGCGAATTGGCCTTTATGGGTTTTATTGAAGTGGTTTTTAATTTGAAAACCATTTTGAGCAACATCACCTTTTGCAAGAAGGACATCGAGACGTTTCAACCTGATGCGCTAATATTTATTGATTATCCAGGCTTTAACATGCGCATTGCGAAATGGGCTAAAGAGCGCGGTATTCCGACACACTATTATATTTCCCCTCAAATTTGGGCTTGGAAAGAAAATCGGATTCAAGCCATCAAGCGCGACTTTGATCATTTGTATGTAATTCTGCCTTTTGAAAAAGAGTTTTACGAAAATAAACATCAATTTCCCGTGACTTTTGTGGGCCATCCTTTGATTGATGCAATTCACAACCGAAAAGAAGTTTCCCAAGCTGATTTTATAAAAGAAAACCAATTGGGCAACCAACCCATCATTGCGATTCTTCCGGGCAGTCGGAAACAAGAAATTACCAAAATGCTTTCGGTGATGTTGAGTGTTGTGGATGATTTTCCGGATTATCAATTTGTAATTGCGGGCGCACCGAGTCAGGAACATTCGTTTTATGAGCCTTTTCTACAAAACAAAAACGTGCATTTCCTTTCGAATAAAACGTATGATTTGTTGAGCCATGCTGCGGCAGCTTTAGTGACCTCGGGAACTGCTACTTTAGAGACCGCTTTGTTTAAAGTTCCGGAAGTGGTTTGTTATAAAGGCAGTTGGGCTTCTTATCAAATTGCCAAGCGCATCATTACGTTGAAGTACATTTCTTTGGTGAATCTAATTATGGATCAAGAAGTGGTGACCGAATTAATTCAAGAAAATTGCACCACAAAAACGATCAAAGCCGAATTGCAAAAACTACTAGACCCAGAATACCGAAAACAACTTCTAACGGACTATGACACCTTAGAACAAAAACTAGGAGGCGTTGGCGCCAGTAAAAAAACAGCACAGCTCATTGTACGAAGCTTGCAATAAATGCGTTACCAAGTATACCCAAAACATTAAAACCAAAACTTTTGAAACCAATTTTTTCTTTACTTTTATTGCTGACTTTACTGGTAAGTTGCAAACCTACTTCGAACATTATCACTTCCAAATCGGAAGCTCAAAAACGAGGCATTTATAAAAAACCTGAAAATAAAAAACTTGCTTCCACTGGAAGTTCTAAGAATACTGCAAAGGCTCCAGAACCGAAAAAAGCGGTCGTTGGAAATCGGATCAACGATAAAAACGATGATGACTATGTAATTACCGTTGATAATTCGAGTTATTTGGTGAAACAATTGATTAATGCGGCTTCAGAGAATCTGGGATCCAATTACAGAGCAGGCGGAACAACCCCAGACGGATTTGATTGTTCCGGTTTGATGTACAGCACTTTCAAGAAATTCGATATTACATTACCACGATCTTCTGTCGACATGGCAAAAATAGGTCGCAAATTAGATCAAAACGATATTCGAAAAGGCGACTTGATTTTCTTCAAAACCAATGGGAAGCACGTAATTAATCATGTCGGAATGGTAACGGAAGTGACCGACGATGAAATCAAATTCATTCACTCTTCTACTCAAAAAGGAGTAATAATTTCCTCAACCAAAGAAGCCTACTACGGGAAAACTTTTGAACAAGCCAACCGAATTTTAGAATAATATTTTTGGGTTATTGCTTAAAATTGAATACTTTAGGTATATGAAAGTATGGCAATTTCCTTTGGCAAGAATTACTCTTGGGTTCGTATTTGGAATTTTGTTTGCCTATTTTGGTAAACTTGATCCAACCATTGCCCTTATTTTACTTGGTGTTTCGACGCTTGCTTTTTGCGTTGCTTTTTACATTGCTCAAAGACAATGGATTCAAAAGACCACTTTTGGTTTAGCGACTTATTTCCTTTCATTATGTATTGGAATGAGTACATACACGCTGCACTTGGGAGCCAATCAATCAAACAACTACATTCATCACTTTTCAAATTCAGAAGCAACTCCGACTCTTGAAGTTGTCTTGCGTGAAAAATTAAAAGGCTCCCCATTCAATTATCGTTACGTAGCTGTAGTAAAACAAATTAACCAGCAAAGTTGCACGGGAAGAATTTTGGTGAATTGCAATAAGGAAACGATAAATGAGCTTCCTATAGGAACGCAACTCCAAATTAAAAGCAATGTCGTTTTGCCAACAAACCCCTTAAATCCTGACCAATTTGATTATGGGAAATATTTGGCGAACAAGTCCATTTTAGGGCAAGTTTATGTCAATGCATCCGAAGTAAACGTCAGTCCGATTCTCGTCAAAGACGCATTTTACTATTCGGATGTCATCCGGAGAACGATTTTAGAAAACTTGGAACACGATCATTTTAAACCGAATGAACTTGCCGTTTTAGGTGCTTTGCTATTAGGACAACAGCAAGAAATTTCTTCAGAAATTGTCCACGATTATCAATTTGCAGGCGCGGTACATATCTTGTCGGTATCCGGATTGCACGTGGGTTTTATCGTTTTGTTTTTGAATTTTTTGCTGAGTTTTCTGCCGAAGAAAAACCAATATTCTTATTTCAAACTCGGCATCACTTTAGCGGCATTATGGAGTTTTGCGATACTTGCCGGACTTTCACCCTCAGTAATTCGTTCGGTTACAATGTTTTCCTTTGTGGCAATAGGATTGCATTTGAAACGAAAGACCAATATCTTTCATACCTTATTAGTTTCCCTGTTTTTGATTCTACTTTTTGAACCTTCGTTTCTTTTCGATGTAGGCTTTCAGTTGAGTTATATTGCTTTATTCTTCATTCTTTGGGTGCAACCGCTGCTGGATAGCCTTTGGCAACCTAAAAACAAATTAGCAACATATTTCTGGAACATCTTGACGGTTTCTTTTGCAGCGCAAATTGGAACATTGCCCTTGAGCCTATACTATTTTCACCAATTTCCAGGATTGTTTTTTGTGACGAATTTGGTCGTGATTCCATTTCTAAGCCTGATTATGGCCTTGGGCTTGTTGGTTGTTGTATTAGCTTTTTGGAATAAGACCCCATCATTCTTGATAGATACATTAGAACAAGCTATTACAATTTTAAACAGCGTAATCCATCGTATTGCATCTGTTGAAAGTTTTATAATCCAAAATATTCCTTGCAATGTGTGGATGATGACTAGTTTGTACCTTACTATTTTTACTTTGATTTTTTGCTTTAAGAAACCACATTTTCAGAGAATTGTTGGCGTTTTATTGGCCGCAATGCTTTTTCAAATTAGTTATTTTGCTTCGAAATGGAATACCCAACAACAGAACGAATGGATTGTTTTCAATGCCAAAAGAACCACCATCATCGCCGAGCGGTTGGGAGAAAAGGTTACTTTGTATACTGATGGTCTACTACCGAAAACAGATCCAATATCGGCTTATTTGGTAGCTAATTTTTGTTCCATTAAAGCCACAAAACCTATTGGGAATTTGGCCTATTTCAATTCTAAAAAAATTGTAATTGTCGATAGTTTGGGATCGTATCCAAGAAATGTAAAGCCCGATATCTTGGTTTTTCGACAATCGCCCAAGATCAATTTAGATCGACTCATACAAACGTGCAAACCGAAAATAATCATCGCAGACGCCAGTAATTACAAATCCTATGTGCATTTGTGGGAACAAACTTGTATGAAAGAAAAAATCCCTTTTCATAATACCAATGAAAAGGGATTCTTTAGAATTCGTTGAATTTTATTTTTTGAGCGCTAAGATTTGATTCGCTCCTTCCAACCATTTCGCTGGTCCACCAGCAACATAACCCGTACTTCCTAACTTATCTAAATTGATTTTGCCATCCACTTTGGTTGGATTTGTGATCCAAATCGTTGGATATCCGCGTACTTCAAAGATTTGTTGCAATTCCATATTTTGCTTTTGAATTTCTGGAAGTTGTGGCGATCTTCTTGGAAAATCAACTTCCACCAAAACCACATTTTCTTTAGCCCATGCAGCAAATTCTGGTGTTCTTAACACCTCATTTTGCAAACGAATACACCAACCACACCAATCACTTCCAGTAAAAAACAACAATAGTGGTTTTTTAGTTTTAATAGCCACTTGGGTAGCTTTATCTAAATTGGTTTCCCAGGTTAGTTCTTGAGCTTGTAAGCTTGCTGTTCCGATTAGTAGCAATGCTACTAGTATTATTTTTTTCATCGTACAATTTTTTTTCAAATATAATAAAAGAAACGAGCACTAGAATGTCATTTACTTTACATCTTGCATTAATTTTTTCACAAAAGGAGAAATAGCAATCAAAAGTAGTCCCGCAATCAAAGCGTAAATTGCCAACTGTTTGTAGCCATCGGCATATACAATAAGCTTGTCAATATTCGAAGCATTTTCGGAAGCGCTGGCAATATTGGCACCTAAAAGCCCTGCAAAATATTGCCCGTAAGCACTGGCTAAAAACCACATTCCCATCATCACCGCTTGCAGTTTTGCTGGAGAAAGTTTCGTCATGATGGACATGCCTATCGGCGACAAACACAATTCACCAAAAGTAATAATGAACCAGCCGAAAGTGAATAAATCTAAAGAAGTTACCCCGTTGGCATCGGCAAAGAACTTCGTATAATAGAAAACGTAGAAGCCGCCTGCTAAAAACAAGAAGCCCAATCCGAATTTGATTAA
>Ga0209023_10002166_pt1 | contig 25023 bp, 20 predicted proteins | sample LakOneMetagenome_FD_187468 | JGI IMG/M metagenome (GOLD analysis project Ga0209023, IMG submission 187468) | Freshwater and sediment microbial communities from Lake Erie, Canada (SPAdes) (version 2) | ecosystem: Environmental > Aquatic > Freshwater > Lentic | place: Lake Erie, Canada... | reverse complement strand
CGCTTAGCGAGCTGGAGCCCGCATGGTCGATGCCGATATGCGGCGTAGATGGCTGGCAGGCCGTGCATCTGGCGATGCTTTTAGCCAAGAGACGCATCGAGGCGTTCGAAGCGGCAGGCTGGCGCTTTTTCTGGACGCGCGGCGGCGACGCAGCCACGGCCGCACATCTGGGCGAGTTTGCTAACACGACGATCCCGCCGATTGACGGCCTCGCTTAGGTCAGCGCCCACCTGACGAGCCCCAGCGCCGCGCATGCCGCAATGGTCTCCATCGTACCGAGCTTGAACCTGACAAAACCCACGAGCGCAGCCGCCGCGATCGCCGCTGCGAGCCAGTCGATACTGCCATCGAAGCCCTGTGGCCAGAACGTGTGCTGCGCGAAGAACACGGCGAGCGAACCGATGACGCCAACCACTGCCGCAGTGATGCCTGTAAGCGGTGCCTGCAGCGCAAGCGAGCGGCGCGTACTTTCGATAAACGGCGCACCGGTAAAGATCATCATGAAGCTTGGCAGGAAGGTGAAAAACGTCACCACTGTTCCCGCGAGCACTCCGCTGGCAAGCGGTGAACTGGCGACCGCGTTTTTCACGCCGCCCAGGTAGCCGACGAAGGTCAGAATCAGGATCAGCGGGCCTGGCGTGGTCTCTCCGAGCGCGAGGCCGTCCATCATTTGCGCAGTGGTGAGCCACTGATATTTTTCAACCGCCGCCTGTGTGACGTAAGGCAACACTGCGTACGCGCCGCCGAAGGTCACCAGCGCGGCGGAGGTGAAAAATTCCGCCATGTCGGTAAGCGCCTTGTTTGGCAACAGTCGGTAAACGCCCGCTCCGAGCACGACGAATCCGGCGATCAGCAACAGCGCATGCTTAAGCGAAAAGCGCGCATGTGCAGGCGACGGTGTGTCGTCGTCAATCACGGCAGGTGCATGCTTCTTTGCCTTACCATCGCCGTGTCCGCCGCTAATCCATTTTGGGCGCATTTGCCCTGTGATCCAGCCCACGAGAGCAGCAACTGCAACGACCCACGGAAAGCCTATCTTCAAGAAACTCACGGCGATGAACGCGGCAACGGCCAACACCCACCACACAGCGTGATTGAGTGATTTGCTCGCGATACGATAGACCGCAAACAGCACCAGCGCGACCACAGCGGGCCTGATACCCCAGAGCACTGCCCGCATGATGCTTGTTTGCCCGAACGTAAGATAGCCCCACGCCAGGCCCATCATGAAGATCGCACCCGGCAGCACGAACAGTCCGCCTGCGATGATGCCGCCCCAGGTGCGATGCATCAACCAGCCGATATAGGTGGCGAGCTGCTGCGCCTCGGGGCCGGGCAACAGCATGCAGTAATTTAATGCGTGCAGAAAGCGCTTTTCGCTGATCCAGCGATGTCGTTCGACCAGCTCCTGGCGCATGATGGCGATCTGGCCTGCGGGGCCGCCGAACGAGATGAAACCGAGCTTGAGCCAGAAGCGCAATGCCTCGCCGAGACTCGGCATCGGGGGGGCTTTGGTGGATTGCACCGCGTCGATCATGCCGGTTTCCAGTTGTGCTTTTCGTCGGTCGCTGCGACGGCATCAAGTACCCAGCGATAGAGCGCGTCATACACCGGCATCATGGCCTCAAGCATTGCGTGATCGTCTACTACGTTCTTTGAAAAACCAAGTGAGATCGCGAGCAGCCCCGCGCTCTGCGGCGCGAGATTCAACGCATCGGTGTCCGCGCCGCGCACGATGGTGGCGATGCGCTCCAGCGCCGGACTCGTGAGCTCGAATGCGCGCAGGAAATTGTCGAATGAGCACAGCGGCCCCGCGTGCTCAATCGGTGCGCCGGGAATGTCGTAAGCGACGGCGTTGTTGGCCTTGGCAAAGGCGAACACTTCATTGGTCGGAACATAGAAAAACTCAGCGCGCGGATCGATGAAGCGGCGAACCAGCCACGGGCAGGCGATGCGATCAATTTTCGGTCGTGCGCGTGTGACCCAGCGGCTTACCGAATCGCCGGTCACGCCAAGATCAGGGCGTTTCTTCACACGCGGCGCATCGGTTTCCAGCCATTGCCGCAAGCCACCCTCGAGGAAGGTGGCGGCGCGATTCGGTGCGCTCAGCTTTTCGGCTCCCGTGATGCCGACGTGCAGACCTTTGACGCAATAGGCAACTGCGTTGGTCGCGCCTCTGATTTCCGGTGGCTCAGCGGCGCCTGCGTTGTAGTCCCAACGGATTGCGCCGGGAATGAAGTAATCGCTCGCAGCGAAATCTTCGGCTTTGCGGACGTCAACGAAGAGTGGCGCGTCAGGCATACCGACGAGCCGAGATGCGTCTACGGAAGATGTGGATGAGGGTTGAGGTGTGGCGGTGTCCATCGAGAACCTTTCGAACGAAAGTGTTGCAGATTGGACGGGACACCGTCAGCGCAACGCTGAATTTCCGCGTTGCAAATGGGTTCTGCGATTAACCCACAGGCAAAAGCTTACACCAATTTCACTGGCGCACGGCGGGTTGCAAGACTGCTGGCGCGCGTGTTACGGGTTTGACTCCAAACACAATACCAACTGTCACCAGCGCAAGGCCCAGCAGCAGGTTCCAGTACAGCGGTTCACCCAAAATTAGCACCGCACCGAGCGCCGAAAGCCCTGGCACCACGGCAGTGATCATGGTCGAGCGGATCGGACCAAAGGTCTCGACCATACGCACAAAAGTAATGCCGGAAATCACGACCGAGCCGATGCCCTGTACCAACGCCTGAAACACGATCTCGCTCCACGGCGCTTCGCGAAGATGGCTCAGCAGCACGCCTGTCCACGCGAGCAGTGCGTACACGGGAACGAAGGTGAAGCTCGCGAACACGCACACCGCAATGGTGGCCGGAATCGCACCGAGTCCATGTTTGCGCGTCATTACCGTGTAACTGCTCCAGACGAACGACGAGGCCAGAAACAGGAGGTCGCCCTTCCACACATCGCCACCGTCGAACGCCCGCAGCAGGCTGGCTCCGCCCACCAGCAAACCACCGGCAATGATGAGCGCGAGTCCGAGCCAGCGCCTGCCGGTGACCTGTGTACCAATTACCACGAGCGCTATCAGCGTCGTCCAAAGTGGCAACATGCCCGGCATCAACACCGACGCGTGCGCCGCCGGTGCGTACAGGAAGCCGCTATAGGCCAGACTCGCATAAAGCACCGCCGCGAGCATGCCCGCCATGACGGTGATACGCCACGGATAAGGCGACAGGCCGAGCCACATCTGCGCAGCACCCGGTTCTCCTCGTTCCCGTGCGCGACGCACCCACCACCAGCCCCAGGGCACCATGACGATGCCTGCGCCGACCATGCGGACAAACGCGATGTCGAGTGGCGTCAACGTCTTGTGCGCCATCGCCCGCGCGATGATGATGAAGCTGGTCCAGATGGCGACGGTGATGATCGCCGCAGCGATACCAATGGTTCGTTTCGAAAATTGCATCGGCGCAATTATCCGGTGCACCGGACCAACGCTGCGTGCAATATCGGCAGCCTAGAATGACGATGTGTCATCCATCAAAACGGCAGTCTCTGCCGGCGCGCTCTTTGCCGCCGCCGCGCAGTTCGGCTTCGCTGCCAAAGCCATCTTCATCAAGCTTGCGTACGCCGCACATCCGGGGCTGGATGCGGTGACGTTGCTCGCCTTGCGAATGATCTTTTCGTTGCCGTTCTTTTTGCTCATGGCCTGGTGGGCGCGACGGGAGGGCAAGGGAGCGGCACCGGTGCCGCTCACGCGCAGCGACTGGGGCTTCGTGTTGCTGTTGGGATTCATTGGTTACTACCTGTCGAGCTTTCTCGATTTCTGGGGCTTGCAGTTCATCAGCGCCGGACTGGAGCGGCTGATTCTGTTCACCAATCCGACCATCGTAGTGTTGATCTCGGCGCTGTTCATGGCGCGACCGATCACGCGACGCGTAGCGCTGGCGCTGCTCGTTTCGTACGCAGGTTTGGGCCTCGCCTACTGGCACGATCTGGCGATCACCAACGATACCGGCGCACTGGTGGCAGGCACCGGGCTCGTGTTCCTTTCTGCCGTTTGCTATGCAACCTACATGGTGGTGGGCACTGGCCTCACGCGACGCATCGGCAGCATGCGTTTCACGGCGTACATGATGCTGGTGGCAACCGCATTTGTGCTGGCGCAGTTCTTCATCATGCGGCCGCTGTCGGCGCTTGATTTGCCGATGAAGCTCTATGCCTACAGTGTGTGCCTCGCCGTGTTCTCGACGGCGGTACCGGTGTGGATGATGGCGGAAGCACTGAAACGCATTGGCGCGAGCGACGCCTCCATGATCGGCAGCGTCGGACCAATTGTCACGATTTTTCTGGGTGCGGTGTTCCTGGGCGAACAGATATCGTTACTGCAACTGCTTGGCGCGGCCTTGGTGCTGGCTGGTGTGGCGATGATTTCGCTGGGTCGCATACCTGCGACACAACCGGAAACACCGTCAACGCGCTAGAGTTGTGGTGTGTGACCATTGAGTCACTTCACTTTTCGGAGAGCATGCTGATGCGCAAGCGTTGTCTGTCGATGGTTAACCGTTTCATTGTCGGCACGTTGCTGCTCTTTGCAACCCTTGCCAGTTACGCCGCCTCGCCACCATTTGACCGGATGCCGCGCATCGCGATCATTTCGGCGTTCCAGCCCGAGCTGACCACGCTGCTGGCGAATGTCGAACGTCCGCGCAAATTCACCGCAAACGGCGTGGAGTTCACAACCGGAAAGCTGCGCGGCAAGCCGGTGGTGCTGTTCCTGAGCGGCATCAGCATGGTCAACGCGGCGATGAACACGCAACTGGTGCTGGAGCGGTTCAATGTCACACATATCGTGTTCAGCGGCATCGCTGGTGGCGTGAATCCCGCGCTTAATATCGGTGACGTGGTCGTGGCCGAACGCTGGGGCCAGTATCTGGAAATCCTTGCCGCGCGCGAGGAAGCGCCCGGCAAGTTTGCGCCGCCCGCGTGGATGAAAGGCGCGCCGTTTGCCAACTACGGGATGATGTTCCCGCAGAACGTGGGCGTGCGCTCGCGCGGTCGCACCGGGCAGGAAAAGAAGTTCTGGTTCGAGGCGGACGCGAAACTGCTCGCCGCAGCGCGTAACCTCGGCGATGTGGCGTTGGCTGATTGCGACGAAAAAAAGGTTTGCCTCACCAGCAAGCCAAAGCTCGTGATTGGTGGCAACGGTGTGTCCGGTCAGGCCTTCGTCGACAACGCCGCCTTCCGCGAATACACATTCAAGACGTTCCATGCCAACGTACTCGACATGGAAACCTCGGCGCTAGCAATGGTTGCCTACGCCAATGGCGTGCCCTACATCGCGTTTCGCAGCCTGAGTGATCTCGCCGGTGGCGGCAAGGGCGAGAATGAAATCGATACCTTTTTCAAACTCGCCGCTGACAATTCTGCGAAGGTGCTATTGGCGTTTCTCGCCGCGTGGAAGTGAGGCCAGCGCGCGGCCCCAGTCGCGTCAGGTCCGCCGCCTGAGCGTGACGAAGCCGGTGATTGCGAACAGCAACGCCGCGAGCAGCGTTAGCCCCTCGCGCCCAAGCGCATCAACCACGGCGGCAATGCCGGTACCCGCGTAGCGCGCCATGAGGCCCGCCGCGCCGGGGCCTGTCAGGTCGCAGCTGATGGAATAGCCGCCCACTTGCGCGACAAACGCATTGCACCCCATCAACAGGCTCGATGTGAACGATCCGGGGGAGGTGCCGTTAAAACGGACGATAACCGTACAGCTGGTCGGTGCGATGTACTGCGACGACGTATTGCAGGTACCCCCCACGATCTGGAACTGCGAACCAAGATTTGGGTTCAGCGCAATCTGGTTAAACGTGAGGCCGCTGACAGCGCCGTTCATGCTGATCGTCGCAGTCATGGTGTAGGTTTGTCCTGGCACCAGCGTAACCGGCGCCCCGGTGGGCGCGTTGCTCGAAACAAAGGCTGTGCCGCTAGCCACGCCCGCGAACGCGGGACTGCCCGTGAGCACAACACCGGCCAGCAGCGCGAAAAATTTGCAAATACGACTGTTCATGTCTCCGGCTTTTCTGTGATCGTTATTGGTTACGGAGTGTAGGGGTTGGCCATCGTCAGTGGCAAGGCATACTGGGGGGCTTTACCTGTTCTGTCCAGCTTTCGGGAGTTTTTGTGACATTTGAGTTATTGGGCGTGATTGCGCTGTTCGGTGGCTTCGCAGTGACCGCGCTGGCGGAAACGGTGTGGCCCCGATACACGTGGTCACCGCGTGAACGTGCGTTGCACTTGCTGCGAAATTTTGCGCTGTGGCTGCTGTTCGTTGTGGTGGTCAGCGCGATCAACTCGTGGATCCTGGCGCCGCTTGTGGCCAACGCACGGATGTTCCGGCTCGGTCTGCTCAATTTCTGGCAGTGTCCATACTGGCTGGCCTTCCTGATCGGTTTCCTGGCGGCGGACTTTTCCGACTACGTGCTGCATCGCGCGAGCCATCAGTGGCGACCGCTATGGCTGCTGCACGCGGTCCATCACTCCGACCCGAAGCTCGATGTCTCCACGTCGCTGCGGCAACATCCGCTGTTCTATGTGGCGTCGCTGACACTGCGCGTGCTGCTGACATTTGCCATCGGTGCGCCGATCGAGTCGCTGATCGTGCGCGATCTCTGCGGTGTGGTGACGTCACACCTGCACCACGCCGCCATCGGCTGGACATCGTCTGCAATCACGCGTTGGCAACGCTGGATCGGCTGGCTGATCGTGACGCCGGCCGCGCACTGGATGCATCACGACCCGGAACCAGCGCTGACCAACAGCAACTACGGCCAGATACTCTCGCTGTGGGATCACCTGTTCGGCACCTTTCGGGCGCCCGTGCTGCCTGTCCACGACAGCGGACTCGACGCGCTGCGCGCGCCGGAATGGCACACGGTACGCGGCATGCTGATGACGCCGTGGCGTGCTCGCCGCTACGAGCGGTTTTGAGGGGCGGCTGGCTATACAGCTTCGTCGTGTAACCCTTTATCGAAAAGGGCTCAGCAGGGAATTCGGCAATAGTCGACTATTGCGCAAATCTCACGTTAGCCCATGTTCTGTGGTGCTTGCATAGAAAAGCTGTGCCAGCTCCGATGGCCAGACGAGCCGACCCACCAGTCCGCTGACGACCCCGGAAGCGATGATTGCCGTGGCATCGCGTAACACGTTGTAACCGTCCGCAACGCCCGGCGCTGACTTTCCGCCCGCACAATGGCGTCCATCCCATTACGACACCGATCAACGGTGCTCGGGAAGACCGGAGAGGGCAGCATCATGGCAGATCATTTTTATGCGGAAGTCAGGCTTCAGGGACGCTCGTCCGTCCTGCTCATCACCAGCGACAACCGCTGGAAGCTGGTGAACGAGGAACCTGGCCTCAATTTCGAGAAGTTTGCCGGCAAGGGCGGCACCTGGGGCCAGCCGATGACGATGATGACGCAGTGGGAGTTCTACCGCGAGGGCAGCACCGAGGCGGCGTTCCGATTCTCGAATCTGTCGTTTCCGCCCAGTATCGTCATGGAGCCGCGCCTCTTCCAGAACCAGTTTCAGGTTGGACCGGCGTGGGCAAAGGCACTTGGTTTCGACAGCGGGCAGGCCGCGGTCACGGGCCTGCGTGCGCACTGGTATCCGGTCGCGACCGGCGCGCTGATGTCGTGGATCAGGCAATATTGCGAAGAGCGCAACGCCGAACTGAAATCACTCGCCCTGAGCCTTGGCATCAACATCGCGGCGATGGTCGATCCGACGGGTGGCATGTCACTGGTCGGCGCCGTCGAGGCCTCGACGCGCGGCGACTACCTTGGCTGTGCGCTCAATCTGCTGGCTGCCGTGCCCCTGCTTGGCAAGGTGGCGCAGGCGGCACGCAACACACGCATTGCGGCACGCATCGACCAGGTATTATCGGAAATCAAGGTGCTCAACGACTGGCTGGCGCAATCGAAAGCAGCGCTGCAGCGCTCGCGCATGGCGGCTGAGGCAGGTCTCGCGGGCGTGGTCAAGCGCGTGAGCAGCGCCGGCGCCCTGCTCAAGAATGAAGGCTGGATTCGTCGCCTCGACCCGAAAGACTGGGCGCAAGTCGGCTTCCTTCCGAGAGAGATTGAGGTGCTGCGCGATTTCGCAAAGCAGGGCTACTACATCGTGATCCGCGCCTGCAACCCGGAGCGCGTGGAGTGGCTCAACTGGGCCGCCAAAACCGGCGTTCGTACGTTGTCAAAGCCGTTGTGGATCAAGGCCAAGTCACTCAAGGTGGGCGGTTATCTCAAGGGTTTGGTTGGGTACCGCAAGACCATCGGCATCAAGACCGGGCTGCGCACCGTCAAGCCGCCTGCGGGGTTCAACCCGGCCTGGATCGCCCGTGGCGGCGGCAAGGTGGACGCCGTCTACGGCATCGGTCTCGGCTCCCACAAGACGATTTTTGAAGTCACCGACTCAGCGCTTGCCGCCGAACACTATCTGGTCGAAACGGATGGTTTCCTGATTCTTTGCGATGCCAAGGGCGCGGCGTATGTCTCGGACCTTGACGTAGTGCTGATCCAGAAGCAGCTCCGGTCCGGCGCGTTCGGGCCACCCGGTATGAACGTCGGGCCTGCGCACATCCCCTACACCGGCGGCGACAACGCACAGATGGGGGTGTTCTGGAACAAGGCGTTTGACCACGCCGGTTATCCGCCGGGCTACAAGCCGTGGCAGCACGGAGAATTCACCGGCACCGCCGGTAACTTTCTGCCAACAAAAAAAGGATTCGAACCGTCAATGCATGTGCGGGCGCAAGTCTGGGGCCCCGGCGACACATGGAACAGTGAGCAGCTGATCGTTGCCGCGCAGGCCAACAATCTCGGTGGCGTCGGGCTGGCCGACAACTGGGGTCAACTGGCAGCCTTTCACCGCGCCAACCCGATGGGCGAATTCCGCTTCAGCCCGCCGCCCGTGAAATAACGCGTCGCATCACTTCTTGGTGGGGCGCTTCCAGTTCGGAATGCTCGCCTGCTTGCCGCGCGCCACGGATAGTGCACCGGGCGCGGCATCCTTGGTGATGGTACTGCCACCGGCCACGGTGCCGCCCCTGCCGATGGTTACCGGCGCGACGAGCACGCAGTTGGACCCGACGTGCACATCGTCTTCGATGACCGTGCGGTGTTTGTTGGCACCATCGTAGTTGGCAGTGATGCTGCCAGCACCATAGTTCACGCGTTCGCCGACTGTGGCATCGCCGAGGTACGCAAGGTGATTGGCTTTCGCGCCTTTTGCCAGCGTCGAATTCTTTACTTCAACAAAATTGCCGATATGCACGTCGTCCGCAAGCACGGCACCGGGACGCAGGCGTGCGAACGGCCCGATCAGCGCGCCCTCGCCCACGGCACAGTCTTCGAGATGGCTCATCGGATGCACGACCGTCCTTGCGCCGATCTTTGCGTCCTTGAGCACACAGTTGGGGCCGATGCTGACGTTGTCGCCCAGCGTCACGTCACCGATGAACACGCAGCCGACGTCAATGAAGACATCGCTACCGCAGGCGAGGGTACCGCGCACGTCAATGCGTGCGGGGTCGGCGAGCGTAACGCCCGCCAACATCAGTTTTTCCGCTTCAGCGCGTTGCACTTCGCGCTCCAGCGCGGCGAGTTGCAGTTTGTCGTTCACGCCGGCAATCTCCCATTCGTTGGCGGGCTGCGCCGTGGCGACCGTGAGGCCGTCGACGGTTGCCATTGCGATGACATCGGTCAGATAAAGCTCGCCCTGCGCATTGTGCGGCGTGAGCTTCGCGAGCGCACCGCGCAACCATGCAGTGGGCGCGGCCATGATGCCGGTATTCATTTCCTTGATCGCCAGCGTTGCGGCGTCCTTTGCAGCGAGCGCGTCCTTCTGCTCGACGATCTTCACGACCTCGCCCCCGGCGTTGCGCACGATGCGGCCGTAGCCAGTCGCATCGGCGAGATGACACGTCAATAGCGCGAAGGTCCTGTCATTCGCCAGTCCAGCCAGCGCTGCCAGTGTTTCGGCGCGGATCAACGGCGTGTCGCCAGTGACCAGCAAGGTGACACCGCCATCCGCGATTGGCACAAGCCCGACGGCGGCCGCGTGGCCGGTTCCGTTCTGTGGGCTCTGCAGCGCCCATGTCAGCGGGTCTGACGCGAACGCCGCTTTCACCGCACCGGCACCGTGACCGACGACGACGACCGTTTGCGCCGGGCCCATCGCAGCAACGCTCGCGAGCGAATGCGCCAGCAACGGCCGCCCAGCGAGCGGTTGCAGCACTTTGGGTAGTTGCGATTTCATGCGCGTGCCCTTGCCCGCTGCAAGAACGACGACAGACAGTTGCGATTTCATGGGATGGTGCGGTGCAATAACGCTTCGTCGAAACACGGATATTGCAGGGATTCTACGGAGACGCGCCGCAGCAGCGCTTCATACAATAGAAGGCTTAATCCTGATTGTTCACAGAAAGCGGTGCATCGGTATGCGCGTCCCAACGTTTCGCAAGCTCACCAAGGTTTCTGCCGTCGCACTGGTGCTGCTCTCGATCCCGGCTTTCGCCGCCGACGATTGCAAGCACCGTGGCGAGCTCGACAGCAACTACTGCGACGAAGACAACAACCTGGTTGCCGAAGCCCCCAAGGACAAAAGCAAATGGAAGGACCCGTCGACGCTGGTCTTCGCCTACACGCCGATTGAAGATCCGGCGGTTTATCAGAATCTGTTCAAGGGCTTCACCGACTACCTCGCGGCATGCACCCAGAAAAAAGTCGTCTACTACACGGTGCAGAGCAATGCCGCGCAGATCGAAGCCATGCGCTCGGGTCGGCTGCATGTCGCGGGGCTGGCGTCAGGCGAAACCGGCTTTGCCGTGAATCTGGCGGGCGCGGTTCCGTTTGCGATCAAGGGCAACAAGGACGGTCCACGCATGTACCGTCAGGTCGTGGTGGTGAAGAAAGATAGTCCTATCAAGACTGTGGCTGACCTCAAGGGCAAGAAGGTCGCGCACACGGCACCTTCGTCCAACTCGGGCCATCTGGCGCCGCTCGCGCTGTTCCCGAAAGAAGGCATCACACCGGGCAAGGATTACAACATCGTGTTCTCCGGCAAGCATGATCAGTCCCTCGCGGGCGTGCTCAAGGGCGACTACGACGCCGCACCGATTACCAGCGACATCTATGACCGCTGGATCATGCGCGGCCAGATGAAGGCCGACGACACCCGCATCATCTACCGTTCCGGGACCTTCCCGACGTCTGCGTTCGCGCATGCGCACGATCTTGCGCCACCCCTTGCAGACAAGATCAAGAAGTGCTTCTTCGACTACAAATTCTCGCCGGAGCTGCAAAAGGAATTCCTCGGCGACGACCGTTTCCTGCCGGTGGATTACAAGAAAGACTGGGAACTGGTACGCGCGGTTGCCGTCGCGTCGGGTACGCCGTATAACAAGGCGCAATTCGACAAAGAAAATGCAAAGAAAAAATAGGGAGATGACGATGAAGAAGATTTTGATAGTTGCCAGCACACTCGCGGGTTTTGCCTTGACATCCACGGCCGCGTGGTCGCAGGCCGCCTGCAAGAACCGTGGTGAACTCGACGCAAATTACTGCGACGAAAACGGTGACCTCGTTGCCGATCTGCCGAAGGACCCGAAGAAGTGGAAGAACCCATCCACTCTGGTCTGGGCCTATACACCGGTGGAAGACCCGGCCGTCTACGAAAAAATCTTCTCGCCATTCACCCAGCATCTGGCCGCCTGCACCGGCAAGAAGGTGGTTTTCTTTCAGGTACAAAGCAATGCCGCCGAAATTGAGGCCATGCGCTCGGGCCGCCTGCATGTGGCTGGTTTTTCCACGGGGCCAACTGCATTCGCCGTAAACGTCGCTGGCGCCGTGCCGTTCGCAGTGAAGGGCTATGCCAAGGACTTCCAGGGCTACAACCTGATCATGATCACCAAAGCCTCTGGTCCGATCCAGAAGCTGGCGGATCTCAAAGGCAAGAAGGTTGCGCACACCTCGCCCTCCTCCAACTCCGGCAACATGGCGCCGCGTGCGCTGTTCCCGGCGGAGGGCCTGACGCCAGAGAAGGACTACACGGTGGTCTATTCCGGCAAGCATGATTCGTCAATCCTCGGTGTGATGAAGGGCGACTATGACGCGGCGCCTGTCGCGTCCGACGTGTACGAGCGTATGGCGCATCGCGGCCAGATCAAGGAAAGCGATTTCCGCATCGTTTACCGCAGCAAGAAGTTCCCGACCTCTAGCTTTGCGTATGCCCACGATCTGGAACCGAAACTCGCTGACAAGATCCTGTCGTGCTTCTACGACTATCGCTTCACGCCTGACATGGTCAAGGCGTTCGATGGTGCCGACCGTTTCTTCCCGATCAACTACAAGACGACATGGGAGCCGGTGCGTCAGGTGGCCGCAGCGGGCGGCGAGAGCTTCGGCAAAGCGGCTTACGTGAAGGAAACCGAACGCGAAGCGGCAGCGAAGAAGAAATAACGAATCCGTTCGGAAGTTGCGCCCCGGCGCGACTTTACGTGCCCCGCTCGCGGCGGTTATGACGACATAGAAAGCAAGGCTTGAGTTCTCTCAGCATCAAACACCTGGTCAAGGAGTACGTGCCCGGCAAGCCCGTGCTCAAGGACATATCACTCGACATTGAGGGCCGTGGTATTACAGCCATCATCGGCCCGTCCGGCACCGGCAAATCAACGCTGATCCGTTGCGTCAATCGCCTGATCAATCCGACCTCAGGTGAGATCTGGTTCGAAGGACAGGATCTGGCGAAACTGTCCGGGCAATCGCTGCGCGAGGCCCGTCGCCGCATCGGCATGGTGTTTCAGGAGTACAACCTCGTTGAGCGCCTGACCGTGATGGAGAACGTACTCTCGGGCCGGCTTGGTTATATGAGCGCATGGGCCGCCTGGCGACGCAAATTTGACGATGCAGATGTCCAGAAAGCGTTTACGCTCCTGAAACGCGTCGGTCTTGCCGACTTCGCCAATCGCCGTGCTGACGAACTTTCGGGCGGTCAGCGTCAACGTGTCGGCATTGCCCGTGCTGTGATGCAGTCGCCGGGCTTGTTGCTCGCCGATGAGCCGACCTCGTCGCTGGATCCAAAGACCTCCGTTGAAATCATGGAGGTGATGCGCGATCTCGCGGCCGAGAACAGTATCCCCGTGATGATCAATATTCATCAGGTGGATCTGGGCAAACGGTTCGCGGAGCGCGTCATTGGCATGAGCGGAGGACTGGTCGTTTATGACGGCCCGCCCGATGGGCTGGATGGCGAAGTGTTGCGCACGATTTATGGCGGCGAGGACTGGCTGGCCACATGAGCACCACCGTTTCGCTAGCCGACAAGTCTTCGGTGACGCGCGCAGATTTCTTTACTCCCTCAATCAGCAAGCGGCTTGCCTATCTCGGCGTCCTGGCATACCTGATCTACGCGGCTGCGACGCTTGGCCTTTCCTTTGAGCGCGTGCAGCAGGGTATCGGCCACGGTGTCCGTTTCCTGGCAGGCTTCTTTCCCCCCAACTTCACGCAATCCGACATCCTCCCCGGGCTGCTGGAGTCATTGCAGATCGCACTGCTGTCGTCACTGATCGGAACGGCAATTGCAATTCCGATCGCGGTGCTTGCAGCGCGCAACATGATGCCAGCGCTCGTGAGCAACGCAGCGCGATTGCTGATCAGCTTCTGTCGTTCCTTCCATCCGGTAATCGTTGCCATCATCGCCGTGAAGGCGGTGGGATTCGGTGCGCTGGCCGGCATCATCGCACTGACGTTTGCGAGCGTCGGCTTTGTCGGCAAGCTGCTTGCTGAAGCCATTGAAGAGATTTCGAAGAAGCAGATTGAAGCGGTACGCGCGACCGGCGCTTCGTTCATGAGCGTCATTGCCTTCGGCGTCGTGCCGCAGGTGATGAATCGTTTCATCGGTTTTGTCGCCTACGAAACTGACAGCAACCTGCGTAACTCGACGATGGTTGGCGTGGTTGGTGCAGGTGGCATTGGCGGCACGCTGTTTTCGGCGTTTCAGCGTTTCGACTATGACTTTGTTGCCGGCATCATCATCTGCATCATCGGTCTCGTCATGATCGGTGAAGTCCTGCAGATCTACGTGAAGCGGACGTTCCGGTGACCTCGATGAACGACAACACCGCTACCGGCGAGCTGCAGCGCTGGATTCGCTTTACCCCCGCGCAGCGCATGGCGCGTTTCGCCGTGTTCTTTGTGATGGTGGCCGCCATTGCCTGGGCGCTGAAAACCATTGAGGTCATCCCGGAGTTTCTCTACGACGCGCCGGAACAGGTCGTCGACATGGGCAGCCGCATGTGGCCCATCGACTGGGCACACTTCTGGCCGGCGGTGTGGCCTGCGCTGGTTGAAACCATGCACATCGCGGCGCTGGCTACGATTCTCGGTCTCTGCATGGGCATTCCGGTGGGTTTCCTGGCCGCGCGCAACGCGACGCCGTTCCTGTGGGTGAACCTGATTGCCAAATTCATTCTGGTGGCGACGCGTTCGATCTCCACGCTGATATGGGCGCTGTTCTTCGTTGCGATGTTTGGTCCCGGTGCGCTGGCCGGTGCGCTGGCAATTGCCTTTCACTCCATCGGGTTCATCGGCAAGATGTTTGCGGAGGGTGTTGAAGAAGCCAACAAGGGCAGCATTGAAGCGTTGCAGGCAGCCGGTGCCACGCGCATGCAGCAAATCATCATGGGCTATTGGCCCATCGTGCTGCCCACATTCTGGTCGGTCGCCTTATTTCGCTGGGACATCAACGTTCGCGAGTCCGCCGTGCTCGGACTGGTTGGTGCTGGTGGCATTGGTATGGTGCTCAACGCGGCCATTGATCTCATTCAGTGGGATCGCGTGTCGCTGGTGCTGTTCACGATCTTCATCGTTGTAATCCTGATCGAAACCATCGTCACCCAGATTCGCAAGCGCGTGATCTAGTGCCCGCTCACGCGGGCGCTGCTTACAATCGGACTCTTCTGGGCGATCAACATCCGCAGTGACATGAGTGCCCCTTCGTCAGGTATGTCCGCCGTGCTCGCCGCCACGTCGCTGGCGACGCGTGAGCAGTTGCGCGCCCTGACCGAAAACGTGCCGGTGAGTCTCGCCTGCTTCGACGTAAAGAGCCTGCAATTCCTGTACGTGAACGCCCGTTTTGCCAGGCTGGTCGGGCGTGACCAAGTAGCGCTCATCGGCATGACCTTCGCGCAGGCCGCTGGCGACGATATCGCCGCCGCGGTACAACCGTACGTTGAAACGATGCTTGCCGACCGTGAGCCCATCAAGTTTGGTTATCACCTGCCGCGCGCTGACGGTGTGGTGCTGTGGTTCGACGTGCACCTGGTTCCCGAATTGGGCGCCGATGGCCAGGTGGAGCTCTGCTACGTGATGATGTCCAACGTGACTTCACATCGCGAAGCGATCAAGGAGGCCCGTGAGGCGGCTGAGCGCCTGCGCAAATTCATGGAAGCCAGCACCGAAGGCATGGTGTTTCACGATGGCGGAAAGATCGTCGACGTGAATCCCCCGCTGCTGCGCATGCTCGATTACAGCTACGAGGAAGTCATCGGGCAAAGTCCCATCAAGTTCATTGCACCGGACGCACAGGCCGAGGCACTCGCGGCCATCGCGGTATCGCGCGAGACCACGTATGACAGCGCCCTCCTGCACAAGAACGGTTCCCGGTTGCCGGTGCAGTTTTCGTCACGCAACCTGATGTGGAACGGCAAGCTAGTGCGCATGAGCATCGTGCGCGACATGACCGAGCGGGTGGCCGACGCCGCGCGAATTCACTTTCTCGCGATGCACGACTCGCTGACGGGACTGGCCAACCGCACGCAGCTCAACGAACGGCTGGAACTGTTGCTCGACGGAGCTGAGGCGTCAGCGCTCCAGCTCGCCGTGCTGTTCATCGACATCGATCATTTCAAGCGCATCAACGATTCGCTGGGCCATGCCGCTGGCGATGAACTGCTGGTGATTTTTGCCGAGCGACTGAAGACCGAATGCGGCGATGCGGCCCTGTTGTCGCGACTCGGTGGTGACGAGTTTGTCGTCGTGCAGAAGCACGGCAGCAACCGGCACACCACGGCCGCGTTCGGTGAACGACTGCTCAACGCGCTGGCGCAGCCGCTGGATATCCACGGGCGACGCATGAACGTCACGGCGTCCATTGGCGTGGCGCGCTTCCCCGATGATGGCAAGAGCGGCGTGGCGCTGCTCAAGAACGCTGACGCAGCGATGTATCTGGCCAAGGCGCAGGGGCGGGCAACGCTGCGCTTCTTCGACGCTTCGCTGGCGCGGGCGGCCGACCAGGCGCTAACCATCGAGGCACAACTGGGGGACGCCGTTCGCAACAGTGAGTTTGAGCTCTTCTATCAGCCGCAGGTCAGCGAGCCCTCAGGCGCACTGATCGGCGTTGAGGCGCTCATCCGATGGCGGCATCCGGAGCTTGGCCTGATCGGTCCGAGCCAATTTATCGCGGTTGCCGAAGGGCTGCAGCTGATTACGCCAATCGGCAAATGGGTCCTCGACGAGGCACTCTCGCAGATCCACCACTGGCGAGCGGCTGGCTGGGACGAGCCGCGAGTCGCCGTCAATCTGTCGAGCATCCAGTTTCGGTCACCCAATTTTGTGGCCTCGGTGCTGGATGCACTGCAACGACACGGATTGCAGGGCGCCAACCTCGAGCTGGAACTGACCGAGCGCATGCTGATGCACGAGGGCGATGACGCGTCGGCCACACTCGCAGCATTGACTGCCGCCGGGATCAGCCTTGCGATTGATGATTTCGGCACCGGCTATTCCTCGCTGTCACACTTGCGTACGCTGCCGATTGACCGGCTCAAGATCGATCAGTCCTTTGTCCGTGAGCTGACCGATTCGCGCGATTGTTTTGCTATCACCGAAGCAACGATACGACTCGCCTCCAGCCTTGGCATGCATACGATTGCCGAGGGCGTGGAGACCGAAGAGCAGCGCGCCATCCTGCGCCAGATGCATGTGCACGCGACGCAGGGCTTTCTGATCGCCCGGCCCATGAGCAGACATGGTTTCCTGCGATGGCTCACGACAGCAACGTTTGAACGGTGACGCTCATGATTCAGGTTTACGGCATCCCCAATTGCGACAGCGTGAAGAAGGTGCGCATCTGGCTCGACGAGCACAAGATCGCCTACAACTTTTACGACTACAAGAAACTGGGCGTTCCTGAATCGTCACTGCGTGAATGGGTGAACGCGAAAGGCTGGGAGACCCTGCTCAACCGCAAGGGCACCACGTGGCGCGCCCTTGACGAAGCGATCAAAGCGGACGTCGTTGATGCGGAAACGGCCGTCGCCGTGATGATGGCGAATCCGAGCACGATCAAGCGGCCCGTGGTTACCCGCGGCAAGCAGATCCTGGTTGGCTTGGACGTCGCGGCACTCGCGTTGCTTGTCGCCTGAACCCTCGGTCAGTGCCTGCCCTGAGGTCCTGCAACGCCGCTGGTACGTGTCAGCTTTTCGCTAGATCAACTGCTGTGCGCGGGCTAGCACGTCATTTTGGCAAAAGTCGGCTTATGGCTCAAACACGTTCCTCGCCCTTTTCGAAGGCGGCTTAACACGAAAAGTTGTTGGCCCGATGACGCTGCGTTTTTGTCAACGCACGCTTCAATTCTGCACGCAGAGTTTCACGCCCTCGCCATCCCACCCCAGCGCAACAAAACTGTTGTAGATCGCGGTGTCGGTGGTGAAGCGGTGATTCGGGTTGTCGGGGAAGCGGTTGGGGCTGCGGAACAGCCGGTACACCGGCGTCTGGCCCGGCGCGCAGCGGCCGCCAACGCCCTCGACCAGCGGCGCGAAGGCATAGGAATCCACGCCCTCGTTGAACGGCATGAGCGGGATCTGGATGTTCAGCGGATTCAGGTCAAAGAGGCCTTCTTTTTCCGTCGTGACCAGCGTGTAGAAGTGCGATCCACGCGTGTGGTTAACGGCAATCTGGTCGAAGTAATACCGGTTGATGCCCGCAGCGCCTGTCTGCGCCGTGGTGTAGACATTGAAGCCCAGGCCAGTACGTCGCCACGCTGGCTGCGCGTCAAGCTGCGCCATGTCCGACACGCGCGAAGTCATGAAGTAGTAGTCGAGCCCCGCGTGGTAGTACTCAACCATCGGCTTGGTCGCACTGGTCGGCGCGATGGTGCCGGTGCCGGTTAGCGCAACCCGGCTGTAGTCGGGAATGCCGTTGTGGGCAAAGGTCAGCGTGCCCGTGCGTGTGCCCAATGCAGCTGGCGTGAAGGCGATGCCGATCGAGCAGCTCGCGTACGGTAGCAGCGGCGTGGTGACAGGCGCGCAGTTGCCGATGACCGGCGCCGGCGCAAATTCGGTGTTGTTGGCGGTGATCGACGAAATGTTCAGCGCCGTGGTGCCGTTGTTGGTCAGGGTGATGATGCGCAGGTTGCTGGTCGAGCCGAGATTGATCGGACCAAAGTCAACCGCCGATACCGATAGCACCGGCTGCGGCAGTGCAATCACGGCGCTCGGGTTGGCGATGTAGGCCGCGAGATCAGCGAGGTTGGACGGCGCAAACCAGTTTTTCAGGAACGCCATGTCGGCGACGTTGTTGATGGCGTTGGCAATGGCCGTGGGATTGTTGGCGCCGTTCAGGATCCGGTTCAGGTTGCCGGTCGGATTGGTACCGTGGCAACCGCCCGATGAACAGCTCGGGTGAGTCAGGAATTGCGGCGTTGTGTAAAGCACGCGGCCGTTGGCGATGCTCTGCGCCGATGCAGGCGCCATGAATCCGGCAAAGCCAAACAGCGCGACCGCAGCAAGCAGCGTCGCGACGCCTGTTCTGGCGCTACGGATGCTTCGAAATGAACAAGAAATCATGTGGCCAACCCTTTCCAAGCCGGAAGTGTGGCTTCTTCCGGCGATCAAGGCAACCCTGACGCACATAAATCAGGTTCAGGCGGCTATCCAGCGCGCGCTTTTTGTGGGCCTTGCTTGCATTGCCTGCGGACGAGACGGCTTCCGTATGCGCAACCGCGGCCTGGGCCGTCCGTGATCAGGCAGCCAGCCGTGCTTCGATCTTCGCTTTGGTCGCCGGCAATTCCGGTGGCAGGTTGTGCGCGAGCTGTTCGAACAGATCTTCGTGCAGCTTCATCTCGGCGACCCACGCGTCGCGGTCAATGCTGGTGACGCTTGCGTATTGCGCTTCGCTGAAGTCCAGACCGTGCCAGTGCAGATCACCGTAACGCGGGGTGACGCCAAACACGTGCTCTTCGCCCTGGCCGACGCCATCAACGCGTTGCAGCATCCACGCCATGACGCGCATGTTGTCGCCAAAGCCTGGCCAGACGAATTTGCCGTCGGCGTCCTTGCGGAACCAGTTGACAGTGAATATCTTCGGCAGTTTCGCGCCCGACGCGGCGAGGCGCTCGCCGAGCTTGAGCCAGTGACCAAAGTAGTCCGCCATGTTGTAGCCGGCGAACGGCAGCATCGCGAACGGATCGCGGCGTACAACGCCTTGTTGGCCTGCGGCAGCAGCGGTCGTTTCCGAGCCCATAGTCGCTGCCATGTACACGCCTTCGACCCAGTCGCGCGCTTCGGTGACGAGCGGCACCGTGGTGCTGCGGCGACCACCGAAAATGAACGCGTCAATCGCGACACCGGCCGGGTTGTCCCATTCGCTGTCGAGCGCTGGATTATTGGTCGCCGCCACCGTGAAACGTGAATTCGGATGCGCAGCCTTGGCGCCGGTTTCCTTCGCAATCGCGGGCGTCCAGTCCTTGCTCTGCCAGTCGATCAAATGCGCCGGCGCTTCTTTGGTCATGCCTTCCCACCACACGTCGCCATCGTCGGTCAGCGCGACGTTGGTGAAGATGGTGTCGCGCTCGACCGAGGCCATGCAGTTGAAATTTGAATTCTTGTTGGTGCCCGGTGCGACGCCGAAGTAGCCCGCTTCCGGGTTGATCGCGTACAGGCGGCCATCCTTGCCCGGTTTGATCCAGGCGATGTCGTCGCCGATGGTGGTGACCTTCCAGCCCTCGAAGCCTTTGGGCGGGATCAGCATCGCGAAGTTGGTCTTGCCGCAGGCCGACGGAAAGGCCGCTGCGACGTGGTACTTCTTGCCTTGCGGATTGGTCACGCCGAGGATCAGCATGTGTTCCGCGAGCCAGCCGTCACGCTTGCCCATGTTCGACGCGATGCGCAATGCGAAGCATTTTTTGCCGAGCAGCGCGTTGCCACCGTAGCCGGAACCGTAGCTCCAGATTTCGCGTGTTTCCGGGAAATGCACGATGTATTTCGTCTTGTTGCATGGCCACGCGACATCTTTTTGTCCGACAGCCAGTGGCGCGCCGACCGTGTGCACGCAGGGCACAAACTCGCCGTACTCACCGAGCACGTCAATCGCACCCTTGCCCATGCGCGTCATGATTTTCATGTTGACCGCGACGTAGGCCGAGTCGCTGAGTTCAACGCCGATGTGCGCAATGGGCGAGCCGAGCGGGCCCATCGAGAACGGCACTACATACATCGTGCGGCCCTTCATCGCGCCAGCGAACAAAGGATTCAGCGTCGCGCGCATTTCGGCAGGCGCCATCCAGTTGTTGGTCGGGCCGGCGTTTTCTTTCTTCTCGCAGCAGATGAAGGTGCGGTCTTCCACGCGGGCCACGTCCGACGGATCGCTGCACGCGAGGTACGAATTGGGGCGCTTCGCTTCGTTCAGTTTCTTGAACGTGCCGGCCTTGACGAGTTCGCCGCAGAGTTCGTTGTATTCGGCCTCCGAACCGTCGCACCAGCGAATGTTGTCTGGCTGCATGAGCGCGGCCATTTCGCGGACCCAGGCGAGCAGGCGAATGTTGCGGACGTAAGTCGGTGCTTGAACAGAAGCCTGCAGGGTAGCGAGCGTTTCGGGCTGATTCATTGAGGATGCGTAGGAAAAGGGTTGCGACGGAAAGAACTGCGGTCGCCGCAAGCAACTGGACGGATGGGCCGTGCGCGGTGTCGCCAAACCCGCAGCGGATGAGCCGCGAATGAGGAATCTTCTATTTTAGGCGCTGGCTACGAACGGCTACATGTCGGCGTTATGCGCGTTGAGCATGATCGGATGCGTTTTGCTAATAGCCCGGAGAATTCCGCTTTGAGCGAATACAGCTTTTTCTATTAAATGCCACGGCATGGGAACTAAGGGCTAATTTCGCTTACAGTCGACATTTCCACTTTTCGGCCCTTAGCCCATATTGAGTGGTGCTTTCACCGAAAAGTTGCAGCGCGTCCATGTCGCTGCGCTACACGTCCAAACGCCGATCCGTAGTTTTCTGTAGTTTTAGCTGCAGACGAGGCAAAGCCCGCTGTCGTTGTCGATCAGCGGGCTTGTGGCGGGTCGCGTTCCATCCGACGCTGGTTTCGGCCTCCTGCTACGCGAGATCGAAGCGGTCAAGCTCCATCACTTTTGTCCACGCCGCCGCGAAGTCGCGCACGAACTTGGCTTGTCCGTCGTTCTGTGCATAGACCTCGGCAATCGCCCGCAGCTGCGAGTTGGAACCAAACGCGAGGTCAACGCGCGTTGCCGTCCACGTTACGGCGCCGGTCTTGCGGTCGCGCCCTTCGTACGCGTTGTCGCCGGTCGGCCGCCACTGCGTCGACATGTCGACCAGATTGACGAAGAAGTCATTCGTCAACTGCCCCGGACGCGCGGTGAGCACGCCCGCCTTGCTGTCGCCGTGGTTGGCGCCGAGCACGCGCAGGCCGCCGACCAGTGCTGTCATCTCCGGCGCCGACAGCGTGAGCAGCTGCGCCTTGTCGATCAGCATTTCCTCGGGCGAGACACTGTACGCCACCTTGCGGTAGTTACGGAAGCCATCGGCCAGTGGTTCGAGCGCAGCAAAGGATTCGACGTCGGTCTGCTCCTGCGTTGCGTCAACGCGTCCCGGCGTGAACGGCACGGTGATGTCGTGGCCCGCAGCTTTGGCAGCAGCTTCCACCCCGGCGTTACCGGCAAGCACGATCAGGTCGGCCAGCGACGCCTGCTTGCCGCCGGTAGACTTTCCATTGAAGTCACGCTGAATGCCCTCCAGCGCAGCCAGCACCTTGGCGAGTTGCGCCGGCTGGTTGACCTCCCAGTCCTTTTGCGGTGCCAGACGGACGCGGGCACCGTTGGCGCCGCCGCGCAAATCGCTGCCGCGGAAGGTCGATGCCGACGCCCACGCGGTGGACACCAGTTCGGCCACGTTTAGACCGCTCGCCAGCACACGAGCCTTCAGGTCTGCCGCATCCTTGCTGTCAATCAACGGGTGCTTCAAAGCCGGCAGCGGGTCTTGCCAGATCAGATCTTCGGCAGGGACTTCCGGTCCGAGATAGCGCACCTTCGGGCCCATGTCGCGGTGTGTGAGCTTGAACCAGGCGCGGGCATAAGCGTCGGCGAACTCGGCCGGATTGGCGTAGAAGTGACGCGAAATCTTTTCGTAGGCTGGATCGAGTTTCAATGACATATCCGCCGTCGTCATCATCGGCGCGTGTTTCGTCGATGGATCGTGTGCGTCGGGGATCATGTCCTCCGGCGCCACATCCTTCGCGCGCCACTGATGAGCACCGGAGGGGCTCTTGACCAGCTCCCACTCGTACTTGAACAGCACTTTGAAGTAGCCCATGTCCCAGGTGGTCGGGTTCGGCTTCCATGCGCCTTCGATGCCGCTGGTCGTCGCGTGCACGCCCTTGCCGCTGCCCAGCTGGTTGATCCAGCCGAGGCCCATTTCTTCGATGGGAGCGGCCTCGGGTTCGGGGCCAACCAGTTTCGGATCACCGGCGCCGTGCGCCTTGCCGAATGTGTGTCCGCCCGCGACCAACGCGACGGTTTCATAGTCGTTCATTGCCATGCGGGCGAAGGTTTCGCGCACATCGCGACCGGACGCGACCGGATCGGGGTTGCCGTCCGGCCCTTCCGGGTTCACGTAGATCAGGCCCATCTGCACGGCGGCCAGCGGGTTTTCCAGATTACGTTCGCCGCTGTAGCGGCTGTCCGGCTTGTCGCTGGTGGCGAGCCACTGCTTCTCTGCGCCCCAGTAGATGTCTTCTTCCGGCGCCCAGATGTCGGCGCGGCCGCCGCCGAAGCCGAAGGTCTTGAAGCCCATCGACTCCATGGCCACATTGCCGGCGAGGACGAACAGGTCAGCCCACGAGATAGCGTTGCCGTACTTCTGCTTGATTGGCCACAGCAGGCGGCGCGCCTTGTCGAGGTTGCCGTTGTCCGGCCATGAGTTCAGCGGGGCAAAGCGCTGGTTGCCAGTGCCTGCGCCGCCGCGGCCGTCCGCCGTGCGGTAGGTGCCGGCGCTGTGCCAGGCCAGGCGGATGAACAGGCCACCGTAGTGCCCCCAGTCGGCGGGCCACCACTCCTGAGAGTTGGTCATCAGCGCGACCAGGTCTTTCTTGAGCGCGACAAAGTCGAGCTTTTTGAACGCTTCGGCGTAGTTGAAGTCCGGGTCCATCGGATTGGACACCGGCTGATGCTGGTGCAGGATGGCCAGATTGAGCTGGTTGGGCCACCAGTTGGCATTGGATTGAGCGCCATGCGTGGCGCGCGCGCCGCCAGCAGCGTGGAAGGGGCATTTGCTTTCGGTCGTCATGACGTTACCTCGGTTTGATCCTGTAGTGATCGGATGGGATAACGATAGCGCTGCAATCTAATCGAGTCCAACGATTAAAAACAAATTTTGTGATCGTTAAAACCGATTGCCTTTGCGAGCGCCGGATCGGACGAACCGCAGTTTACGCCGGTGCTTCTGCCGGTCCCGAAAAAAACAAAGCCCGCTGTCGTTGCCGATCAGCGGGCCTGAATTTGTATCGCTTGTTGGCGATTACTTCATCTTGAAGTCTTTAGGGCATTCGCCGCCCTTGCTGGCGAGCACCCAGTCGACGATCTTGCCGATATCGTCAGCCGACACTTGCGGATGGGCCGGCATCGGGATCTGGCCCCAGGTACCTGCGCCGCCTTCTTTCACGTGCTTGACCAGTTTCGCCTTGTTTTCGGCGAGCTTCTTCGCGTCCTTGTTGGCGTAGCAGGCGGCAACCGCGTTGTACGCCGGGCCGATGACTTTCTTGTCAACCTGGTGGCAGGCCGTGCAGCCTTTGGCCGTGGCGAGCGCCAGATCAGCGTGTGCAACGTTCATAAATGCGACCGGGGCGAGCGCGGCGGCAACGAGTACAGCAAATGTCTTCATGAAGGATCCTTGATTTGAACGGGCGCGAGTTTAACTGAAGCCCGCGCGGCGGTGCGAGTGCGTTAACGCAACGTTAATGTCGTTCGTTGACGCGTTACTGACGCAAACAATACCGGGGGCCGCCCAACGCTGCAACGAGCAATGGGGAATGTGCATATGTGAACGCCGCGTCTGGCCCATCGCAGCCACATCTTTCCGCACGCTCCGGCGACACTGGGTCACCGGATTGTTCATTGCACTCAGCCTTCAGATCAATAACTGGTTCCGCAGCGCGCGTTGACGCCAGCACGCACTGCGGACGGTGTGCTCAGGCCCGCACCTGCCGGCACCGTGATACCCGTGAACAGCGCACTGTCTGGCAGGCCAAGCATCAGTCGCGTCAGCACAACGCTGTCGGCAAACACCGTCGGAGCGGCGACCGGGCGCGCAAACACGTCAAACTGTGTCGCACTGCCGATGAAGGCCTCAACGGCCGCTGCATTGGCACGGCCCGCCCCGAGCGGCACATTGGCTATAAGCCCGGCGCCCCGGAAACCGAGCAGATAGCGGTTAAGCAGTACGGCATCCTTGTCCGCAGTCACGACGCTGTCGCCGTTGATGTCGAGTGAACAGCCGACCGGACAGCTCAACGGCCAGGTGCGCGCGGTTGCACTGCCGCCGCCAATCGTCTCGTTGCAACTCAGCGTGGCAGCGCGGACGGCACTTCCTGCAGTGCATGACAGATTGATGTTCTGCGGCGTATTCGTGGGACCGACGAAACTCAGGTTGATCGCTCCCGCACCGGCAAAACTGGCAGCGTCAGGACCCGAG